>Ga0070681_10006718_pt1 | contig 11191 bp, 10 predicted proteins | sample KBSC83BmetaG_FD_65650 | JGI IMG/M metagenome (GOLD analysis project Ga0070681, IMG submission 65650) | Corn rhizosphere microbial communities from Kellogg Biological Station, Michigan, USA - KBS C8-3B metaG | ecosystem: Host-associated > Plants > Roots > Rhizosphere | place: USA: Michigan...
CTATTTTTCGGCGCAATAAATGGTGCATATTCCTAAAGTCAATGTTTTGTAAAAACTGCTTCGATATCCTGATTGGTTTAAAATGTGAATGAATGATCCTTTCTCCGGAAACTGAAGAACCGAATCGTTTAAATATTGATATGCTGCATTATTTTTTGCAATAATCTTTCCAATTTTTGGTGTTATAAACTTCATGTAAAAATGATACAATTGTTTTATAACAGGTGCTGACGGTTTAGTACATTCCAAAACGATTAATTTCCCTCCGGGTTTTAAAACTCTTTTTATTTCTGACAAACCTTGTTCAAGATTTTCAAAATTCCTTACACCAAATGCCACTGTAACCGCATCAAATGAATCATCAGGAAATAAAATCGCTTCGCTATCTCCATGTAATAATTCAATTGAATTCTCTAAACCGGATTTCGCAATTTTTTTTCTTCCAATATCCAGCATTCCTTCGCTGATATCAATGCCGGTAATTTTTTCAGGCTTTAAAATTTGATAACTGGTGATTGCAAAATCACCGGTTCCGGTAGCTACGTCTAAAATATTTTTTGGATGCAATGAAATCAATTCACGGATGGCTTTTTTTCTCCAGCCAACGTCAATTCCGGCACTTAAGAAACGGTTTAAAAAATCATAACGGAAAGCGATTTTATCAAACATGTTTTCTACCTGCTTCTTCTTGCTTTCTGTAGAATTTTTAAAAGGAACAACTGTATCGTGCGGATAGATATTCATTGGTTCAAAGATACTTTTTTGTTTTTAGTTACTAGTTGCTGCGTCGTTGTTTTTACTTTTTAGGACAACTTTAGCAATATAAGCTGAAAAGGCTTTGAAAAAGCATTCGTTTTTATTAAGCATTTCATATGAGGTCATAATGCTCCGCACATCAGCATCTTAGCGAATCAGCACATTAACTTAAATTGCGTCATGCACATTAAAAAAGCGCAGTATCTTATCAGTAGTCCTTCTTACGAAAAATGTCCCCAACCGGATAAGCCGGAATATGCATTTATTGGACGCAGCAATGTGGGAAAATCTTCTCTGATAAATATGTTAGCGGATAATGACAAACTGGCTAAAACATCGAATCAGCCAGGCAAAACACAAATGATCAATCACTTTGAAATGACGAGTGTGCCGAAGGCCGGGGATTTCAATGAATCCAAATGGTACCTGGTTGATTTACCCGGTTATGGCTTTGCAAAAATTTCTTTGAGTAGCCGCAGAAGATGGGAACAGATGATTGAAAATTATTTAAGAAAAAGGGAAAATTTAGCGATGGTTTTTGTGTTAATAGATGCAAGGCATTCTCCGCAAAAATTAGATTTGGATTTCATTGAAAACTTGGATCTGTGGCAAATTCCTTTTACATTAATCTTTACAAAATCAGATAAAGAAAAACAAGCGGTAGTAAGTAAAAACGTAAAATTATTTTTAGAAACGCTGCGTAAAAATCAGCAGTTTTTACCGCAACATTTCGTTTCCAGTTCTTTAAAAAAATCGGGGAAAAATAAAATTTTGGATTTGATCCAGGAGAAGAATGATCAGTTATATAGTTAGGTCGTTTCCTTTTTGTTGCTCAACACAGAGCAATGTTTGCTTTGGTTAAAATCTTTATGCAATACACGTTTAATCCAATTGACGATTTGCAGTAAACAAACAAATAACTTTTCTTTCGTTTCCTTAAATTTTCATTTATACCGCACTTTCAAATTGTTTTAAAAATCTTACGTCATTTTCACTAAAAATTCGCAAATCCTTGATTTGATATTTCAACATCGTAATACGTTCAATTCCCATTCCGAATGCAAATCCGGAATACTTTTTTGAATCAATTCCACAATTTTCCAACACATTAGGATGAACCATTCCGCAGCCCAGGATTTCTACCCAACCAGTGTGTTTACAAACGTTGCAACCAACGCCGCCACAAATAAGACAGGAGATATCCATTTCTGCGCTTGGCTCTGTGAAAGGAAAATAAGAAGGGCGAAAACGCACTTTAATTTCTTTACCAAACATCTCCTGTACAAAAAAATAAAGTGTTTGTTTAAGATCGGCAAATGAAACATTATCGGCAATGTATAAGCCCTCTACCTGGTTGAAAAAACAATGCGCTCTTGCGCTGATGGTTTCATTCCGGTAAACACGTCCCGGACAAATAATTCTGATCGGAAGTTTACCCTTTTCCATTTCACGTACCTGAACGCTGCTTGTATGTGTCCGTAGCATCCATGCCGGATTTTGAGAAACATAAAACGTGTCCTGCATGTCACGGGCCGGATGGTTTTCGGGCAAATTCAATGCAGTGAAATTATGCCAGTCGTCTTCAATTTCAGGACCTTCAGCAACAGCAAAGCCCAGCCGTTGAAAAATAGAAACGATTTTATTTCTTACAATACTAATCGGATGACGGCTTCCAATTGGTAACGTGTCGCCGGGCAATGAAAGATCGATGCTTTCGGTTGCCTGTGCTGTGTGGTCTGTCGTGTTCTTCAGCTCTTCCCATTTATTTTCAGCAAACAATTTGAATTCGTTCAGCACTTTTCCCATTTCTCTTTTATTTTCAGGAGGTACGTTTTTCATTTCTCCCATCAATGATTTTACAGAGCCATGAGAGCCAAGGAATTTGATGCGAAAAACCTCAGCGGGATTTTTATCATCGCTGTAAAAATTATTGATTTCTTCTTTTAAATTATTGATTTGTGAAAGCAGATTTTCCATACTTGCAAAAATACGTGAAAGCGGAGAAGAATTTTTTTGATCAAAGCTAAAATAATCGAAAACGTTATTTTATTTCTGCATTTTATTGTTAGGTTTGCCCGACAAAAAAATAAAAATTGATTTACGATTTACACCAATATCTATCTCCACTGAATGTAGCTGAAATCAGCGGTGATGCGGCTTACAACGACAGTCAGCTGGGAAGTGTTATTAAAATAAATGAAGAAGACATTCCTGATTTATCCAATGTCAATATTGTAATCGTTGGTGTAAATGAATTCAGGGGAAATGGTTTTATCTCAACGGACAATTCTGCCGACGCAATTCGTAAAAAATTTTATGAATTGCATTACTGGCATAAAGAAATTTCGATTGCTGACATTGGAAATATTAAAGCCGGGGCGTCATTGAATGATAGTTATTCTGCACTAACGATTGTGTTGAAGGAATTGTTTCAATTAAATAAAGCCGTTGTCATTATTGGAGGTTCACACGACAATACTTTAGCACAATATTTTGCTTATAAGGATTTAAACAAAATCATTGACGCAACTGTTGTGGATGCTACAATTGATTTGCGAAGCGAATCTACTTTGAGAAGTGAAAACTTTTTGATGGAAATGCTCACAAGCGAACCAAACATGGTAAGACATTATAATCACATTGCTTTTCAGAGTTACTTTGTCCATCCCGGAATGCTTGAAACGATGGACAAGCTTAGATTTGATTGTTTCAGGGTTGGCACCGTAAAAGAAGACCTGGATGAGATGGAGCCGGTGATTCGCAATTGCGATTTATTTAGTTTTGATATTGCCGCAATAAAGAACAGTGATGCTCCGGCCGCCACAGCCAGCCCGAATGGGCTTACGGGCGAAGAAGCTTGCACGCTTGCCCGTTTTGCAGGAATGAGCGCTTCGCTTTCTTCTTTTGGCGTTTACGGATATGACGCTTCTAAAGATCATCAGCGTCTCACAGCATTACAAATTGCACAAATGCTTTGGTATTTTATTGATGGAAGAAACCGGATCAGAAAGGAATCTTTATTGCATGAAGCGCAGAATTTCAACCAGTTTCACACAGCTTTTGCAGAAGTAGATACCGTTTTTTTGCAAAGCAAAAAAACAGGAAGATGGTGGATGCAATTGCCTGATAAAAAAGTAATTGCATGCAGTTATAAAGATTATTTGTTTGCCAGCAACAATGAAATCCCTGAAAGATGGCTGAGAGCACAAGAAAGAGATGTGTAAATTATTTTGACAGTAAGCAAAGAAATAAATTGAAATTATATTTTCAACATAACTTTTTTTACCTCCTGCTTGCAATCAATAAATTCAAATCCGTAAATTTCAAATCAAACCTTTGGCTCAAATGAAAATTGGTGAGCGCTCCTTTGAATAAATAGATGCCACTGCGGATATTAATTTTATACCATACCAGGTTCTCAAAGCCGCCATCATCCGCCATTTCGAGCATCAAAGGCATTAGAACATTGCTGATTGCCTGTGAAGCGGTGCGTGCAAATCCACTCGGAATATTGGGAACGCAATAATGAATGACATCATATTTTTTAAAAACCGGTGATGCATGTGAAGTGATTCTGGATGTTTCAAAACAACCGCCGTGGTCAATACTCACATCTACGATTACACTGCCCGGCCGCATTCTGCTTACCATTTCTTCCGTTACAACAAGCGGAGTTCTTCCACCGGAAGCTGCAAGAGCGCCAACTGCTACATCACATGTTTTTAATTGTTTGGATAAAATTCCAGGCTCTATAACGGAGGTGTATAAACGCAAACCAATATTATTTTGCAATCGCTTTAGACGATAAATACTGTTATCAAAGATCTTTATACTTGCGCCCATTGCAAGCGCCGTTCTTGCCGCTTGTTCGCCGACAATTCCTGCGCCAATGATAATGACTTTTGTCGGCGGAATACCAGAAATTCCACCGACCAAAACACCTTTGCCATGATTCGCATTGCTCAAATACTGTCCTGCTATCAGCATTACCGCGCTTCCTGCAATTTCACTCATGCTGCGTACGATGGGATTGTGCCCACTATCATCTTTCAGGTTTTCAAAACTAAGCGCCGTAATCTTTTTCTCCATCATTTTCTCGAGAATTTCACGCTTCATGGCGGTTACATGGATCGGGGAAATGATGAACTGATTTGGTTTTAATAGTTCAATTTCTGTTTCACAAACCGGCGCACTTTTTACAATTACGTCACATTCAAAAACGTCTTTTTTTGAATGGGCAATTTTTGCTCCTGCATCGCTATAGTCTTTGTCTGAATAACTGGCACCTTCACCGGCTTTGCTTTCCATGATTACCCGATGGTTGTTGGCAACTAAAACACTTACGGCATCCGGTGTAAGAGCCACCCGATTTTCCTGGAAAGAAGTTTCTCTCGGAATACCGATTAATAATTCTGCCCCTTTGGGTTTGATGTCAAGAGTTTCTTCTAACGTTTCATAAGAGAAGGATGGGGAAACAAAGGGTTTTGAAGATGCCATGTAGAAAATTTACAATGAATAGGATATAAATATAAAATTTTATGACGGAAGTTGTATGATCAATTTTCGCTCAATGTCTGAAATGATTTCGAAAGTAGAAAAAACGGTGTTATCCGGAAAAATATCAGTCACTTTTTCAGGCCATTCTACGAAGCACATTTCATTGCTGTTTAAACAATCTTCAATTCCTGCCTCCATCGCTTCATAGCTGCTTTTTATTCGGTACAGATCAATGTGATAAATAATTTTCCCTTCGAGAGTTTTATATTCCTGAATGATAGAATAAGTAGGACTGGTAACAGTTTCCACTACTTTTAATTCTTTGCAGAGAGCACTGATAAATGTGGTTTTTCCGGCTCCCAATTCCCCTGAAAAAGCAAAAACTTTAAAACGATTAAATGATTTTAAAAATTCAGAAGCTGTCTGCTCTATTGACTTCAGCTCAAAAAATATTTCCATAATTACCCGCTGGTTTCTGGTAAAATTAATTGAGGATCATAGAATAACAAAAAGTACCAACGGATAGAAAGAATTTGTCTTCTTATTTATGATGCATGCCAACTAATTTTTTTAATCGAAGACATTTCTTCTCCACAAGGTTCCAGCTGGATACAGCCATTGGAAAAACAATGACGATTGTGTATAGAAATAAAGCAAAAGGATTTTCTTTGACGATACCTGCTGCTATAAACATCTGTTGTACGGGAAAAGAAAAAACATAAATGCCATACGTGAAGTCGCCATATTTTCCCGCATGGTTTGTAATTCCTTTTATTTGCGCAACGCTGTTTACCAGCACAGGAATTGAAAAAAAATAAAGGAAATTTAATGATGGAAATAAAACAGCTGTTATAAACGCAACCAAACTGAATGAAACAAAGAAAAAGAGTGAATTAGAAAAGTTGATCTTTAAAAAATAAAGTGCTGCTGAATTTAAAAAAAGAAGTGCATAAAAAAATGGCAGGCTTGTAAAATAACGAACCATTTCACCATCGAAAAAGAACCGGTTAGCCAGGTAAAAAAAATTGAGAACTGCAATAAATAAAACAATGTAAGACTTGTATTTTTTTCTTAATAAAAAAATTATTGACATTAAAATATAAAGACGTTCTTCCAAAATTAATGTCCATAAAGAACCATTGACGCCGTGCTCAGCAATGTTATGAACAAAAACACCGGGCAATGTAAATTGCAGTCCGAAAACGGGCATAATATTTCTGAAATAACTCCAGGTGTTTCTATTTAAAAAATAAGTTTTGGCAGAAAGATTTGAAAAAAAAACACAAATAAAAACGGTTAAAATGCAGGTAACAATCAGCAATGGCTGAATGCGCAAAAATCTTTTCCATAAATAATTTATAACACCCGGCGATCTGGCTGTACTTTTTGCGATCAAAAAGCCACTGATGCAAAAAAAAATACTTAAACCGATGAATGAAAAATTCAGCCTTCCTTTTGTAAGCTGCATTAAAGGCTCACTACCTGCCTGGTGTAACAAAGAAAATGAATGGTAAAAAATAATTGAAAATGCAGCAAAAAGGCGTAGAAAATCATAGTTGTTTTGAAACCTTTCGTGGTGATGCATCGATATTTATTCAAGCTGGAAATTTAAAGAAGTTTACATCAAAGTGGTAGGATTTTTTTTTTAAAATTAAAGAAATTGTTAGTAAACTGGAGTTTCCCTATAAATCCTATTAGGGGAACAAACTTAGTTGAAAATCGTCTGCCGAACTGCCAGTTTTTCCTTTAAATTTTACAGATTCTATTCCAGTTCTTGCTTTATTTAAAAGTTCAGCAATACCATCTGCCATTGCATATTGAAAAAAAGTAGGGACTCCAAAAAAGCGTTTACTCAATATGAAAATTTTTTGAACACATAATTTAAGCTTTAGCGACATGCCCATATAAACACTGGTAAAGTATGCAATAGCATGTACCAGGGCTATGGTATTTCGAATACCGGTATAACTTCTTACTCGTACATCTTCAACATTATAAGATTGCTTGATATAGCGGAAGCATTCATCGCATTTCCATCTGGTAAGGTAAACTTCCACTACATAATAGATGGCTTTACTTACAGAGATATCCACTTCAAGGTTGGTAATCAAAATCATCGGATGCTCGCCAAATCCCTTAACAACAACTGCATAGAACCAGTGATCCGGATTGGCCGGCATCGCTACCTTTTTAATGCCAAATAGGATATTAATTATGGTTTCTTTGCCATCTTCTATCTTTGTAATTTGGGCTTTGTGATTGAGGTTCATGTGGCGTTCCAACCGTTCGGACTGAACAGTTATTTTACCACCGTTTTGATTGGTTGTCGTTAGCCATCTGTCAAGTTTAAGCCTGGTAACAAACCTGAGTTTATTGTTTGTAAAATGATTGATAATATCATCACAATCCCCCATCCGATCAATGGCCCAAATGCCGTGTGTACCGGTCTTTTCAATGACTTTGGAGATAACGCTTTTCACCTTTTGGGTACTACTGACATAATCTTTTTCTTTGGAAGAGTAAGCTTCACAATAGACAGGCACTATTTTATTATGTTCCAGATTGGCTGCTGTTACCTGGCATAAATGGTAGCCCCTGGCTTTCTCGCCTTCACTGCCATCCCATGTTCCACACAAATTTTCCATTGCCTTGGCATAAGGCTTCATGATATCGCCCGGATCAATAGCAATTACCATTTCATCCGTTATTTTATCGTGAGCTAACCGAATTATTTCGGAATTGATATGATCGGAAAAATCTTCACTACTCAAATTGCGGCTCAGCCGATCTTCTGTTTTAATGAGTGAAATCTCCTCTTGTAAACTCCGTACAATATTAGAAAGTTTTACATCCTTGCTGGCTTGTATGCCAAAAAGCATTTCTCTGAAAAAACGCTTAACAGTTTTGGGATAAGGTTTTGAAATGATTCCTGAAAATTTACTAAGTTGCGCTTTGAAAGGCCTGATAGGTAAAGAGTTTGTGTCCATGATCGTGTTTAAATGTTTGTTGGAACTGCATTTTACGAAAATGGACACATTTTTTTGAGGAAACTTTTTTGACAGCCACTTTGACATTCGACAGGCGATAAAAAATAACACAAAAAAAAGGGCTTGCACTTTTTTATTTGTGTAAACCCTTGTCCAGTATAGGTTCTGCTATTCAGTAGTGATTTTTATCAGGAAACTCCAGTACTCCATACAATTCGCCATTATATTCTGCATTCTATTACATTTGTAAATATTTTTAAAGCCTTAAAAATTTTGAATGAATAACACTTACAGTGATCTTGTAGATCAAACGTTTAATTTCCCCCAGGAAGGTTATGATCTCAAAGATGGTTATCTCCAATACAACGATGTAAATGTAAAAGCGCTGATAGATAAATACGGAACGCCGCTCAAGTTCACTTATTTACCAAAAATAGGCATGCAAATAAATAAGGCTAAAAAAATGTTTGAGCATGCCTTTAAAAAGCATAAGTATGAAGGAAAATACAATTATTGCTATTGTACCAAAAGCTCCCATTTTTCTTTCATCGTTGAGGAAGCATTGAAACATGACATTCATCTTGAAACATCCTATGCATACGATATCGAGATCATTCTGAAATTATTTGAAAGAAAAAAGATCACCAAGGAAACATTCATCATTTGTAATGGCTTTAAACAAAAAACATACACGAGCAGAATCGCACGACTGCTCAATTCCGGTTTTAAAAATGTCATTCCTGTATTAGATAATAAAGAAGAACTGAAAGCCTATCGAAAATCAGTAAAAGTGCCTTTTAATATTGGCATTCGGGTGGCAGCGGAGGAAGAACCAACATTTCCTTTTTACACTTCGCGTTTGGGAATCCGGGCAAAAGACATTCTGGAATTTTATGTAGATGAAATTGAAGGATTTGAAAATAAGTTTCAATTAAAAATGCTTCATATTTTTTTGAATAAAGGAATAAAAGATGACATTTATTATTGGAGCGAGCTGAATAAAGTAATCAATCTTTATTGCCAGCTCAGAAAAATTTGCCCGGAATTAGATTCAATAAATATTGGCGGTGGGTTTCCCATAAAACATTCTTTGGGCTTTGATTATGATTACCAGTTCATGATCAACGAAATCGTCAGAAACATCAAAGTTGCGTGCAAAAAAAGCAAGGTACCGATGCCAAATATTTTTACAGAATTTGGAAGTTATACGGTCGGGGAAAGCATGGCGCATATTTACAGTGTGATTGGTGAAAAAATGCAAAACGACCGCGAAACCTGGTATATGATTGATTCATCTTTCATCACCACTTTGCCTGATACATGGGGTATTGGGGAAAAATTCCTGATGCTTCCGGTCAATAAATGGCACAATGAATATCAGCGGGTAACGCTTGGCGGCATCACATGCGATAGCCACGATTATTACGATTCAGAGGAACACATCAATGAAGTCTTTTTACCGAAAATCGGAACCGGCGAACCACTTTACGTGGGCTTTTTTCATACGGGCGCTTACCAGGATCAAATAAGTGGTTATGGCGGCATAAAACATTGCCTGATACCTTCTCCAAAATACATTGTACTTGATTATGATAAGAATGGCAAGCTGGTAGATTGGGAATATGCCAAAGAACAAAGCGCGGCAAGTATGTTGAAGATTTTGGGGTATAAATAAAATAAAAACAGAAAAACGACTTATTTCTTTTTCCACCGGTCAAGTAAAATTGACCAATTAAAAAAAACGGCATTATGAAATTAATACGCTTCGGAAAGCCTGGAAATGAAAGACCTGGAGTAATCATTCAGGATAAAAGATACGATGTGTCATCATTTATAAAAGATTATGACGAAGATTTTTTTGCAAATGATGGTGTAAATAATTTAAAAAAAATTATCGAAGAAAACAATTTACCGGAAATAGATTCAAAAGAAAGATTGGGATGCCCGGTTTATAAGCCTTCCAAAATAATTTGTATTGGATTAAATTATGCAAAGCATGCCAAAGAAACAAACGCTGCTATTCCAAAAGAACCCATTTTATTCTTCAAATCTACAACAGCAATTTGCGGTCCTGATGACGATATTATCATTCCGAAAAATTCAGTAAAAACAGACTGGGAAGTAGAGTTGGCCGTAGTGATAGGAAAACGTGCCAGTTATGTAGATGGCGATGAGGCAATGGATTATGTAGCCGGATATTGTTTGCACAATGACGTAAGTGAAAGAGAATTTCAGATAGAGCGCGGCGGCCAGTGGGTAAAAGGAAAAAGTTGCGACACCTTTGCTCCACTTGGGCCGTGGTTGGCCACTAAAGACGAAATTGAAAATGTAGATAATTTACGTTTATGGCTGACCGTTAATGGGGAAAAAAAGCAGGATGGAAATACAGACGATTTGATATTCAATATTCCCCAGGTTGTTTCTTATATCAGCCAGTTTATGACTTTATTGCCTGGCGATATTATTTCTACCGGCACTCCGCATGGCGTTGCACTTGGAATGAATCCGCCGGTTTATTTAAAGGCCGGAGATGTAGTAGAATTGGGAATCGATGGGCTTGGAACACAAAAACAACTTGTAAAAAACTGGACCAAATAATTATGTAGCATGATAGACGCCCATGTTCACTTCTGGAAATACAATCCAATAAAAGATGCATGGATTACTGATGAAATGGGATTGCTGCAACGCGATTTTTTTCCACAAGATTTACAACCTGTTTTGCACGAAAATGGGGTAACAGGAATTATTGCAGTGCAGGCCGACCAAAGCGAAAATGAAACGGATTTTTTGTTGCGACTGGCAAATAAGAACCCTTTTATAAAAGGCATTGTTGGCTGGGTAGATCTGCAGAATAAGAATCTTGAAGATAAGTTGCTTTACTGGTCTGAATATCCTGTTATAAAAGGCTTCAGACATATAGTACAGGCAGAGTCTGATGGTTTTTTAAG
>Ga0070681_10006722_pt1 | contig 11188 bp, 7 predicted proteins | sample KBSC83BmetaG_FD_65650 | JGI IMG/M metagenome (GOLD analysis project Ga0070681, IMG submission 65650) | Corn rhizosphere microbial communities from Kellogg Biological Station, Michigan, USA - KBS C8-3B metaG | ecosystem: Host-associated > Plants > Roots > Rhizosphere | place: USA: Michigan...
TTCGGATTTGGCTATCGCTTCTAGGTCGGGGCAGCATCTACCGTTCACGACATTCGACCCGGAACTCGCTGAACTTCGCAGAGTACAAAACTACTCTGCGGATTCAGCGGTTTCTGCTTTCGATCGTCATCGTTGTTCAATGAACGTCGACGCCAGCGCGATCCGTTCCGGTTTGTCGATTGGGCGAGCGCTCCATGGCGGTTCGGACGGCCTGCAGAATGGCGTCCAGGGAATACGGCTTCTCCAGGACTTCAAAAACGTTCAGGGCGGGATCGATGCATTTCTTGACCAGGCCGGCATTCGTGCTCGTCAGCACGTACGGATGATTCGGAAACACCGTCTCGCGCAGATGCTCGAACAATCGCCAGTTGCGCTCGTAGGGCGGGGCGATGTCGTAGACGATCACGTCCGGCTGATGAGCGCCGATGAACTCGGTCAGGTCCAGCCGTCCGGAGCGAATTTCGTGAGACATTCCTGAAACCACCACCAGGCCTGCTGTTTCCAGCCAGTACGACAACATCTCGACCGTATCCGGCGAGGTGTTGATTATCGCAACCACAGGTGTCATTGCGGCGCTCCCGCAGCGAACGCGTGCAAGAAGCGCGACCTCACGCGACGAAGCTCGACGTCTCCATCTCGGGCACAGGTTGTGCCTCAATCATCATCAGCGAAATCCGCCGCCGATGGTTCGAAGTGAATTCGATGCTGCACGGCGCCCGAAGCTGACGAAATGTCGTCACGACGTCGCTGCAACACTTAGACGAGTGGGGGATTCGCAATGAAGCCTGGAGTCGTCAAGGAATTTTCCAGTCACGATCTCAAGCATCGCATGATCGAGCGGCGCGCTGTCGAGGCGATCATCTGGGGCATGCCGATCGTGAACTTCGATCTGATGTATGAGGCGATGGTCCGGCTGGGGGGCGCCGCCAACCAGATCCTCTATTGGTCGCGCCTGCCGGATTGGAAGAACCAGACGCTGACGCCCAATCCGGATTCGATTTACCTGATGCCGTTTATCGATACGACAGACGCCGGGCCGATGGTCCTGGAGATTCCGCCGGCCGACGACGGGACGATCGTCGGCAGCGTGATGGACTGTTGGCAGGCGCCGTTGGAAGACGTCGGACCCGCTGGGTTGGACAAAGGGCAGGGAGCGAAATATCTGATTCTGCCACCCGGGTACACCGAAGCCGTGCCCGAAGGCTACATGCCACTACGCTCCGATACCTACAAGGGGTACGCGCTGCTGCGCTCGATCCTCAAGAGCGTCAGCGACGAAGACGTGGCCAAAGCGGTCGAGTACGGCAAACGCATCAAGCTGTATCCGCTTTCACAGGCAGCAAGTCCGCCGGAGACGACGTTCATCGATGCCGTTGACAAGATCTTCGACGCGACCATTCCATACGACATGCGGTATTTCCAGTCGCTCGATCGCATGGTGCAGAGCGAACCGTGGCTCGAGCGCGACCGGGCGATGATCGATCAGCTCAAGTCGATCGGGATCGAAAAAGGCAAGGCGTTTGACCCTGACGCGAACACCGTGCCGCTCCTGGAGCGAGCCGCTCGCGAGGCGAAGGCCTGGTTCGAAGCTCACTACGAAGAGGTCTTTTCGCCGCCGTTTTACGACGATGAGAAGTGGGCGCTGCCGGTTTCCAAGGAACTGGTCGAGGGACAGGAAACATTCTTCGCGAACCACAACAGCTACGTCGTCGACAATCGAGGCCTGACCTATACCTATGCGTTCTTCAGCCCGAAACACCTCGGCGCCGGCCAGTATTACCTCATGACCATCAAGGACAAGGCCGGTCAGCCGTTCGAAGGCGGCAGAACGTATCGGCTCGTCGTGCCGCCCAACGCACCCGTGAAGCAATACTGGTCGGCGACCGTGTATGACCGCGCGACGCATGCGTTGATTCGGGATCAGCGGTGGTCAAGCCGGTCCTCTCAGACGCCCGATCTCCAGAAAAATGATGACGGTTCGGTAAACATCTATTTCGGACCGAAGGCGCCGGTGGGCAAGGAATCGAACTGGGTGCCGACACGCCCCTCGAGTGAGTTCGAAGTGCTCTTCCGCTTCTATGGTCCAGAGCCGGCGCTTTTCGAGAAGACCTGGAAGTTGCCCGACATCGAGAGGCTTTAGAGCGAAGCGTACGCCCCGTTGATCGGAGCTGGATGCGCCGAGAATTTGTGTCCGTGGACTGACACTTTTCCGATCAGGGCGTGGCCGCCGCGCCACACATCGATCGTTTGTAGATCAGTAACCCGCGCAAACTCAGCTGGTTACACGTATGTCGCGCCGAAGACGTGTCCGGCATCTCCCTTGCTATGCCTCAGCATTTGGGGGGACGCATGCGAAATTTGAGGGTACCTGTTGCCGTTGCGGCACTCGTAAGTTTGTCGTTCACGCCGGTGTTCGCGGGACAGCATGGAAACTCGGGCAACCACGGTCCGTCGACGCCGCCTGTTCATCCGAACAAACCACCCAACGCCGGTCCCAAGTCCGCCGGACCCAACTCCAGCGGTCCGATGAACGACAACGGATCGAAGTCGCACGGACCAAACGCGACGACCTCGACACCGACACCAACGAACGGTCCGATCAACTTTGCGTCAACGCCGCTTGGCGTGAAGCTCACGAAGAACACCATGCTCCAATCCAAGTTGACCACAAACCTGACCGCGCTCGGCTATCAAGGCACCGTCTTTCAGGCCGCGTACGGGTTCAAGAACCTCGGTCAGTTTGTTGCGGCAACCAACGTCTCCAAAAACCTGGGAATTCCCTTCGACAAACTGAAGCTGCAGATGACCGGATTGGCGGTGGATGCCACTGGCAATGTGACGAAGGCGAACTTGAATCCCGACGGCACCGTCAGCATGGTTGATCCCGCTAAAGTCACCGACGCGGCTCCCACAAAGAGCCTCGGTCAGTCGATTCAGACGCTGAAGCCCACCGCCGACGGGAACACCACGGCCAATACCGCCAGCAAAGAGGCTGAAAGCGAAATCGAGCAGACGTCGAAAGGCAGCAAGAAAAAGTCGTGAGCAACCTCCCGTCGGTTCTCACGGGCGTCATCGTGTCGCTCGCCGTGGCCACGTCGCTCTTCGCGCAAGGCAAGAGTTCCGATCCCCACGGGAACGGGAAGAACAGCGGGAGCAGCGTTCCGGATGTGACTGGCAACTCCGGGAAGACATCGAACGCAGGCGGGAACGGCGCGGGGCGAGGCGGGGTCACCCCGCCGAGTGAAGTGACGTTGGCGGCGCCTGCGAACCTTTCGACCTCTGCCTCGCCATCGACGCCGTTTGCGTGGATCGATAACGCGAACCTGATGGCGCCGGGCGACATTTGGGTCGGGATCTCGATGGTGCGATGGCAGAACGCCGGCGTCAGTCAGATGAGCGTGCCTGTTGTCGATGCGGCGATCGGCATGACGCCGCGATTTCAGATTGGCGCCAGTGTGCCGCGGATTGCTGGCAGCGACGCGTTGGGACGGCCGGCCGCACTCGGCACCGCATTCTTCAACGCCAAAGTCGGCATCCTCAATGACAGCGCAAAACCACTCAAGCTCGCGATCACGCCGACGCTTGAAGTCCTCAATACTTCTGCGTTGGACGTTGCTCCTGCAGAGCAAAGCCGGGTGCAGTGGGGTCTGCCTGTCAGCGCTGAAGTGGATCGCGGGGCCGTGCGTGCATACGGGTCGAGTGGCTACTTTTCGCCCGGCGTCTGGTTCGCGGGTGCGGGTGCCGGGACGCAAATCGGATCGAGGATCGGCATGGCAGTTTCGCTCAGCCATGCCTGGAGCCGCTCCGCGGTCGACGACACCCTCCTGGCCGCTCCACGGCGAAGCGACCTTTCGACCGGTATCTCCATGGCTCTCACGTCCAACGTCGGCGTCTTTGGATCCGTGGGGCGGACATTCAAGACCGACTCGCGATTCGGAGCCGGGACGACTGTCAGCCTGGGGCTCTCCCTGACCTCCAATCGTTTCGCCACAGACTAGTGCCTCAACGGCCGGAAGACTGTGGCACTATGGGGCTCATTGAGAGTTCCCGCACTGGTCGCCCAGAACCTCGTTGAACACGGATCGCTCGATGCGATTGCGTCGAATCTTCAGCGCTCGACCGATACGGTCGGCTCCTGGCTGGCCACAGTCAGCCCCACCTCCTGGATTATTCTCGGCGGCATCGTCCTGGTCGGCCTGCTGGTGTGGAGCCGACGCTGAAAACACTCGACGAAATCACTGATTCCGATCGAAGCCGCGTTGGCGGCAAAGCATACAACTGCGCGCGCCTCAAACAGGCGGGATTTCCGGTTCCGGACGGACTTGTCGTTCCCCCCGACGCGAGCGATCAGGGCATTGCGCGCTTGTCCGAGCATCGATGGTTCCGGAGTCTTCCGGAACCCACCTTGTTCGCGGTGCGATCGTCGGGGCTCGCGGAGGACAGCGCCGGCGATTCCTTCGCGGGCATGCACGAGACGACGTTGAACGTCGATCGCGCCCGGCTCGCCGAGACCGTTCGCCACTGTCGCCGTTCGGCAGATTCCGAACAGGCCCGTGCTTATCGTGCCGCCCGGAATTTGCCGGCCGACCACAGGGCGATCGCGGTCCTCGTTCAGCGGATGGTTCCCGCGGTGAAATCCGGTGTGGCGTTCACAGTCAATCCAGTCACCGGAGCGAACGAGATCATCGTCAATTCGGTGTCGGGCCTGGGTGAGGCGCTGGTCAGCGGCCAGGTCAATCCCGAGGAGGAGCGGCTGCCGAAGACCGACCCCTCACCGCTTGCTCGCCTGGCGGTCGGCATCGAAGCGGTATTCGGATCGCCTCAGGACATCGAATGGTGCTTCGACGGGGAGCACTACTGGGTCGTGCAGTCTCGGCCAGTGACCACGACGGTTCCGAGCGAGGTTCGGCCGGCGTTGTCCACGCGCGGTTCGGAGATCGAATGGACGCGCGCGAATCTCGCCGAAGTGTTTCCAGAACAGTTGTCGCCCCAGGCGCTCGACGCGTACGTTCCGCTGCTGGATAAAGGCGAGCGGGCGTTTTTTGGCCGATTGATGGCTCCGGAAGCCGAACTCGGTCCCATCATCAAAGCCTTTTACGGCCGTCCGTATTTCAACCTCTCGCAGCTACGTCATGTGACGGACAGCGTTGGCGCGGCGTTCGCCAATACCTTGCGCTCCCTCGGCCACCCCGAACAGATCCATCCGGACGATGACGTGGCGCCCAAACCGTCGCTGAAACGGTTCCTGCGCGTAGTGCCCGACATCGTCCGGCTCACCGGCTATGACTTGCGGATGGCGCGTATCTTTCATGACCATCAGGCACGAGCCAGGCAGGTCGAAGAGCGGCTGACGCAAGTGAATCCGTCCACGCTGTCGGACAAGGAGATCTGGGCGACGCTTCAACAGTGGCTGGACCGGGCTCCGGAAGCGATTCCGCCAGTCTTCGTCATGAGCAGCGTGCAGGCGCGAGAAGACGTGATTCGCAAGGCCTGTGCGCGCGTCGGCTTTTCCTATGAAGCGCTCACCTATCCGAATCTCGCGGCGGGAGCGCGATCGGTCAGCACGCAGCAGGCGTTCGATGTGATCGCGCTGGCGAACGTGGCTCGCGGTGAAACACGGTCGAGGGAGTATCTGCGCCGTAACGACGGGACGTTCGCCGACTTCCGGACGGCGCTGGCAGACACGAAATTCCTGACTGAATTCGAGCAGTTCCTCAGCCGCTACGGTCATCGCGGCCGGTATGAGTCGGACTGGTCGATTCCCCGCCTGCGCGAGCAGCCTGCGCCAGTGTTGTTTGCGATCCGGGAACAGTTGGATGCCCCGCCGCAGGATCCGGTTCTGCTGTCGCAACGACAGGCCGCTGAGGCTCGGTTGGCGTGGCAGCAATTCGAAGCGCGGCTCACCCCGTGGCAGCGGTGGACGCTGTTGCCTCGCGTGCGCAAGACCCTTCGTCAGTTGAAGCAGCAGTATCTCTGGCGGGAAGAGGTCCGCTCAGATCTGACTCGCGTGTTGGCCGCCCTCCGTCCTTATCATCTGACGCTTGCCAGACGGTTTGTCGAACGGCGCTGGCTCGATCGCACCGACGATTACTTCCTGCTCGTGCTCGACGAGGTCAGGCAGGCGTGCGAGGATCCCGCCCGCGGCGACAGTCTTCGGGCGATAGCGGCGAAGCGGGCGGCCCAGAGAGCTGCCGAACGCGATCTGCGGCTTCCGCTGTTCATGCGTGAATCGGAATTGCCGGCGCTGATGGCCGCCGGCGCCAGCAACGGCCACAGCGATGTGCTCACGGGCCTGTGCGTCAGTCCTGGATCGATCGACGGCGAAGTCGTAGTGATGCGCGATCCGAGCGAGTTCATCGCCATGAAGCGTGGCGCGATTCTCGTGGCGCCGGCAACCGATCCGTCGTGGACGCCGCTGTTCACGCTGGCCTCGGGAGTCATTGTCGAAGTGGGTGGCATGCTGTCCCATGCGTCGACCATCGCGCGCGAGTACGGTCTGCCTGCGCTCGCGAACGTCAAGGATGCAACCAGAGTGTTGAAGAGTGGCGATCGCGTCAGGCTGGATGCATCAAGCGGAGTCGTGCGGCGTCTTTAGAGCGATTTTCACTGCTGTGCAGTACGCAGGAGTGAAAATTCCTCTAGCGAATCTCGATCCAACACCCCAGATAGCGCAAATCAGTGCTGCCCGGTTCCACGGTCGAGGGCCGGAACCCGGACTGCGACGTAATGCGCACTCGCACCCCGCTGAGGTCTGGGCGCGGCAACGCGACGAGCTGTTCTTCGCTCGGTGCGAGAGTCAGTTCCTGAGCGCGTCCGTCAATGTCGAGCGTCACCTGATTGGCGATCGGCGCGTTGCGGACGAACAATCCCTGCGTGGCCGCATGAGTGGTAAGCACGACCGTGCTTTCCCTTCCACCTGCCAGCCAAAAACCTGTGGCCTCCGGGTACGCGTGGTCATCAAGAAAAAATACGTTGCCTGATGGATACCGCACCGCTCGATGGGCAGTACCCCCGTGGCCATTGAGCAGCGTCCCCATCGGCGTGAGTTCAATGATTAGACCGGAGTGCGGTGCGGTGCCATCAGCGTCGATCGTCAGCGATCGGACGTTCGTCGCCAGTGTGAACGCGGCGCCTGCGGACGGCTCCGAGTACGTCTTGACGGGCAGCGTCGCCAGCGGCAGAGGCGTGGATCCTGCACGAACGGTCACCGTTCCCGTCCCCGACTGAGGTGAAAGGAAGTGCACCGCATAATGTCCCGCCGGCACATCCTGGGCGCTGAAGAGCGCTGACGAAATCGGTGGACGACGCTGGTGGTCGGTCTCGATGCGCATGTTCGCGAAACGGCCCAGGCCCGATTCGAAGCGTAACTGCTTGAAATCGAATGCTTCCGTTCTGAAGGCAGACGAGTGGCCGAACAAATTCAGCTTCGCCGTTTCCGGTGTGAGTGGCGCCGCCCCGTCGATACGCCAGGCCAGGGTGAACGCGATCATCACCGCGATTGCCGTGCACCAGGTCGACATCCACGACAGCCCGAAGCCGCGTGATTCACGCAAGCCAATCACGCGCAGGCCAATCCACATGACGCCGAATGTGGCCGCCCAAATCGCCACCTTCAACCACAGGTGCGCACGGTCGTCCCGAAAAATGCTCGGCACGCCCTTCGGGAGATCGACGACGGCATTGGCCCACTCGAGCCACAGGGAGATGCCATCGCGAAAATTCAGGAGCAGCCGTCCGCGATCGGGGCCCAGAAGTGCAAGGGTGACGAGCACGCTCGCTGTCAGCGTCAGGATTCCCAGCACCCTGGTCCCGTTCGATTGCACGCCGTGCCACATGCGAGCGGCCGCGGCTCCGAGCATCAGCGTGAGCGGTGTCAACAAGCGTGCTGGAACGCTGGTGCCGCCCCACCACATTTGGTACGAGCCGACGGCTGCCATGTACGGCACGGTTAGCGCGAGGGTTTCCCACGCCCAACGCTGACGCCTCATGGCCGCGACCAGGAGACCCGCGAGCACGAATCCGTAGACCGGTGCGTTCGGAATCAAGCCAAACTGCTGATCGAAGAGCAGTCCGGGAAAGCCACGGATCAAGTTTGCCGGGCTCGTCTGCGTGTACGGACCGTAAGGCGCCGTGGGGTTTGGTGTGCCGTAGACGACGATGAAGAATCCAAACCACACAGCGGCACTGATCAGCGGAACGGCCGCGAATGCCAATAGCCGACGAAGGTCACGGACCCGAAGGCCCACGCAGATGGCTGCGGCAATGGCGAGCACGGCAAGCCGAGTCTGCAGCCACGGGAGAATGGCGAGCGACGCGCCGGAGAGGACGTCGATGGCCTTCGTCCTCGGGCTCTCGACCTTCGCCTCCGCGGCCCGGGGCTTCAGATCACGCAGGGAACGTGCCTTCAGGCCGTCCCACAATGGGAGCGTCCCGATCAACAAACACGTGGCCGCAATGCCGTCAGGAAATACCTCGGTCGCCTGAAAGAAAAACGGCGTCGTCAAGGCGCAGCATGCCCAGCCGAACCAGGCGGCCGCCGCGTTTCGCGTGGCGAGATAGGCGACGTACCAAACGACCGCGGTCGACGCTGCGGCGACGATCCCGAGGAATGCGACGACACCGGGATAGCCAAACAGCCACATGGCGGGCGCGATCAGGACTGCGAGTCCCGGTGCATGGATCGAGTAAATTTCGCCGTTGGTGCCGCGGCGCAGGTAGTCCGGAGCCGCCGCGTTCAGTGAGTACTCGAGATAGTCGCCGCGGCGATGGTTGTTTTCGATGCGAAGGTCACCGTCTTTGATCAGGCTTTGCGCGAGGATCAAGTAGTGCGGCTCGTCGCCATCCGGCAGGATCGGGGACAGCCAGACGGCGCTGGCGCCGTACAGTGCCAATGTCAACGCCACGGCGACGAGCGGAGCACGATGCGGGTCGGCGGCCCAGCGAGGTCCCTTCAGACCATGCAGCGCTTCGATCAGGAGTCCGGCCAGGACCGCAGCCCATACGATCAGCGTAAGTGGGCCGGTCCAGATGAGGGCAGCTGGCGGAACCCGGATGGGCAACCAGGGAAGGACGAGGATCAGCGAGCCGAATAGCGGCAACTGCTGGCGCGTCGACAGGCGTAAGACACGAATGACTACAAATACCGCCAGGACGGAGGCCGGCAGGATCACGGACGGGGCGACGAGCGCCACTCGTGTGACGTCGGCTCGCTCGCCCGTCAAGCCGATCGTCCCGAGCGAGCACCAGACAGCCGCGCCGGCGCACAGGGCGGCGGCCAATCCGGTCAACTGATCGCGCGTACCGTCTCGCACTTCGTAGTGGAGGTCGAAGTGTACCACCTGCGTGATGCCGGGCGACGCGGGCGAGCCTGAAGGCTCGCACTACTTGCCGGAACGTGAAGTACTTGACGTGCGAAACCCTCAGCGAAAACACTACAGCTGTTGATGAGAGCGCGGACCCGCCTGGCGTTTCCGATCGCCAGCCTTGCGTTCTTTGTCCTGCTGGCACTCGCGCACACCTGGCCGCTCGCAACCGCTCCGGGACGATGGTCGCGGAACGACACCGCCGATACCGTGCATCACGAGTGGATTCTTGCGTGGGATGCGCACCAACTCGCCCGCGATCCGCGGCGCTTGTTCGATGCCAACATCTTTTATCCGGAACCCGACACGCTCGCGTATTCGGATCATCTGATCGTGCAGGGCGCCATGGGCGCTCCCTTGTTCTGGCTGGGCGCGTCGCCAGTGCTCGCTTACAACCTGCTGCTGATCGCCGGGCTCTCCCTCACCGCGTGGACCACCAGCCTGGTGATGGCGCGCTGGACCGGCAGTCGTCTGGCAGGACTCTTCAGCGGATCGCTGATGGCGTTCAACGCGATGACGCTGACGCGCTTCGCCGAAATTCAGGATCAGCATTTCGAGTTTTTTCCGCTCGCCCTCTGGTCGCTCGATCTGTTGCTGTCGGCACCCCGGGTTCGATACGCGCTGCAGCTGGCCGGATGGTTCGTGCTCCAGGCGCTCACGTGCGGATATCTGCTCGTCTTCACCTCGCTATCGCTCGTCGCGGCGGTCGCTGTGCGGCCGAAAGACTGGATCGACGCAAAGTTCCGACGAGTTGCGAGCCTACTCGCGCTTTCGGCGTCGGTCGCGATGCTGCTGCTCGTACCCTTCCTCTTGCCGTACTTGCGCGTCAGCCGTCAGCAGGGATTTACGCGTCCGATGGCCGAAGTGGCGCTTTATTCCGCCCGACTCGCCGATTACGTTTCGACCGGCGGCCGTCTGCATTACTCGCTGTGGAGTGCTCGATTCTTCGATCGTGAAGCCCTCTTTCCAGGACTGGTCGCCTCGGCATTTGTGATGGTCGCGATTGCGAGTGGAGTGGCCTGGCGGGACCGGCGGGCACGGATGGCGATCGCGTTCGGAGTCGTCGCGTTCGCGTTGTCGTTCGGCCCGGCATTTCCGTTGTATGAGCCGGTGGCGCGCCTCTTTCCGATCATGGCCGGCCTTCGGGGGGCGTCGCGCTTCGGTCAGTTCTTTCTGGCGGCGGTGGCGATCCTCGCGGGCTTTGGGTTTGCCATCGTTGCCGCGCGCTTCCCGCGGCGGACGGTCGCGCTGGGGGCAATCGTTCTGCTCGGCGCGAATCTCGAGGCGCTGCGCGCGCCGATCAACTATCGCCCGTTCGAAGGCCTCTCGCCGGTCTTCGACAGCATGGCCGACACGGACCGCGCACTGGTGGCCTGTTTTCCGTTACCGCCTAGACGCGAGGCCTTTCACAACGTCGACTGCATGCTGGCGTCCACGCGCTTCTGGCATCCGCTGGTCAACGGCTACTCGAGTTTCATTCCCGAGCGCTACGATCGCGAGGCGGCCGCGCTGGATGCGTTTCCCGAAGGCACAACGCTTCAGTACCTTCGAGAACTCGGCGTCACGCACGTCATCGTCTTCGCCAACCAGCTCAGTGCGCCTCGCCTCGCCCACCTCGCCGAGCATCCGGAGCTGTCGCTCTGGAAGGAAGATCGGGATCGATCCGTAAAGATTTACTTATTGAAGTGACGATTGACTGATCGGGGTTCGGGCTCTGCGCTTTAGAACGTCACGTTATATGTTCCTGCGCTCACGGCCTTCGTGACGACGGTACCGTTCTGGACCAACACGAGGTTGAAGGTTCCAGACGCGGTTCTCGTACTTGG
>Ga0070681_10006723_pt1 | contig 11187 bp, 8 predicted proteins | sample KBSC83BmetaG_FD_65650 | JGI IMG/M metagenome (GOLD analysis project Ga0070681, IMG submission 65650) | Corn rhizosphere microbial communities from Kellogg Biological Station, Michigan, USA - KBS C8-3B metaG | ecosystem: Host-associated > Plants > Roots > Rhizosphere | place: USA: Michigan...
GCGCGTACCGTGAGGTCGCCGCCACGATAGTACGACGGCCACAGCGGGCCGGGCGTTCCGGCGAGCGTCCGGCCTCGCTGCGCCGAGTCGCGCACCTGACGCAAGCGGTCGAGCTGCGCTTGAACGCCACCGCTCGCAATGCGCGCGACCGCTGCGTCGATACCCGCGCTGCGTTCGCTCGCCGCGTCCGCCAACCAACCCTCGAGCTCGAGTGAAATCTCGACGCTGTCGCCCATGGTCGCCGCGCGCGCCGCGGTGAACCACGAGTTGTACTTCGACCCGCCGGTGATTCCAAAGTCAGCTCGCGCTACACGGATCGTCGATGCCGCGTCGAGCATGAGGTGTCCGGATTCCGTGCTTCGTTGCGGACCTCCCGCAACGAGCCGAATTGGCAGCGAGAGCGGTCTCGCGACACCATGCATCGTCAACCGCCCATCCGCCACCAAACCGCCGGACTTGGTCCGCACACTATCGCTCTGAAACACGATCTTCGGAAAGCGCTCGACGTCGAAAAAGTCGCTGGTCTTGAGATGTTCGTCGCGATGCGGCCAACCCGTGTCGATGCTCTTCGCGTCGATCACGACCGTCACTGACGACCGCGACGGATTCGAACGATCGTAGAGCACAGTGCCGCGCCAATCGGTGAAGCGTCCTTTGACGTGCGTGAACGCGAACGGAATCGCAAACTCGATGATCGAGTGGCCCGGATCGACGGCGTACTCCTCCAGTTGCTGACCGCGCGCTAGCGCTGGAACGAGCGCAATCGCGATCGTTCCGAGTGTTCTCGAAAGCATGCCGCACCTCGTGACGCGTGTAGGATACTCCCAAACGCTGACTGAGGCGCCAGCGTTACATCCAATTCTCGCGTTCGAGCGTCACGATGCGCTCGGTGCCGTCTTGCTGATGCTCCTGAAGCCGCACGGCGATGCCGTCCGACTTGCGAATCCAGTACGAGAAGTCTCCGCCCGCGTAGCGAACGTCCAGCTTCCAACAATCGAATCGCCCGGCGGGAACCTGCACCTGCTCTTCGCCAGTGACGCGTAGCTCGACCGACGACAAGACATCGTTGGGCACCACCGCCCAACCGAGGAGCGTGACACGGCCTTGCCATTGGCGACTGAGCGGAATGCTCGCGAAGTAGACGGGCGCAAGCACATCCGACAGATACGGCGCGTAGGCTGGCGGCAAATGCTGTGCGATCGGGCGCATGCCCTTCACGCCGTCGAGCGTCATTCGCCCGATCACGCTATCGCCGGTGATGCGTTGCTCGATGTTGATCCCATTCCATCGCCGATATGGCCGGATGTGCACGGCGCGTGAGACGAGCCGCAGATCTCGTCGCGCGACGAGGAGCGTCTCCGCGGCTGTCTCGCCAGCGCTGGACGACAATTCGCGGCGAGTCTGGGCAACGCGCCAGTCCGATCCTGCAGCGGTCAGCGTCAAGACGCCGAGCACTTTCTTGGTGATTCGCCCCGTCGAGTCCTGCCACGCGCGAAGGTATTCGAGCGTTCCAGGCCGTACACGCTCGGGATACACCGGAACGGCCGGAGACAAATGTGACGCAGACGGCACCTGCGCAAGCGCAACGCCACCGAAGTATGAGAACAGTGTGACGGGCTCCACGTCGCGAGTCTCGTCGCGCGCCGAGCGATACAACGGAAGCGTAAGCAACGCCGCAATCACGAGCACCGCGGCCACCAGATAACGAACCCCGGAGTGTCGCGCGGCACGATCGCCCGGCAATATGACCCGCATGCCGGCAGCCCGATCGGCCAGGATGCGGTCACGCAACTCCGCCGATGCGCCAGGCGTTCGATGCTGCGCCAACTCCGGTCGAACCGCCTCGGCAAACGCGTCGAGACTTGTCTTGCTTTTCGAAAACCACGTCATCGATCCGAGTCCTCCAGCATGTCGCGGAGCGCACGCAGCGCGCGGTGCAGCCTGACTTTCGATGCCGCGACGGAGATGCCGATCATTTCCGCGATCTCCGCGTGCGAGAAGCCTTCGACTTCTTTGAGCATGAGCACTGCCCGCAGGCCGGGCGCGAGCGCCGCGACCGCCGTCTCGAGATCGATCGCAGCGTCGTGATCGCGCATCGGCGCGCCGACGCTTTGCTCCAGTGTGGAGACACCGTGCACGTCGTTGCCACGCAGACGACTCAGCGCCACCCGCACGGTGACGCGCTTCAACCAACCGACCAGCGCGCCGCGTTCCTCGTAGCGCCGCAGCGCCTCCGGCAATCCGACGAACACGTCGTGCACGACGTCTTCGGCCTCGGCCGTTGATAAAAGCAGCCGGAAAGCGACGCCGAGCAACATCGTGGCATATCGATCGTACATGAGCCCGAGCGCCGCCCGATCGCCGCTCGACACGAGCGCGACGACCGCAGCGTCGCTCAGTTCTGGCGCGTGGGGCGCTTTCTCTCCGTGAGCAGCGATCACGAGGACCAAACGTCGGTCAGCCCGCGAAGGTTACATCGGCGTGGCGCTGACTCGAGCGACGAGTACCGCGGACTCTGCCGTGCGACCCCTGCTGGTGCGTTCATTGAAGAAGAGGCGCGGGCATGACGGACCTCGCGCAGGATTGGGAACGGCACATGCGCCGCGGCGATTTTGCGGCGGCGTGGGAGATCTCTGATCGCGTGTTGCACGATCGCGTGGATCGTTCCTGCTGGACGCTTCCACGTCACCTCCAGTGGGTCTGGAGAGGCCAATCTCTCGCCGGCCGCCGTGTGCTCGTTCGCTGCTTTCATGGATTGGGCGACACCATTCAGTTCGTCCGGTTCCTTCCACTCGCCCGCACCATCGCGGCGTCGATCACGCTGGAGGCACAACCAGAGCTCACCCGACTGCTGTGGAACGTGCGGGGCGTCGATCAACTCGTCTCTCTGACCGACGCGAGTCCTCTCGTGGAACGCGACGTCGACGTCGAGCTCATGGAGCTGCCGCACGTTCTTCGAACGACCCTGAGCACCTTGCCCCGCGACGTCCCATACCTGAGCGCGCCCTCAGCGCGAGCGCGTTCTTCCGAAAAGTTGGCGGTCGGCCTGATTTGGCGCGCGGGCGATTGGGATTCCAGGCGATCCATTCCGGTGAACCTGCTCGCGCCCCTGGCTGACCTTCCGAACGTGGAGCTTCACGCCTTGCAACGCGGAGCTGGGTTGGACGATTGGCCACGCGAGTGGGGACCGTCGCGCGGCAGTGACGACGTGTTCGAGGCCGCGTGCGTCATGCGCGACATGGACCTCATTCTGTCGATCGACAGCATGCCGGCTCACCTCGCGGGCGCACTCGGCGTTCCGGTCTGGACGCTGTTGCACGCGGACTGCGATTGGCGATGGATGGATGGCCGCGAGGACTCGCCGTGGTATCCGACGATGCGACTTTTTCGCCAGCGCATTTCGGGCGATTGGTCAGATGTCTTGTCGAGAGTGACCGATGCCCTCAGACGGATCGTTCCTACGGCCGGACGATGATTGGAGGCGCGAGCGCACCAGCGGCGGCATGAGAATCTCTGTCAATAGCGAACGCTAAACGCGTTCGACGACCGTTGCGACTGCGGCGCTGGGGTGCAGTCGTCCGAGTCCGCCACGTACTGCGCGCAGAGGATCAACTCGATGCGGAACTCTCCGACCAGGTCGCCTGGCTGGAGCGGCGGCATCATGCCGGGCTGGTCCACCGACCCGAATGCGACTCGCATCACCGTACTGTCGCCGGGATTCAGCGTTCCGGTTGGAGCACCGCCGACGCAGGCCCAGGCCCAGTCGACGAAGAAGGTTCTCGTGCTGTCCGCGCCGGTTCGCCGAATGCTGAACATTGGACCGGTCGCTCCCGGCCCGCAGCGCGCGAAGTAGACCGGCGCGGACGAGATGTTGCGATAGGTCGCGGTGACGTATGCTCGGTACTCGCCGGGATTTCGCCGCAGGTGATACAGGAGAGAATCCGTCTGCACCGGCGACGCATCCCTCGAATGTGCTCCGCCCACCGGACCTGTGCTCGACTCAGGACCGCTGCATCCGATCACCGCAGCCGAGAGGCAGGCGGCGAGAGCCAAAGACGAATAGGCCATCTATTCAACTCCTGGAATGGGCGCCCGTCACGACTCGCCGCAACCACGAAGTTTGTTGGCGTTTTCCGTGTCGTCAACTACTGCTCTTGAACAAAGACACCATCGCAATGTACTTTATCCTGTAAAGATGCTCCACGTCGCGGGCTGATCCGGAGGACATCGTGCAGAAGTGGTTGAGACGCATTCGCGGAGCGGTCGGCATCGGCCTGACCTGGGCAGCGGCGTGGTTCGCGGCGGGCATGCTTCTCCTACTTGTCGTCGGCCCCAACGCAGCAGACGTCCCCTTCCCACTCTTCTTTGGCCTGCTCGGCTTCTTGACCGGAGCGATGTTCTCGCTCGTGCTCGGCATCGTCGCTCGTCGGCGAAGATTCGATCAGATGTCGATGCCGCGCTTTGCCGGATGGGGAGCAGTGGGCGGTCTGTCGCTCTCTAGTATTCTCATCTGGACCGCGGGACCCGATGCGGAATTCCTGGTATTGGGCCCAGTGTTCACGTTCGCCGGCGCAATCTCCGCTGCCGGTACGCTGGCACTCGCGAGAAGAGCGGAAAAACGCGTATCGGCCGAGGGACACGCCGAGCGAATCGACGCCGGGCGCGACCAAGAAGAAACGCGCGATTAGCAGCGACTCGTTCGCGCCTGACGCTAGCGAAGTGGTATGAGCGGCGCGAAAGTGGACTTACCGGCGCCGCGATTCCTCGGACCTTCGGGGCGCTGGGGCTTACGGCTGACCAGACACTCTGACCGGAACGTAGCTGGCGGTCTGCGAACCGACGCCGAGCTGTCCGACGAGATTGTTCCCCCAACACCAGGTCACGCCGGTAGTCGTTACGCCGCACGTCTGCGCGGCGGTTCCGGCGTTGGTCGATTCATCGCTGTAGAGATACACGCCCGTTGCCACTGAAGCCCATGTGAGGGCACCGCTCACTCGCACCGGCAGCGCCGAACCGGTCTGGCCGCCGTCGCCGAGCTGGCCCCAGACACCGGTGCCTTTGAAGCCCCAGCACCAGAGATCTCCAGTCGTCGTGACACCGCAGCCGTAGTTGAGCGATGCCGAAATCGACGCGAGCACGAGACCGTTCGCCGCCGGCACGGGATAGCCAACGCTGGTCGTAGCTCCGTTGCCGAACTGCCCGACGTTGTTGCGACCCCAACACCAAACGGCACCACCGACCGCGATCGCGCACGTATGAGCGAAGCCCAGACTCACCGACTGGAAGTTGTGCGATCCCTGAACGAGTGTCGGCGCGCTCCGGTTCGTGGTCGTGCCGTCACCCAGTTGTCCGTCGGCGTTGCCTCCCCAACAGTACAACGCTCCTCCAGCAGCGATGCCGCACGTATGGGCGTCGCCCGCGCTCAATGCGGTGAACTTATATCCGCCAGTAACGGCCACCGGCACTAGCGATGACGACAGCGAGCTGGTGCCCAACTGCCCCTGCGCGTTCGCGCCCCAACACCACGCGTGTCCGTCGGCGGCGAGGGCGCAGCTGTGATCTCCGCCGCTCGTGACCGACGTGAACGTCCGGCCGTTCGCCTGCACTCGCGCAGGGCTTGCCGTATCGCTCGTCGTGCCGATCCCGAGCTGGCCTGAGTCGTTGCGCCCCCAGCACCAGACTTCGTGCGCGATGCTGATTCCGCAAACGGAGTGTTCGCTCGACGCGATGGATGTCAACGCGGGCGACGACTGAACCGGCACTGGGATCGTGCTCCGTCCTGAAGGCGGAACCAAGCCCCAACAGTACGGCCGCTGGTCGGCACTGAGCGCGCACGTGAAACCGTCGCCGGCAGCGACTGCGACCAAAGCACTCGGCGCGAGAACGGTTACGCTTGTCGTCGCCGTTTTTCCCTCGGCGGTCGCGCTGATCGTCGTCGATCCCGCGCTGAGGGCGGTGAGCTCGCCAAGAGCGGCGCTGGCAACATCGGCGCGGGCGCTCGACCAAGCGACAAAGCGTCCGAAGACACGTCGTCCTGCGGCAGTGCGCATCACAAGCTCGAGTGTCCGCCGATCGCCCGGAACGGTGAGCAGGCTCGCCGGCACGATGTCGATGGACGTAAGTGGGCCGCCACGCACCGCGTGCCAGATCACGACTGAGTTATCGCAGTGCTCCGTTCCGCTCAGCGAGTTTGGATCAGCGGATCCCGCAAACGCCGTGTCGGCGCAATTTCTTCCGAGCGAGCGGCGAACAAAGGTGAAGCGTTGGCCCGTCGAGGCGCCGGAGACAATCGAATCCGTGTTCGAGAGCGATGTGACGAGAGCTCCTGAGCGACAGCTTTCGACGGACTGCACCAATCCGGCCCATCCAAGGTCCGTCTTCTTGAACGTGAACGTTCCCGTGTCACTGCATGTGCTGCTAGGCGTGCCATCGATGCTTCGATCGCCTGTGTAATCCCACACACCGTCGAGCGACGAAAGAGCACTCGGTGCTGCAGCGTCCGAGCAGCCGAGCAGCACCGAAAGGAGAAGGACGGCCCGACTGTTCACGAAGCCTTGCAACTGGTTCCGCTGACTCGGCGTACTCGTGCCGCCACCGAATCCGCCTCGCTGTGCGAAACGCTGAGCCGCAGAGCAACGACCGGTCCAAGCGGTGACTCGATAGTTGCGTTTGCGATAATGGTGTCCCCCAACAGCGCGGTCATCATCGTCCCAATGTGTCGACTCGTCGCCGCATTCATCGCACTCGCTCCGGCAGGCGTGAGTCGGGCGAGAACGTCCCAGGCAGTGTCGCTGCCCTCGCGGTGTGCCCACAGGCGGATCTCTGCAATGTCCCGCCCGTTCACCACAACTGAATCGCGCGAGGCATACGCCTGACCATCTTGAATACTCCGATGGAGCGGTACGGTTCTCGGGATGCTTTGATCAACGAAGCGGTATGAGATCGAATCGCACCGGGCGGCGCTGGGCGTTTGTCCAGACAACACCGGCGGGGTGATCGCAATCGCCAGCCATGCTACGACAGTTGGTATCCGCATGGTGCTACGCCGCCGGCGTGTCGGAGGTCGACTGCGACAGTGAGGGCAATGCGTGCCACGAGTGCTCCACTCCGCGCATGACGAGCGCACAATCGAAGGTGGCGGCGCCGGCGGGAAATCGAGTGGCATCGTCGAAGAAACTCGAAGCGACGTGTTCAACCGCCAACGCTTCGACGCGCCACTCGGCAATGCGGAGCTCCAGGCCATCATACTCGCCAGGACAACTCGTCGCCGAGTAGCCTACAGCGCCCCGCCGGAAGAACGCCGATGCTTCCGCGATGTCCGGAAAGACCGAACCAGATGGGAGCGACGGAACGATGCGGCCGCGAACCGCGACGCGCGTGCGATCGTCGTCGCTACGCAAGGCCACGTCGAAGTAGTCGTCGGATTCGTGAACGATAAACGCAGCGCGCTGATGCTCACCTGGGAAGATCCGGCCGCCGACCAATGTGTTCACCCGCGAATCGGAGTCTCGGCGCGGGATGTAAACACCTTCGTGCGTGGCGCCATCTGCATCCCATTCTACCGCGATACGATGCGCCGCATTCTCCGAGTGTAGCCCTAACCCAGCCGGCAGGCCGCGAGGCCGAACGCCCGCGAGTCGAATCAGGCAGATACCGGCAATGGCGTAGCCGCCTACGAGCTTGGGGCGAAAGGGCGGAGGCAGAATGCCGCCGAGCGCGTCCGGAGCAACGCGATAGTTGACGAGCAGGCGGCGTTCAATGATTCCTTGCACGACGGGCATCTTCATGAGACGCTCCATTGCGAGCATGTGCAGATCAGCCCTGCATTTACCGCCGATAACGCTCAAATCGCGTGCAAGCGGACACGCACAAACGATTATTTGTCAAACGGCGCGAAGGCCCCGCCGATTTGCGTGTCATCGCACAACGCAACCAAACATTCCGCGTCGCGTTTCACAACCGTGACCGAATGTCAGTGCAAAATGGTCGTACGAACTCTGTTGGTTGTCCGGGCACGCCGACCTCGCATCTCGACTCGGCGTTCTCTACTCATTCAGCCCGGAGGAATCGATGTCGCAGGTGAGATGGTTTGGCGCGCTCAGTACTTCTGCCCTCATCGCAGGTTTGGGCAGCACGAGCGCCGGCGCGCAGCAGATCAAGACGGTGTTCGTGATCGCGATGGAGAATCACAACTGGACGCAGCCGGCGAATCAATTCACCGGCGGAATTCAGCAGATCTTTCAGAATCCGGCCGCGCCGTTCACGAACAGTCTCGTCGACGGCTCCGCGTACGCCGTGGTCAACGGCGAGCTTGTTCACATCAGTGAACAGGTAGCGTTCGCGACGAACTACCACAGCGTGCTGGCGACGCCGAACGGAAACAATCCGCACATCCATCCGTCCGAGCCGAACTACATCTGGGCGGAAGCAGGCACGAACTTCGGCGTGCTCAACGACAACGATCCGTTCTCGCCGAAGGGCGCGACGAACCAGGATACGCCGCTGCACTTGACCGGCTTGCTCCAGGCAGCCGGAAGGACGTGGAAGTCGTATCAGGAAGACATCGATCTTCCGAAGAACGGCACCGGCCAGTTCCTCAACACGCCGCTCCCGAAGGATCAGTGGACGGTTCCGCTCACGAGCTTCAGTGGCAACTTCACCACGGGCTTCGTCAACGGCTTCAATCAATCCAACCAGCTGAACTACGCGGCGAAGCACAATCCGATGGTGTTCTTCACCAACACCAACGGCGGCAATGACCTCACGCCGTCCAATCCGCTGTCGTCCCACTACGCACCGCTTCAACAGTTGTTCACGGATCTCGCGAATGACCGCGTCGCGGAATACAACTGGATCACGCCCAACCAGTTCAACGACCAGCACACCGCGCTCGTGGGCGGCTACAAGGGTCTCACGGGTGATCCGGCCAAGATCAAACAGGGCGACGACTTCCTCGCCCAGATCATTCCGGCCATCATGTCGTCGAAGGCCTACAAGGAACACGGCGTGATCGTCATCTGGTACGACGAGTCCGAGTCGGACGGCGTCGCCGGCGACAATCCCGATGATTTCACCCACACCATCGCCGAGATCGTGATCTCGCCTCGCGCGCACGAGAACGTCGACGGCCTTCCGTACGCCAGCGACGTGCTCTTCACGCACTCCTCGGACCTACGCACGTGGCAGCAGATCTTCCACGTTGGGCCGCTGCTCGGTGATGCGGTCAACGCCGACGATCTCTCGGATCTCTTCAAGCCGGGCTCTGTTCCGAAGAAGCCGTAGCTCAGCGTTCACACCGCTACTCGATCACGCAACAACGCATCACGGAGAGGCACGGACCTTTCGAGTCGGCGCATCAATCTCGATGTCACGGGCAACAAAAAGCACTGTCCGTGACTATCCGTTAGTGACCGTGCCAATCCGTGATGCATTGCAGTTGAATCCTGTCCGTCGCGTGAGGACTAATCGGCCTGTAGCGCGGATCTCGGATCCAAACGCGCGGCACGCCATGCCGGAAACGCGCTCGCGACGACCGCCACGCTGATCAGAACAAGGCTCACGGCGCCAAGCACACCGGGGTCGTTCGGCGACTGCTGAAAGAGCAACGGCGCAATCCACCGACCACCCGCCAACACGCCAAGACCGCCGACGACCAAACCGACGACCGCGAAACGCAGGCTTTGCGTCACGACGAGACGCACGATTCCGCCTCGAACGGCGCCGAGCGCAAGACGCACACCGAGCTCGTGCTGCCGTTGCTCGACGTTGTACGCGATGACGCTGTAGAGACCCAGCGCCGCAAGCACCAGCGCGAGCGCGCCGAAAGCCGTGAAGATCTTCGCGCCCACGATCCAGGACCGCATGTGTGTGTCGACGATGTTCTCGAGCGGCGTGACCGTGACGAACGCCGTCCCCGGCATCTCCCTCTGAAGGCGATGACGGACTACCTCCACCATGTGCCTCGCATCACCGCCGACGCGAACGAACAAGCCGCCCTCCTCGGGCTTCCACTGCGCCGCCGGCAAATAGTAGAAGAACAGTTTCGGCTCGGCCTCGATCGACTGCGAGTGAATATTCTCCGCGACGCCGACCACGGACCGGCACGGCATCGAGTCAGCCCAGAGCTTGACGCACTGCCCGAGCGGTTCCTTTCCAGGCCAGAGTGTGGCAGCCATGGATGCGCCGACGACGACGACAGGTTGTGTTCCTTCTCGATCACTGTCCTCGAATCCACGACCGCGCATGATTCGCGTTCCCATGGCCCTGAAGTAGTCGGCCGACACGGCGTTGACATCGAACTGGCCGAATTTCTCAACCGAGTCGATTCCCGGCACGAAGATCGGATACGAGGATTCACCATAGAACGGGGTGGACTCTTGGTTCGTCACGTACGAGACGCCCGGTACCCCCTTCGCCGCGCTGAGAAGTCGCAGTCGAAGTGCCGCCGCTGCGGAACGATCGAGCTTCACGTTTCGCATTTGCAAAGAGACGAGCAGCACGGAATCCGCGTCGAAGCCGAGCGGCACGTCGCGCACGTGTTGCAGGCTTCGAACGAACATCCCCGCCCCCGCGAGAAGCACAGCACAAAGCGCGGTCTGCAACAGCAGCAAAGCCGACCGCAGGCTGGCGCGTTGATACGTGCCGTCGCGCGCAGCCGACTTGAGATCCGCGGTCAGATTGCCACGCCGGACCTGCACGATGGGTGCGAGACTCGTGAGCAGTCCCGTGGCGAGCGCGACGGCACTCGTGAAGACCAACGTGCGTGGATCGGTGAGGAGCGAAACGCGTTCGGTCCCTGGAAGAAATGTCGCGGACAAGACATTGCCTCCCCAAACGGCGAGAGCAACGCCGGCCGCGCCGCCGAACAGCGCGAGGAGCATTCCCTCGAGGAGAACTTGAGCGAACAATCGTCGCCGACTTACGCCAAGTGCAACGCGAACCGCGATCTCGCGACGCCGGCGGATCGTGCGTGCGAGCATGAGGTTCATGACGTTCGCGCACGCGATGAACAGGACGATCAGTGTGACGCCCGAGAGCCACACGGACACCCTCGCAATGCTCGACGCCTCGGGGCCGCGCTCCGGGAGGACAGACGCTGCGACGGCGCGCGGCCGCAGAAGCTCGAGCGATCGTGTGTGCCCCTCGGCCTCGATCTGTGACTGGAAGCTGCGGCGGACCGCATTCGTC
>Ga0070681_10006725_pt1 | contig 11187 bp, 10 predicted proteins | sample KBSC83BmetaG_FD_65650 | JGI IMG/M metagenome (GOLD analysis project Ga0070681, IMG submission 65650) | Corn rhizosphere microbial communities from Kellogg Biological Station, Michigan, USA - KBS C8-3B metaG | ecosystem: Host-associated > Plants > Roots > Rhizosphere | place: USA: Michigan...
CGAGCGGAGCTGCTGGTACGTCCAGTACTCGTCAACGCCTGGGCCGCCGGCGATCTCCTGCGCAAGCTTCGTCAACCGCTGGTTTGCCTCCGACCAGACGAGCTTCGACGCGGATCCCTCCGGGCCGGGGATGCCCGTCTTCTGGAGCGTCGTCAGCGCGCGGTAGTTGGTGTACTTGAGCGCCTGCAGCTCGATCCATTCGCGCGCGATGCGGTCGAGCAGGATCGGATCGGTGACGTGCCGCTCCTTCGCAAGCGCCACGAGCTTCCGCACCGCAACGTCGAGCGTCGCGGACAGCGCAAAGCCGAGTGTGCCGCGCTCGTGCAGCAGCGTCGTCATCGCAACCTGCCAGCCGCCGCCGACCTCGCCGAGGAGGTTCTCCTTCGGCACCTGCACGTCGGTGAAGAAGATCTCGTTGAACTCCGGGTGGCCGGTGATCTGCACCAGCGGCCGCACCTCGACGCCCGGCGCATGCATGTCGGCGATCACATACGTGAGGTTGCGGTAGCGCGGCGCGTCCGGCTCGCCGAGCCCGACGAGGATGCAGAAGTCGGCGATGTGCGCGAACGACGACCACACCTTCTGCCCGTTGACGAGGAAGTGATCGCCCTTGTCCTCGATGCGCGTGCGCGCCGCGGCGAGGTCGCTGCCCGCGTCCGGCTCTGAAAATCCCTGGCACCAGATCTCGTCGGCGCTCAGGATCTTCGCGAGGTAGCGCTCCTTCTGCTCGGGCGTCCCCCACGCGATGATCGTCGGCCCCGCCATGCCGAGCCCGATCACCCCCAGATGCGACGGCGCCTCGGCGCGCGCCATCTCCTCGAGGAAGATCGCCTGGTGCGTGTACGGCGCGCCGGCGCCGCCGTACTCCTTCGGCCACGTCAGGCCTGCGTAGCCGGCCTCGCCGAGCCTCCGGCTCCAATCGCGGTCGTCGTCCTCGAAGCGCCTGGCGCCGCGCTTCGTTGCTCCGTCCGGGAGGTTCTGCGCAATGAAGTCGCGGACCTCGGTGCGGAAGGCGGCTTCCTCGGGCGTATCGCGCAGGTCCACGCGCCGATACTAAACCGGTGATGGCGCGAGCCCGGGAGTGCATCCCCACACCCCCGGGCCTCACGCAGCGACGCCCCCTACGGCGTCAGCGGATGAACGTCTGCGAGCCCGGGGACAAGCCCGAACGTCACGCCCCACAACGTGGTGCCGCGGAACGCGATCGACGTCAGGATCGGCAGACCCGAGACGACGGTCTGGCACGTGCCGGTCGCGAGGTCGCACGCGTGCACAGAACCGCCGGTGCCACCGCCGCCTTCGATCGCCAGCCAGCTGCTGTCGTCGAGTTGATCCACATAGAGCCTCCCGTCCGGGCCGAACGCGAGGTCGATGATGGACGTGAAGCCGGTCATCACGACCGAGCACGCGGGACTCGCACCGCAGTCGGCGTGACGGGTACCCGGTGCGATGCGCCACACGCGGGACAGTCCCAAAGGTGCTGGGAATCCGGTCAGCTCGCCGACGTAGTACGCGCCGTCCGGGCCGACGACGACTGACGTCGGCACCGACTGGATGCCGTCCTGCGTCGGGAACGTCGCGACCCAGTCGATCCGTCCCGCCTCGTCGGCGACGAGCAGGTCGTTCCCAGCCGCGTCGGCGATCAGCGTCTTGCCGCCGTCGAGCCGCGCGAGGTCGAACGGATCCGAGCCCTCACCCGTGCCGTCACCGGCGGGGTCGTTCTGTTCTTCGTACGCCTGCAGGTCGGCGAGCTTGCGCACCGAGCCGCGGGACACCCGGTACAGCGCACCGTGCGCCCCCGGGGCGAACGTGCTCGTCAGGGCGAGCATGTCGCCGCGCCCGATCGGAGCGACGTCCGTCACGCCCGGCAGCGGCGCGACGAGCGCGCCGGTGTCCGCGTCGACGATCCCCTGCCCCGCATCGGCCACGTACAGGGCACCGCCCGGCGCAGCCTCGATGCCGAACATCGGCCCCCGGTAGAACGCCGGATCCGCCTGAGCTGCCGCCGATCCGAACACGACGACGGCCGCGAACGCCGCGGCCGCGACCTGAATCACTCGTTTCATCAGTTCCCTCTCTCCCAATATCGTCAGATTGTCTGACGGTCAGTGATTCTGTCAAACTGTCATGCGATGTCAAGGACACCCCCACGCGCGCTCCCCGGCTCGACAGGGCACGAACGCCCGAACCTCGGGATCCTGCTTCGCGGCCCCTTCCAGGAGGTCGTCCGGCGCGTGAGCGCCGGGCTCGCGGACGCCGGCTTCGACGATCTCCGCCCGGCCCACACCGCCGTGTTCCAGCACATCGACGCGAACGGCTCACGTCTGACGGACCTCGCCGACCGCGCTCAGATCACGAAGCAGTCGATGGGTTACCTCGTCGACTACCTCGAACAGCACGGGTATGTCGAGCGCCGGCCCGATCCGAGCGACCGGCGCGCTGCACTCGTCTGCCTCACCGAGCGCGGTTGGGATCAGGTTCGGACTGCACTCGGCATCATCGCCGCGCTGGAACAGGAATGGACCGACGCGCTCGGCGAACCGCGCGTCGAACAGCTCCGTGCGTTGCTGGACGAGCTCGGGAGCCGCTAGCGCTGCGTCATCTGGGTCGCCGTCGCGAACGCGACGAGTGACCCGCCCTCGTCGGTGACGCGGCATTCGCAGAGCGTCACCGTGCGGCCGGACTTGATGATCGCGCCGACCGCCGTCAGGCGTCCCGTCCAGACCGGCTTCAGGAAGTTGATCTTCAGCTCGACGGTTGCGAACGACTCAGCTTCTTCGAGCACCGACACGACAGCACAGCCCATCGCCGCGTCCGCGAGGTCGCACAGGATCCCGCCGTGCAGTGTCCCGGGCGGGCTCGAATGCTGCGGGCCGGCGTCGAGCTCGAACGTGACGCGCCCCTCCTCGGCCGCCACCATCCGCAGGCCGACGAGCTGTGACACAGGCGGAGTGGGCTCGCTGCCGTCGATGATTCGATGAAGCAAGGCGAGCGTCACGGTGTGAGCACCGTTCGAATCACGCCCCCGTCCTGCATCGCGTCGAACGCGTCGCTCCAGTCGGCGAGGCCGCCGGTGCGTGTGACCATCGACGCGAGATCGAGGTGGCCGTCGAGCGCCCACTGCGCGAGCCGCGGGAAGTCCTCGTGCGGCAGGTGATCGCCGCCGTGCGAGACGAGCACGCGCGCGCGCCTTCGAAACAGCGCGGGCAGATCGACCGTCGCCGTCTCGCCGGCGGGCGCGAGGCCGACCACGACGACCGTGCCGCCGGAGGCAATCATCCCGAGCGCCTGCTCGAACGTCGACGAGCGCGACACGACGTCGAAGACGAAGTCGACCGGCCCGGACTCGGTGTGGGTCGCGCCGAAGCGCAGTGCCTGCTCCTGCTTGCCTTCGTCGATGTCGACGGCGCGGATCTCGGACGCGCCGGCGATGCGCGCTCCCTGAATCGCCGACAGGCCGACCGCACCGCAGCCGATCACGGCGACACGCGCACCTTCCCACACGCGTGCGGTCTCGAGCACGCTCATCACTCCAGTCGCGACGGCGCAGCCGAGCAGGCAGGCCTGCTCCGACGGCAGCTCGTCCGGGATGCGAACGGCGGCGACCGCCGGAACGACGGTGCGCGTGGCGAACGTGCCGGTGCGTAGGAACGCAGTGAGCGCTGCGCCGTCGGTGCGTCGCAGTCGCTCGAGGGCGACCGGCGGCCGCTTGCACTGGCGCGGCAGGCCGCGGAGGCACGCAGCACATGCGCCGCACGCGGTGTGCCAGCCGAGAACGATCCGGTCACCCACGTCGAGCCCCTCGACGTTCTCGCCGACGCGCTCGACCGTGCCGGCTCCCTCATGGCCGAGGAGCAGCGGCAGCGTGTGGCCCCACCCGTCTTCCTGAATCGCGTGCAGGTCGCTGTGACAGACGCCGGTCGCGTCGATCCGCACGAGAACCTCGCCCGGCCCGGGATCGTCGACGACGATCTGCTCGAGCGCGACCTGGCCGCGCGCGGAGAGGACTACGCCCTGGTCAGCCACGAGCGGTCGAGGTCACGGACCGAGTGCCCGCCGGCCAACGCGAGCCCGAGGTCGATCTCGGCCATCAGGTTCTGGATCAGCTCTTCCACCCCGCGCGTGCCGCCGACCGCGAGCGCGTACGCATAGGGACGCCCGAGCAGCACCGCGTCAGCGCCGAGGGCGATCGCCTTCAGCACGTCGGCGGCGCAGCGGATGCCGCCGTCCATCAAGACGACCGCCTCCGGCAGCGCATCTCGCACCTCGACCAGCGCGTCGAGCGCCGCGACCGCTCCGTCGACCTGCCTGCCGCCGTGGTTCGAAACGATGATGCCGTCAACGCCGTGCGCGAGCGACTCGCGCGCGTCCTCCTCGGTGAGCACGCCCTTGACGAGGATGGGCAGCGCGGTCTGGCCGCGGAGCCACTCCAGATCGCTCCACTCGAGACCGAGATTCGGGAAAGTCGCGAGCATCGTCGCAGCGGCGGTGAGCAGATCCTCGTCCGGGCTCTTGTCGAGCCGCGAGAGGAACACGGGGTCGCTGAAGAACTGGCCGCAGCCTTGGCCCTGCAGGAACGGCAGATACGCATGCCGGAGATCACGCGGTCGCCAGCCGAGCGTGAGCGTGTCGAGCGTGACGACGATTGCGCCGTACCCCGCGGCTTCCGCACGCTGCACGAAGCTCGCGCAGATCTCGCGGTCGTTCACCCAGTAGAGCTGGAACCAACGCGGCGCGTTCGTCTCCGCGATCTCTTCGAGCGAGTGCGTCGACGCGCTCGAGAGCACCATCGGCACCTTCGACGACGCCGCCGCCTTCGCAACGCCGACCTCGCCGGCCTCGTGCGCGATCGATAGCACCCCGATCGGCGCCAGGAAGAACGGCGCCGGCGACCGCATCCCGAGCACCTCGACCGAGATGTCGCGCACCGCGTTGCCGGTGAGCATGCGGGGACGAAGGCGCCAGTCCGCGAACGCGTCGAGGTTCGCGCGCATCGTCGACTCTGACCCCGCGCCTCCGGCGATGTACCCGAACGGGCCGGGCTCGAGGCGCTCCTCGGCCGCGCGTTCCCAGTCCTCCGCAGCGACCGGCCATTCCGGAGGCTGCTGCGCGATGTAGATCGCGTTCTGGATCAGCGAGCCCGAGAAACTCATGGGTCGATCCTACGAGGTCGTCAGCGTTCGAGGACTTGCATGTCCGCCGTGCTGCCGTCCGCGTCGGTGACCTCCACCAACACCGAGGCGCGCCGGCCCGCCTCGGTCGTGAGCGTCCCGTTCGCGAGTAGGTGGAAACCGGGCGGCGGTCGTCCGGCCGCGACACGCCACCTGTACGGAGGCGTGCCGCCTGCTGCGCGAAGCCTCATCGCATGCGGCCGTCCCGGCGGGAGCCAGAGCGGCGTCGCGGGCACATGGAGCGGGTTGAAGATCCTCACCACCGCGCCGTGCGCCAGGTGCGCCATCGCCAGGCCGCCGAGGCGCGTGAGATGGACGTCGTCGTTCTGGAACCAGGTCGGGTGACTCTCGCTCGCAGCGTTCCAATCGACCAGCACGAGCTGCGGCCAGCGCTCCTGGGCTTGCGCCAGAACCGCGTTGAACAGCCGGTACGGCGCCCGCGCTTCACGGAGTGTCAGCCAGATGACGTTCCTCGCGCCGGCGGCTGAGAGCGCCGACATCGCAGCGTCCACCTCACTCGGGAACGTCGGAGTCGGATCGTTGTAACCGACCACGACGACGACTGTCGGCGGAACGACCCCGAGGGCGGCAACGACCTGAAGCAGCGTCGGCGGGCGCTCTCCGTCGAACGGACAGCTCATTCCACCGATCGTCCGGCAGACCGCCACTTCCCAGTGCACGCCGAGGTTCTTCTGCATGACCGCGATCGCGTCGTCGTGCCAGAACATTCCGGTCGCAACGGAGTCGCCGATCACGAGCACGCTCGGAGGTGTGGTCGTCGCATGGGCGGACACCGCAGCGGCACTGAGTGCCGCGAGACAGACGAAGACGGCAAGCCACGCACGCATCGCTGAACGATGCAACGTAGTCGAGGCTCTGAAAGGTTCTGTTAGGAGCGCGCGAAGGCGGGCAGCGGCTCGGGACGCGGGACGAGCACCTTGAAGTGGCCGCCGTGGGCGATGCCGACGAGATCCTCCTCGGTCGCGGCGTCGTTCACGACGTCGACAAGGGCGTCGACGCAGCGCGTGTCGAACTGTGTGCCCGCGTTCGCCTGGAGCTCGACGACAGCCTCGTCGACCGAGATCGCCTCGCGGTACGGCCGTGTTCCCGTCATCGCTTCGAACGCGTCGGCGACGGCAATGATCCGCGACTCGACCGGGATCGACGCGCCGCTCAGGCCGCTCGGGTAGCCGCCGCCGTCCATCCGCTCGTGGTGGTGGAGCACCCAGTGCGCCTCGATCGGCAGCTCGGCTGCCAGGAGGATGGCGTGCCCGATCTCGACGTGCTCCGTCATCGCCGACAGCTCGTCGGGGGCGAGCACGCCCGGCTTCTGCAGGATCGCGTCGGCGACGCCGATCTTGCCGACGTCGTGGAGCAGACCTGCGAGCCGCACGCGCTCCAGCGCGGTCGGCTCGATCTGCAGCCGCTCGCCGATCGCGACGCACAACTGGGCGACCGTCTCCGAATGACTGCGCGTGCCCGCGTCCTTCGCGTCCACGGCGCGTGCGAGCGCGGCCGCGAGAGCACGCTGCTCGTGCGACGGCAGGTCGTCGCGGTCGCCGTCGACCGCCGGCGTGAGGCCCGGGTGATAGGCGACCGCGCTCAACCGCGTTCGCTTCGCCTCGTACAACGCGATGTCGGCCTGGTTCATGAGCATGTGGCGACCTTCGGTCTCGATCGACTCCGTCAGACCGATCGACACCGCGCGGCCACCGGTGCGCGCGCGGGTCGCCTGGTCGATCCGCGCTGCGAGGTTGAGGCCGTGCCAGGCGCGCCGGCCCGGCAGGATGACCATGAACTCGTCGCCGCCGGTGCGGTAGACACCGCCGTCGGAACCGACGACCTCGCGCAGGCAGTCGGCGACCTTTCGGATCTGCATGTCGCCGGCCGGATGGCCGCTCCGGTCGTTGATCTTCTTCAGCCCGTCGAGGTCGACGGCGAGCAGCGTGAATGGATGCGCGGTCTCGGCTCTGCTTGCGATCGTGTTGCCGAGGTCGTCTTCGAACGCACGCCGGTTTCCGAGCCGCGTGAGCGTGTCAGTGCGCACCTGCGCAGCAAGTTGGTCGACGCGTCGCTGGTGTGTCCGCTCGACGCGGCGCCGATGGCGGCGCACGACCCAGAAGAGAAGCAGCGGTCCCTCGATCGCAGCGAGAGCGGCGGCACCGATCTCGATGTCGACGAGGAGGCCCTCACGAGGCCGGTCACTGAGTGCCTCGGCGCGCTCGACCGCGAGCGCACTCGTTGCCGTCGACGCGACCGCGGCGAGCGCGGTCCGTGCCCCCTGCGCATGCGACGGCGAGTCGGCGAGGAGGATGTCGGTGCCGTACCGGCTACTGAGGCCCTTCATCGGGCGGCCTGGTCCCCACGCGTGGTCGGCCGCACGCAGGAGCTCCATTAGCTGCGTGCTGTCCGCATTGATCTGCTTCGCTCGTGCGGTCGTGAAGTTCCCCTTGTCGACGGTGACGAGCGACTGCTCGTGACGCGCGAGATCGATCGCGGTCTGCAGCAGATCGGCCCGCGCGAAGCGGGCCGAGTCCGAGTGCTGCTCGATCGCGGCGCTGACCACCCACAAGCACGCGAGCCCGGTGAGCGCAACGGCGGCAGGCGCGAGCAATGCGCGCCCAATCCGCTTGGGTGAGAGGGTGAACATGTGCCGCATGGCCCCTTCTCGCGTTATCGCCGAGGTCGGGTGAGTGGGCATCCCCCGATCGGGGATCGTTCGGAACCCGGTCTATATCGTTTGACGATCAGGAGTCAGCTGACCGCGGCGCGCGTCACAACCGTCGGCGCAGTCGCGGCTGCCGGCGCGGTTGCGTTCCTGGCGGTTCGCCTCCAGTCAGAGGTCGGGACCAAGCCCTATTTCGAGGACGAGGCGGTCGCCGGTCTCATCGCCGCCCGTCCGTTGCCGGAGGTGATCCACACCGTCCTGTGGGAGCGCGGGGGCTCGCCCCTCCACTTCGTGCTCGCCCACTTCGTGCTCTCGGCGTGGCCGAATGTCGGTGCGTTGCGCTGGCTCTCGGTCGTGTGTGCGCTCGGTGTGGTCGTCTGCGGGTATGCGCTTGGGCGCGAGCTCGCGGGAGATCTCGCCGGTGCGGTCGCAGCGTGGATCGTCGCGACGTCCGCGCTGCTCCACGTGTACGGGACGTTCGGACGCATGTACTCGTTGCTCGCGCTCGTCGGCGGGTTGAACATGCTGTTGTTCGTACGGGCGGTCGAACGGCCGACGCAGTTACGCGTCTCGCTCGCGGCGGCGAGTGCCTGGCTGCTCGCCGCAGCGCATCCCTTCGGCGGGATCCCGGTCACCGTGGAGACCGCGATCGCGATCTGGCTGTGGTGGCCCCGTCGCGACCTACGTCGTGCGATCCCGGTGCTCGTCGCGGGCGCGGCGACGGCGCCGCTGGCGATTGCGGAGCTTCGCCTGGCAGTGCGATTCGACGTCTCGGCATCAAACGGGACGGCGCTCGGCTCCGGCGGCAGCGCCGGCACGCAGCTCGAGTCGGCGGCGCGTGGGTTCGCAGGGGGCGGGAGCATCCTGTTCTGGCTGTTTCTGGCGCTCGCGCTCGTCGGCGCTGCGGTTGTCGCGAGGCGCTCGCTGCTGCTCACGATCGTCGGCGCGTCGGCGCTGCTGCTCCCGCCGCTGCTCTCCCTGGTCGCGCACGTGCAGGACACGGCCACGGCGTTTCTGAGCGCGCGCCACCTGATGCAGAGCCTGCCGTTGTGGGCCGCCCTGATCGGCGCCGGAACGATGCGCGTGGCGGCGTGGCGGTCTACGCGCGGCGTGGTGCCGCTCGCCGCGGCGGCTGCCGTCGCGTTGCTCGCGGTCGTGACGCCCGCGTCGGCCCGCGATCCGCGAACGCACTTCGTGTTCCTCGCCCAGGCGGGCGACGTGCACACGTCGGCCGCGGTCGGAGACTGGCTCGCGGACCGGATCACGCGGGGCGACCTGCTCTTCCCGTACTCGGTCCCATACCTTCGCGCGCTGAAGGAGAGTCGGCACGCGCAGTCGCTGCCGCGCGGCCAGGCGCGCACACTCATCGCCGCGGTCGACGACGTTCACGAAGCGCAGCGGCTCTGGATCGCGGTTCCGCTCGGCGCGAACGAAACGCCCCTTCCGGCGCAGCTGCGTGCGCTGCGACGGACCGATGTGGTCGAGGTGTTTCCGCGCTGGCTGATCGTGGGCGCACGCCCGCCGCTGTCGGACCCTCGACGGATCCTGCACTCACTGGCTGCGGCGGTCGATGCGACGGCAGCCGTGATCCCCCGCTCGGACACCGTCCACCAGTACCAGGACGTCGTGCGCCAGGCGCTTGCTAGATGAGCGTCGCGAGCGTGGCGACGCCCGTGTCGATCTGCGACTCGTCGACGAGGCTGTACGAGAGGCGAACGTTGTCGCCGCCGCGGCCGTCCGGATAGAAGAGCGAGCCCGGGACGATCCCGACCCCGGCAGCCGACGCTCCGGTGGCGAGCGTGGCGGCGTTGCCGGTCGGAAGCGTGAGCCACGAGAAGAACCCGCCGCGCGGCGTCGTCCAGCGGACGTCCGACGGCATCACGCGCTCGAGCGCCGCGAGCATGCGGTCGCGCTTGGTGCGGTAGAGCGCGTTCGACGCAGCGAGCTGCTCGTCCAGGTACCCGCGGCGCACATACTCCTCGAAGAACCGCTGGCCGAGCGCACCGGCGCACTGGTCGGTGTTCTGCTTCGCGGAGACGAGATGCGCCGAGATCGCAGCCGGCGATGCCGCCCAGCCGAGCCGCACGCCGGGGAAGAACGTCTTCGACGTCGTCCCGGCTTGCACGACGACGTCGGGCGCAAGCGACCAGAGACTTGGGAGGCTCTCCTCGCCGAACTCGAGCTCGCGATAGGCGACGTCCTCGAAGATCACGAAGCCGTAGTGACGGGCGAGCGCAACGAGTGCTTCGCGGCGCTCGGTCGACATGCTCACTCCCGCCGGGTTCTGGTGGTCGGGGATCGTGTAGAGCAGCTTCGGCTTCAGCCCGCCTGCGAGCTGCCGCTCGAGCTCGTCGACCTGGAGACCGTCGTCGTCGAGCGGCACGACGGCGATCTGCGCGGCGAACCCGCGGAACGCCATGAGCGCACCGAGGTACGTCGGACCTTCGACCACGACGGTGTCGCCGGGATCGAGGAACGCCTTGCCGGTGAGCTCGAGCGCCTCGATGGAGCCGCTCGTGATCATCAGCTCGTCGTCGGCGGGTCGGCGACCCTGCGCCGACTCCATCCGTCCTGCGAGCGCGTCGAGCGGTCCGGCGAGCCCGCGGGTCGGCGCGTACTGGAAGGCGCTCGCCTCCCCGGTCTCGGCGAACTCGGCGAGCAGCTGGGAGGCTCGCTCGCGCGGGAACGTCCGCGGGTCCGGGAAACCGCCGGCGAAGGAGATCAAGCCCGGCACCTCGAGCAGCGCCAGGATCTCGGCAATCCCCTCACCCACTCCGACGCGCGTGCGCGCGGCGAAAAGCTGTTCCCAAGCGCGCGGCAGGGGCGTCACGGCCATTGCCTCAGCCTACTGGTCGAATCCCTCCAATGCGGTACCCCCGCAGCAGGCGCGTGCCGATAGCCACGATTGTCTGCACCGCCGATTTGGAAGGCCGGTTCACCTGGGTGAACAAGGCGTGGACGCAGACGCTCGGTTACACCGCGACCGAGCTGTGCGAGCGCAACTCGTTCGAGTTCGTCCATCCGGACGATCAGGAGGCCGGGTATCCGCATGGGCTCGCCGGCGAAGCCATTCCCGCCGCCGCGCGAATCGTCGCCCTCGCGGATGTGTTCGACGCATTGACGCACGCCCGCCCGTACAAGGCGTCGCGGCCGCTCGACGAAGCGCTCGCGGAGATTCGCCGGTCGAGCGGCTCTCACTTCGGTCCGGCGGTCGTCCCGGCGTTCGACGAGCTCGACGAGAACGTACTGGTAGCGCTGACGTTCGAAAGCCCCACCTCGAGCTCGAGCGTGGAGCTCGACGTCATTTCCGCGTAGGTTCGACCCGGCGAGTACGACGGCTGGGAAGCA
>Ga0070681_10006727_pt1 | contig 11186 bp, 8 predicted proteins | sample KBSC83BmetaG_FD_65650 | JGI IMG/M metagenome (GOLD analysis project Ga0070681, IMG submission 65650) | Corn rhizosphere microbial communities from Kellogg Biological Station, Michigan, USA - KBS C8-3B metaG | ecosystem: Host-associated > Plants > Roots > Rhizosphere | place: USA: Michigan...
GCCGATCCGTAACCGGCGCCGACGATCGCTTCGGTCGCGTAATCGAGGTCCGCATCCGGCATCACGACGGCGTGATTCTTCGCGCCGCCGAGCGCCTGCACGCGCTTGCCGTGGCGCGCGCCCGTCTCGTAGATGTACTTCGCGACGGGCGTGGAGCCGACGAACGAGATCGCGCGCACGGTCGGATGCGCGAGCAGCGCGTCGACGGCCTCCTTGTCGCCATGCACGACGTTGAACACGCCGTCGGGCAATCCGGCCTCCTGCAGCAGTTCGGCGAGGCGCAGCGACAGCGTCGGATCGCGCTCGGACGGCTTCAGCACGAACGTGTTGCCGCAGCCGATCGCGATCGGGAACATCCACATCGGCACCATCGCCGGGAAATTGAACGGCGTGATGCCGGCGCACACGCCCACCGGCATGCGGATCGACCAGCTATCCACGTCGGTACCGACGCTCTCGCTGTGCTCGCCCTTCAGCAGATGCGGGATTCCCGTCGCGAACTCGACGACTTCCATGCCGCGCGTCACCGACCCTTCGGCGTCGACAAGCGTCTTCCCGTGCTCCTGCGTCACGATGCGCGCGAGATCCTTGCGCTGCCGCTCCAGCAGGTCGCGAAACTTCATCAACACGCGCGCGCGCCGCAGCGGCGGCGCCCCCGACCAGCCGGGCAAGGCAGCCGCCGCCGATTGCACGGCGGCATCGACGTCGGCCGCGTTGGCGAACGGCACGTGCCGGATCACCTCGCCGGTCGCGGGGTTCGTCACTTCGCCATAGCGCGTCGTCGAAGGCGAGAAGGCGCGGCCGTTTACCCACATCGGCAGCCGCTCGAGCGTCGTCAGGTCCATCGTCGTTCCTCCAATGCCAGCGGACACGGGCGCGCCCGCCAGCCGTTCAATTCACGATCGGATTTTCGCCGGATACCGGCGCGCTCATCGCGCCTCGCGCAAGCGCTCGAGATAGCGCGCGATCAAGTCGACCTCGATATTGACCGTGTCGCCTGGGCCGAGGGTTCCGAGCGTCGTCACGGCGAGTGTATGCGGGATCAGGTTGACCGTAAATCGCGTGCCTGCGACGCCGTTCGTCGTGAGGCTCACGCCGTCGATGGCGACCGATCCCTTCACCGCGACGTAACGGGCAAGCGTCTGTGGAACGTCGACGTCGAGGCGGCGATGCGCGCTCGCGCCGGCGTCCGCCGCTACGAACGCCGTCACGGTGCCCACGCCGTCGACGTGGCCGCTCATCAGATGGCCGCCGAGGCGGTCGGAGAAGCGCAGCGCCCGCTCGAGATTCACCGCGGCGTTCAACCGCAGACCGGTCGTGCGCGCAACCGTTTCGCCGGAAACGTCGAAGCGCAGCAGCGGCGGCGCAATCTGCACGACCGTGAGGCAGCAACCGGAAACGGCGATGCTGTCCCCGACAGCGACGTCGAACAGTTCGAGTTTTCCCGCCTCGACGGCGATCCGGACGCCGTCGCGGCCGCGCTCGCGCGACACGATGCGGCCGACGGCTTCAACGATGCCCGTGAACATCGCCGATCCTCGGGTCCATCACCAGGATGCCGCCCGACGCACGCGGGCCACGATCCGCAGGTCGTCACCGATACGCTCGATCGACGACCATTCGACGCCGACGCGGTCGGCGAGCGACGCGAGCGGCGCCTGCGCCTCGAACATCCCTCGCGCCGGGTCGCCGACGATCGCACCGGCAACGTAGAGCAGAAGCTCGTCGACGAGACCTGCTTGCAACAGCGCGCCGTTGAGCTTCGCGCCGGCCTCGACGTGCGCTTCGTTGACACCGCGCTCTGCCAGCATGCGAAACACCGCATGCAGATCGACGCGACCGTCGGCATCCGGCAACGCGACGCTTTCGACGCTCGCCGGCCAGTCGCGCCCGCGCGGTCCCGCGGTCACGACGACGGTGTTGCCGTCCGCGAGCACGCGCGCGGCAGCCGGCGTGTCCGCACGACGGTCGATGACGATGCGAAGCGGCTGCCGCGTCGTCGCGACGTCGCGAACGGTGAGCTGCGGATCGTCGTGCAGCACGGTACCGACGCCGGTCACGATCGCGCACGCCCGCGCCCGCCACGCGTGCCCGTCGGCGCGCGCCGCGGCGCCCGTGATCCAGCGGCTCTCCCCGCTCACAAGCGCCGTGCGTCCGTCGAGGCTCGCGGCGATCTTCGTTCGTATCCACGGCCGCCCGCGCGTCATTCGCGAAACGAATCCGGCGTTGAGCGCCGCCGCCTGGTCTTCGAGCAGCCCGACGTCGACACGCACGCCGGCGGCGCGAAGGCGTGCTGCACCGTCGCCCTGCACCGGATTGGGGTCGCGCATCGCGGCGACGACGCGCCCGATGCGCGCGGCGAGCAGGGCGTCGACGCACGGCGGCGTTCGGCCGTGGCGGTTGCAGGGCTCGAGCGTCACGAAGACAGTCGCACCTTCGACGTTGCGCCCGCGCGCCCGCGCATCGGCGAGTGCGGCCACCTCCGCGTGCGGGCCGCCCGCGCGCTCGTGGAAGCCTTCGCCGGCGATCTCGCCGCCGTTGACGATCACGCAGCCGACGCGCGGATTCGGCGTCGTCGTGTAGAGGCCGCGCTCGGCGAGCACGAGCGCGCGCGCCATGTGATGGCGATCGTCGTCGGTGAACGCGCTCGGCGCCGCGTCCGGTCGCGAGAGCCCGTTCACGCCGGCCGGCGCGCCGGCTTCTTCGGCGGGCGCACGGCCTCCACCTCCTTCAGCGCATCGCGAAAGTCGGAGACGTCCTGGAACGAGCGATAGACGGAGGCGAAGCGGATATAGGCGACCTTGTCGAGCCGGTAGAGCTCCTCCATCACCATCTCGCCCAGCTGCCGCGAAGCGATCTCGCGCTCGCCGAGCGACAGCACGCGCTGGACGATCCGGTCGATCGCGGCGTCGACGAACTCCGTCGGCACCGGCCGCTTGTGCAACGCGCGGGCGAAGCCGACGCGCAGCCGGTTGGTATCGAAGTCGGCGCGATTGCCGTTGCTCTTCACGACCTGCGGCAGCCGCAGCTCCACGGTCTCGTACGTCGTGAACCGCTTCTGGCACGCCGCGCACTTGCGGCGGCGGCGAATCGAGTCGCCGGCGTCCGAAACGCGCGAGTCGATCACCTGGGTGTCGTCGCTACCGCAGAACGGGCATTTCATGCCCGGTAGACGGGGAAGCGGCGGGTCAGCGAGGCGACACTGTTGCGCGTGCGTGTCAAAACCGCCTCGTCGGCGGGCGTTTCGAGCACGTCGGCGATCAGGTGCGCGAGCTCCTCGCACTCGATCTCGCCGAAGCCGCGCGTCGTGACGGCGGGGCTGCCGATGCGAATGCCCGACGTGACGAACGGCTTCTCCGGGTCGTTCGGAATCGCGTTCTTGTTGACCGTGATGTGCGCGCGCGCGAGCGCCGCCTCGGCATCCTTGCCCGTGATCTGCTTTGCGCGGAGGTCGACGAGGAACATATGGCAGTCGGTGCCGCCCGACACGATCCGCAAGCCGCGCTCCTGCAGCACCTTCGCGAGCACGCGCGCATTCTCGAGCACGCGCTCCTGGTAGATCGCGAACTCGTGCGTCATCGCCTCGCCGAAGGCGGCGGCCTTCGCGGCGATCACGTGCATCAGCGGCCCGCCCTGCAATCCGGGGAACACCGCCGAGTTGATCGCCTTCGCGTGCGCCTCCTTCATCAGGATGAAGCCGCCGCGAGGGCCCCGGAGCGTCTTGTGCGTCGTGCTCGTCGCGTAGTCGGCGAGGCCGACCGGACTCGGGTACAGACCGGCGGCGATCAGTCCGGCGTAATGCGCCATGTCGACCATCAGCTTCGCACCGACGTCGTCGGCGATCGCGCGGAACCGTTTCCACTCGATGACGCGCGAGTAAGCGGAGGCGCCGGCAATGACGAGCTTCGGCTTGTGCTCGCGCGCGAGCCGCTCGGCTTCCGCGTAGTCGATGAGCTCGGTCTCGGCCTCGAGCCCGTACGCAACGACCTTGAACCATTTGCCGGAGATGTTGACCGGCGAGCCGTGCGTCAGGTGCCCGCCGTGCGGCAGACTCATGCCGAGGATCGTGTCGCCCGGCGACAGCGCGGCGAAAAACACCGCCTGGTTCGCCTGCGCGCCGGAATGCGGCTGGACGTTCGCGGCTTCGGCGTGGAACAGCCTGCGTGCGCGATCGATCGCGAGCTGCTCCACGACGTCGACGTTCTCGCAACCGCCGTAGTAGCGCTTGCCGGGATAGCCTTCCGCGTACTTGTTCGTGAGCTGCGTGCCCTGCGCCGCCATGACCGCCGGGCTTGCGTAGTTCTCCGAAGCGATCAGCTCGATGTGCTCCTCCTGCCGGCGATTCTCGGCGGCAATCGCCTGCCAGAGATCCGGATCCGACTGCGCCAGCGTGACGGAGCGGCTGAACATGAAGAGGACAAACGGCAAAGCATTGATTCTAGCATCGCCTATAATTCGCCGTCCGACGCCGGGCCGCCGCCCGCCTCCGTCAAGCGCGCGGCGTGCCGGCAATCGCAGAGGATCGGCGCGAACGAACGCGCCACGAGGGAGAAGCCGTGAACGTCCTGCTCGCGCTCTCGCGCGCGATCGACGCCTTCACCGAGCGCGTCGGCCGCCTCGTCTATTGGCTCATATTGGTCGTCGTGCTGATCAGCGCGGCGAACGCCGTCGTGCGCAAGGCCTTCGACTACAGCTCGAACGCGTACCTCGAAGTGCAGTGGTATCTGTTCTCGGTGATCTTCCTGTTCGGCGCCGGCTACACGCTGCTTCGCAACGATCACGTGCGCATCGACATCATCCAGGGACGCCTCTCGCCGCGCGCCCAGAACTGGATCGACGTGCTCGGCATCCTGCTGTTCCTGATGCCCATGTCGCTCATCATCATGGCGCTGTCGTGGCCGCTGTTCGTCGATTCCCTGCAGCGACACGAAGTGTCGACCAACGCGGGCGGCCTCATCATCTGGCCCGCGCGCCTGATGATCCCGATCGGCTTCGCGCTCCTGATCATCCAGGCGATCTCGGAGCTCATCAAGCGCATCGCGTTCCTGCGCGGGGTGATCCCCGATCCGCTCGAGAAACGCCAAGAGAAGTCGGCCGAGGAGGAGCTCGCGCAGGAGATCGCGCGCCAGCGCAGTGACACGCCGCCGGGGCTCGAGCCGGGCGCCCCGGAGAGCAAGCCGTGAGCGGCGCCCGCCGGCTTCGAGTCGCAAGCGGAGGCAGACCATGACCGCGTGGCTCATCGCGAACATCGCGCCGCTGATGTTCTGCGGCCTGATCGTCACGCTGCTGATCGGCTTCCCCGTCGCGTTCTCGCTCGGCGCGGTCGGCATCGGCTTCGCATTCCTCGGCATCCATCTTGGACTGCTCGCGCCGTCGCTGTTGCAGGCGTTGCCGGAGCGCGTGTTCGGCGTGATGTCGAACGACACGCTGCTTGCCGTGCCGTTCTTCACGTTCATGGGCCTGATCCTCGAGCGCTCGGGGATGGCCGAAGACCTGTTGGACACGATCGGCCAGCTCTTCGGCCCGCTGCGCGGCGGCCTCGCCTACGCCGTCGTGTTCGTCGGCGCGCTGCTCGCGGCCACGACCGGTGTCGTCGCCGCGAGCGTGATCTCGATGGGGCTGATCTCGCTGCCGATCATGCTGCGCTACGGCTACGACCGGCGGCTCGCGAGCGGCGTCATCGCGGCGTCCGGAACGCTCGCGCAGATCATTCCGCCCTCGCTCGTCCTGATCATCATGGCCGACCAGCTCGGCCGCTCGGTCGGCGACATGTACGCCGGCGCCTTCATCCCCGGGATCGTGCTGGCGGGCATCTACGCGCTGTACGTGCTTGGCACCACGATCGCGCGCCCGCACTGGGCGCCCGCATTGCCGCTCGAGGCGCGCACGATGCGCGAGCCGACCGGACGCAGCGGCGTCATCTCGCTGATCGTGCTCGTCGTGATCGCGGCGGTCGCAGCCGTCGTCTACGCGAAGACGCGGATGGCCGATCGCGCGCTCGACGAAACGCTGGTGATCGCGACTTCGGTCGGCACTGGCGTCGCCTTCTTCGCGGCGGTGCTGAACCGGCTGTTCAGGTTCGGCCTGCTGTCGAAGATCGCCGAGCGCGTCGTCTTCGTGCTGATCCCGCCGCTCGCGCTGATCTTCCTCGTGCTCGGCACGATCTTCCTGGGCGTCGCGACGCCGACCGAGGGCGGCGCGATGGGTGCGACGGGTGCGCTCGCGATGGCGCTTGCGCGGCGGCGCCTCTCGTGGTCGCTTCTGAAGCAGGCGATGGACACGACGGCCAAGCTGTCGACGTTCGTCGTGTTCATCCTGCTCGGCGCACGCGTGTTCAGTCTCACGTTCTACGGCGTCAGCGGCCACATCTGGGTCGAGCACCTGCTGACGAGCCTGCCGGGCGGCCAGCTCGGCTTCCTCGTCGTCGTCAACATGCTGATCTTCTTCCTTGCATTCTTCCTCGACTTCTTCGAGCTGTCGTTCATCATCATTCCGCTGATCGGTCCCGCGGCCGACAAACTCGGCATCGACCTGATCTGGCTCGGCGTGCTGCTCGGCGTCAACATGCAGACGTCGTTCATGCACCCGCCGTTCGGCTTCGCGCTGTTCTACCTTCGCAGCGTGGCGCCGGCGAAGGACTACATCGATCGCGTGTCGAAGAAGCTGACGAGGGGCGTCACGACCGGACAGATCTACTGGGGTGCGGTGCCGTTCGTGTTGATCCAGATCCTGATGGTGGGTCTGGTGATCACGTTTCCGCAGATGGTGCTCGTCTACAAGTCGGGCGTGGCGAAATACGACATCAACAAGATCGAGATCATCGTGCCCGAGGAAGCGCCGGCCTTGCCCGACGGCGCCAAGGGCGGCGGACAGGCGCCCGCCGGCGGGAGCGAGCAGGAGAATGCCGAAAAGGCGCTCGAGCGCGCGTTCGGCGGCGGCGGGAACGAGCCCGCGCCGAAAGACGAGCCGAAGTCGCAAGCCCCGGAAAGCGCGGCCCCGTCGGCCGGAGACGATCAGACGAAGGCGATGGAGCGAGCGCTCGACGAGCAGATGAAGGGCACCGAGCCACCAGCCCCCGCCAAGTAGCACCGAAGACGACCGTCCTGCGCGACAAAACGAAGCCCCGCCGAAGCGGGGCTTTTTTCGTCCGCGCGAGACGTCCGATGCGCTACTTTCCCGGGCCGTGCTGCGACATCCGGCTCGCCGCGATCATGAAGTTGTCGAAGCGGTTCTCCGCGACCTGGAACCACGAGATCTCGTCGAAGAGGAACTTCTTCCACGGCTCGTACACCTTCTTGAACTTCGCGTTCTTGGTGGCGATGTCGTCGTAGACCTCGACGGTCGCCTTGTAGCAGGCGGCCATGATCTCGTTCGAGAACGCCTGCAGCTTGACGCCGGCGCCGATCAGCCGCTTCAGCGCGGGGGGATTCAGCGCATCGTACTTCGCCATCATGTCCGAGTTCGCCTCGGCGCACGCGGATTCGAGGATCGACTGGTAGTCCTTGGGCAGGTCGTTGAACGCCTTGATGTTGACGTAGAGGTCGAGCTCTGGGCCGCCTTCCCACCAGCCCGGGTAGTAGTAGTTCTTCGCGACCTTGTAGAGGCCGAGCTTTTCGTCGTCGTAGGGCCCGACCCATTCGGCCGCGTCGATCGTTCCCTTCTCGAGCGCGGGATAGATGTCGCCGCCAGGAATCTGCTGAGGGATCACGCCGAGCTTCTGCAGCGGCAGGCCGCCGGTGCCGCCGATGCGCATCTTGAGTCCCTTGAAGTCGGCCGGCGTCTTGATCTCCTTGCGGAAGAAGCCGCCCATCTGCGTGCCGGTGTTGCCCGCCGGGAAGTTGATGATGTTGTAATCCTTGTAGAACTCGCGCATCAACTCCATGCCGCCGCCGTGGTACATCCATGCGTTCTGCTGGCGATAGTTCGTCCCGAACGGAATCGCGCAACCGAACGCGAACGTCGGGTCCTTGCCGAAGAAGTAGTACGGTGCCGTGTGCGCGCACTGTACGGTGCCGTTCTGCACGGCATCGACAACGCCGAACGCCGGCACGATCTCACCACCGGCGAACGTCTGGATCTGGAACTTGTTGTTGGTCGACGCGGCGACGCGCTTGGCGATGAACTCGCAGCCGCCGAAAAGCGTATCGAGGCTCTTGGGCCAGCTCGCCGCCATCCGCCATTTGACCTCCGGCTGCGACTGCGCGAACGCAGGCGCGGAACCCGCGGCGAGTATGCCGGCGAGCCCGGCGTGCTTGATGAACGATCGACGTTCCATCCGTTTCTCCTCTCGAGTGCCGGCCGTGCCGACGTTGTCGTGCCCCAGGAGCCCGCGAACGGGCCCGCCTCTCTCCCAAGAAGCGGCGGCCGGCCAGACTGGCCGGCGGAGCCGCTCGATTCTAGCAGCCTGATCCCCGAACGCGCCGGCACGCCGACCGGTTTACGTCGAAAGCTTGCGCACCGCGTTGAAGATCGTCCACGTCCATCCGGTCTGGCGCTCGAGCGTCTGCGTGAAGCGGATCAGGTAGCGCGCGCTGCCGGTGTCGAGCTCGATCATGCCGCCCGGCGTGAAGCGGTCGTCGGGGCCGATGAGACTGCGCTGCGACGACTGGCGGTTCTCCGGCGCGGCAGGCAGGTAGATGCCGAAGAACGGCCGATCGTGGACTGCGCGCGTTGCATCGGCGGGCGCGGCCCAGCTCCGCATCAGCACGCGCACCAGCCGCCGCGCGATGATCTCGACGCCGACGGTCATCTCGTCGACCTGCTGGCGCTGCATCCGCCGCACGACGCCTAGGATCCAGTTCGCGCCATCGTGGATCGCGAGCAGTTCGCCGAGCTTGGCGGGCGCCTCCTTCGCCGGCGCCATCAGCCGGCACCCGCTTTCGCTGCGATCGACCATCTTCCAGCGCGTCCCGCGCACGCGGCGCTCGATCGACGCCGGATTGATGCCGGGATTGATGAGCGTCGGCTCGTCGTAACTCGCGACGATTCCCGGCGTGCGCACGGCATCGGGCAGCCGGTCGATCTCCGCGACGGCGCGCGTCAGCGCATGCAGCCCGCTCACGACACGCACGTGCTCGTCGGCGGAACGCCGCGACGCGCGCGGCGCGTGCGCAAGCGCCTCGGGCCCGAACAGCGCCGCAAGCCGCATCAGCAGGAGCCGCTGCTCGCGCGCCGGCAGATCGCCCGGCGCCGGCTTCTCGTCGTCGGTCTCCGGCAGCCAGCGCAGCCGCTCGACGATCCGCATGTAGACCGGTCCCGTGTCGACGTAAAGGACATTGCCTCCGACCGGCGGCTTGTCGCTGCGCCGGGTAAGCCCGTGCGCACCGGCCACGTCGACGGAAAAGCCGGCGCTCTCCGACGCGACCGGCGTCAGCGACAACGCGGGCGCCCAGTCGGCAAGCTGGTTCGCGACCCATTCGACCTGGTCGGGCGTGAAGTTGCCCGAGTCGAGACGCATCAGAAGCAGCATGTCGAGATAGACCTGCTCGACGCTGATGCCCGGCTTCGAGAATCCGCCGGCGCCGAACACGAGCTGCTCGCGATGCCACGAGCGCGCGCGAGAGAGCTCGTAGGTCTCGTGAAAATCGCGCCACTGCGCCGGGATCCAGTGGCTGTAGCGAAAGAGCCGGAACTTGCCGTCGAGGCCGCGGTAGTGCGTGAGGCGCACGAGCGCCCACGGCAGGATCGCGCGCCAGCGGCGGTTCTCCGCGTGCGCGAAACCGCCCTGCAGCACCGCGTTGTAGGCGCCGACGAAACCCTTCACCAGGTCGAACACGGCGTGCCAGAGCCGCGATTCGACGGTCGAGCTCTTCTGGTAATTCGCCGTGTACTGGCGCGTCAGGTCGAGGATGATCGGCTCGAGCCGCGCGTCGAGCGCGAGCAGCGCCTCGAGCTGCGGCGCGGTGACGTCCCGGCCACCCGCGGGAAAGTTCGCAAGCAGCTCGAGCGACATCCGTTGCACCTCGAGCACGTCGCGATCGGGAAGGCGCGCGATGAAGCGGCGTACCTGCGCGGGATTGCGCAGCGGGTCCTTCAGGTGGCGCAGCCATTCGACGACGGAGTCGATCATCGCGGAATCGGCACGGGCCGCGAGCGTCACGGTCGCGGAGTCAGCCGCCGGCGATCGTCATTTGCGCGACGAGAACGGAGCCGATGTAGCGCGACCCGCGGCGGTCGATGTCGTTGCCGAGCGCCACGATGTCGCGGAACATCTGCCGCAGATTGCCGGCGATCGTGATCTCCTCGACCGGATACGCGATCGCGCCGTCCTCGATCCAGAAGCCCGCGGCGCCGCGCGAGAAGTCGCCGGTCACCGGGTTGACGCCCTGCCCGAGTTGCTCGGTGACGAAGAGTCCGCGCCCCATCCGGCGCAGCATGTCGTCGAAATCCTCGGTACCCGGCACGACGAGATTGTGCGGGCCGCCGGCATTGCCCGTCGATTGCATGCCGAGCTTGCGCGCCGAGTAGCTGCCGAGGAAATAGCCGCGCAGCACGCCGTCGACGACGACGTCGCGCGAGTACGTCGCCACGCCTTCGTTGTCGAAGGGTGCGCTGCCGCGCGCACGCGGCAGATGCGGCTCCTCGCGAACGTTGACGATCGGCGCGAACACCTGCGTGCCGAGCGAATCGAGCAGGAACGACGAGCGGCGATAAAGACTGCCGCCGGAGACCGCGTGCACGAACGAGCCGAGCAGGTCGGCCGCCTCCGGCGCCTCGAACAGCACCGGGCATTCGACGGTTTCGAGCTGACGCGCGCCGAGCCGGCGCACGGTGCGCTCGCCCGCGACGCGTCCGACGTCTTCGGGCGATTGCAGGTCCTCCGCGGCGCGCGCCGCGGTGTACCAGTAATCGCGCTGCATCGATCCGTCGGCCTCCGCAATCACCGAGCAGTCGATGTGATGGCGCGAGGTGCGATAACCGCCGGCGAACCCGTCGCTGTTTGCGTAAACGAACTCCGACTCGCCGCGCGCGACCGTTGCGCCTTCGCTGTTCGCGATTCGCGGATCGACGGCCAGCGCCGCGGCTTCCGCCTCGCGTGCGATCCCGATCGCGCGCTCGACCGACAGATCCCATGGGTGATAGAGATCGAGATCCGGCCACGTCTTCGCGAGCAGATCCGGGTCGGCGAGACCGGCCGCCGGATCCTCGGCGGTGTAGCGCGCGATCGTGAGCGCCTTGTCGACGGT
>Ga0070681_10006729_pt1 | contig 11185 bp, 9 predicted proteins | sample KBSC83BmetaG_FD_65650 | JGI IMG/M metagenome (GOLD analysis project Ga0070681, IMG submission 65650) | Corn rhizosphere microbial communities from Kellogg Biological Station, Michigan, USA - KBS C8-3B metaG | ecosystem: Host-associated > Plants > Roots > Rhizosphere | place: USA: Michigan...
GTGCTGTAAGGCACGCGCTTGAACACGTACGGGTTGGAAATAAAACTATCGAACACCGCGAGCAGCGTATAGCCATCCGGCGCCGCTCTGGCGACGGTTTCGGTGCCGATGATGCCGCCGGCTCCGGCGCGGTTGTCGACGACGATAGGCTGTCCGAGCGCTGCGGTCAGCTGCGGCGCAATCGCTCTTGCGACGATGTCGGTCACGCCGCCGGGAGCGGCCGGCACTATCATCCGGATCGGTTTGTCGGGATAGCTTTGCGCATGGGCTGCTGCACCATAGACAGCGGCGACGCCTGCCAGCACCATGGCGCTTTGCTTGACTGTTACGCTCCTTTTCATCGAGCGCATTTTACCTTTGACCGTGCGCGACTTACTATGCACTATTCGCGCGCTCTGGAGACTGCGATGGCATTTGTGGGCATAGATACGGTGGTGTTTGGCGCGCCCGACGTCGCGCTCGCGCGTAACATGTTTTCGGACTGGGGCCTCAATAAACTGCGCGGTGGAAGCGACAGCGTCGTGCTTGAGACTGCGCTCGGCAGCCAGGTGGTTGTGCGCCGGGAGGACGGGCCGCAGCTGCCGCCGAGATTGTCGGGAGGCTCCAACTTCCGCGAGGTGATCTGGGGAGTCGCATCGGGCAAGGAGCTCGACGCGGTTGCGGAGGAGCTCGCACGCGACCGCAAAGTGAACGCGGACAAAAACGGCACCCTACACAGCGTCGACGACAGTGGCATCAACGTCGGCTTCAGGGTCTGGACGCACAAAAAAGAAAAGCCGAGCCGCGGCACGCGCTTCAACTCGCCGGGCCTGCGCGCACGGGTCAATAGCGAGGCGGCGGTTTACGCGCGCGCGCGGCCTTATCGCATGGGACACATTGCGTTTTTTGTGCCCGATGTCAAAGCCGGAGAAAAATTCTACCGCCGCCTCGGCTTCTGGCTATCGGATCGTTACGCAGGCGGTGCGGCGACGTTTCTGCGCAACGCCGCACGCGGCGATCACCACAATCTGTTTCTGCTCAAAAGCCGTAACGGTGCCACCGACATTCACCACATCGCGTTCGAGGTGCGCGACGTGCATGAAGTATTCGGCGGAGGACTGCACTTCACGAAATCCGGATGGGCAACCGCGGTCGGTCCAGGCCGGCACCCGATCTCGTCGGCCTATTTCTGGTATTTCAGAAATCCGCTCGGCGGAATGATCGAATATTTCTGCGATCCTGATTTTCTCACGCCCAAATGGAAGCCCACCAACTACCGTCTGAACCGCTTCTCGGAATGGCACCTCGTGGACGGCATCAAGCAGGCTGGCGACGGGCATGCGCGCCCGTCGCTCGCAACTGCGAAAACGGGCAGCTGAGGCGGCACCCTCATTACGTTTTACCGCCGCGTCGTTAAGCGCGCGCCAGCGCTTCCTTCATGCGTTCTCGCGTGAGCGGCACTCTGCGCAGCCTTATCCCGGTCGCATCGAAAATCGCATTCGCGATTGCCGCCGGCACCGTGCGCGTCGAAGGTTCGCCGCCTCCAGATGGCGCGATTTCGGGCCGGTTGATCAGAACGATATCGATTTTTTCGGGCGCATCGGCGATGTCGAGGATCGGGTAGGTCGCCCAATCGACGCTCGTCACCTGGTCGGCATTGAATCGGACTTCCTCGAACAGCGTGCGCGAAGCGGCCTGCACGACGTTGCCTTCGATAACAATCTCGAGTCCTTTCGGATTGATGATCAGGCCGCAGTCGTGTGCGACGGTGAAGCGCTTTGCCCACACGCGTCCGCTGGCGCGGTCGATTTCGACTTCGGCGACTACCGCGACGATGGTGCCGTTGCGCTCGGTGTACGAGAAGCCGCGGCCGTTCATGATATCGCCCTTGCCGCGGTTGGGATTCGGGTAAGTGCGCGCGCTCCAACCGGCTTTTTCCGCCGCCGCTTTGATGACCGCCGCATGCCGTGCGTCGTTGAGGTATTTGAGCCGGAAGGCTACGGGATCGGTGGCGGTTGCGTGCGCGAGCTCGTCGATGAACGATTCGCTCGCGAAATGGGTTTCGGCGCCGAGCGGATCGCGAAAATGTCCGGTCCGCAACGGCGAAGCGCGTTCGAGCAGCGGTGCAACGCATTCCCAGCCGCAGCGCTTGTTGGCGAAATCGTATTTTTCCGACGGCGTCTGAAACAGAATGTTGCCTTTTGGCGCGTAACCCGTCATTTGTCCGGCGAGCGAATCCTTCGGGTCGTTCTCGGTCTGCACCACGTCCTGGCGCGAAAAGCCCTTGCCGAAGAAATCATAAGCAACCACGTTGCCTTGTGCGTCGAGTCCCGCGCGCGCGCGGTAGACCGCCGCCGGCCCTTTGGGATCCCACGCCGTCGCGTCATGGCGCATGTATTGCAGCCGCACCGGCCGGCCGGTGAGTTTGGAGATCAGCGCAGCGTCCATCGCGGCGTCTCCGGCATCGTTGCGGCCGTAGGATCCTGGACCCGGTATCCAGCTCGCGTGTATTTTTTCCGGCGCCATGCCGATCAGCTTGGCCATGCCGTTGCGGCCGTAATGCGGCTTTTGCGACCCGGTCAGGAGCGTCGCCTGATCCGCGCGCACGTCCGCGACCGCGCACGCCGGACCCATGCTCGAATGCGACTGCAGCGGCCATTCATATTCGGCCTCGATCACACGCTGCGCGGTTTTCAGCGCGGCATCGACGTCGCCTTTTTTGATCGGCGTTTCGCCGCCGATGACTTTTGCCTGCCTGATGTGCGCATGCAGCTTTTCCATCGGTGGAAACGGCTGGCATGCCGGCGCGTACGTGACTTTCAGCGCTTCGGCCGCGCGCACCGCGTTCCACTCGCGTTCGGCGACAACTGCAATCATGTCTTTCTCGCGTACTACCCGCGCGCCGGGAATGTGCTTGATCGATGACTCATCGACTGCCAGCGGCCCGCAGCCGGCGTTCGGCGGCCGTATCACCCGCGCATGCAGCATGCCCTCGACCTTCATGTCGCTCACGTACTTGAGTTTCCCGTAGACCTTGTCAGCGACAATCGCCTGGCGCAACGATTTTCCGACGATTTTGTACTCGGATGGTTTCTTCGGCGTGGCCTTGCCTTTGACCGCGAGAGGATTGCCGTACTGCTTGTTCCATTCGAGCTTGGTCTGGAAGTACTGGCCGCCGATCAGCTCGCCGTAGCTCACCTTCTGCAGCGCATAGCCCGGCACCATGACGACGCCGTTTTCCACGGTCAGTTGTTCGACCGGTACTTTCAGGTGTTGAGCTCCACGCTCGATCAGCAGACGGCGTGCCTCTGCTGCGGCATTCCTCAATGCCACGCCGCCCAACTGGATGCCGGTGCTGCCCGATGCGCCGCCCTGGTTGCATGTGAGCGCGGTGTCCCCCAGTACCACAGTGACTTTCTCGAACGCGACGTCAAGCTCTTCGGCGACGATCTGTCCGATCGCAACGTCGATGCCTTGCCCCATATCTGTTTTGCCGAAGTAGGCCGTGACGCTGCCATCAGGCAGCACCGCAATCCAAGAATCGAGTTGATCGGGCAAAAGCGGCGGCTTGGCGCCGGCGTTGCTTCCCAGAATTTGACTCAGCGCGGTCGTCACCGCGCCCGGAACGCCGACGGTGATGATAAGCGCGCCGGCGGCCTGCAGGAATTCGCGACGGGAAATTTTGAGTGGGCTCATGGCATCTCCTTACGCAGTCGTTCTGGCGGCGCGCTTGACTGCGCGCATGATCGCCATGTGAGTGCCGCAGCGGCACTTGAGTCCCGCGAGCGCGGTGCGTATCTGCGCATCGGTCGGTTTGGGGGTGTCGCGCAGCAGCGCCGCCGCGGTCATCATCCAGCCGTTGATGCAATAGCCGCACTGCGGAACCTGCTCTTCGATGTACGCAGTCTGCAGCGGATGAGGCCGCTCGGGAGTGCCGAGACCGGCGAGCGTGGTGATTTTCTTGCCAGCGACTGTGCTGACTGGAGTGACGCACGAGCGCGTTGGGGCGCCGTCGACGTGCACCGTGCAGGCGCCGCACTGCGCGCGGCCACAGCCGAATTTGGGATTGTTGAGGCCGAGATCGGAGCGCAGCGCGTAGAGCAGCGGCATCGCGGGCTCGGCATCTACGGTCACGCTCTTGCCATCGACTACCAGACTGTATTTCATGACGTGCTCCTCCGTTGCAAAATAGGATGATGCCCTCTGTTAATACCACAGCTTTTTAGTGCCTGATGACGACGGTCGATGTGCGAAGGCATCGCGCAATCAAGCTTACGCCCGTTCAAATAGGGAATCAACGCAGCGAATCCGGTGCGCTGAATTTCGACTTACGCTCCTGCGCGTATTGGGATATATTCTTCGAACTGATCACAAATGGGGAGGGCCGCCATGATTCGTCTTATTGCTGTTCTGGTTTTGTTCGCTGCATCCTCCATCGTGAATGCCCAGGTGGACGGCACGCTGAAGAAAATCCTCGACTCAAAGACGGTTACGATCGCCTACCGCACCGACGCGCTGCCATTCGCCTACGAGGGCGAAGGCAAGAAGCCTGCCGGCTACACGGTCGAGCTGTGCAAACGAATCGCGTCGAGCCTCGAGCGCCAGCTTAAGGTCCAGCCGTTGCAGATAAAGTGGGTTCCGGCGACGTCGCAGAACCGTCTCGAGCTTGTGCAGAAAGGGCAGGCGGACATGGAGTGCGGGTCGACGACGGTGTCGCTGTCGCGCATGGGCATGGTCGATTTTTCCAGCTACGTGTTCGTCGACACGACCGGAGTGCTCGTCCGAAACGCGGTCGCGGCGAAGTCGTTCAAGGACCTTGCCGGCAAGCGCATCGCCGTGATCGGCAATACGACCAATCAGGCGGCGGTAAACGCCGCAATGAAGAAGTTCGCGGTCGCCGCAACCGTCGTGCCGGTCAAAAATCGCGATGAAGCGCTCGCTTCGCTCGCCGCCGGGTCGGTCGACGCGTTCGCGAGCGACAAGGTGTTGCTGCTTGGGCTCGGCACGAAGATGAAAGACCCGACGCAGTATACGCTGCTCCCGGACGACCTTTCCTTCGAACCCTATGCGATCGTCCTGCCGCGCGGGGATACGAACTTCCGCGTCGCGGTGAACCGGGCGCTGGCAGATATTTTTCGCGGCGACGAGATCGTGGAAATCTTCCGGCGCTCGTTTGGCGCCGATATCGAGCCCACCCTACCGCTCATCGTTATGTACGGGCTCGGCGCGTACCCGAACTAACCTGCGCGGGTCCGGCGGGCGGCCCGGTATAGCGGGAAATTTGCGATAGTGGCAGACAATTTCTGGGGGAGATCATGATGAATCGATTGCTATTGGTGTTTGCTTTGCTCTTCGCTTTGTGCGGAATCGGAAATGCGGCTGTCAATGTGAATACTGCGAGCAAGGAAGAGCTCGACGGCCTGAAGGGAATCGGTCCGGTCAAAGCGCAGGCCATCATCGACTATCGTACGAAAAATGGCCCGTTCAAAACCGTGGACGAACTTGAAAAAGTGCCGGGAATCGGTCCGAAAACTCTGACGGATATTCGCAAGGACGTAACGATCAGTGGCGCGAGCACCCCCGCGCCGGCCAAGACAGCAGCGCCCGCGACGGCTGGCAAGGCTGCCGAACCGGCCAAGCCTGCCGTGCCTGCTTCTGCGGCACCTAAGGTAACCGAATCCGCGAAAAGCCCGGTCGCCGCGACCAAAGCGCCGGAGCCCGCCAAAGTCGAAGCCAGCAAGGACGACAAGAAGCCAGACGCGAAGATGGATAAGAAAGCCGACAAGAAGGAAGACAAAAAGTCTGACGCAAAGAAAGAGGACAAGAAATCTGACAAGAAGGACGACAAGAAAAAGTCGGGCAAGATGGACGATGGTAAGGACAAGAAGTAAGCAACCCATCACCGTCGCGAAGGATCTGCTCGTCGTCCGTTCCGACGCGTGCTTCGGCAGTTCGCCTTTGCATTTGCCTTTAGGCATGAACCGCCGTTGCACGTAATAGTGCCGATGTTTCGGGCGCGCCAGCGGGTCGCTGTGCGTCCGTGCAGCCGTTCGTTGTACTTTCCAACCGAGCACGACTCCGAATCAGCAACGAAAGAACCGGCTGGCGGCAGCTCGTCCTTTGCGATATTTTGAAACGGGTACGGGATTCGAGCCTGCGACCAACGACGATCGCAGAGAGGCTCGTTGAAAAATAGTAGTATGGGAATTGGGTGGAAGCCCGTCAGGAAGTCGACGGATTCGTCACGGTTTCAATGAAAGGACGCTCATTCATGAACGATCAACTCGAAACACTGGAACACGCGAAACGCACGGTTATCGATCTTGCGATCCAGTTCGGGCCGAAGGTGGTGGTAGCGGTCGCAATCATCGTTGCGGGCGTCTTCGTGGGCCGCTGGGCAGCCGGGATCATCGATGGGGGGATCAAGAAATTCAATCTCGACCCGCCCGTTCATCAGTTGATGTTACGCATAGTGCGCATCTTTATCCTGAGTCTGTTCGCAATCATGGCGCTGCAGAACCTCGGAGTGGAATTGCTGCCTTTGATCGCAGGCGTCGGCCTGGCCGGGGCTGGTGTCGCACTGGCGATGCAGGGTGTACTTGGCAACATTGTGGCCGGACTGACCATTATCTTTACCCGGCCATTCCGCGTGGGCGAATACATTTCGATCATCCACGAAGAAGGCCAGGTTGAGAATATCGCTCTCTTCCATACCGTGCTAACCCACCCGGACTTGTCGCAGGTAATCATTCCCAATCGCAAGATCGTCGGGGAAGTACTGCATAACTATGGAAAGATCCGGCAGCTCGAAGTCATGGTTGGTGTTGCCTACGAGACCGATTTGAACAAAGCCTTTCTGGCAATCGACGAAGTGCTGCAGAACAACCCGCGGACGCTGAGAGACCCGGTTCCCGTTATCGCAGTGAACGTGCTCGCTCCATTCGCGATCAACATTGCAGTAAAGCCGTGGGTCGCCGTGCCGGACTTCGTGTCTGCGGGAGGTGAGATCAAAAAGACGATCGTCGAAACCTTCCGCAGCAGGAACATCGTCATCCCATTCCCGCAACACGAAGTCCGGATACTGGAGGGGCCTTGACCATTCTTATTTCGATGTCGGCACGGCTGATTGTCATGTTCGGTGAAAGCGGCTTAGAATCGCGTCACCAGAGTGCGTCGTACTGATACGCCTTCACGCGTCCCATCCCCGCCGATCCGAGGTGGTGAATCATGAATAAAATCGTCAAATTCGTCGTGTTGCCGTTGGTGGGCCTGGTCGTCATTTTTGTCGCGCTCGGCGCCTATATCTCCGCAACGTTCGATCCCAACCAGTACAAACCGCAGATCGTGCAGGCGGTCAAGGACAAGACCCAGCGCACCCTCAAGCTCGACGGCGATATGAAGCTGTCGCTGTTTCCGAGCATCGGTGCAACGCTCGGCAAGGCATCACTGTCGGAACGCGCGAGCGACCGGGAATTTGCCGGCGCGGACAATTTGCACGTCGCCTTGAAACTCTTCCCGCTCTTGTCGAAGCAGGTCGTAGTCGATGCCATCGAAGCCGAAAACCTGCGCGCCAATCTGGTGCGATTCAAAGACGGCAAGACCAACATGGACGATTTGACCGGGGGCGGCGAGACCTCCGCATCGACTGCCAAGGGTGCGGAGTCCCAGGTCAAGATCGATATCGATCATGTCACGTTCAAGAACGCGACGATCACTTACGCCGATCAGGAATCGGGCGCTAAATATGGGTTGTCCAAATTAAATCTAAAAACCGGCCGCATTGCCAGCGGCGTGCCGAGCAAGATCGACCTCTCGTTTGTGGTCCAAAGCGATAAGCCGAAATTCGATCTCGAGGCCGCGCTCAAGGCCACCGTTACCTATGACCTTACCAGCCAGCACTATGCGTTTGAAGGCCTTGACCTCAGCGCCAAAGGGGTCGCTGCGGGCATCAGCAATCTGGTCGCGACTGCGAATGGCGATGTCGACGCAAAACTTGCGAGCAAAGAGTTCCTGTTGTCAAAACTCAAGATTGCCGTTACGGGCAAGCAGGAAGGCGGCGATCTAAACGCGAAGTTCGATGTGCCCAAACTCAATGTGACGAAAAACAAAGTGAGCGGCGAGACGATCGCTCTCGATGCCACCCTGACCGAGCCCAAGGGAAAGACCGCGATCAAACTCGAGATTCCCGGTATCGACGGCAATGCGCAATCGTTCAAAGCCGCCGCCATGACTCTGACCGTCGACATGCAGCAAAGCGGAGCGACGATTAAAGCCAAAGCGACGAGTCCGCTCACGGGCAGCGTCGACGCCGAAAGGATCGAGCTCGCAAAATTGGTGGCGACGGTCAACATCAACGATCCCAAGCTGCCGAAGCATCCCATCGACGCGACAATTACCGGCGCGGCTGCGATCGATCTGGCCAAGCAGAACGCAAGCCTGACGTTCGCCACTAAATTCGACGACAGCAATATCAACGGTAAGGCGGGGCTCAGCAAGTTCACGCCGCCGTTTTATGCATTTGATATCAATGTCGATCAGCTCGATGCCGACCGCTATCTGCCAAAACCAGATCCGAAGAAGGAGCCCGAGAAACCGCTCGATCTGTCGGCGCTGAAAAACCTCAACGCGAATGGCAGCATCAAACTCGGTGCGCTGAAGGTGGCAAACGTCAAAGCGACAAACGTGCGGATTGATATCAAGGCCGCCACCGGGCGCGTCGACATGAGCCCGATCGCGGCGAACTTATATAAGGGCTCGCTCGCTGGTGCAATCTCAGTGCAGGCTGCTGCGGCGCCGGTCATTGCGGTGAAACAAAATCTCACCGGCGTCAGCGTTGGTCCGCTGCTCAAGGATGCGGCGAATTTCGATACGCTTGAAGGCAAAGGCAATGTTGCGCTCGATGTGAGCGGTCAAGGCAATACCATCTCGGCAATCAAGAAGGCGTTGAGCGGTAATGCGTCGATTAAACTCACCGACGGCGCGATCAAGGGTGTAAACATCGCGAAGTCGATTCGCGAAGCCAAGGCCAAGATTGGCGCGTTGCAAGGCGAGAAGGCGCAGGCCGCGAACCAGGTCGAGAAAACCGATTTTTCCGAGCTCAGCGCCAGCTTCAATATCAAGAACGGCGTCGCGCACAACCGTGATCTCTCCGGCAAGTCACCGCTGCTGCGGCTGGGCGGCGAAGGTGATATCGACATTGGCAACGAACGCCTCGATTATCTGCTGAAGGCGACCGTGGTCGCGACCGCGGCCGGTCAAGGCGGCAAGGATTTGGCCGCATTGAGCGGCGTCACGGTGCCGGTGAAGCTGACCGGGTCATTCACGGCACCTCAATACAGCATCGATTTCGGCGGCTTGGCGGCAGGCGCGGCGAAAGCAGTAGTCGAAAAGAAGACGGAAGAAATCAAGGCCAAGGTGCAGGATCAAGTACAGGACAGGCTTAAAGGGCTGTTCGGCCGCTAGCCCGCCACAATTCAGGGACTTTCGCCTGAGAGATGGCGATTGAATGCGCTGAAGAACTGCTCGGCTATTTTTTTTGCGACGCCGTCGACGAGCCGCGAGCCGACTTGAGCGATCTTGCCGCCGATCGTCGCCTTGGCCGTGTACTCGAGCCGCGTGGCATCGCCTTCGGGCACCAGCTTGACGTCCGCCTGCCCCTTGGCGAAGCCGGCGACGCCGCCCTGGCCTTCGAAAACGAGCCGGTACGAGTTGGGCGCATCGACATCAAGCAGCGTGATCTTGCCTTTGAATTTGGCGCTCACCGGTCCAACCTTGGCGCCCATGATCAGATCGAACTCCGAGTCTGAAATCCTGTCCATCGATTCACACCCGGGAATGCAAACTTGCAATACCGCGGGATCGCAGATCGCGTCCCACGTCATTTGTTGCGATTGCGGGATCAGCTGGTTGCCGGTGATTTCCATGTCTGCTTTCGGGTTTTGGTTGATGTTCGTTATTATATTTTGTTTCTGGTCAGTTCATTGCGCGCTCAGACTCAATTTCTTTCGGCTTGACCCATCGCCCTGCGATGCACTAACCTAAGCTTCCAGCCGCGACATGCGGCGATCTCACGGAGTTGCATTTTGGATAGCGTCGATACCGAAGTGCTGAAAAGCGCGGTTGCCTGGCTCGATGCCGGGCGCAACGCCACGCTTGCGACCGTCGTCAAGACATGGGGCTCGGCTCCGCGTCCCGTCGGTGCGATGCTCGTTATCCGCGACGACGGCCACGTCATGGGATCGGTTTCTGGCGGATGTGTCGAGGACGACTTGATCGAACGCGTCAAAGCGCATCAAATGGCCGGCGGCAAACCCGAGATCGTCACCTATGGAGTCACTGCGGAGCAGGCGGCGCGCTTCGGACTGCCGTGTGGTGGCACCTTGCAACTGGTGCTGGAACCGGTCAAAACAGAATCACAGTTGAGGGAACTGCTGGCTACCATCGAGCGGCACGAGCTCGTTGCGCGCACGCTCGACATGGAGTCCGGACGCGTAAAACTCGAAGCCGGCCGGTGGTCGGACGTGCTCGAGTTCGACGGCAAGATTCTGAAAAGCGTACATGGTCCGCGTTGGCGGCTGTTGATCATCGGTGCCGGTCAAACGTCACGCTTTCTGGCGCAAATGGCGCAGGCTCTCGACTATCAGGTCACCGTGTGCGATCCGCGCGAGGAATATGCGGACGAATGGAATCTTCCGGGTGCGGCACTCGTGCGCGGTTACCCCGACGACGTGGTGCTGCAGATGAATCCCGATCCGAATCTCGCGGTGGTAGCTGTCACGCACGATCCCAAGCTCGACGATGCGGCGCTCACCGAGGCGCTCAAATCGCCGGCTTTTTACGTCGGCGCGCTCGGGTCCAAACTGAACAACGACAAACGCCGCGCACGACTTGCCGATTTTGATCTTTCGGCGGCAGAAATCAGCCGGCTGCACGGACCCGTCGGCCTGAAAATCGGCAGCCGCACTCCGGCTGAAATCGCAATTTCCATACTCGCTGAAATCACCGCGGTGCGCCGCGGCGTAAAGCTCGACTCGATCGGCGTAACCCCGGCAGCTCCTGCCGTGACTGGCGCGTCCGATCCGTTCGCCTGTAGCAGCTAGCTTCTGATGCATGCGGTCCGCAGACGATATCTGATCGCTGCGCTGATCGCGGTTCTGTCCGCCGGCTCGCCTAGCGCGGTCGCGCAGGAGCCGCCGCTCGCGAACGG
>Ga0070681_10006730_pt1 | contig 11184 bp, 10 predicted proteins | sample KBSC83BmetaG_FD_65650 | JGI IMG/M metagenome (GOLD analysis project Ga0070681, IMG submission 65650) | Corn rhizosphere microbial communities from Kellogg Biological Station, Michigan, USA - KBS C8-3B metaG | ecosystem: Host-associated > Plants > Roots > Rhizosphere | place: USA: Michigan...
CCCAGTCGCGCGAAAATCGAGATGAGCGAGCCGCCGAAGGCAAGGCCCACCAACGCGTGCAGCGCCCCGTCATCTCCCAGAGAGGGACGGAGGAGGCCGAAATAGCCGGCCACGCCAAGCAAACCCAAACCAACCACGAGCATTCCCGTGATTGCGCCGCCGCGAAACGCCACGGCGAGCGCAGCATTCAGTCCGCGCGTAGCCGCTTCCGCCGTCCGTACGTTGGCGCGCACGGAAATGTTCATGCCGATATAACCGGTGAGGCCCGACAGGATCGCCCCTACCGCGAAGCCGCCCGCGGTGGCCCAGGAACCGAGGCCAAAGCCGATGAGGACGAAGAGGACGATGCCCACGATCAGGATCGTGGTGTATTGCCGATTCAGGTAAGCGCGGGCGCCGGCCTGAATGGCCGCCGCGATTTCCTGCATGCGGGCATTGCCCGGGGACAGGCGCAGAATCGACATCATCGAGAAAACGCCGTACAGAACGGCGAGCACGCCGGCCGCCACGGCCAGCCAGAGCCACGTCGTGGCATCCATCAATCTTCCTCCCTCAAATCAATGAGTTGTAAGTTCGCTCAAGTCTAATTTTGTAGTTCGCTCATGCCGGGCGGAAACGCTTGGTATTGAGGGATCCGGCTCCGGTAAACGGCCGCGTATCCTACTATATTTTGACGGGCGCAAAGCCGCCCGCGGCGCTTCCATCCCGCGACACCGCACGCTGGCCGTGTTTTCCCAGGTCAGACTTTGAAATCGGTTTTCAGCTTGCGCTTCACGGGCGCGGCCTTCAGGCGCACATAGTCCGGCAGGCCGTCCTTGTAGGGTGGATAGGCTTCGCCACCGATCAACGGCTGCAGATAACGGCGGCAGGGTTCAGTGATCCCGAAGCCGTCCGCCGTGATGTAATCGCGCGGGAGCTTCTTCTCCTGATTCGCAACTTCGGCGAGCGCCACGTGGCCGATGGTCCACTTGTAGGGTTTGGATGACTTGCGGACGATCGTGGGCATCACTGCGTTCACGCCTTTGACTGCCAACTCCACCGCGGCCTTGCCCACGGCATAGGCCTGCTCGACATCCACTTTGGAAGCGATGTGACGCGCGGCGCGCTGCAGGTAGTCCGCGACCGCCCAGTGATACTTGTAGCCGTGAGCTTCGCGGATCATGTTGGCAACCATCGGGCCCACGCCACCCAACTGCGTGTGGCCGAAGGCATCCTTGGTGCCGGCGTCGGCGAGAAATTTTCCATCGGGGTAGGCTGCGCCTTCCGACACGACGATCACGCAGTAGCCGTAGTCCGACACGCACTGCTTGACCTTATCCAGGAACTTCTGCTGCTCGAACGGAATTTCCGGAAACAGAATGATGTGCGGCGGCTCGCCGGCCTTGCTCCCCGCCAACCCGCCTGCCGCGGCGATCCACCCGGCGTGACGACCCATCACCTCTAGAACGAATACCTTCGTGGAGGTACGCGCCATCGAGGCGACGTCCAGGCCCGCTTCGCGCGTGGAGACCGCGATGTATTTCGCGACTGAGCCGAACCCTGGGCAGCAATCGGTATGCGGCAGGTCGTTGTCGACAGTCTTCGGGACTCCGACGCACGTAATGGGATAGCCGAGCGACTCGCCGATCTGGGACACCTTCAGGGCGGTATCCATCGAGTCATTGCCGCCGTTGTAGAAGAAATACCCGATGTCATGCGCCCGGAACACCTCGATCAGCCGCTCGTACTCGGCCCGGTTCTGGTCCAGGCCCTTCAACTTGAAGCGCGCGGATCCGAAGGCCCCGGCGGGTGTGTTGCGCAGGCCGCGGATGGTGGCCGGGCTCTCCCGGGATACGTCGATCAGGTCCTCGGTGAGCGCGCCGATGATTCCATGCCGCCCGGCGTAGACCTTGCCGATGTGCCGCGACTGCTTCATCGCCGTTTCGATGACTCCGCAGGCCGAGGCGTTGATGACGGCGGACACGCCGCCTGACTGCGCATAGAAGGCGTTCTTGCGGAGGGGCTTGCTGCGGACGGTTTTTTTCATGGCTGGCGTGGTTGGATGCAGTTTGGGTGGCGCGAAAGAATAGCCTGTTTGACCTCTCCAGGCACCGCCGGTAACGTTGCGAGCCTTCTGCGTCGGCTACTGGTGGATACATGCGAATCGTTCTGTTAGGCGCACCCGGCTCCGGCAAGGGCACACAGGCTCAGCGGCTCATCGAGCGTCACGGAATTCCACAGATTTCCACCGGAGACCTGCTGCGCGCCGCGGTCGCGAAAGGGACACCCCTGGGGCTGGAGGCCAAGAAGGCGATGGACCAGGGCCTGCTGGTGGCCGACGACATCGTCCTCGGCATGATTCGCGAGCGTCTCGGCGAGGCCGACGCGCAGCGCGGGTTCATCCTGGATGGATTTCCGCGCAACCAGGTTCAGGCGAACGCGCTCGAGGCGATGCTCGAGGATGTCGGCAAGCCCCTCGATGCGGTGGTGCTGATGGATGTTGACTCGCAGGAGCTGGTGCGGCGCATCTCGGGCCGCCGGACCTGCGCCGATTGCGGCCGTGTGTTCAATGTCTTCACCTCACCGGTGGCTCAGGCGCAGAGCGAGCCCTGCCCCAAGACCGGATTGCCGCACAAACTGACGCAACGCGAGGACGACAATGAGGCGACGGTCGCGGAACGCCTCAAGGTCTACGATGAGAAGACCCGTCCGTTGATCGATTTCTATCGCGGCCGGGGACTGCTGCGCACGATTCAGGCCGCAGGCGAGGTCGACGAAATCACCCGCCGGCTCGAGGCCGCGCTCGCCGGTGCGCCGGCCGGTGAACAGCGGGCCAAAGCGCCCCGCAAGAGGCCGGAAGGAAAGGCACCTGCGAAAACCGCCCGCGCGGCGGCGGGCAGGAAGAAGACGCGCGCGCGGGTGAAAGCGTCCAAGCGGAAGGCGGAAGCCGCGCGCGGGCGCGCGAGCTCCAAACGGGCGGCGCGGAAGAAACCGGCCGCGAGCAAGGCAATCGCGAAAAAGAAGGCGGCGCCCAACAAGAAAGCCCAGGCGAGCAAGCGCCCGGCGCGACGCAAGGCCCCGGCGCGACGCAAGGGCCCGGCACGAAAGAAATAGCGGTTAGCCGAAGGCTCGATTCGGACACGCGCCGTCGCGGCGCCCGATAGCGCGAAAGGGGTCGCGCCGGCTTACGGGGCGCGGCTGCGCTCGGCCGGTGGCGCGCCGCGGCCTGCCAGGCGTGCCACGACCTTCACCAGAACGTCCGGCTCTACTGGCTTCGGCAGGTGAACCTGAAACCCGGCCTCGCGCGCGCGCTCGGCATCATCCGGGCGTGCATACGCTGACAGTGCCGCGGCCGGCAGCTGCTCCGCGCTGGCAGTGGCCCTTACTTCCCGAATCAGCTCGTAGCCGTCGCGGCCGGGCATGCTGACATCGGAAATCAACACGTGCGGCTCGAATCCACCCAACGTTGCGAGCGCGCACTCCACCGAAGGCGCCGCCGCCACCTGAGCCTGGCTGTCACCGAGCACGCGTCTGAGCAGGTCGAGCGTGTCCGGCTCGTCATCCACTACGAGCACCCGCAATCCGCTCAAATCAGCCTGAGCAGCGCCGGCACCCGCCACGGCTTTGGCACTCGCCGCCGCGACGGCACTCGGCACGACTTCCCCTTCGGCGCTGCGGGGCGCCACGCGGGGAAGCACCACAGTGAAGGTCGCGCCCTGGTTTGCTCCCGGACTGTTTGCAGTCACGGTCCCGCCATGCAGCTCCGCGAGACGCTTCGCCAGCGCAAGCCCCAGACCGAGCCCGGAATAGCGATGCTCGTTCGAAGCGTCCGCGCGCCAGAATCTGTCGAAGACATAGGGAAGCAGCTCGCTCGCGATTCCCGCGCCGGTGTCCGCAACCTCGATGTCACAGTATCCGCCCACCGAGCGGATCGTCACCTGTACCCGCCCGCCGCGCGGCGTGAACTTGATGGCGTTGCTCAGCAGATGCCACACGATCTGCTGCAGCCTGCGCGGCTCGCCGAAGATCTGACATTCCTGCGTCTCGAAAGTCCGGCTGAGTGTGACGCCCTTGCTGGCCGCCTCGGCCTGGTGAGCCTCGACGGCGGCGCGGACGATTTCACAAATATCGGTTTCCTCGGCGTCGACGCGAATCTTGCCGCTGGTAATGGAGCTCAGATCCATCAGGTCGTCGACGATGTGCGCCAACGAGCGGGCGTTGCGCGCGATGGTCTGTCCGCCGGTCCGTGATTCCTGCGCGCCCAGCCTCCCGTGCTCCAGCAGGCGTGACCAGCCGAGAATCGCGTTCAACGGCGCACGCAGCTCGTGGCCGAGAGCTTCGAGGAATTCGTCTTTGAGGCGCCCGGTGCGCTCCGCTTCGAGGCGCGCAGCGCGCTCGCGCTGGAGCAATACCCGCAGCTCGTCGGTGGATTCATTCATGAGTGCCGCGCACTGTGGCCGCTCGATGCCGCAATAGCAAGTCCTGGGAGCGAACATCGCCCTTTCACAGCGCCGCCAACATGCGCTCGCCGACCACCGCTTTGCGCCATCCCTTCAACAGCGCGACATCGCGCCGCCCGTCGGCGAGCTGCTCCAGGTCGCGCCGCGTCGCCAACACTTCGGGACTGAGTCCAAGCTCGGCGGAGATGGCCTGATTCAACGTGCCGAGCCGGCGCACCAAGGCGGCTTTCGCCGGGTCGGGGCGCTGCCGTGAGTCCAGTGGCGGCGGCGGATCGGGAACCTCGGCGCGGCGAATGCATTCCAGCAGGTCGTCCGCCGAATGCTTCATGACCCCCGCGGGCATTTCCGGAATCGCCGCGAGGGCTTCCACCGTGCGCGGCACCCGCATCACGATTTCCCTCACCACCGAATCGTCGAGAATCCAGCCCCGCGGCCGGTTGCGATCGACGGCGCGGCGTTCGCGCCAGGCAGCGAGCCCTCGCGCCAGACGGGTGCGGGCGGGGTCGAGCGCTCGCAGGCCCTTGACGCGCAACCATGCATTCTCCGGCTCCATGGTAATGGCGCTGACATCCTCGAGCTGTGCGAGCTCTTCGGCCAGCCACTGCAGGCGCCCGAGCCGCTCGAGCCGAGCCTCCAGTTCGGACTTCAGCGCCGACAGAAAGCGCACATCGTCGAGGGCATATTCGATCTGCTCGGCGGACAGCGGGCGTCGCGACCAGTCGGTGCGGGTGTGCGTTTTGGCCAGCTCCCGGCCCAGCAGCCGCCGGACCAGCTCGGCGTAACCGACTTGCGCGGGCATTCCGGCGAGCGCGGCGGCGATCTGCGTATCGAACACCGGCCGCACCAGGCCGATGGCCGGATAGAGAACTTCGAGATCCTGCCGGGATGCATGCATCACCTTGACCGCGCGAGGCGTGCAAAGCAGCTCGCGCAGTGGTGTCAGATCGGGCAGGGCAATGGGGTCCACGCACCAGGCGTCGCTGCCCGCAGACAGTTGCAGCAGGCACAACTCCGCGCGATAGGTGCGCTCGCGCAGAAATTCAGTGTCCAGCCCGATGACGGGGCCCGCCGGTGGCGTGACGGGTTGCGCTCCCAGTTGCGCCGCCAGTTGGGCAAGTCCGGCTGGCGTCGAGATGATCTGCGTATGCAAAGGCTTCCCGTAATGATTCAAGTACAATCGTGGCGAAGCATTATGCGAGGCCACCGATCCGAAGTCATGACGGAGTTGATCCGGCTCTACACCCAGATAGCGCTGCTGCGACGAGGGCCACAGGATGTGCCGGCGTCGGCCCTGCTGCTCACGTTGACGGTCATCGGCTATTTCCTCGTCAACTGCGCCGTCAGTGCGCTCCTGCCGCCCGTCGACGGTCCGTGGGTGGCGCATTTGCTACTCGACGTCGCGTTCACTCTGATCTGGTATTTCCTGCTGTTGAAGCTGCTTGGCCGTACCGAGCGTATCCTGCAGACGACGACCGCGGTGTTCGGATTCCAGACGGTCATCGCGCCTGTGTTGGTGCTGTGCGGATGGCTCATCCGCCGCTTTCAGCACGATTCGCTCTGGTCGCTCCCCGTCTCGCTCATGGGGCTGACGCTCTTCATCTGGTATGTCGCCGCCAATGGCCACGTGGTGAAAGCGGCCCTCGAGTGGTCGACCCTCGCGAGCATTTTGATGGTCATCGCGCAGGAAGCCGCCGGCGAGGCTCTGGTGCTCGCGATCTTTCCAGCGCCGCGTTGAGGTCCGAAAGGTTGAGACAGGCTCCCCAGCGATGCACGTTCACATTCTAGGAATCTGCGGTACTTTCATGGGCGGAATCGCCGCCATCGCGCGGTCGGCCGGACACCGCGTCACCGGCTCGGACCGCAACGTGTACCCGCCGATGAGCACACAGCTCGAGGCGCTCGGAATCGAGGTGACCGAAGGGTTCGAGGCCGCGCAGCTCGATCCGGCGCCGGACGTGATCGTCGTGGGCAACGTGATGACGCGCGGTCAGCCGGTCGTCGAGGCAATGCTGGAGCGTGGCATTCCGTATGCTTCGGGCCCCGAATGGCTGTCGCGCGAAGTCCTCGGGAACCGCTGGGTGCTCGCGGTTGCTGGAACGCACGGCAAGACGACCACCAGCTCGCTGTTGACCTGGATTCTGGAGCATGCGGGCCTGGCGCCGGGATTTCTCATCGGCGGCGTGCCGGCCAATTTCGACACGAGCGCGCGCTTGGGTGGCGAGCCGTTCTTCGTCATCGAGGCCGACGAATACGACACGGCGTTCTTCGATAAACGGGCGAAGTTCGTGCACTACCGGCCGCGCACGGCCATTCTCAACAATCTCGAATACGATCACGCGGATATCTATCCGGACGTCGCTTCGATCCAGCGGCAGTTCCATCATCTGGTACGCATCATTCCGGGCGGCGGGCGAATCATCTGGAACTCCGCCGATGCGCGTCTGCGGGAGACGCTTGAGATGGGATGTTGGACTCCGCGCGAGGGCTTCAGCGCCACCGCCAAAGATGCGGACACAGTGTGGACAGCGCGCGTCATCGCCGACGACTATTCGCAGTTCGAAATACTAGAGCGCGGGCAACCTCGCGGCACCGTGCAATGGTCGCTTATCGGCGCACACAACATGGAGAACGCGCTTGCCGCGATCGCGGCGGCACGTCACGCAGGAGTCCCGATTGGCAACGCCATTGATGCGTTGCAGTCATTCAAAGGGATAGCGCGGCGCATGCAGCTGCGCGGCGAGGTCAAAGGCGTCCGCGTATACGATGATTTCGCACACCATCCGACTGCCATCTCAACCACGGTGGATGGATTGCGTCGGCGCGTCGGCCGCGAAAGGATCATTGCGGTGCTGGAGCCCCGATCCAACACCATGAAAATGGGCGTTCACCAGAAAACGCTGGGGCCTTCATTGTCGGGGGCGGACGAAGTCTGGCTCTACGCGCCACCGGACCTCGGTTGGGATACGACGCCGATCGTCGACTCGCTCGGCGCAAAGGGACATTCCAGTCTCGATATCGAATCACTAGCGAGGCAATTGGCGAAGACAGCACGGCCGGGTGACCACGTGCTCATCATGAGCAACGGCGGCTTCGGCGGCCTTCACGGTAAACTGCTCGCCGCGCTGGAGCGCAAGGAGTAGGCTTCCCCCCTCGGGGGTACGCCATGTCCCGCACAACGGAGCCCGGCGGCTCGACGCCCACTACCGTCGCGAACGCGCCGCTGTTCCCTCTCAATACCGTCCTGTTCCCGGGCGGTCCACTCCCTCTTCGTATTTTCGAAACCCGTTACGTCGACATGGTGCGACGCTGCATGCGCGAGCGCCGGCCGTTTGGCGTGGTGCTGATTCGCGCCGGGGCGGAGGTAGGAGCCGTTGGAGACACTGCCCGGATCGGGACGCTGGCGCAGATCGTCGATTTCTACTCGCTCCCGGACGGGCTGCTGGGCATCACCTGCGTCGGCGACAGGAAATTCCGCATCGCCAAACGCTGGCAGCAGAGCGATGGCCTGAATGTCGGCGATATCGAGCTGTTGCCTCCGGAGGAGAAGGTCGAGCTCCCCGGCGAGTTCCAGCACCTGGGCATGCTGCTGCGAAAGGTTCTCCCCGAGCTCGGCAATCTGTACGCGGACATCCCCAAGCACTTCACCGAGGCCGCGTGGGTGGGCTACAGGCTGGCCGAGATCCTCCCGGTCGCCTTGTCGGAAAAGCAGCAGTGCCTGGAGCTGGACGATCCGCTCCTCCGGCTCGAGCGACTCAACCCGCTGATACGGCGGACGGACGAGGGGGAGGAGCCTGCGGCGGAGTGAGGCTGCGTCGCGAGTAGTAACGCACCAGAGGAACTCCGATGACCAGCGTCCACAGGAACACGAGCCAACCGACGAAGCCGTCCGTCTGGCTGAGCAGGAAGCTCAGCGGCAGGTTGCGAACCGGTTCCGACACGCCGGTCACTGCGAGCATGACCCAGACCCACCCCGCGTGCAGGCCCATGCATGAAGCGATGTGACCGGTGTTGGCGCGGATCGAGGCGAGAATCACGCCCACCGCCGCATAGGTGAGGAACGCGTCCGCCATCGCCATCGGATCCGCGAATGTGTGCAGTGTGCCGGCAAGGAGGTCCCAACCGCTTGACGGGGTCACCTGAGCCGCGTCGATGTGATGCTTCGCGAAAAAGTGCGTAGCGGAGTAAACGAGCGAGGTGAGCACCACCGCCACAGTAGTGCCCGATTCACGTTGGATACCGGTGAAAATGATCCCGCGAAGCGCCGTCTCTTCGATCAGGGCGACGACCAGGCCGCTCCCCAACGCCCCGCCGATGATCTTCGCGATGGCCGCGGCATCCAGACCGCCAAGTTTGTGCCAGTCGCGCAGCCCGAGGGCGGCCATGACGCCCACGATCACCAACATCGTGACGACTCCGCCCAACAGTCCCCGGCCGAGCTCTCCCAGGAATCGCTTTCCCGGCAGGCCATACCCGAGACTCGCGCGATCGCCGAGGCGCATGCGGGGCGCAAGAATCAGGAAGCCGATGAGGCCGATGAGCATCGCGATGCGCTCGCCGATGCGATGGAATGGAAAGTCAAAATGCGGATGCAATAGCAGCCACGCGGGATAGGTGAGCACGCCGATCGAAGCGAGCGCCACCAGAATCAGCACCAGAAAGATCGCAAATGCGCGCATGAGGAGGCCTGCAGGAGCTCCGCCGACTTCAATCCCGCCGCGAGCCGGCCGGGTGGCCTCATTGTGCAGGATGTCTCGCGAAACTGCATAAACGCGGAGGCTGTTCGCGTAGGCGCCCGCTCGTGCGGCCAGTCACACTGACGCTCGTCATCACCACGGAGGGCTTCTCATGAAGGAAACGAAGGCGCGCCGGATTCTGCAGGCGCTGGTCCAGGGCATCGATCCCATCACCGGAGAGGAGCTCGCTCCCGGCACGGTTCTGCAACACGCAGACGTGCTACGCGCCCTCCTCGCGGGGGCAGGCGCGCTGGAGTCCATGGCCGCACGGGCTCACCGACGTGCGCAACTGCCGGACAATGTTGGTCGCACATGGACGCCGGACGAAGAAAACGCACTGGCATCCGAATTCAAAGCGGGCGAAACCGTAGCTGACATCGCGGCCAAGCACGGGCGCACGCTGCGGGCGATTGAGGCACGGTTGGAACGACTAGGGTTGATCACCCCGGAGCAACGCGCCACGCAAAGCAGCTTCCTTCAGTCAGTAGCCTCACGGGCCACTGAGCCCGCGCCGCGCGTAGGAACCGAGGACCCCGAGACCTGAGGCGGAACCGCCGAGTCCGGCGCCCTCAAGAGCGCTTCGAAATCCTGCGCGACGCGCTCGAAGGAGAGCTTCGAGCACACCCACTCCCTCCCGGCGGCGCCCATCTGCGCGCGCCGCTGCGGATCGTGGGCGAGACTGAGGATCGCCTCGGCCAATGAGGCGACGCTCTCGGGCTCGGTCAACAGCCCGCTGACGCCGGGGACGAAGGTTTCGGGCAGGCCGCCCGCTTTGCTGCAGACCACGGGCACCCCGCAGGCCTGCGCTTCGACCGGCACACGCGGGCACGGATCCGGGTACTGCGAAGGAACCACAGCAATGTCCAAAGAGACGTAGATGTCGTGAACGTTGGCGGTCCAACTGATGAAGGTATGTCGGGCGCGATGGACGGAACGCTCAACGCGCGCGCGCAACTCTGCAAGGTCCGCTCCGTCGCCCACCCACAACACGCGGGTCCGGGGAGCGGCGGCCAACACCTGCTCGGAAGCTTCGAAAAGACAAAAGACGCCCTTGTCGGCAATCATGCGTCCGACATAGCCAAGCAGCACGTCCGAAGAGGCGATCGACAGGGACTGCCGCATGCGCAAGCGTGCCTGCGGGGAAGGTCGCAGCGCCTCAGTGTCGATCGGGTTGTAGAGCACGGACATCCGGCGTACGTCGATGCCTTCGCTCTGCAGGTGCGCCCGCTGAAACTGGGACACGACGATGAACCGGTCGGCGTAGTGCGTAATCAGGCGCCGCGTGAGCCTCCTTTTCGGCATGTTCGGCCAATGCCGGAACAGGGCCGTGCGCGCACGGCTGATGGCGCTGACGAGGACGAAGGGCCAGTAGAATTTGCCATCGTTGGTGATCAGCCAATCCGGCCGGCGCCGCCAGACCATGCGCAGCAGGGCCCACAACAGGCGCGGGTCGGCGATGCCGCGGAACTCGAGCGCCTCCACCGGGATGTTGGCATCCCGCAACACACGCTCCAGCGGACTGCCCGTGCGCATCAGGCAGCGGACCTTGTGAGAGCGGCGCGCCATGGCGATCGCCAGGGCGGCAAAGTGCTGCTCCGTACCCCAGCCTTTGATACTCGACTCAGCGAACAACAGATCCATGCCGCCCATGGTATGCGATAAGAGCCTGTCTCAATATGGCTCTTAGCCGGCTGTCTCGCCTCCCGACTCGAGAAGTGTGCGCCAGTGCCGCACGACGGTTGAAAGTCTGAAGCGCGGATCCGGGCTGGCGTTCGGGCGGCCCCCTGAGCGCCACGCGCTGATCCGCTCGACATAGCGATCGAACAAACCCAGGCGCTCCGCGACACGAGCCGGGCCTTCGCGCCAGCTTACGGGAATCTTCCTGAGAGTCGATTCATACAGTCGCTGCGCGCGGGTCACGGAGGTCACCTGCTGGGGGTCTCCCAGAATCTCCAGCGCCGCACCGCAGTCCGCCGTCAGCACCGGCGTCCCGAGCGCGTGCGATTCCGCGA
>Ga0070681_10006731_pt1 | contig 11184 bp, 11 predicted proteins | sample KBSC83BmetaG_FD_65650 | JGI IMG/M metagenome (GOLD analysis project Ga0070681, IMG submission 65650) | Corn rhizosphere microbial communities from Kellogg Biological Station, Michigan, USA - KBS C8-3B metaG | ecosystem: Host-associated > Plants > Roots > Rhizosphere | place: USA: Michigan...
AACTCTCGCTCATCCGGCTGCTCAAGCGAGAGGTCTTTGTTCGTTCGCTCTATGCTCGTGGCATTCGGGTTTCGGGACAAACTTCGGGAAATAGTGAGCTTCCGATTTTGGTCAAGGTGCAATCGTTTCGGCTGGAAGAGATCGAGGGTCTGGACGGTGTGGTGCTGACGGGCAAGCTCAAAGCGAAAAGAGAGGTAAAACTAGACCTGAACATTGCGGGGCCATACAACGGACATCTGACGGCTGTGGGCACAATCAGCTCATGGTCCGGGGTGTTTTCGGGAGTGCATGAATCATGGGCATTTTCTGGGCATGTGCATCGAACAAAAGGTTTGTGGTTGCTGGAACATGTCGATGCTAAAAACCCACATTTGCAACTGAAAGGGACCGGAGAGCTTGACGATGCGTACAACATCCGTCAGGCCCATGTGCAGCTGGCCATGCCGTCGACGAAATTGTTTGCCACGGCAGACATCACGGGTTCGGCTGTGAAGGGACAATGGCGATTGCCCGAAATCCCAGTGGACGGTTCGTGGGAAGGAACAATCTCTGGACGTTTGCTCACCGGAAAAACCTCTGCGAATGGACTCTGGGTGCGAGAGCCGTTTTCGGCCACAAGCAATTTCATCTACCGGCTGGGAGAATCGTTGCAGCTCGAGCAGATGGAGGCCCAGTCTGTGCTCGGGAAAATTCGGGGAGACCTGGTGCTGAGACCCGATCTGTTGTGGGTGGGGCGGATTGCCTTCGAAAACCTGCAGTTAACAGCACTGCGGATTCCGGAATTGTCGGGCATAGCGAATGGTACAGCCTCGCTTGCGGTAGACGACATTGCAGTGGATGCGGTGGGTCATGAAGTGTTCTGGCGGACAGCGTATGCGAAAGAAGTGGTCGTGCAAAAACAGGACCGGTTCCACGTGGCTGTGCGAGAGGGGCAGTGGAAAGAGCTTGTGGTGGCCTCAGCCGTTGCCGATTTCGGTTTTACCGGGCCATTCGAGCTGATGCTCGACGGCACACTGAAAGAACCGCTGCAAATCGCCGCCAGCGGCGAGGTGCAGCTGGGCCAAGTGAAGCTGGCTCGATTGAACGGAACTGTGCTGAACCACGCTGTGGCTCTCACCAGCCCCACTGAATTCACCTGGGACCATCAACGCTGGGAGCTCAAGCCGTTGGCTTGCTCCGTCGGGGCCGGAACGTTGTCTGCCGAAGCAAGCTCATCGGGACAATGCACTGTGCACGCCACGCAATTGCCCCTCGATCTGTTCGAACTCACCCCGTGGCATTTGCCCGTGCGAGGCACTGTCGATGCCAACGTGTTTTTCACACAAACACAAGGGAACTGGAACTTGGCCGTCCACGAGTTGCAAGTGTCCGGTCGGAAGCGTGTCGCTGAAGCCACGGTTGCAGGTACATGGGCCAACGAACGGATGCAAACACGTGCTGAACTCACAAGCAACGATAAAAAGCTGTTTACCCTCGATGCAGATGTGCCGATGCGTTTTGAGCACGGAGTGCATTTTCCCCAAAACAAACGAGCCCAAGCACACCTGGTCACTAACGGTGCCATTGAAGACGTTTTGGATTTCTTTGATCTCGGCACCCACCGGTTCACCGGGCACTGGACCGGTGACTTGTGGCTCCGAGGCACGTTGGGCAGCCCCCGGTTAGAGGGAGTGTGTGAGATCGAAGACGGTTCGTACGAAAACTACCTGACCGGAACGGTGTTGACGAATGCACAGGCTTCGATCGTGCCCGAGCACGGACGGTTGCACTTACGAGGGTTAAAAGCCGAGAGCGGTGAGGGAAAACTCACGGGCACCGGGACATTGCATCTGAACGAAAAGTTCCCCTTCGAATTGCACCTCGACTTCACCAAACTGAACATTGCCCAGATCGACCTCGTCTCGGCCACAGCGGAAGGACACGTTTCCATTCACGGAGATATTCACGGAGCCGATGCCCGAGGCAAAGTGCACGTGCTCGAGGCACAATTTTCCATCCCGGAAAAAATCCCCACGCCGCTGCCCGAGCTGCCCGTCGTCTACAAAAACAAGCAGCAACCTGTGCTGGAACAAAAACCGGCCCCCTACCCGCTGCGCTTGCATCTCGACGTGCAAGCACCGAAAGGCATTTTCATTGCGGGACGAGGTTTGAGCTCCGAGTGGCAAGGCAATTTTCACGTGGGAGGGACCTTCACCTCGATTGCCGCAAAAGGAAACTTAGAATTGTTGGGCGGAAAATTTGTGTTCTCCAGCCGAGAATTCCAGCTCACGAACGGTGCCCTCTCGTTCAGCGGCCACGAGTATGAGATGCCGACGATCGATTTGTCGGGAACAATGGCTGAACGAAACATCACGATCATCGCTCGGTTGCACGGCCCATTGAATGCACCCAAATTGACCTTCCAGTCTACCCCGCCGCTCCCCTTCGGCAGCATCCTGTCGTATTTGCTGTTTGGAAAAGACATCTCCGAAATCGACGGCTTCCAAGCCATCCAGCTCGCCAGCTCCGTGGCCTCGATTGCCGGCACCTCGCCCGATGTCCTCGAAAACACCAAGAAATCGCTCGGCATCGACCGCTTGCGCATTGTGTCGAAAGGCAACGGCGAGGACGGAGAAACGGTGTCGGTGCAAGTGGGCAAATACGTGGCGAAGGGTGTTTTAGTATCGTTTAGTCAGGGAGCTGATGACAGCAGCACGAACGTGAGCATTGAGGTCGATTTGAAGAACGGCTTTGTGTTCCAAGCCGAGACCGAACAGCAGGAAGAACAAGGGAAGTTCACGTTGAAGTGGAATACCAATTATTAGTGCCTGACCACGAAAATCTTTGCGATTTGGACCGGCGTGAAAGCTCCGTAGAATCGATCGACCGCAGGCTTCGCAAGTTTGTGCGTATTAAATCAATACGCACAAACTTGCGATCGTCGATTATACGGGCTTTGACGCAGTCGAAATCGCAAATAGTTTTGTGGTCAGGCACTGTTGGATGACTTTTCGTCGTCAATGACTTCGATCTGGATCGTTCGATTGGTTGCCGTGTAATAATCGGCTGCTTCTTGCTCGATTTTCTTCGCCCAGAAAGAGGTGTAATCACCCAGAGACATCTTTTTTGCAGAGGGAATGGGCTTCAGCGAATTGAGAAAGATTCGTTGGCAACGAGTCAGCTCCAGCCGTTCCCCAAAATGCTCATAGCAGGCTTTGCAAAACCACCCTTCCGCAGTAATTTCCCAACGGAGCTTCAGGTAGAGCAAAAGACTCAGCTGCTCGACAGAGGTTGCACAACTGATCGCACAGTCAATCCCATTCCGGGCAATCTGATCGAATGCTTCAAACTGGGTCAAGCATTTGAGCACTTGCAGAGCATCAAAAATAAAAAAACCTTTAAATTCTTTCACGCTTTGCAGCGCGAGCAACTGCCTCAACTGCAGAAAAGAGATCTTCTGAAGAAATTCTTCCATGACATTTTCGACGCGCAGTTCTTGTAGTTCATCATCATCTGTGCGCACATGAGACTGCTCGAGCTTGTCTTTCCACCCCCGCCATCTACGCAAAGTAGACACCATCATCCCATGAAGATCGGCAAACTCTTTTTCTTGCACCTCGTGAAGAGCCGGGTTTTTCCTCACGAAATTCCAATACGTGATCAAGATCCCTGAGTCCTCGAGGTAAAGCCCTCCTTTTGCGGCCTTCACCTGAGCCATGTCGCGCATCAAGAAGCGCTGGATATGTGCAGGATCGTGAACAACTGCTTTTTCCCAGGCGGCATACAACATCTTTTCCCGCACCATCGAGTATGAGAGGCCATTGTCCGCTTTCAGCCTCCCAAACAAGAACTCCCCCAGGAGAAACAGCTGTTTTTCCACAGAGGGAGGAAACTTTTTCGATTTTTCTTTGTGTGCAGGAACCAGAGCTATGCTGAGTGGTTTGTGATTGGAAATTGCAGCCATAAGTAATTGGGAATCATAACGTAATCGGCAAAAGAAAAGCAACCGAAAACAGAAAAGGTTTGTCTAAATATTTCAGTTTCCGGTAGGATTTTTCAGTGTCGAACGGTTGAAAACTGAATCGTTTACAAAAGAAAGAAAGTTTATTAGTGGACTTTTATAAATTGTAAAGGTATAGTTAAGATCGAGACACATTAAATCAAGTAAAATGGGGTTATTTTTTATGCGTGAACATGTTCAACAAGCTCAAGCCGTTCATCCGCATCCGGTCGATGACCACCACAATGTGGTTGAGACTGTCGTATCCCCCCAGATGTTGGAGACACGTGATCGTGTAAAATCTGCTTCGCCCGAAGCAATCTCCACAGTCAAAATCCCTGGTTTTCGTGACGAATTTCAACGAGAAGTAACCCCCGCTCCCGAAGTTTCTGACCGGGTAAATGCAGCCGCAGAAAATGCAAACATTGTGTCTCCACAAAAACCTGACAACGTGTTCACCCTCTCGAGCAATCCGGCAAAAGCAATCCTCGACATCGGCCTCGAAGTAGAGCGCCGCAAAACCCAGCGGTTTGCCGAGCTGAGAAACGACATTCAGCAAGCAAAAATAAAAGCCGACCACTTATTGAAAGTCCAATCGGAATGCCAAAAACTTTCCCCGGATAAAAAATCGCACCCCCTCTCCCCTGAACTCAAAGGGGCTCTCGACGATCTTCGACTCAAAGGGATTGATTTAGTGACTGCGGACAAGCAAGAACTCACGATGGATGAACTGATTGCCCTCCGTTCGACGGTGAGCTCTCATCTCGAAACGCTGCGCACCATGGAAATGCAGCTTCCGTTCATGGAAGCCGAAAAACTTTCCTCTGAGATGCAGTCGATGATCCAAGCGTTGCGAAAAATCCTCGATGCCGTCGACCGACTGATCTCCAAAGCACAAAGCAAGGTGGGTCGATGAGCCGAGTTGTTCCCGTAGAAGAAAGCTTCGCCAAGATCGGGATCGACATGATGCTTGCTGTCGAAGAGATGAGCTCGTCGATGCTGGGCACGACCACGGAACAGCTGAAGCTCGACCAGCAGCAACAAGAAAAACTGGCCAAGGAAAAGCAGCAGCTCATCCAGCGAGAAACGGAAACTGCCCAAAGCCAAAAAAAATGGGAACAACTGAACACCGGTCTCGAATACGTGGGCTATGTGACGATGTTTGTGACAGCGTCCAATGTAGTCGGAGTGGCACGCTATGCACTCCAAGTGATTGCCGCTGCGGGCCTGCTCAACCGCTTTTTCACCGACACCGGCTTGTCCGAAAGCTTGATGCACAACTTTGTGCAATCGAGACAAACCCAAGAACAGATTCAAACCACCATGCGAGTGATCGGGGTGGCCAGTTCTCTGGGTGCCTTGTTTTTAGTCTGGCAGATTGGACCGGTGGTTCAGCTACCGAGTCCCGATCAGCTGGTAAAAAGCATGGAAACACTTGGTTTCATCACCGGCATTGCTGACAAAGGGGCTAAAATCGGGGGCAAATGGGCCGAGCGGAGAAGATTGTTCATTCAGGGTGATTTAAAACAGTTGGAAACCCACATGCAAATCGGGGCGAAAGAGTTTCAGGAACGGATGCAAGGTGTCGAGCGTGGCAACAAAACGTTGCAAAGCACCATCCGTTCATCGGCAACCATTTTGGCCAATGCAGAAGTACACAGTGAGGAGTAATTTATGGCAGAGACTATTGATCTAAACACTTCCCTAAAACCAATCGTTCAACCCATCGAGGTTGCACCAGCAACAACATCGGCACCCGTAGCTGCAGCACCCACAAGCCTCATGCTGATGGCCTTTGAGATCTACAAGCTGGCCGCTGTGCTTGGATTGCAGATTTCGAGAAACGAACGGGCCAGTGCCGATGACAACAAGAAGATGTTCAAGCACTGGAGCAAAGTCGGTGTCGACAGCACCAAGGGCCAGGGAACGGCTGGGGCTTGCGTTTCTGTGGCTGCGTTTGCGGTGACCTTTTTGTCGGTAACAGCAGGTGTAGTCAGAGATGCACACGACCAAGCCGTTTTCCAAAAAGCAAGTGACCTCACGACCGGATTGGGAAACATCTGGACGCAAGGTCATGCCGCAGCTGGGCAAGAAGCTTCAGGAAAGAGTTCTCTCCTCCAAACAGACCTGACCAACCCAGCTCGTGCTGCCGACAGCTTCCGCAGCAATGTTGAACAAGCTTCGACCGAAGTATGCCGAAACATATTCCAGCTGGTGGCCCAATCAGCCCGAGGCGGATAACTTTTTGCCTAGACACAACGTCGTAAATTTTTGCGCATTTGGCTGCGTCAAAGCATCTAGAATCGACGATCGCAAATTTATGCGTATTGATTAATACGCATAAATTTGCGAAGCCTGCGGTCGATCGATTCTAGAGAGCTTTCACGCTAGCCAAATGCCCAAAAATTTATGACGTTGTGTCTAAACAAGCACTCTCCTATTCTCCAAACAAAGGAGAGTGCCCATTCCCATGCTGTCTGCCGTCAAGAACCAAACGCTTCACGTCTTTGAACTCGTCGGCGGCTACATCTTCTTTCTCCTCGACGTCACCCGCGCAACGCTGCGCCGCCCGCCCTCCTGGACTCTGATCCGCGAGCAGCTGTATCACCTCGGCGTGATGTCGTTTTCGGTCGTGGCGATCACCGGCTTCACCACCGGCTTTGTCCTCGCCGCGCAATCGTTTTACCAGCTGGGCGAGAAGGGCCTCGCCGGAGTCACTGGCGTTCTCGTGGCCAAGTCGATGATCACCGAGCTGGGGCCGATCCTCACTGCGCTGATGGTCACAGGGCGTGTGGGTGCGGCCATGTGTGCCGAGCTGGGCACCATGAAGGTGACCGAGCAGATCGATGCGCTCCGCTCAATGGCAGTCGATCCGCTTGCCTATCTGGTGGCCCCTCGGTTCATTGCCGGATTTGTGATGATCCCGCTGCTCACGCTGTTTAGCATCATGATGGGGATTTTTGGCGGTTATTTGATCGCTGCGAGCTATTTCCACATGCCAACGGCCACGTTCTTGGAGCCGATGAAGGTGCACATCTCGTCGTTTGACGTGCTGACCGGGATGATCAAGGCGTTTGTGTTTGGGGTTTTATTGGTCACTGTGTGTTGCTTCAAAGGGATGAAAACGACCGGCGGGGCAGCTGGAGTGGGAAGGTCAACCACTCAAAGTGTGGTAACTAGTTACGTCTTGATTTTGGTGAGTGACTTTTTCTTGACGATGTTGCTCAACATGATTCATATGAAATTACGGCATCTATGAAAGAACGGATTCGGATCAGAAAGTTGTACAAAAGCTACGGGAAAAACACCGTTCTCAAAGACCTGAACCTGGACGTTCATGCCGGGGAAATTTTGGTCATCTTGGGCCGTTCCGGGGTGGGCAAGAGCGTCTTATTGCGACAGATCATCGGGATTGAAAAGCCTGATTCCGGAAGCATTGAAGTCGACGGAATGATGATTTCGTCGCTGAAGAAGTCGGAACTTTACGAAGCCGTCAAAAACATGGGGATGTTGTTTCAGAGTTCAGCCCTCTTCGACTCGATGACCATCGAAGAAAACACGGCGTTTTACCTGCAGCAACACACCCAGCTATCTCCTCTGGCCATTGCCCGGAAAGTCGAGGAGGCCCTCACCATGGTCGGACTGTCTGGCACGGAACAAAAAATGCCCTCCGACTTGTCGGGCGGCATGCGGAAACGGGCTGGGTTAGCCCGGCTGTTGGCTTACAGACCGTCGATTTTGCTGTATGATGAACCGACAACGGGTCTCGACCCCATCACGGCGCAACAGATCAGTGAGCTCATCGTCAACACCCAGAACGAACTGAAGGGCACCAGCATTGTGGTCACTCACGATCTTCACTCAGCACTTTACATGGCAGACCGTTTAGCATTGCACCAAGATGGGCAAATTGTCCACCTGGCGAAGCCCGGAGACTTTTTGAACATCGACGATCCGCTCATCCGCGGCTTGCGGGAAAATCTCACACACGTTAAGAGGAAAAAATGACCGACCGCTTCAAGAACATCCTCATCGGCTTGTTTGTTTCCGGAGCAGTGGCTGTCGGGGTCTCGATGATCTTGTTCCTGCAGCCCGAGGTCGGCGATGGCAAAAGAACGCTCGTCGTCCGGTTTTCGAACATCGCCGGGATCAACATGGGCACCCGAGTCACCTTTGCCGGAAAACCGGTCGGCGAAGTGGTCTCCATCCAGGAAATCCCCAATGCCCGAGAGCAGACTCCCGGAGCCAACGGCCAAGTCTATTTCTACCAGCTGAAGCTGAAGGTCGATTCCTCCACCGAAGTCTACAACACCGATGACATCGCCATGCGCACCACCGGCCTCATGGGAGAAAAATCGATTGCCATCTTGCCCAAAGCGCCCCTGCCCGGAAAAACCGCTTCGTTGATTACGGATCAGGTCATTTATGCCAGCTCGGTCGACCCCCTCGAAAACACCTTCAACCAAGTTTCCCGGGTCGCCCACCAAATCCAAGACGTAGCCCTCCAGTGGGACAAGTGGTTTTCGGAAAACAACAAGTTCCTCACATCCGCCCTGCAGCAATTCAGCCAGACGTTCGGAGCCATCAATGACCACCAGGTGGTGCCTGCGCTTCGCACCTCGATGGATCTCTTGTCGGACAACATGCGTCTTGTGCGCCACAGCCTCGACGACGGCCAGCTGCTGCAAAAGACGGCTTCATTGGTCGAAAGTCTTGACTCTGCAGCCACCACCTTCAACACCGATGGGGCCTCCACGCTGAAGAACCTGGCCTCGTTGTCTGATGACTTAGCCAACGGCCACGGCACACTGGGAAGGTTGTTCAACAGCGAAGACTTTTACCTGAGACTGGCTTCCATCACCAGCAAAGCGGAAACGTTGATGAACGACATCAACCACCACGGGATTTTGTTTCAGTACGACAAAAGCTGGCAGCGGGCCCGGACCAAGCGGGCAAACTTGATGCAAGCGCTCGACACCCCACAAGAATTTAAGGCTTATTTCGAGGGTGAGGTCGATACGATCCAGACGTCTTTGGGACGGTTGAACGAGCTCTTAGAAAGAGCCGGAGGCGATGCCGAGCGGGAGCGAGTGCTCCAAAGCGATGCGTTCAAGAAGGACTTTCTGAAGTTTTTGAACCAGGCGCAGAGTTTGAGCGATTCGATCAAGCTGTATAGCCAGAAGCTGGCAAACGACTAAGGATCTTGCTGATTGACTTTCGTCAGCAAAGAGCCGAGCAACCCACCGCCGAGACCACACACCACTCGATCGACCAGGTCGATATTGGCAATCCATGGGGGCCGGATGATATCGATGACAAACAAAACCACGAGAATCACTGGTGTGCAACGAATGGCCAAGCAATAGACCGTATGCAGCAAGTCGTTCATCTCTTCTTCCCGATGAAACCGATTGCTCTTCCGTGTTTTATCGATGTCCTCTTCCTCGAAGAATTTTTCTCTCATGATCCGTAGGAAAAAGAGATGTAAGGAACTTTGCGTCCGAGATTTCTCAACCGAACGGCTGCAACAACCACAGAAACCTTCAACTGATGCGCAATCCGTTGAATCAGCTCAAGGGTCAACCATACCTGAGAAAATGCCTCAGGGAACTTTTCTTTCAGCAAGATCTCCGGCATCAATAGCTCTTCTGCCAGCTCATCGGCTTCCTTCTCGATCTCGGCATCAAATCCGGGATCGGTTGCATCTCTGCCTCTTCGGAGACTTCCGTATTTTTCTATCCTGTCTCGATGAAGAACAAAATGTGCAATCTCGTGAGCAATCGAAAACCTCTGCCGCGTCAACGAGTGTTTCGTATTGACCACAATTTCAAACCGATTCGGCCCCGGAAGATGCGTGATCTCCGCATTGAAATCTTCCGCTTCCTCATCCCCATACACCTCAATCCCCAACCGATATGCCAACTTGATCGTATCGATCGAACCTCCGACCAATCTGCACTCCATCGCGTGCTGAATCACTTCCGTCCTATTCATAAGAACACCTCAATTTTGCTTGGAACACAGTTTCCCAAACAAAAAGTTTTTTCGCAACATTGATCATTTTACTTTCCCGAAAATTCATCCCTTCCATTATTAACCCTCCACACAAATAGGTGACAACTGGCTGGCTGCGGCTTCGCCATATTGATCTTTCTCGTCGGTCATGGTAAAAACCATGACCTCCTCGTTCAGACCGCTTCGCTTCAATCTGTCTTTGCCTCGCTGAGCCATTTGTCACCTATTTGTGTGGAGGGTTAATAGCATGGACTCATGACCCGCATCCTAGATGTGGAAGCCACGGGCTCCGGCTCGTGGCACGTTTTAATTTCTCACTGATAAAGAGCAAGACCACTAAAAGCGAAAAGCCCCAGATTTCTCCGAGGCTTAACAACCGGCTAGGATCCCCCAGCCCAGAAGCGAAAAAGAGGAAAACTTTTGTCTTCCTTTAGCGCCGACTAGGAATCCCCCAGTCCACTTACGACCGATTTTATTCGCAGATTCAATTAACTTGCAAATTTCAGAGAGAGGAGGCCATGGTTTTCACCATGGCCGACGAGAGAAGATCAATATGGCAAAGCCGCAGCAAGCAATTTGTCGCTTATTTGACCAGCGGGTTAATATCATGCAATCTCACTGGCTTTGCTGTCGACGGGCTGCACGGCTGCGGGCATTGCAGTCTGCTGGAGACGGAGACGTTCGACTGGATCGCCCAGCGGAAGATGGATTTTTTCTAAGATCACTTCCTCCCCTTTGCGCACGAGCAAGCAGTCGTACTGCGCTGCGATGTCATGCATCAATGCACGAATTTGCGCAGATACAGATTGATCCAGACCTTTCTTCAGAATCTTCAGATGATCCCGCAGACTGCACATCATCCACGCAATGCCGAAGGTATTGACGAGTCCTTTTGCTTTCTCGTTTTCATCGAGAGAAGCGATCTGCTTGTACAAGGCAAAAAAGCGGGCTTTGATCTTTTCCGGAGGGTGTTCTTTATATTGCCCAGCGCTTGACGCTCGGCCCAGCGCATGCATCAATCGGGTCCAGGCCCAACTGAAACCATGTCCGAGCATTTGCAACGGACTTTCCGTCCCATGGGTTTCGGGTTTTAAAAAGGTATACTGGCAATGAGGATCCAATGTTTCTAATCGGCCAAAATGGCTGGTCTGGTGACCTGCAGGAAGCCCATCGATCCCATTCTGCACAAT
>Ga0070681_10006732_pt1 | contig 11183 bp, 10 predicted proteins | sample KBSC83BmetaG_FD_65650 | JGI IMG/M metagenome (GOLD analysis project Ga0070681, IMG submission 65650) | Corn rhizosphere microbial communities from Kellogg Biological Station, Michigan, USA - KBS C8-3B metaG | ecosystem: Host-associated > Plants > Roots > Rhizosphere | place: USA: Michigan...
GGCGGGCGAAGCGGTTGCGCGGCAGGCCGGTATCGAGAACGGTGACCTTGCGGCGGGCACGGCCGAGCTGCAGGGCGCCGGCGAGACCGGCAAAGCTGCCGCCGATGATGATGACGTCATACATGGTGATAAGCTCCTTGTTGTGGATGGAGGGGATTGGGTTGGGTCTGGCGCGCAATATCGTCTAGCGATACGCACTCGAGACGGGCAGCGATCAAGGCTTCGGCATCGGCGAGCAATTCGCCCATGACTATGTTGCAGACCGGACGATTCCGCATTCGATTGATCTTTGATACCTCATTCATACATTTGTCCTCGTTATCCTTGGCGCGATGGGTCGCCGAGCTTATCGTGCAAGACTCAATTGCGGCTGCAACTGCTCCGCACTCTTCGTTGGATTGACCAACTTAAAAGCCAGTCTCGGGAAAAGCCGGTTCAATATGTAGATCAATCTCGTGGTACCGACGCGGATCGTAAACCTGTCTTTTTTTATGCGGTCGATCAACGCCTTGACCAACTGTTCCGGCGTGATCGCCTTCGCGTCAAGACCATCTGTCATTTCCGTCGCAACTACTGGGGGCAAAAGCTCGAAAACTTTTACGCGGCTGCGCAAGATCCGCAAATGCTCCCTTAGCGACTCGGTATAAAAACGTATGGCTGCCTTGGATGCCGAGTAAGTCGGAGCAAGCAGCAACGGGACATAGCTGAGTATTGAACCTGTATTGATGATCGCCGCCTCTTTCCTGGATTTCAGCATTTCAATGAATAGGTTGTTCATGCGGATAACACCCAGGTAATTAATGTTCATCTCATACTCCGCTGCCTCAAGATGTTTGTCGTTTGCCGCTCCCAGATTAAGCGGGCCACTCATTACGCCGGCATTGTTGTATAGGATATCGATCCCTCCGAGTGCCTTAACCTGCTCGAAAAGGGCCCGAGCATCATCCGTATTTGCCGCGTCACTCTTTATTGCAGTCACAGCGGGGTACAACTTTTTTGCCGCATCGAGTTTTGACTGGTTCCTCCCGGTGATAATAACTTTCGCACCATTTTCTAAGAATTGCTTTGCTGCTTCCAGACCGATACCGGCTGTGCCGCCCGTGATCAATACTGTTTTTCCTTTTAATTCCATAAATTTTTATTGTAAAACCTAAACCTTAAATCTACTTGCATTGTGCAAGTGGATTGTATAATATAGTAACCACTTTCAAAATGCAAGTGGTTTTGAAATTTTTTTATGAATAAGGCAAAAAAAAGATCGGATTGTCCGGTTAGTTGCTCGCTTGATGTATGGGGGGACAAGTGGTCGCTGTTGATCATCAGGGATCTGATGCTCGCCAAAGAATGCACTTATGGTGATTTTTTAAGGTCGCCGGAAGGGATATCAACCAATATTTTAGCTGCCAGGTTGAAGGTGCTGGAGGAAAACCATATTATTACAAAATCAGACCACCCAGACAGTAAAGCAAAAGTGTTATACGGGTTAACCCGAAAAGGAATTGACCTGCTTCCAATAATGATCGAAATAAATTTATGGGCTGAAAAATATTCTTCCATTCCTGAAGATAGAAAAGCCGTGTTGAAGGACGTGAAAAAGGATAAAACCGGATTTATTAAGGCAATGACGAAAAAAATGGTAGAATCGTGACCATAACAAACTGTTGGCTTTACGCGAATATTCAATTGAAATGCATATACCATAAACTAAGCAATTATTTTTTGAATCTTTGTGCAAAGCTTAACAAAGAAACCTTTCGCCGATTTCGCTCATCGAACATTTTGCCAGCCGCAATCGAAGTTTTATTATCATTGCGGCTGATGCTTTTTAGGGAACCCGATCATTTGATGAAAAAGCCTTTGCAGATAATTTTTATCGGTTGCGCTGTTTTTGCGCTTTGCGCTTTTGCTGCTGCACAGACGGGAAAGAAAAATGCCCGTCCTGTTAGATCTGAGCCTGTCCAGAAACAGGGTACAGCAGAGGCGACCAATTCTGCTGCAGCAAATCCCGAACCGACGCCCGATAAGAACGTCAAAACCAACAAACGCGAACAGACCCCTACGATTCAGGTCAAGGAAAGCACGGTAGTTCCCACATATTTTTACGAGTTTTCGCGTCCCGGTTTTCCGGTTTCGCATATTTGGATCGAACATGACGATAACGGCAGCGGCACGATCAAATTCAAGAAGGGAATATACGACGAAGAGCTTATAGATTCGATACAGGTTTCGCCGGCCGCGTTGGATCGCATCAACACAGTCTTAAAGGCACTCGATTTCGTAAACTCGACCGAAGATTACCAGTATGTAAAAGATTACTCGCACCTCGGTAATATAACGCTCCGAATCAAGAAGGACGGTCGCGAGCGGACGGCAAAATTTAACTGGACTGAGAATAAGGACGCTAAACAACTGGCGGACGAATATCGCAGGATCTCGAACCAGTACGTTTGGATGTCGGATATTAATATAGACCGTGAAAATCAGCCGCTTGACGCACCGCAGCAAATGGATGCATTCGATTCGATGCTTCGCCGTAATGAGATCTCCGACCCTCAGCAAATGATCCCGTTCTTAAAAGAATTAAGCAACGACGAGCGAATACCACTGATCGCCCGCAACCACGCCACCCGCCTCGTCGCTCAAATCGAAAAGGCAAAGAAATAAAAGCCATCTTTATGTAAGGATCTAGTCAATTCTTGCCATTTAATTAAACAGCAGTTTATTTGGCTTATGCGCCGGCCGGTGCGAGTTTTTCCGAAATGGCAGGTTCGCTTGCCGCAGATACTTCGTCGGTGTCGGCACCCAAAGCCTGATCAACAAGCTGCTTTTGCTCGAGTTCGTGAATCGCATACGAACCAGTCGCAGGCGAAGCCGATGCGGCACGGCCGACATAGCGAAGAGCCATATTCTCCGGTTTAATATCACGCAAGCGCTGTTCGACAAACGTCCATCCACCCATGTTGTGCGGTTCTTCCTGTGTCCAGAAAAGCTGTGTCGCATTTGGATATTCGGCGAAAATGTTCTTCAACGCTTTCGCCGGGAAAGGATAGAACTGTTCAAGGCGAACGACCGCGACGCGGTTGTCGTTGATCTCTTCGCGGGCGCCATCGATGTCGTAGAAAACCTTGCCGCTGCAGAGGACGATCCGTTTTACCGCATTTTTGTCGGTAATTAGCGTGTCGTCGAGGACGGGATGGAAACCGCCTTCGGTAAGTTCGGCAATTGTCGAACTCGCTGCCGGGAGACGCAGAAGGCTTTTCGGCGTCATTACGATCAGCGGCCGCTCGATCTCCTGTTTGACCTGGCGCCGCAGCAGATGGAAATATTGCGCCGGAGTGCTCGGGTAGCAGACCTGCAAATTGTTCTCTGCGCAAAGCTGCAAATATCTTTCAAGTCTTGCGGATGAGTGCTCCGGTCCCTGGCCTTCGTAGCCGTGCGGCAACAGCATAACGAGACGGCATTTCTGTTTCCATTTATCCTCGGATGAAGAAATATATTGGTCGATAATGACCTGGGCTCCGTTCGAAAAATCTCCGAACTGCGCTTCCCACATTACCAGGTCGTTTGGACAAACGACGGAATAGCCATATTCAAAACCGAGTACGCCGGCCTCGGACAAGGAACTGTCGTAAACGTAAAACCGCGCTTTCTTGTTTGCCTCATTACGAAGCTCGGTCAGCGGCGACCAACGTTCGCCGGTCAGCGTGTCGTACATCGACGCATGCCGCTGCGAGAACGTTCCGCGACCCGAATCCTGCCCGCTCAAACGAACTGGAACGCCCTCAAGAACGAGCGAGCCGATCGAGATCGCTTCTGCAAATCCCCAATCCATTGGCACCTCACCCGTGCCCATTTTTGCGCGGCGGGCAAGCTGATTGACCATTTTGGGATTGATGTGAAAACCTTCGGGAACCAGCGATATTTTTTCCGCGACGGTTTTCAGTTCGTCCGGCGTGATGCCCGATGCAAACACCGTCGAACCGTCCTCATCCGCCGGCGGAGCGTCGAGTGCGGTTTTCTTTGGTTTTTCAACAGCGACCTGTTTCGCCCGCGCAAGGATCGCTTCGTATTTATCAACCGTATTTGCGGTAAGCTGCTTTAATTCGTCGTCGGTTATAACGCCTTCGCGAACAAGCTGCTCGGCATACAGGTGCTGCGTTCCCGGATGGGCTTTAACACGCGCATACATCAACGGCTGTGTGTAGCTTGGTTCGTCGCCTTCGTTGTGTCCGAGCCGGCGGAAACCGACCAGATCGAGCACAACGTCTTTTTGAAAACGCGTCCGGTAATCTAGCGCGATCTGGATAACGCGGTAGGCGGCCTCCGGGTCGTCGCCGTTAATATGAAAAATGGGCGTTTGCGTGATCTGCGCCGCGTCGGTCGAATAGATCGAACTGCGGCCCATCTCGGCCGATGTCGTAAAGCCGATCTGATTGTTGATGACGATGTGGATCGTTCCGCCGGTGCGGTAGCCGGGCAGGCCCGCAAGCTGCAGCGTTTCCATCACGATGCCTTGTCCGGCAAATGCGGCGTCACCGTGCAGCAGCACAGGCATTATCTGTTTGTAAACCTCTTCACGGGTCTTTTGCTCGCCGTTCCTGAGATCGTCCTGCTTGCCCCGGGCCATTCCCTCAACGACCGGATCGACGAATTCGAGGTGGCTGGGGTTGCTGGAAAGCTGAATACGTATATCACGGCCGGCCTTTGTTTTTCGGTTGCCGATCGCTCCCTGGTGATATTTTACGTCGCCCTCATCAGCCGGAAAGCTGGGATGCGATGTTCCCTCGAAAACCGTGAAGATACGCTCGGCCATGTCGCCTTTTTCGGCGTCGCCTATGATGTTTGTCAGAACGTTAAGGCGGCCGCGGTGGGCCATACCCATATAAATTTCGTCAACGCCGCGTGCCGAGGCCCCCTCGACAAGCTGGTCGAGCATCGGGATGACCGTTTCGCATCCCTCGAGCGAAAAGCGTTTCTGCCCAAGATATTTTTTATGCAGGAACTGTTCGAATTGTTCGGCCTCGATCAGTTTTTGCAAAAGTTCTTTTTTAAGCTCGGCCGAAAGCGCAACGGTGTCGACGAACTGTTCGCGGACCCGGTTGCGTATCCAATCCTTTTCTTCCTTGTCCTGTATATGCCGGTATTCGATGCCGACCTTTCCGCAATATGCCTTTTGAAGGATTTCAAGAATCCGTCGCAGCGTCGCAGTTTTTTCGCCGTGGAGTCCGCCCGTGATGAATTCGCGGTCGAGGTCCCACACGGTCAAGCCAAACGCCGCGAGATCAAGCTCAGACGCGCGGTGCGAGGTCATATTCAGCGGATCGATATCGGCAAGAAGGTGGCCGCGAATTCGGTACGCATTTATCAACTGCAGTACGTTTGCTTGTTTTTCGGTTTGTTCGGCAAAACGGTCGCCGCCAAGCAGTGCCGGGTTATAGTCCTCGGCCCAATGAAGCGGTGGGTAGCTGATCTCAAGATCCCGGAATATTTCATCGTAAAAGTCGTGCTGGCCGATAATGAATTCGTGAATTTTCGCGAGGAACAATCCGCTTTCAGCCCCCTGTATCACGCGGTGATCGTAGGTGCTCGTAATTGTTACCGTTTTGCTGATACCGAGCTGCGAAAGTGCGCCGGACGTCATCGCCTGGTATTCGGCAGGATACTCGATGGCTCCGGTTGCAATGATCGCGCTTTGCCCCGCCATCAAACGCGGGTTCGAAGCGACGGTACCGATGGTGCCGGGATTTGTCAGCGATATGGTCGTTCCCTGAAAATCTTCGATCGCAAGTTTGCCTTCGCGGGCCTTCTTGACCTGGTCATTATAGGCGGCGAAAAACTCGGCAAAATTCATACTATCCGAACCCTTTATGTTCGGCACAAGCAGGTTTCGTGAGCCGTCTTTTTTCTCGATATCGATAGCGATGCCCAAATTTACGTGCTCGTGTTCGAGGCGCGACGGCGTACCGTTAACAAAACCGTATCCGAAATTCATCTGCGGATAAGCTTTAACCGCTTTGACGATCGCCCAGGCGATGATATGCGTAAAGGAAACCTTGCCGCGTCCGCGCGCCTTAAGCTGTTCGTTGATGGTGCGCCGATTTTCTTCAAGCAGCTTGACCGGAATGTTGCGAAAGCTTGTCGCCGTCGGTACGCCGAGGCTTTGCTCCATGTTCTCGACGATCTTTTTGGCGGCGCCGATAAGCGGCTTTGGTTCAGTATCGGCACTCAGCGTCACTGGTGTGGGTTTGGCAACGACCGGCTCCGGCGTTCTTACAGGTTGCGGCGTAGTGGCTGTGGACGCCTGTCCGTTACCGCCAAGATCGGCCGGAACCTCGCCTCGAAGCAGGTCGCCGAAAAATGACCGCCAGGATTCGTCAACCGAATTCGGATCGGCATTGTAGCGGGCCAGCAACCCTTCGACATAGCTGGCATTGGCACCGAAATTCTCAGAAATATACTCGGATAAATTTGTAATTTTGTCGCTCACGTCTGTTTTATAACCTCAAATGTTTGCATTAAGTGCAAACTACAATTTTAACGCAAAAACGTGAAAAAGATAAGTAAGGCGTCTTAAGGTGAAGATGAGATCTTTGCCGTGGTATGTCATTGCATTCTTCACCGTTTTGCTCCTCTGCTGGAGATTATTTCCCGCAAAGCAGCCAAGAACGCAAAGAGGAATAAGCTCCGAATTGGCTACACAAGTTTAAAACGTCACTGTCTTAGCCGGATGCGAGCGGATTCTTGATCTTTAGATCGATATCGACCGGAACGACGCGGCGAAACTCCATTCCATATTTTCGAAATCTTCCAAAGACGAATACGCGGCCCGTGACGGACCATTGGTCCCGGAATTCGTCGACTCCCTTTTGTGCTGCCTCGAGGAGCCCAACAGTGCCGACATTGACGCTGAGCGGTTTGGGCAGTGTGATACCCTGACCTTTTTTGAATTGGAACGATTCGGCGTATTCGTCGATCGTTACAGGAACGCCGTTGATCTTAAAATCGTCAAAGGTTAGAAAATCTACCCGGCCCGTTGCAGGAACCTCGTCGATTGTGATCGCAACCGCAAATTTTACGCCGGTAAACGAGACATCGGATAGTGACGGAGCACCGATCTTAAGATTCCCGGCGGAACCGTCGGCCTTAGTAACCGATATCGACTTCTTATGCAATTTGTAACCGCGAATTTTTGACGGAAGATCTTGTGCGACGACATATGCGGCAGTTGCGGCAAGCAAGAGCAAGATGGATATAAAACGGCGGCTGATCGGAAAGGCCGCCATATTGTTGCTCCTGGCCATTTTAACTTGATCCGTTATATCGAAGAAGCCTGGGATTTTTGGTTTTTATTTGTTTCAGGAGAGTCGTTTTCAAGGTCGTGTTTGATCGCGTCGAGAATGCCGTTAATGAACTGCGTCGCCTCAAATGTCGAGAACCGACGGGCGATCTCAAGGGCTTCGTTTATAACGACCGTATCGGGCGTGTCTTCAAACAGGAATTCGTAAACCGCCAGTCGAAGGACGTTGCGGTCAACTATCGCCATTCGCTCGATCCGCCAGTGCTCGGCACGGGTGCGAATGCGGTCATCTATCTGGTTTATCTTTTCGAGGGTTCCGCGGACAAGTCCATTTGCAAATTCGCGCGTTTTCTCATCTGTTGTCGCTTCGCCAAGTTCGTTCCAATAGCTGGAGGTAAGGAAAGCAGCATCGGTCTTAACAAGGTCGGCAGCGAAAAGCATCTGCAACGCGGATTCTCTCGCTTTGTGCCTGGTACCGGAATTCTTAACTGCCTTTTCAAACGACATGCGGAAAAACCTTTTCTTTGCGCCGGAGAGGTATTTGCACTTCCTCGCTCTGCGGCTTCGCCTGAGATTCCTCTTGCGGGCTGCCGATCTCTTTGTACAAATTGACGATCTCGATCGCGGACACGGCAGCCTCGTATCCTTTGTTGCCGGCTTTAACACCAGCACGGTTGATTGCCTGTTCGAGCGTGTTCGCGGTTATGACGCTGAACAAAACGGGCACGCCCGTTTCCATCGACGCACGCGAAATTCCGCTTGCCGCCTCGCCGGCAACATAATCGAAATGCGGCGTCTCGCCCCGAATCACGACGCCTATTGCAATGACTGCATCAAATCGTCCGCTCTCGGCGGCTTTTTTGCAAGTGAGCGGCAGTTCGAACGAACCGGGCACCTTGAATATTTCGACGGAGCCTTCGTCAACGCCGTGGCTCTCAAGCGCGTCAAGCGCTCCGTCAACAAGCTTCGACGTCAAAAAATCGTTCCAACGGCTTACGACGATCGCGAAACGAAAGCCCTCTGCCGTCATCTTGCCGCGATAAATTTTGGGTTGCAATCCGAATCTCCTCTGGCAATAAATCTGCGCCAACCTAAAGTATAAGTAAGACGACAGAAGGTTACAAGAAAAAATGTTCTTTTTACAACACCGAAAACACAGCAATGAGGATCTCAACGCCGTGTTTCCGGTGAAAAAAATAATATGCCGGACTATTTCTTACAAAATACGCCTAATCAAAGGCGATGGGTCAGAACTCTCGTAACCTAATAATTAGATTTGTCGTTTTCTCGACGTCCTTTTCCGGTGGATATAAACTTCCTGCATCCTTCGGCGTCATCTTTACTCCAAGGACTTCAAGGGCGCGAGCGAGCGCCGGATCGCGTTGAGCCTCCAAGTCATCGCCATTCGGAATTACGATCTCGTCCGGCGTAACGCCGACTTTTTCAATACTTTTCCCATCCGACATAATAACGTCTGCATTTGTGATAGATGCGCCGAATTGAATCAGGGTGTCGTTGCCAACGTCCATCGAGAAATATCTGGACTGCATAACGGCTCCCGCCGAAATGTCACCTATCACCGTACCCCTTTTTTCAAGTTGCATAAGTCGCGCAAAGATTTCGGCTGCGGAGCCAGAGTTACTGTCGATCAGAACAACTAACTTACCCTTAAAGCTATCTTTACCCTGAGATTTTGCCTCTTGCGGATCCATCGGCTTACGGCCAACCAGGTCCGCGATCTTGACGTCATGGTCGAAGAGAAATCCAACAACACGTTCGAGGGTAACTACATAGCCGCCGGGATTGTTTCGTAAGTCTACGATCAGTCCCTGTTTATCTTTTATATTGGAACCTATCATCCCGTCGACTTCACTTGGGTCGAATGCAAAGTTGGGCATTTTCCATATAACTACGCCGCCTATTGGTTTGAAGATGTGTCGATCTAACTCGCCAACTTTGTCTCCCTCACGTATTGCATCATTAATGTCGAACGAGTTGGTAAGATCGATCTTTTTCTGAAGAGGCGTCACCTTTGATAAGAGTTCCAGATTGTGAGGCTCGCCTCTCGGGGACTTTACTGTCAGCGCCATTTTTGCTTGCGGATTCAGCTGCTGGTAATAATAGATTACTTTCCACATCTCGCTGCGTGCGGGCCGAAATCCATTTACAGAGAGCACCTCGTCGCCGACCTTAAGCCCTTTGCTTTCCGCATCACTTTTTTGCTTAACTTTTGTAATAAAGCATTTTTCACCAAACATTTTCATATTCCAACCATAATCGACGATGGCATTTCGAAAAGGCGGCGAAAACCAGGTATGAGAATCGTTTAAATCGATGACCGCTTGGGCGATCACGGAAAAGGCCTGCCCCAACGTGTCTGAAGCCTTTAGCTTTTCTTCGGCAAGTTTGAATCTGGCGTCCAGATCAATACCTCCGAATTTCGCGTCGTAATAATTTTTTTCAATCGCATTGTGTACGTTTTTAAGCATCATCAGGGCGCGCTCTTTTTCGATCCGGTCCATTTTTTTTTGGGCCGATACCAAGGAAGCAGTCAATACGATGCAGGCAAGTAGGGTAACCAGTTTGTAGAAGTTGAGGGATCGCATAATTCTCAATTGTCTCCATTTTTTGGGATAGGGAGTGCAGACAGGCCACTCAGGAAAAATTCCGACCAATATTAGCATAGATGGAGTGCTGGGACAACGGCTTTTAGACAGGATGTTCTTGTATTATAGTGTCGATTGAATACTTTGGGAAAATATCGTTTTATTTGAATGAAAAAGAACATTTTAGTAACCGGCGGGGCCGGCTTTATTGGGTCACATCTGGTCGAACGGCTTCTGGCCGAAGGCGTTTGGAATATCGTTGTCGTTGACGATTTCAATGACTTTTATTCGCCCGAGATAAAACGGCAGAACATATCAGGGTTCGCGGCGGATCCGGATTTCAAATTGTTTGAAACCGATATCCGCGATGCTGACGGGCTTAGGAAAAGTTTTGTCGAGAATGAGTTCGATTGCATAGCACATCTGGCGGGGCGTGCCGGCGTGCGGCCGTCGCTGTTGGAGCCGAAGCTATATGCCGAGACGAACATAAACGGAACGCTGAATCTGCTCGAACTGGCTCGCGAATTCGGCGTCAGGCAATTCGTATTCGGTTCGTCTTCGAGCGTTTACGGCATCAATGCGAAGGTACCGTTCTCTGAGGAAGATCCGATCCGCCAGCCGATATCGCCTTACGCTGCAACGAAAGCCGCAGGCGAATTGCTCTGTCACACGTACACGCATCTTTACGATATTCGCACGATTTGCCTTCGGTTTTTTACGGTTTACGGAGCGCGGCAGCGGCCCGATCTCGCGATCCACAAATTCTCGAAACTGATCTGGGAAGGCCGTCCGATCCCGGTTTTCGGCGACGGTTCGGCCCGGCGGGATTACACCTATATAGATGACATCATCCAGGGTGTTCGCGCCGCGATCGATTACGATCGATCAATGCACGAGGTTTTTAACCTAGGTGAATCGGAAACGACGGAACTAACGCGGCTGATCGAACTGATCGAGGGTAGTCTCGGCAAAAAGGCAATTATCGACCGCCAGCCCGCTCAGCCGGGGGACGTGCCAGTAACATACGCAGATATTTCGAAAGCGAAACAGCTATTAGGCTATAACCCGACGACAAAGATCGAACAGGGAATTCCGAAATTTGTCGAGTGGTTCAAGGCGTTCCAAGCTGATGTCGTTTCTGCTTGATGCGGTGGGACACGCCTTTGTGCTAAATCTTTATCTGTCTGTATTTAGCAAAGAGAGCGATGCGGACTGTCCCGCGTTTGTCCCAAGCTTTGTCCCATACCCTAATGTGACAGGGAAGCTATTGCAAATAGGGG
>Ga0070681_10006739_pt1 | contig 11177 bp, 9 predicted proteins | sample KBSC83BmetaG_FD_65650 | JGI IMG/M metagenome (GOLD analysis project Ga0070681, IMG submission 65650) | Corn rhizosphere microbial communities from Kellogg Biological Station, Michigan, USA - KBS C8-3B metaG | ecosystem: Host-associated > Plants > Roots > Rhizosphere | place: USA: Michigan...
GCCCTCGCTGCCGATCGGCGCCGACGAGGTCACCGTGCTCGAGCACGCGGTGGCCTATGCGACGTTCCCGAACAAGGGCATGGCGGTCACGCCTCATGCGGTGCTTGAAGTGCGCACCGGCGCCGGCGACCTGGTCTGGCGCTGGGACCGCGACGGGCCGAAGCCGCGGCAGGCGATTCCGGCTTCGACCGCCGCCGACATGGCGGGCATGATGAGCCATGTGGTAAGCGAAGGCACCGCGCGCCGCGCCGCGCTCGACGGCATTCCGACCGCCGGCAAGACCGGCACCACCAACAACTATCGCGACGCATGGTTCGTCGGTTACACCGGCAACTTCACCTGCGCGGTGTGGTTCGGCAATGACGACTACTCCCCGACCAACCGCATGACCGGCGGCTCGCTGCCGGCGCAGACCTGGCACGACATCATGTCGGCGGCGCACCAGGGTATCGAGGTCAAGGAACTCGCCGGTGTCGGCATGGGCGTGAAGCTGCCGCAGCCGGCCGTGCCGCAGATGGTCTCGGCCACAGGCGCGCCGGTGCAGAAGCCGCCGGAAGTCAGGGCTGGCCCGCCGCCGGTCCTGACCAAGCGCGGCGCCGACATCCTCGTGCAGGTCGAGAAGGCGCTCGACGACGCGGCCAAGGCGGCAGACAAGACCGCGGGCGATCCGAAGCCGGCGCGGCCGGTGTCGTCGACGTCCCTGGCCTTCCCGGACAGCTTCGCGTCGGCGACCACGGGCGAAGCGGCACCTCCCTCACACAAGAACTAGACGTGACGAGTTTTGTTTGATTCGATCCATCAACGCATTCGGTTCACCTCTCCCCTGCGGGGAGAGGTGATCCTCAGATGCTGTTCCATCGAAGCTAACTTCTTCAGGCGCTAGAACCGTGCGGCTGCTCTTCATCATCATGCTGGCGTTGGTGCTGGCCGCGGGCGTGGGCGTCGGCCTGACCTGGACGACGACGACGCGCGGCACCGAGCTCGGGACGCTCACCATCGGCGCCTGGACCGCGCGGCCGCGGACCGGCACATCGGACATCGATCCCTATTCGCGCGCCACCATCACCCGCAACGGCGAGCTGCCGATCGGAACCGGCGACGGCGTGGCATTCACCGCGAGCGCCGACGACAAGAAGAAGGCGCTGGACGGCCGCTGCGACGTCGTCGTCAGCGGCGTCACCCCGCCGGCGCGGTTCTGGACGCTGACGCTCTACGACAAGCAGGGGCATCTGGTCGCCAACACGCTGGAGCGCTACGGTTTCACCAGCCAGGAGATCGTGCGCGGCGCCGACGGCGGCTTCGAGATCCGCATCGCCTCGCGCTCGCGCGCCGGCAACTGGCTGCCCACCGGCGGCATCGAGCGCTACGCGCTGATGCTGCGCCTCTATGACACACCGGTCGGCGTCGCCACGCGCACCAAGCGCGACGCGCCGATGCCGGCGATTGCTACGGTGGGGTGCCCGTGATCCGCCTGGTCTTCACCATCATCGCGGGCGTACTGCTGGGCGGCGTGGTGCATCTCGTCAGCGTGCTGGCGCTGCCGCGGATCGCGACCCAGGACGCCTATTCGCGCCTGACGCCTATCACTAAACTCAACGCCGTCACCGTGCTGCCGCCGGCCGATCCCTCCAACACGCTGATGCCCTATCTCGATCCGGCGTTTGCGACCGCGGTGTGCCGCTACGACCTCTCGGGCGGACCGATCAAGCTGACGGTGCCCGTCAGCCAGGCCTACACCTCGGTGTCGTTCTATACCCGCAACGAGCTCGCCTATTACGCCATCAACGATCGTTCGGCGGGCAGGAAGGTGATCGAGCTCGACCTGATGACCGAAGCGCAGCACAACGAACTGCCAGAGGACGAGGAAGTGACATCGGCCGACCGGCTGATCATCGATTCTCCCTCCACGACCGGACTGATCGTGCTGAAAGCGCTGGCGCCCGAGCCCGGCCTGATGCCGCAGGCGCAGGCGACGATGGCCGCGTCGAAATGCGCCGTGCAGGTCGAGGAGCCGCAACCCAAGCAGGCGGTGGCGCCGGCCCCTGTTCCCGCGCCGGCACCGGCGGCGCGCGGGAAACGGTGAGACTGGCGGAGATCGCGTGTGTCAACACGCGTTTTGGGTCGCCCCGTTGGGATTTCTAAGAGTGTCCAGCAGATCAGCAACTGCGCCGGACGGGACCGGCCTGCTGTACAGATATCCTTGAACTTCGATGCAACCTTCCAGCTCGAGGCACTGCATCTGCTCTTCTGTCTCGACCCCCTCAGCGGTCGTCGTGATCCCGAAACTGACACCTAGGCCGGCAATCGCGCGGACGATCGCGAGACTGCCTTCGTCCACCAGCAGGTCGCGCACGAATGACTGGTCGATCTTTATCTTGTCGAACGGGAAACTGCGCAAATAGCCGATACTCGAGTATCCGGTGCCGAAATCATCCATCGATATTCGAGCGCCGAGTTCCCGCAACTGATTCAAAATGGCGATGTTGCGTTCCGACTTCTCCAGCAGAACCGATTCGGTAATCTCCAACTCCAATCGCGAAGCTGGCAAGCCGGAAGCGGCCAGCGCGCTTACCACGGTCGATACCAGATTGCCTTTTGCAAACTGGAGCGGAGAAAGGTTCACGGATACTCGGATGTCATCCGGCCAGTTGGCCGCTTCCATGCAGGCGGCGCGTAAGGCCCATTCGCCGAGTTGGACGATAAGGCCCATCTCTTCGGCGACCGGGATGAATTCCGAGGGCGGGACCGCCCCGCGTTCGGCGTGGTGCCAGCGCATCAGTGCTTCGAATGCTGTGACCCGTTTCGTCTTGAGATTGACGAGCGGCTGATAGTAGAGGCTGAATCCGCCCTGGACGAGGGCCATGCGCATGTCGCGCTCGAACAAACGGCGGCTCTGGACGACCGCATCCATTTTGGGATCGAAGATGCGATAGGTGCCGCGCCCTTCCGACTTCGCACTGTACATCGCCAAGTCAGCGCTCTTCAGGAAGGTTTCTGTATTCATCTCCCCGGGGCGCCCTATAGCTATTCCGACGCTCGCGCCGACGCTGAGTTCGTGACCTTCGATAATCTGGGGATTGGCAACGACATTGACGATCTGCTCAGCAAGTGAGATGGCTGACGAAGGCTGCGCGTTTGACAGCTGGAGGATAGCGAACTCGTCGCCTCCCAGCCGGGCAATGGGGTCGGTCGGAGGAAGCAGATCGCGCAGTTTGGCCGCAATGGACTTCAGCAGCAGATCGCCGATGGAATGGCCGAGCGTATCGTTGACCGCCTTGAAGCCGTCGAGATCGAGAAACAGGACCGCCATGGGATGGGTGACGGAAACGTCCTTCAGGGCGTCATCGAGTTGTTCCTTGAACAACAGGCGATTGCCCAACCCCGTCAGGGAATCGTGATGGGCAAGATATTGCGACTTGGCCTGCAACTCTTCCCGTCCCGCAATTTCTTCCTTTAGCCTCTGGTTGGCCTCGGTCAGTCGCCAGGTCCGCTCTTCGACACGACGTTCCAGATCTTCGTTGGCGCTCAGCAACGCTTCATTGGCAAGCGCAACCCTCTGTTCCGCGCGCCTTCGGCTGATCTGCGTGTTGACGCGCGCGAGCGCCACCGCGAAGTCTACAGGTTTGGTGACGTAGTCATTGGCCCCGAGTTCGAGCGCGTCGACGACATTGACGCTCTCGGCTTTCGCCGTAACCATGATTACCGGCAACGCAGATGCGGACTTCTGTGCGCGAATGCGCCTCAAGGTCTCCAGCCCGTCAATGCCGGGCATCATCACGTCGAGCAAGACGACGTCGAAGCTACTGCTCTCGATCATTTCGATCGCGACCAGTCCGGAATCCGCCTCCGTCACGTCGAATCCGCGCCGCTCGAAACGCCGTTTCAGGATGTTGCGGTTGTCGCTGATGTCGTCGACAATAAGCAGGCGCGGACGTGCTTCATGCTGGCTGTCGCTTGTATCGTCGTGCTGACGGACAGGTGATGACGCCGCGCGGAACCCGGAGTTCAAATGAGACATTCTACATTGCCGTTGAAATCGCCACCTTCGGCGCGGCTTGGCCCGCGTCCTCGGTAGTCTGCGCTTGATGCATCCAGGCGAGGACGCGCATGGAAAAGCACGAGCCCTGCCCAACTTCGCTCTTTACCGAGATGCCACCACCCATGAGCGCGCACAGCTTCTGACTCAGCGCCAGACCGAGACCGGTGCCACCGTACTTGCTGGATGTAGACCTGCTGGCCTGGCCGAAATTCTGAAACAGTCGGCCGATCTCCGGTTCGGCGATCCCGATACCGGTATCCTGCACCTGGATTTCAATCCAGTCGCCGGCTTGGCGCTTCCTGCGCTGAACCGAGAACGTTATAACTCCATTTTCGGTGAACTTGGCGGCATTGCTCAGGAGATTGAAAGCGACCTGTCGCAGCTTGGTTTGATCCGTTGAGACAATGCCAAGCCCTTGCTGGCACTTGATGACGAGCTTGTTGTTCTTCTCACGCACTATCGGCTCGACCGTGGCCACGACCTCTTCCACCATGTCGCTCAGGTCGAAATTTTCAATCTTCAGTTCGACATGGTTCGACTCGATCTTCGAAAGGTCGAGGACGTCGGTAACGAGGGATAGCAAGTGCTTTCCCGCAGAATTGATACGCTCGAGATCTGCCTTCTTCCGGCTATTGTTACCATCGGCCTCAACGTCATCTAGCAGAATTTCGCTGAAACCAATCACAGCATTGAGAGGGGTGCGCAGTTCATGGCTCATCTTCGCCAGGAAGATCGACTTTGCGCGGTTCGCGTCATCGGCCATGTCTTTGGCCTGCCGTAGCCGGATGGCTGTTTCGCGATGCCGCTCGGCCTCACGTTCGAGATCAGACCTCATCGCAATCATGTTGGCGTAGTAGATCGCCATCCACGACATGTAGATGGTGGCCGAAAGGATCGAAATCCAGCCGACCGCGGAAAGCTCTTCATGGGAGAGCCGGTCGGGAAAACCGTAGGCCAGATAGGCGGCGACGAAACCTGCGATATTGAAAGTGAACAGGCCGATGACCAGGACCGGGCGCTCCGACAGATAGAAAAAGCCGAGCAGGAGGCTGACAATCAACCACGGCAGGAAAGGTGAGCTGACCCCGCCGTAGAAATAGGCGCCGAACAGCGACGTGAATGCCAGCAGTTCGACCGATATCAGCGCCGTAAGCTGGAGATCGCCTGTTCTCTTGTAGGCTAAGGGAAGCGTCCAGAAGAGCCAGATGCAGACGATCACCGTCCAGCAGGCGTATCCGGGATGCGGGTCGCTGAGGTATAGAAAGACGCTGATGGATTGCGAAAGCGCCGGTCCGAAAAGGTGCGTAAAGACAAAGTTCTGCGCGAGGCCGAGTTCCGAGCGCTCAAGTTTGGCCTCCGCTGGAATGAACCAGTCGATAAACCTGACGAGTCGGTTCCAAAAAAGCATTCTGCGCGCCCCGGACTTCTGTCCCCAGCAAGAACCTAGACCGAACCGCTTTAAAATTCGGTTTAGGCATGATTTTCGACGATTAACGTGGTTTTAAGCCGGCCCTGAAAAAATCGGGCTTTGCGGCCAAGCCGCTCGCCCTCATGCGAATTGGCGGCGAAATCGACAATTCAACAAAGTCACTTGCAGAAGGCAGCGGGACTTTCATGAAAGCGAAACTCGCAAAAGCGATCGAGAGCCTTGACCGTCTGGTCAACTATTTCATTCCCGCCGACATCGCAGCCGATCGCGACGCGAGAAATCGGGCACACGTCTTTCTCGTCAGCCACATCCTGGGTCCGTTCATCGGCAATGTGGTGCCGATCACGATCTACGTGCTCGAGCCTGCTCTCAGATACGATGTGACGGTGCTGGCGATATCGATCACTGCGTTCTGGATTTTTCCCTTTCTCCTGCGCGCCGGAGTGCCGTACAACCCCCTTGCGCTGGTATCGATCGAGAACCTGATCTTCTGCATCCTGTGGAGCTGCTATTTCTACGGCGGCGTCACCTCGCCTACGCTGGCCTGGGTGCTGGTCATCCCGCTGCTGGCGTTTTTCTATCTCGGCTCGTCGAAAAAGCTGCGCGTGATCGTCATTACGATGTTCGTCGTGAATGTCGCGGTCTTCGGTTTCTTCTATTTCCTTGGTTTCCAGGTCAATAGTAATTTGCCCGTCGCCGCCATGCAGGGCCTCGGTCTGGTGTCGACGACGGCAGCTGCGCTCTATGTCACGATGATGGCGCTGTACTACGCTCAGATACAGGCTTCACAAGGCGAACTGGAAAGCGAGATGCGCCAGCACATGGCGACTGCAGCTGCGCTACGTGAGGCCACGGCGGAAGCGGAGCGGGCAGGTGCGGCAAAGGCGGATTTCCTGGCGAAGATGAGCCACGAATTACGCACTCCACTCAATGCGGTCATCGGCTACAGCCAGATCCTGCTTGAAGATGCCGAGGCCGAAGGTGACAAGGCAAGCGTCGCGGATTTGGCCAAGATCCATGGAGCCGGCCAGCATCTACTGAAGCTCGTCAATGAGATTCTCGACCTTTCGAAGATCGAGGCCGGCAGAATGGAGCTTGATCTGGAAGAGATCGACATGTTCGATATGCTGCAGGAGATCGCCGAAGGGGCGAGGACAGCCGCGATAAGTAACGGAAACGAGTTCAGCAGCAATATCTCTCCCCACCTCGGGATATCGCTGTGCGATGCCGGCAAGTTCCGCAACATGGTGGGCCAGTTGCTCGACAACGCCGCGAAATTCACCAGCCAGGGAAAAATCGAGCTCATCGCTAAGCGCATCGTGGACGAAAGCGGCGATCTGCTGGTGGTCGACGTCGTGGATACGGGCATTGGTATCGCGCCCGACCAAATGACCAATCTCTTTGAAAAATTTACCGTGATCGACGATTCCAGCACGAGCAAATACGGTGGGACGGGGCTTGGGCTCGCGTTGAGCCAAAGGCTCTGCAAGCTGATGGGCGGCGGAATTTCGGTCGCAAGCCACCTCGGCGAGGGTAGTCGCTTCACCATTCGCATGCCTCTGGTGGCCGGCCGCCGCAAGACCGACCAGCACGCTGCTGCAACGCTGGTGCCGGATTCCCCCGCCCCTTCGGCGGTGGAGGCGATCCATGCATAAGATCCTGCTGGTCGAAGACAACGAGATGAACCGGGATATGCTGACCCGGAGGCTGCAACGTTTCGGCTTCGTGGTGTGCTGCGCCCATGACGGAGCAGCCGGCGTCTTGATGGCCGCGATTGAGCGTCCCGACCTGATCCTCATGGATGTAGCCTTGGGCGCGATGGATGGCTGGGAAGCAACGCAGTTGATCAAGGCGAGCCCGGGGACCGCGGCTATCCCGGTCATCGCCCTGACGGCTCATGCCCTCGCCAGCGATCGGGCCAAGAGTGTCGAGGTGGGCTGCTCCGATTTCGATACGAAGCCTGTCGACATGCAGCGCCTGCTCGGCAAAATCCGGGCGCTGCTGCCCGAAGCCGCACCATCCAGCGCGGCCGTCGCATAACGACGCAGCCCAGGTTCAACCCGCGACGACAGTGCTTCAGACCTGGAGCCGCCGCAGGAAAGCACCGGGTCGGCCGCCCAAGCTCGGCTCGAGCTGGTGCAGTTGAGTTAGCACTTCACTAATTTTCCGCTCGCAAGTTGGCGAACTCCCTGACACAAAAAATTCACAACACTGCCAAAAAACACTAAGAAAACCTTCTCTATCCCCAAAACAGCACGCGATTTTAATCCCGCTCCGCGCATCGTGATCGCACCGGCGAAAAAGCAAGAACGCGATCTGCCGACGGGGATGACAATGTCGAACGACTCATATGCATACGTGCCTTCTGCCGCATTGACGGGTAGCATGAGGGATTTTCGCGTGCCGGGCGGGGCCGACCTGTTGGGCCGCACCGATGGTTTCTTCCGCTGGCAGGATCTGCGCAGGCAGAATGGCCTCTGGCCGTTTTCGCGGGCGACCGAGGATGGACCGAAGACGATCTGTGCGGCGCAAGATGATCGCGGCAACAAGATGCAAGGCGTCAACTTCGCTTCGCAGGACTATCTGAGCCTTTCCTCGCACTCTGAGATTAAGGCGGTCGCGATTGAGACGATCGAACGCTGCGGCGTCCATAGCGCGGGTTCGCCGGCTCTGGTCGGCAACACCTCGCACTCGGTCGCGCTCGAGCGCAAGATCGCCGAGTTTCTGGGCACGGACCACGTCGTCCTCTATCCTACAGGATGGGCCGCAGGCTTCGGCGTGGTGAAGGGGCTGGTCAGATCGGCCGACCATGTTGTCCTTGATATGCTTTCGCATTCCTGCCTTCAGGAAGGCGCGAGCGCCGCTACTGACAACATCCACTTGTTCCGGCATCTCGATAACGATTACTGCCGCGATATCCTTGCCAAGATCAGGTCCAAGGACAAAGACAATGGCATTCTGGTAATCACCGAAGGATTATTCTCCATGGACTCGGACACGCCGAAGCTGCTCGAGCTTCAGGCGCTCTGTCATGAGTACAACGCCATACTCGTCGTCGATGTCGCCCACGATCTCGGCTGCCTCGGAAATGACGGCCGCGGACATATCGGGATGCAGAATATGCTCGGCAAAATCGACCTCGTGATGGGCAGCTTCTCGAAGACATTCGCTTCGAATGGCGGGTTCGTTGCCTGTAAGAGCCGCGCCGTCAAGGAATATCTGCGCTTCTATAGCGCGCCAGCGACGTTCTCGAACGCACTGTCGCCGGTACAGGCCGCGACTATTCTCAAGGCGTTCGACATCGTCGATTCAGTCGAGGGGCGGGAGCTTCGGCTCCAACTCCTCGCAAATGTGACCTCGCTCCGGAGCGAACTGTCGAACGCAGGCCTTGAATACTATGGCGATCCCTCCGCGATCGTCTGCGTAAAGATGGGATCGGAGGGTCTTGCCCGCCTCGTTTCGCGTCGTCTGCCTGATCTCGGTCTGGTCGCCAATCTCGTCGAGTTTCCCGCGGTTCCCAAGGGAGCCGCGCGTATCCGGATGCAGGTGATGGCGAAACATAGCGAACAAAACATCAGCGATGCGGTCCGGATCCTCAAAACCGCCAAGGCCGAAGCCCAGCAGGAACTTGAACGATTTGGACAGCAAATGCAACCACGCACCCGCGTGGCTGCCTGAGAACCATGTGCTGATTATCTGGCGGAACTTGTTTGCGCCAGACGCGATGCGGCGCCGCGCCGGACGGCAGTTGGCCGTCCTCCAGCGCGGCGCACGCCGCATCAAACGTTGAATGACCTAGCCAGGGAAAAGTTGAATAAGCACCGTGCCGGATAATCTGGGTCAATGGGTAGAAGCTGTTGCTGTCCTCTGGATCGGCGGGTGGATCTTTCTGCTGGCCGTATGGACGGTGTTCGGTGTTCTTTACGGCAGCTACGTGTGGGTTGCGCGCATTAAAAATCCGCTTGAGGGAACGGTGGTCGGGCGATTGCTCGGGTTCGGGTATTTCTTCCTGGTGGCCTGGGTTTGCTTTCCCATTTGCGCGATTATCAGGCTCGTATCCCGTGTGCGCGGAGCCTTCGTGCACCAGTGAACCGCTCTTTTTCAATAGGAGGAGCGTGAACGAGAAAATGATCAGAGCAAACGATCAATGAGCGCCCCGGTCCCCGGCCGCGGCTTGTCGCTCAGGTCTTCGCCGAACGCGACACCGGCCTTCAAACCTGATCGCCAAACCAGACGGCAGGTTTTCCACGTTGCACCATTCGCCGAGAGCAATGTGAAATGGTCGGGCAATCCCTGATCCGTTTGAAGGATGATACATGCGCCTAGCGCCGTCAGGTCCGCGACCCTGCATTGTGCCGGCGCAACCTGTCCACCCGTATGGACCCAAGCGGAGGCTTGAACTTGCCGTCGCGGCATCCTGCGCATGTCCCTGTAATCCCGGGAACCTGCTCGTGCGAGGCCGCCACCGTTGAGGTGCTCCGCGCTTGTCGTCTGTTTCTGACTTCCAATCGCGCGCTGCAGCTTAGCCAAGGCGCTGGGTAGATCAACCGGCTTTGTGACGTAATCATTGGCCCCCAGCTCGAGCGCAAGCTTGACGTCGTGCTGGGCGTTTAGCGCGCTAACCATGATGACCGGTAAGGAGTCTTTCGTGTAGACCGCGCGAATTCTTTTCAGAACTTCGATGCCGTCAATTTCCGGCATCAGGATGTCCAGCAACACAGCGCCGAAGCGCTCATGCTTGATCATGCTCAACGCTGTCGAGCCGCCGTCCGCCTCCGCGATCTGGAAACCACGCGCACCGAAATACCGGCTCAGCAGTTCTCGGTTAGCTGCGACGTCGTCAACCACGAGAATTTTGTGCTGGCTGCCTTGCATAGCTCAGCTTGTAGCAAAAGCCGGTTAGGCACCCGTTTACTGACAAGGTTAAGCAAACTTCTCCTGGGTCTCGGACATCTCGTGGCCGCGGCTTCGACCGCAAACCGCCTCGCGAGAATCCATAGGTTTATGTCGACGCGACGACAGTTTGTTGCCGCCGTGGACACGACGGGCAAAACACCTGCTGATTACCAGAAACTTGTCAAGTCGTCCGCGCAAAAATAAATCGCTTGCGAAAAGCCGAAACGAGCTTACATTGCTGCCATCCCGCGCCGACTACGGAGGGCGTTTCGCGAACGCCACGAGACGTGGTGCGGGGAGCGATGGACGCAAAGGATACGCAGGCGATGCGTATCCGGTGCGTACGGTCAAGCCGCGTGGTCCTGGCACCTCGACGCTGGTGTCAAGTTCGCCGAGATGATCGGCGGGCGACGGGGACTAGAAAGCCCGACACCCCGGGGAGATCGCGGAGCAAGCCGTAAAGCCATTGCGCAGGGAGTGCCGTGCGATTTCGGCCCTGCCTGACGACTTGTGGGCACCTTTCTTTTCAGCCCACAAGAATGCGGGCGCGGTCGAGCGCCCGGTACTCCCTGCGCCCTCTGGCTTCAGAGGGACACCGACGATGCAAAGCCCGGACGCAAATCGCGCCGCGGGAGTGAGAGCGGCTGCTTGGGATTTAAATCGGAAAGTGCGGCGGACTCGATCACCTCTCCCCGCCCTTTGCGGGGAGAGGTCGCGCCAAAGGCGCGGGTGAGGGGCCAGGCACGCCATCACCTCAATGTTGCTATGTCGGATTCGAACGATTGTGGGTCATCACCACTGACTCTCAGCTTG
>Ga0070681_10006741_pt1 | contig 11176 bp, 6 predicted proteins | sample KBSC83BmetaG_FD_65650 | JGI IMG/M metagenome (GOLD analysis project Ga0070681, IMG submission 65650) | Corn rhizosphere microbial communities from Kellogg Biological Station, Michigan, USA - KBS C8-3B metaG | ecosystem: Host-associated > Plants > Roots > Rhizosphere | place: USA: Michigan...
TACCAGGTGAGGCTGCGGGAGCACGAGGCGCTGAAAAATCAGGCGGCACCCGTTTCTCCGGCGCCTGTCTCTCCGGCCGGCGGCGTCCCCGCGGCATCGCCACCTGCAAATCACCTGCATCCGCAGGAGGCGCCGCGGCCGGCAGCCGTCGGTGCCGCGCCGGAGCGGCATGGCGCCGCGCCGAACACGGCGGCCGGCGCCACCGATCCCCTGCATTCCGCCTGCATCCAGCAGGCGCCGGCGGCGCGGATTCTGGCCGGCGCGGCGCTGAAGCGCGAGTTCGTCACCGCGATGAGCCGGCTGCCGTGAGGGGCGGCACAGCAAATTGCCTCGGCCACAAGATTATCCAGATCGTCGTGGCCGGGCTTGACCCGGCCATCCACGACCTCCGATGCGGCGACAGAAGGCGTGGATGACCGGGGCAAGCCCGGTCATGACGCCGGGAGGGATCGAATTGTGGCGTCGAGCGTGACGGCGCATCGATTGGCGCATCGGGCTCGCCATCGTTGTATGATCGGCGCCCGATCCTCCCCGCACCATGGAGCCGACCGAAGCGATGCCTGACACACTTCACTGCGACGTCCTCGTCGTCGGCGCCGGCAATGCTGCGCTCTGCGCCGCCCTCGCCGCGCGCGAGAGCGGCGCCGATGTGCTCGTCCTAGAGCGGGCGCCCTTCGACGATCGCGGCGGCAACAGCCGCTACACCGCGGGGGCGATCCGCTTCGCCTTCGACGGTGTCGAGGATTATGTCCGCGTCGTCCCCGACCTCTCGCCCTCGGAGCTTGCCAACGCCGATTTCGGCCGCTACACGCGCGATGAATATTTCGACGACATGGCGCGGGTGACGCAGTACCGCGCCCATCCCGACATGGTCGAGACCCTGGTCAACAACAGCCTCGAGACCGTCGTCTGGATGAACAAGAAAGGGGTCAAGTTCAACCCCTCCTATGGCCGCCAGGCCTTCAAGGTCGACGGCAAGTTCAAGTTCTGGGGCGGCCTCGCCGCCGAGGTGACGGGCGGCGGGCCCGGCCTCATCGACAACCTGACCTCGTCCTGCGAGCGCCAGCAGATACGCATCCTCTACGACGCGCGGGCGCACGAGCTCCTCTTCGACGGCGCGCGCGTCGGCGGCGCGCGCGTGCGCCAGAACGGCGGGAACGTCGATATCCATGCCAAATCGACGGTGCTCGCTGCCGGCGGCTTCCAGGCCAATGCCGAATGGCGCACGCGCTATCTCGGCCCGGGCTGGGACCTCGCCAAGGTGCGCGGCACCCGCTTCAACACCGGCGACGGCATCCGCATGGCGCTCGAGATCGGCGCCATGTCCTACGGCAACTGGTCGGGCTGCCACGCCGTCGGCTGGGACCGCAACGCGCCGGAATTCGGCGACCTCGCGGTTGGCGACAATTTCCAGAAGCACTCCTACCCGCTCGGCATCATGGTCAACGCTAGGGGCGAGCGCTTCGTCGACGAGGGCGCCGATTTCCGCAACTACACCTATGCCAAATACGGCCATGTCATCCTGGCGCAGCCGGGCCAGTTCGCTTGGCAGATCTTCGATGCGAAGGTGCTCGGCATGCTGCGCGACGAGTACCGCATCCGCCAGGTCACCAAGGCGCGCGCCGACACGCTGGAAGAGCTGGTGAAGAAGCTCGACGGGGTCGACCCCGCCAAATGCCTCGCCGAGATCGAAGCCTACAACCGCGCGGTCAAGGCCGATGTGCCGTTCAATCCGGCGATCAAGGACGGGCGCGGCACGAGCGGGCTCGCGGTGCCGAAATCGAACTGGGCGAACCGCATCGACACGCCGCCTTACGAAGCCTATGCGGTGACCTGCGGCATCACCTTCACGTTCGGCGGCCTGCGCATCGACGGCGCCGGCAGCGTGCTCGACGCCGGCGAGAAGCCGATATCAGGCCTCTACGCCGCCGGCGAGCTGGTCGGCGGCTTGTTCTATTTCAACTATCCCGGCGGCACCGGCCTCATGGCCGGCGCCGTCTTCGGCAAGTTGGCCGGGACGAGCGCGGGCAAGGCGGCGAGAGGGTGAGGGGCGGCGGCGCCATACCCCCCACCCCAACCCTCCCCCGCAAGGGGGGAGGGAGTAAGGGGAGATCTGCGTCTGCACGGCCACCATTCTCCTCCTCCCCTTCCTCAACTTCCCCCTCCCCCCTTGCGGGGGAGGGTCGGGGTGGGGGGAATCCCGCCGCCGCCGCGCCAACTTGCCCCGCCTGCCGCAAGCCCCCATCCCTCTGCGTCTGCGCCGCCATCGCGCCGATCGCCACCCGCGCCGAGCTCGTCATCCTGCAGCACCCGCAGGAGCAGGGCCACGCGCTCGGCACCGCCTTCCTCGCCCATCGCCAGTTCAAGAATTCGCGCCTCGTCGTCGGCCTCTCCTGGCCCAGCCTCGCCGCCGCGCTGGCACGGCCGAGCGCCGAGCCAAGGCGCTGGGGCGTCCTCTATCTCGGCCCCCTCAAGCCGGCGGGACCGCTTCGCGTCCTCAGCGTCGTCGACGCGCACGGCGCGCCGCTCGCCGACCAGGACCATTTCCTCGCCGCGCTCGACGGCGTCGTCCTGCTCGACGGCTCGTGGAGCCAGGCCAAGGCGCTGTGGTGGCGCAACCCGTGGCTCCTCAAGCTGCGCCGCCTCGTCCTCGCGCCGCCGCGCCCGTCGCTCTACGGCGCCTTGCGCAAGGAGCCGCGCGGCGACAGCGTCTCGACCATCGAGGCGGCCGCCTATTGCCTCGCCGCGCTGGCGGATGACGCGGCGCTCGCCGAGCGCGCGCTGGCGCCGCTCCGGCTGCTCCTCGCCCGCAGCGGCGCTGCCGCCCCGGCGCGGCGGCCGGACCGCCGCCGCCATGTCCATCGCTGAGGCCCCTTTGCGCGTTGCAAAAGCGCCGCCGTGCCGCTAGGTTGCGCCCGCCGAGCCGCGGAGAGGTGCCAGAGTGGTCGATCGGGGCGGTCTCGAAAACCGTTGTGCCCTGTGAGGGGCACCGTGGGTTCGAATCCCACCCTCTCCGCCAGTCTCCGCAACAGCCATTGATCGAGAAGAGTTGACCGCCGCCGCGCTGCGGCGGCGATGCGCCACGGCGCGAGCGCGGCCCAAATCGGGTCCGTGCCTGACCGCAGGCGCCGCCGCCTGACGTTGTCTTAAGGGTAATCGATGCGTCCGCGCAGCACTCGCTCTCGGAGGTCCTCATGCCCGACACGTTGTCGCCCGCTCTCCTCGCGAAGATGGACGCCTATTGGCGCGCGGCGAACTACCTGTCGGTCGGGCAGATCTATCTGCAGGACAACCCCCTGCTCGAAGCCCCGCTCAGCCTCGAGAACATCAAGCCCCGTCTGCTCGGGCATTGGGGCACGACGCCCGGATTGAACTTCCTCTACGTCCACCTCAACCGGCTGATCAAAGAGAACGATCTCAACATGATGTACGTCATCGGTCCCGGTCATGGCGGGCCGGGCCTGGCGGCGCACACCTATCTGGAAGGGTCGTACACGGAGTACTACCCGGCGATCGAGCGCAGCCGGAACGGGCTGCAGCGGCTGTTTCGCCAGTTCTCCTGGCCCTACGGAATTCCCAGCCACGTATCGCCGGAAACGCCCGGCTCCATCCACGAAGGCGGAGAGCTGGGCTATTCCTTGACCCACGCCTACGGCGCCGCTTTCGACAATCCGGATCTGATCGTCGCCTGCATCATCGGCGACGGCGAGGCGGAAACCGGTGCGTTGGCCGCCAGTTGGCACTCCAACAAATTTCTGAACCCGGCGCGCGACGGCGCGGTTCTTCCGATCCTTCACCTCAACGGTTTCAAGATCGCCAATCCGACGGTGCTGGCGCGCATCGGCCGCCAGGAGCTGACGGCGCTGTTGCGCGGCTATGGCTACGCCCCGCATTTTGTCGAGGGCGACGATCCGGCGGTCGTCCATCAGTCTCTCGCCGGCACGCTCGATGCGGTTCTGGCGCAGATTCGTCAGATTCAGGGCGCCGCGCGGTCGCGCGGCGAGACGGAGGACATAGAGCGCCCGCGCTGGCCCATGATCGTCTTCCGCACGCCCAAGGGTTGGACAGGACCGAAATTCGTCGATGGCAAGCCGGTCGAGGGGACCTGGCGCGCGCATCAGGTCCCGCTCGCCGATTTCAAGAATCCCGAACATTTGAAGCAACTCGAAGATTGGCTGAAGAGCTACCGGCCGCACGAACTGTTCGACGAACGCGGCAAATTCCGCGAGGAGCTCGCTGCGCTCGCGCCGACGGGCCATCGCCGCATGGGAGCCAATCCGCACGCCAATGGCGGTGAACTGTTGCGAGCCCTTTCGATGCCCCACTTCCATGATTACGCCGTGGCGGTGCTTGAGCCCGGCAGCGTCCGGGCGGAAGCGACGCGGGTGCTTGGAAAATTTCTGCGCGACGTGATGAAGCTCAATCTCGACAAACAGAATTTCCGACTCTTCGGTCCCGACGAGACGGCATCGAACAGGTTGGACGCCGTCTACGAGGTCTCCGGCAAGAAATGGATGGCGGAGGTCGAAGCGGTCGACATCGATCTCAGCGTCAATGGCCGCGTCATGGAGGTGCTGAGCGAGCATCTCTGCGAGGGCTGGCTCGAAGGATACCTCCTCACGGGGCGACATGGCCTGTTCTCCTGCTACGAAGCCTTCATCCACATCATCGATTCGATGTTCAATCAACATGCGAAATGGCTCAAGGCCAGCAGGAACATCCCCTGGCGCAAGCCGATCGCATCGCTGAACTACCTGCTCACGTCGCATGTCTGGCAGCAAGATCACAACGGCTTTTCCCACCAGGATCCCGGTTTCATCGATCATGTCGCGAACAAGAAATCCGACATCGTGCGCATCTATCTGCCGCCCGATGCAAACTGCCTCCTGTCGGTAGCGAATCATTGTTTGCGCAGCCGCAACTACATCAACCTGATCATCGCCGGCAAACCGCCGGAATGGCAGTGGCTCGACATCGACGCGGCCGTTCGCCACTGCACGGCCGGGGCGGGTATTTGGCAATGGGCGAGCAACGATGCCGGCGATCCCGACGTGGTCATGGTCTGTGCCGGCGACGTGCCCACCCTTGAGACGCTCGCCTCGGTGACTCTCCTGCGCGCCTATGTCCCCGACATCCGGATCCGTGTCGTCAATGTGGTGGATTTGATGGTATTGCAGCCGCAATCCGAGCATCCCCATGGTCTGGAAGATCGGGATTTCGACGAGCTGTTCACGGCAGACAGGCCGGTGATCTTCGCCTTCCATGGCTATCCCGCGGTCATTCACAAGCTGACCTACCGGCGGCACAATCACGACAATATTCATGTGCGCGGCTACAAGGAGGAGGGCACCACCACCACCCCCTTCGACATGGTCGTGCTGAATAATCTCGACCGCTATCAGCTCGCGCTGGACGCCATCCGGCGCATTCCACGCCTTAGCGATCAGGTGGAGAAGGCGACGGCGCGTTACTGGACGGCCATGGAGCGTCACAAGCTCTATATCAGCGAGCACGGCGACGACATGCCGGAGGTCCGCGACTGGCGCTGGAGCTCGTGAGCGTGATGTCTTTGCCCATGCTTGCGCTGAACAGCGGTTCGTCCTCGCTCAAATTCGGCCTGTACCGCGTCGGACCGTCACGGACCGAGGTGCTGCTCTCCGGCGAGGCTCAGTCGATAGGTGACAAGAAAAGTAAATTCGACGCACGGACGTCGCGCGGAAATATAGTGCTCTCCGAGACGCTTGCCATCCCGAGCCAACGGGAGGCGATCATCCGCATCGCGAGGCTCCTTGCCGATTCCGAATTGCCGGCGCCGGGGGCCATCGGGCATCGCATCGTGCATGGCGGTCCGACGCTCCGGCAGCACTGCCTCATCGATGCTTCGGTCTTGCGGCAGCTTGAAGCCGCTATCGCCTTCGCACCGCTCCACGCGCCGTCGGCCCTGTCGGTCATCCGCTTCGCACAAGAGCATTTTCCCGGGCTTCCGCAAATGGCGTGTTTCGACACCGCCTTTCACGCCGAATTGCCCGAGGTCGCACGTGTCATCCCGATCGCCAGGGAATTGCAAGGGGAGGGGATCCAACGCTACGGGTTTCACGGGCTTTCGTGCGAATCGATCCTGCGTCAACTGGCGAGCGATCTGCCGGATCGCCTGATCATCGCGCATCTCGGCAATGGTGCAAGCGTCACGGCGGTCAAAGGAGGCAAATCAATCGACACCAGCATGGGATTGACCCCGACGGGCGGGGTGATCATGGGCACGCGCAGCGGCGACCTCGATCCCGGCGTTCTGATCTATCTGATGCGTGAGAAGAAGTTCGATGCGGGCATGCTCGAAGAGCTGGTCGATCACCGGTCCGGCCTTCTGGGAATTTCGGGCGTCGGCAGCGATATGCGGCGCCTGCATGAAGCCGCATCGTCAAACGCCCGTGCGCACCTTGCCATTCAAATGTTCTGCTATTCCGTGCGCAAGCAGGTGGCCGCGATGATCGCCGCGCTCGATGGCGTCGACTTGGTCGTCTTCACCGGCGGCATTGGAGAAAATGACGGGGAAGCGCGCGCTGCGATCTGCAGCGGCTTGTCCTGGATCGGCGTCAGCCTCGACGAAGCTCGGAATCGGTCCGCGACCAATCCCGTCAACGATCCCGCGTCGCGCTGCTCGGTGCAGGTTCTCGCCTCGCAGGAAGACGAGCAGATCGCTCGTCATAGCTGGGCATTGCTCGCCCAGAGTCTTCCCTGAAGGGGTCCATCACGGTTTCTTCACCAGCGCACAGCTTTGCGGATCGGCCGGCGGAAACGCCTCCGCGCCGGGGATGGTCTGCAGGACCGTGAAGTAGTCCCAGGGATATTTCGACTCGGCCGGCTTCTTCACCTGCACGAGATAGAGATCGTGCACCATCAGGCCGTCTTCGCGCAGCCGGCCATGGCGCGAGAAGAAATCGTCGATCGGCGTCTTGCGCAGCTGCGCCGAGACGGTGAGCGGCTCGTCGGTCGCCGTCGCCTTCACCGCGTTGAGGTAGTTCATCACCGAGGAATAGACGCCGGCCTGCCACATGGTCGGCATCTTGTTCATCTTGGCATAGAAGCGCTTCGACCAGGCGCGCGTCTGGTCGTCCATGTCCCAGTAGAACGAGGTGGTGAGCAGCAGCCCCTGCGCCGCCTGGAGGCCGAGCGCGTGGACGTCGGTGATGAGCACCAGCAGGCCGGCGAGCTGCTGGCCGCCCTGGAAGACGCCGAACTCGCCGGCGAGCTTGATCGCATTGGTGTTGTCGGGCGGGCCGCTGGCGATGCCGATGATCTTGGCGTGCGAGGACTGCGCCTGCAGGAGGAACGAGGAGAGGTCGTGCGCGGCGAAGGGATGGCGCACGGCGCCCAGCACCTTGCCGCCATTGGCGGCGATCACCTTGGAGGCATCGGCCTCCAGCGAATGCCCGAAGGCGTAGTCGGCGGTGAGGAAGAACCAGCTGTCGCCGCCGCGCTTGGTGACCGCCTTCGCCGTCCCGGTGGCGAGGGCGTAGGTGTCGAACACCCACTGGATGCCGTAGGGCGAGCAGAACTTGCCGGTGAAGTCGGAGGTGCCGGTCGAGTGGGTGATGAAGAGCTTCTTCTTGTCGCGCGCCACCTCCTGGACGGCGAGGCCGACAGCCGAGACCGGCACGTCGACGATGAGGTCGACCTTGTCGGTGTCGTACCATTGGCGGGCGATCTGCGCGCCGATATCGGCCTTGATCTGATGATTGGCGGATATCACCTCGATCGGCTTGCCGGCGACCGTGCCGCCGAAATCGGCGACCGCCATCTGCGCCGCCGTCACCGAGCCCTGTCCGGTCGCGTCCGAGGCCGGCCCCGAAAGATCGGTCAGAACGCCGATCTTGACGACGTTGTCGGAGATCTGCGCCTCGCACGGCGCGGGCGACAGCAACGCGCCGCCGGCGACCGCCATGACCGCCGTCAGAAGACATCTCGTCCGCATGGTTCCCTCCCGTTTCCCCGTTTGTTGCTTACATCTTTACTCCGCTGCCGCCGCGGCGCCATAGCCGCCGCCGCCGGGCGTTTCCATGATAACCTCGTCCGCCGGCTGCATGATCATCTTGCGGGCCTCGGAAACCGGCTTGCCGTTCACCAGGAAGCGGCCGGCCGCGCCCGGCCCGCCGCCGCCCAGCCCCTCCGCGGTATCCGCCGTGCGGCTGGTCACCGCATTGAGCAGCCAGGTGCTGTCCGTCCGCATGCGGAAGGCGATCGCCTGCCCATCGCCACCGCGCTGCCGGCCGGCGCCGCCGGAGCCAAGGCGGATCTCCTTCCTCAGGAACTCGATCGGCATCGAGGCTTCCAGCACCTCGATCGGCACCGCGGCGATGCCGGTCGGGTAGCAGGTCGCCGCCGGCCCGTCCTTGGTCGCGCGCGCGCCCATCCCGCCGGAATAGTTGAACATCGAGCTGGTGAAGGGGCGGTTCTCGCGGTCGCGCCCCTGGATCTGGATGGTCCACACGGCGCCGGCGCCTTCGGCCAGCACCCGCTCCGGCATGACGTGGTAGAGCGCCTTGAGGATCGGCATCGGCACGTACATGCCGACGACATGACGGGCATTGACCGGCGCCGGATACTGGCAATTGACGATCGAGCCCTCTGGCGCGGTCACCTTGATCGGCAGAAGGCTGCCGTAATTGTTCGGCAGGTGCGGATCGAGGCAGCTCCGGATGGCGAAGGTGCTGTAGGCGTGGGTGTAGTTCATCACGACGTTGATGCCGTAGGGGCTCTGCCCCGACGAGCCGGCGAAGTCGATGAGGATTTCGCCGGCTTCCGCGTCGATCCTGAGCGCGCATTTCAAGGTCACGATGTCGCCGCCGGGCACGTCGAAGCTGCTCGCGCCGTGATAGGTGCCGGGCTTCAGCGCGCGGATCGAATCGCGGGTGGCCTTTTCCGAGCGGGCGATGATCTCCTCGCTCAGCCGGTCGATGTCGTCGAGCGCGTGGCGGGCGAGCAGCGCCAGCAGGCGCTCGCTCCCGATGCGTCCGCTCGATACCTGCGCGGCGAGATCGCCGAAGACATGGTCCGGCGTGCGCACGTTGTGGCGGATGATGTCGTGCAGCAGCGCGTTCGGCGTGCCGGCCTCATAAAGCTTGCAGATGGGGATCCACAAGCCTTCCTCGTGCACGTCGCGCGCGCCGGCGCCGACGCCGTAGCCGCCGATATCGGTGTGATGGATGGTCGAGCCGAAGAAGGCGATGACGCGGCCGCGATGAAAGACCGGCGTGAACACGGTGATGTCGAAGAAATGTCCGGCCGACAGCCACGGATCGTTGGTAATCAGAACGTCGCCCGGCGACAGCGTCTGCGTCGGATAGGCGGCGACGAGATGGGCGCCGGCGGCGGCCAGCGAGTTGATGTGTCCCGGCGTCCCGGTTACCGCCTGGGCGACCATGCGGCCGCTGGCGTCGAACACCGCGGTGGCGAGATCGCCGGCCTCGCGCACGATCGGGCTGAAGGCGATGCGTTGCAGCGCCTTGGCCTGCTCGCTGACCGTGCTGATCAGGTTGCTCCAGAGGATCTCCAGCTCGATGCCGTCCATGGGCTATTTCCTCGTCGCCATGATGCAGCCGGTTTCGTCGACGCGCGCGCGCCAGCCCGGCAGGATGACGATCGTCGTCTCGCGCTCCTCGATGAGCGCCGGGCCGGGAACCACCTGGCCCAGCGCCAAAGCCGCCCGATCATAGACCGCCACCGGCTCGGCGAGGCCGGCGAAATGCACCGGCCGGCGACTCCTTGGGCCGGCGGCGCGGGGGGCGAATCCGGTGCGGTTGGTGCGGGCGATCAGCGGGCCGCTGGCGGTCACGCGCCAGCTCACCACCTCGATATCGACGTCGCCGAGGGTCAGGTTGTACTGCGCCTGGTAGGCCGCCTCGAAGGCGGCCCGCAGCGCCGCCGAATCGTGAACCCGCCGCGGGTCCTCGGCGAAGGTGACGCCGACCTCGTTCTGCTGGCCGAAATAGCGCAGATCGCCGCCGAAGGCGAAGCGGATCGCCTCCTTGGCGCAGCCGGCCTCGGTGAGCGCGGCGACACCTTCGGCGACCATTTGCGCGAGGATGCCGTCGACCTCGTGCCAGTCGACCGCCGCGAGGCGGCCGAGGGCGCCGCGCACGAGATCGAGACGCGCCGGCGTGACCAGCGTGCCGAAAGCGGAAAGGACGCTGGCCAAAGGCGGGTAGATCACCGTCGGGCTGTCGAGCAGCTCGGCGACATAGCAGGCATGGACCGGCCCGGCGCCGCCGAAGGCGAGCAGCGGCACGCCGCGATAGTCGATGCCGCGGTCGGTGGCATGGGCGCGCGCGGCCGACGCCATCGATTCGCCGACCACGCGGTATATCCCGGACGCAGCCTCGTCGACCCCCGTGCCAAGCCTATCGGCCAGTGCGCCGATCGCCCGCTCCGCCGCCGGGCGGTCGAGCGGCATGTCGCCGCCGAGAAAGCTTTCGGCGTCGAGAAAGCCAAGCACGAGATCGGCGTCGGTCACCGTCGGCTGCTCGCCGCCGCGTGCATAGCATGCCGGGCCCGGCGACGAGCCGGCGCTCTGCGGCCCGACCTTGAGCAGGCCGAGATCGCCGACGCTGGCGATGCTGCCGCCGCCGGCGCCGATTTCGATCATGTCGATGGCGGGGATCGAAACCGGCATGCCGCTGCCCGATTTGAAGCGGTACATGCGGTCGACCTCGAAGCTGCCGGCGACCAGCGGCTGGCGCCCTTCGATGATGCAGGCCTTCGCCGTCGTGCCGCCCATGTCGAAGGAGAGCAGGCGCTCGAGCCCCAGCGTCTCGGCGAAATAAGCGGCGGCAAGGGCGCCGGCGGCGGGTCCCGATTCGATCATGCGGACGGGAAACCGGCCGGCCAGCTCGGCGCCGATGACGCCGCCGTTGCTCAGCATGATGAGCGGGTCGTTGCGGAAATTCCGGGCGCGCAGCCGCTCGGCCAGCGCCTTCAGATAGGGCTGCGTGATCGGCATCGTGTAGGCGTTGAGGACCGTCGTCGAGCTCCGTGGGTACTCGCGAATCTGCGGCGCTACGTCGGACGAGATCGTGACGTAGATCTCCGGCGCCGTATCGCGCAGCAGATCGCGGACCACCTGCTCGTTCCTCGGATTGCGGAACGAATTGAGAAAGCAGACCGCGACCGATACCACCTG
>Ga0070681_10006742_pt1 | contig 11176 bp, 7 predicted proteins | sample KBSC83BmetaG_FD_65650 | JGI IMG/M metagenome (GOLD analysis project Ga0070681, IMG submission 65650) | Corn rhizosphere microbial communities from Kellogg Biological Station, Michigan, USA - KBS C8-3B metaG | ecosystem: Host-associated > Plants > Roots > Rhizosphere | place: USA: Michigan...
AGCTGCCGGCACCGTTGACGAGATGCGCGCCATAAGATGCAATGTGCTTCACCTCGTGGACGACGGTCGCGCGCATGGTGCGATACCACCGGTCGGGGGTGTCGGTGGAGAATCCGGTCCCCGAAACCGTCGGCACTCGCGCGTAGAAATTCTCGCCCAGATTGCTGGCGCTGTTGCTGAGGCTGCGCGGGAAGAAGTCGCAGCTGACGACGAAGCCCGATAAGGTCGATGGCACCGCCGGCGTGAACACCATGTTGAGGTGCTGATCGTTGTCAGTCGACGCATCTGTAATCAGCGGATCACCGAAGTAGTTGGCGTCGCTCGGGTACATGCTGTTGTCGAACTCCTGGCCGAGCGAAGCGAAGTACGAGTCCATCTGGTCATGCAACGGTGCAGCGACGTCCTCGTAAACGATCGCTTTCGTCCCCACGTAAACCGCCCTGGCGGTGATCTCCTTGTACTCCGAGCAGCTCGTCGAGGCGCCGAGTGCGGTGGATGGCTGCAGCACCCTGAACGTGCGCGTCTGACCGACTGCTGGAATGCTGACCGTCAGGGCGCCCCCCGCGGCTCCCATTCTGGACGATGTCTTGGCGCGCCGGAAATTCTTTTTCATCAGCGCGTAAATCTTCCGGTTCGACTCGAGCTGGACAAAATGTGCGGCGGCACGAACGGTAGGTGTTGCGTCGCCGCCGGCGGCGCGCAGCGGTTCCGGCATGCGCACCGACTGCCGGAGGGCGAAAACGTTCGGGGCGAACGTCGTCCCCGGCGGGATCGACGTCGCACCGACCAGATGGAAGGCGGTGAGTCCCGTCGGCACCGTGAACGGATTCACGACGTTGACGATGTAATGACCGTTCGCCGGCGACAGCTCGGTGCAGCTGACATCGGCAGCGCTGCTCAGGATGACGGTTGCACCGACGTTCAGCGGGCGTGACACACCGGCCTGCAGAGTCTGCCGCGTAAACGCAGTCGCTCCGTTGGCGGTGACCTGCACCCTCGCCTGATGGGTGGGCTGGCAGGGAAGGAGCGACGGAATTACCGCCACGAGCTGGCTCGCGCTGGCGCTCGTGACCGGCGCGCTCTGGCCATCGATGGTTACGACGTCGCCCGTCGTCACCGGATCGAAGCCGGAGCCGTCGATGGTGATGCTGTTACCCGGCGTCATCGGAGCCGGGCCAACGGACGCGATGCTCACGTTGCCGACTGCTGTAACGAGCGAGAGGGCGACGGGCGCGATCCCGATCACCACGGCGTTGAGCGTATTCGGCCCCGCCGTGAGGCCGGTCGTAAAGACCGTCGCCACTCTACCGGACTCGTCGGTCTGGCTGCTGAGGGGTGACGCCGATCCGTCGCCCGCGGCGATCGAGAAGGTGATTGGCGCGTGAGCGCTCGGATTCCCGAACGCGTCTTTCACCGTGAATCGAACCGAGTCGCCGACGGTCGCGCCCGGAGCAATGGCGCCAGGGTCGGGGCTCGTTCGAGTCAGCGCCGCAGGCGGCCCGGCTACCACGACAATCGAGACCCTGTTGCTGCTGACAGAGCCGAGCGATGCGGTTATCGACGCAGTGCCGATCGGTCCGACTGAGGTTACCTGGCCCGTCGCTGAAACCGTGGCGATAGCGGTCGCGCTGCTGGTGTAGGTGAGGCCGCCAGCCGGCATCGCTTTGCCGGTGGTGCTGACGATCGACGCCGTCAGCTGAAGATTCGATCCCGCGGTGATCGCCAGCGGATTGTCGGGCGTGAGTGAGATTTTGCCGACTACCTCGGGCGCGGTTCCGTGCTCTCCGCCTCCGCACGAGTAGATGCCGGTCGCAGCAACGACCAGTGCGATGGAAGAGGCGATCGCGCGCAGTGGTGTGGGAAGGGTCACGCCCATCGCTTACATCGCCGGCAAGTGGGGACATACTCTTATGACCGGGCCCCCAAGCTGTCAATAGAACTTCTCGGCGCCAGGGACTCCGGTGCTATATTGGGGGCATGAAGGCCCGCACCAAATTCCTGATCGGTGGCGCCCTCGTGATCGGCACTGCGAGCTATCTCGCCGCGAGTGCAATCCGAGATACCGGGGTCTATTACCTGACTCCTGCCGAGCTGTCGGCAAAGACCCACACCGACCCCACCTTTTATGAGACGGGTGTGAAAGTCGGCGCGAGGGTGGTGAACGGGTCGATCGTGCGTGAGCCGGGCGGGCGGCAGGTCGAGTTCAAGATGACCGACGGCGCTCAGACGTATAACGTCGTGTACCGCGGTATTACGCCTGACACCTTCACCGACGGTGTCGATGTCGTCGTCGAAGGCAGGCTTGGGCACGACAACACCTTCCGCGCTACGACTCTCCTCGCCAAGTGCGCATCGCGCTACGAGAACGCGCCCGATAAGTACAAGGATACTCCCGGCTACAAGCAGGCCGACCAGCGCGCCTAGCGCGGGTCAGGGAAGGACAGCCACCCGCTCGCGAAGAAGTCGCAGCGCGAGATCGATGTCGCGGCGATGGGTGCGGAAGCCGAGTGCCGCCATGCGGATGGTGAACTTTCCGTCGAGAACCGTGGTCGACATGAAGATGCGACCATCCTTGCGCAGCTCGTCGCCGATCCGGCGGTTGATCTCGTCGACGTGCGCTGGATCGGCGCCGGCCGGATTCCAGCGAAACGTCACGATCGACAAGTCCGGCGGCGGTCCCGTCTCGAAGCCGAGCTCCCTCACTTCGTCGTAGAAGTATCTGGCGAGCAGCAGCTTCTCCTCGAGCGCGGCACGAAACGGCTTGAGGCCGGCAAGCATCAGCGGCAGCCACATCCGAAGCCCGCGAAAATGTTTGGTGAGCTCCGGAGAAAGGTCGGCGGGCGAGAGCACGCCGGCTTCACGCACCGCGTCCTGCATGTAGTTGCCCGAATAGTTGTTGCTCGCCTCGAGCAGCTTCGCATCCCGAACGATCACCATCCCCGATCCCCAGGGCAGAAAGAGACCCTTGTGGGGATCGAGTATCGCCGAGTCGGAGCGCTCGATACCCCGCAGCAGCTCGCGGCCGTGATCGGTGAGCAGAAAAAAACCGCCGTACGCGGCGTCGACGTGGAACCAGCAGGACTCCTTTGCGGCGACGCTCGCAATCTCGTCGAGCGGATCTACCGCTCCGGTGTCGGTCGCGCCCGCGGCGGCGGCGATCAGCCACGGCTTCAGGCCGGCGGCGCGGTCGGCGGCGATGCTCTGCTCGAGGGCATCGACCCTCATCCGGTAGCGATCGTCGACCGCGACCGAACGGATTTGGGCCTCCGCGAGCCCGGCGACGCGGAGCGCTTTCTGGATCGAGTGGTGCGCCTGATCGCTGAGGTAAACGACGGCGCGCGGATAGTCGGCGCCGGTGAGACCGTGCGCGTCGCGCGCCGTCGTGATCGCGATCAGGTTGGCGATGCTGCCACCCGACGCGATGTTGCCCGCCGCAGTGGGTGGATACCCGGCGAGATCCGCGACCCATCGGATCAGCAGATTCTCCATTCGCACGGCGCCGGGTCCCGCGAAAAACACTCCGGCATACTTATCGGTAATCGCCGCCAGGTAGTCCCCGAGCGCTGAGTGGTAGAGTCCGCCGCCGGGGATGTAGGCAAGGTATCCGGGTGAAGCCGGATGCCCGCCCGGCTGGATCACTTCGCGCTCGAGCACGCCCAGCAATGTCGCGGCATCCCGGGGATGCTCCGAGATGGGAAACTCGAGCAGCCCGCTGCCTTTCGAATCGCTCTCGACAAACGCGCGCTGGCTATCTATCCGGCGTAGGAACCGCTCGGCCGCCGCAAAAACGAGGGCGCGCAGCTTCTTGCGCCGGTTTGCCCCCGGATCCAGCGGCTGCGCCGCGCGCTCGAGCGCGCGCAGTCGGGTCAGCAGTGCTTCATTGGTGGCAGTGGTCATGTCGCGCCGTAAGGATAACCGAGGAGGGAGGAAGGGGGATGGGGATGTCCGAGGACTGAGGACTAACTGCTTGCTGATTGCTGATTAGTTGAGAACCGAGGACAAGCGGTCAGCAGTTCTCGGTAGGCCGGTAGGCCGGTAGGCCGGTAATCCGGTAATCCGGTAATGGGGTAATCCGGTAATCCTCGATTTGTCCTCCATCCTCGATCCTCGCCTATCAGCAATCAGCAAGCAGTTAGTCCTCGGTCCTCGGACATCCGACCTCATCATCCTCGATCGCTCATCGCTATATTCCGACCGTGACTTCTGGCGCCATCTCAATCTCGTGATTCTCGTTGGTGAGCTCTCGCTTTGGGTCGCCTTGCTGATGGCGACCTGGGGCGCAACTGTATCGTTCGCGGGCGGCCAGCTACGACGCGCCGACCTTGTCGAAAGCGGCGAGCGCGCGCTCTACGCGACGCTGGCAATGGTGATCCTGGCGTCGCTCGGTCTCTGGACCGCGCTCCTCACCCACGATTTCTCCATCAAGTACGTCGCGTCGTTCACCAGCGCGAATCTGCCCAAGGTCTACACCATCACCGCGTTCTGGGGTGGGCAATCGGGATCGCTGCTCTTCTGGGCGCTGATTCTTTCGATCTACACGGCGATCACGCTCTGGACCAATCGCACCCGCAATCGCGAGCTGATGCCGTACGTCGCGGGCACCCTCGCGCTGATCCTGATTTTCTTCCTTGCGACGATCTGCCTCGGCTCCAATCCGTTCGAGCGGCTCGACTTCATTCCGGCCGATGGGCGCGGACTCAATCCGCAGCTCCAGAATCCGGGCATGGCGATCCACCCACCCAATCTCTACCTCGGCTACGTCGGTACGTCGATTCCTTTTGCGTTCGCCATCGCGGCGCTGCTGACCCGGCGGCTCGATGCGGAGTGGTTGGCGGCGGTGAGACGCTGGGCGCTGCTGGCGTGGTTCTTCAATACCGTCGGCATCGTGCTCGGGATGTGGTGGGCGTACGTCGAGCTCGGGTGGGGCGGCTACTGGGCGTGGGATCCGGTCGAGAACGCATCGCTGTTGCCGTGGCTCGTCAACACGGCGTTCCTGCATTCGATCATGGTGCAGGAAAAACGCGGGATGCTGCGCAAATGGAACGTGACTCTCGTCGTGTCGGCGTTCCTGCTCTCGATCTTCGGAACTTTCATAACGCGTAGCGGCGTCATCTCCAGCGTTCACTCCTTCGCGCAGTCGCCGGTCGGAAAATGGTTCGCGGCATTTCTCATCGTGTCGATCGTCGTAACCGCGTACCTCGTTTCCACCCGGCTGCATGACCTGCGCTCGAACGCCGAGCTGGAGAGCATGGTCAGTCGTGAGGCGGCGTTCCTTTACAACAATCTGATCCTGGTCGGCATCGCGTTTTCGGTGCTGTGGGGCACCCTGTTCCCGATCATCAGCGAAGCAGTGCGCGGCAACAAGATCACCGTCGGTCCGCCGTTCTTCAACACCGTCAACATCCCGCTCGGCCTGTTGCTGTTGTTGTTGACGGGCATCGGTCCGCTGATCGCGTGGCGACGGGCATCGATCGCCAATCTCAAGCGACAGTTCCTGACTCCCGTTGCCGTCGCGGCGACCGCCGGCATCCTTTGCCTCGCGCTCGGAGTCCACAATCTCGCCGCGCTGTTGTCTTATTCGTTCGGCGCGCTGGTGGTGGCGACGATCGTCCAGGAGTTCTACAAAGGCATCAACGCGCGGCACAAGATGTACGGCGAATCCCGCATTGTCGCATTTCCACGACTGATCGCGCGCAATCGGCGACGCTACGGCGGCTACATCGTCCACCTCGGCGTCGTCGTCGTCTTCGCCGCGTTCGCCGGACTGGCGTTCAAGCGCGAGTTCGACCTGACCTTGAGTGCGGGCGATTCGAAGGTCGTGACCGATGCCTGGGGACACCGCTGGACGTTTCTCAGTCAGGGGATCTCGCGCTACAACGTATTGAATCGTGAGGTCACCGCGATTGCGCTGGATGTCACCCGCGACGGAAAGTCGGAGGGCGTCATCACCAGCGAGAAGCGGCAGCACGTCGATTCGCGTGGCGCACCGACCTTCGAGCCCTCGACTGAAGTCGGCATCAAGGGATCCTTCAAGCAGGATGTCTACGTCGTGCTCGCCGGTGTGAGGGGCGCCGACGGCGCCGAGATCCGCGTCACCTTCAATCCGCTGGTGCGGTGGGTCTGGCTGGGCGGCGCGCTGATGGCGATTGGTGGGCTCGTAGTGATGTGGCCGGCGGCTGACCGGCAGCGCGCGCAAGCGGGATACGCGGCAGTGCTCAAGCCGAGGCCGGTCGGCGAGCGCGTCCCCGACCTCGTCGGAGCGTGAGCAGGTGAAGCGACGCGAATTCCTCCTCGCGGTGCCGGCGCTCGGACTCGGAGCCGCAATGTTTCCGCGGCGGCTCGCCGGCGCGCAGGCGGTGCAGACCTTCAACGGACCGATGGCGGATGCCAACGAGGTCTATCGTCCGGTCACACTCGCCGCGAAGCCGGGCGCGCAGGCATCGATGTCCGACGCGCAGCGCGACGATCTCGAGCACAAGCTGCACTGCCAGTGCGGATGCAATCTCGATGTCTACACGTGTCGCACTACCGACTTCGCGTGCAGCGTTTCACCGGCGATGCACGCCGACGTGATGGGTCTGGTCTCCGGGGGCTACGGTGCGGAGGAGATTCTCGCGGCGTTCAAGTCGGTATACGGCGAAAAAGTTCTCATGGCGCCGGGCAAGAGCGGCTTCAATCTGGTTGGCTATACGATGCCTTTCGTCGCGTTGGCGGTTGGTGCCGCGATGGTGACGGCACTCCTCAAGCGCTGGAAGTCGCGCGCTCCGGTCGCGGTGACTACACCCTCGTCCTACACCGATGCGTCTGAAGGCGAGCTCGCTGCGCTCGACGCCGCTGTAAGGCGCGACGGGTGACTCGATCGCATGAAGCAGTAAGGCGGGACCGGTGACAGCCCTGTTGATTGGAACGGCGCTCGCCGTGGCTTCGCTTTGCTACGTGCTGTATCCGTTGTATCGGGGCGGTGTCGCGCCGGCGCCGGCGAAACCGCCGAGACGCGCGCGCCGAACTTCGCCGGCGGTCGACGCTCTGCGCGAGCTCGAGTTCGATCGGCAGACGGGAAAAGTTTCCGACAGCGATTACGACGCGCTGAAGGCCCGCTACACCGCGCAGGCGCTCACCGCGCTCCGGGCGGGGAATGCGCCGGTCTGCGAGAACTGCGGGCCGCGCCCCGAGGCCGACGCCGAATACTGCTCGAAGTGCGGATCGGCCCTGGTGGCCTAACCACTTCGGGATCGAAGGAGTCTGGAGCCGACCAACTCTCCAGGATAGATGTCGATTTCGTATCACCGAACTGCCACTTTCATATCACAGTTCGAGGGCCGCCGTCACCGAAACGTCGCGTTTCGCAGTTCCCTCTTGACGCCTCAGCTCATGTGACAGACACTATGCCCTCCTGACCGCTGTCGCTTCCGTCACCCGAAGCCATCCCGTAGATGTCGCAGCCGCAGCGCATAGCTCCCGTCCCGATTCAGTCGCCTGCTCCGCGCGCAGAGCAGCGGACGACCGCGGGCTCAGCGGCGGTTGATCCGGCAATCCCGACGACGCTGGCGGTTCTCGATCGGGTGTTCGGGCCGCCCGAGGATCGCAGCTACGACATCCGGCTTTGGGATGGAACGGTCACCGAAGGACGGCGCGGACCGCGGGCCGACTTTTCCCTGCACGTCCGCCGGCGCGGTGCGCTGCGGCGGATGCTGTTGCCGCCATCCGAGCTCTCGATCGTGGAAGCGTTCATCTCCAACGACATCGACATCGATGGCAACGTCGAATCGGCAATGGGGCTCGCCGATGCGATCGGCGAGCGGATCCAGTCCTTCACCGCGCTCGCGAGACTGATTCCAGCGATTCTTTCGCTGCCGCGTGACGACGCGGCGCCGCCGATGGATGAGAGCCGCTACTCGCGTTCGCTCCGACTGATGACGCCGCGCGCGCGCCGGAGCACCGAATCTGAGATCCAGTTCCACTACGACGTCGGCAACGATTTCTACGCGCTCTGGCTCGACCCGAGCATGCTGTACACCTGCGCTTATTATCGGAGCGAAGCTGACGACCTCGCCACGGGGCAGATCAACAAGCTCGAGCACATCTGCCGGAAGCTGCGCTTACGTCCCGGCGACCGTCTGCTCGACATCGGTTGCGGCTGGGGCGGATTGGTGATGCACGCGGCCGAACACTATGGTGCCCGCGCGATCGGCATCACTTTGAGCTCCGCACAAGCGATTTATGGCCAGGCGAAAATCACCGAGCGGGGATTGAGCGACAGGTGCAAGGTTCAGATGATGGACTTTCGGGATCTGCCGGCTAATGCCCGATTCGACAAGATCAGCTCGGTGGGGGTCACCGAGCACGTGCCGGAGGATCGCCAGCCCCAGTACTTCGCGCGCGCTTTCCAGGCGCTGGAGCCGGGCGGCCTATTCCTCAACCACTGCGAGGTGAGTCTCCGGGCCGCGAGGCGATCCCATACCATTGGCGAACGGCTTGGCCGCTGGCTGTGGAAGCGGGACCAGTTTATCGATAAGTATGTGTTTCCGGATGCCCGGCTGGTGGCCTTCGCCAGCATCGTGCGGAGCGCCGAGAGCGTGGGATTCGAGGTTCGGGACGTCGAAAGCCTGCGTGAGCACTACATGATGACCCTGCGGACCTGGCTCCGCGGGCTCGAGAAGCGGCAGGCCGACGCCATCCGGCTGGTCGGGGAGCGGACCTACCGAGTTTGGCGCCTTTACATGTCGGCGGGCGCGTACGGTTTTCGCACTGCAGGAATCAACATCGTCCAGACGCTTCTTTCGAAACCGACCCCCGAGGGGATCGCAGGGGTGCCGCTGACGCGGGACGATCTGTATCGAAGCAACTCAAACGGAACAGGGAGCTAACCAACCATGGCAGTCCGCGACATAGTCGACGAAAACGGAACGCGGTGGCGGGTGTGGCAGGTTGCGCGCTCTGCCATCCATCCCAAGACGGCAGCCGAAGATTTTCTTGGCGACTACAGCGAGGGCTGGTTGTGCTTCGAGTGCGCCAACCAGCGCCGCCGCCTCGCCCACTTCCCCCAGGATTGGGACCGCATGTCGGACAAGGAAGTGCTGGCATTGTTGTCGAAGGCGGCGGTGGTCCCCGTCCGAGGAACCAGAACGCCGCCGAAGCCGGGGGATGCGGCTTCTCCATAGTCTCGGCTTCTGGGGTCCGCGCGCTTCGGCTGGCCACCACATGAAAGAAAGCGGGGAGCCGATAGCGTGACAGCAGCTACGCCGAGAGCTCGCGGGACGCATCGCGTCTCGTCGTCCTGGTCCGTGGTTGGAATGGCGAAAAAGATGGAGACGTGACGCGCTCTTGGCATGGCTGCTCACCAGCTAACGGCTCCCCGCTTCAGTACTGTTAGATGCCAACCGAAGCGGCCGAGTCCCTCTGCCGAGACGTGGCAACCAATCCCCGCCCGCCCGCGTCCAAGTATTCGACATGAAACGCCTTTTGCTCCTCTTGGCTATCCTGCTCTCAGCTCCCAGCAGCCAAGCCATCAGCCAACAGCTCGACGTCATCCGCGGCCAGATCCTCGGTCCCGACAACAAGCCCATCGAAGACGCGAAAGTCACCGCGACATCGCTCTCCGGCAACGTCAATAGAACCGCCCGCACCGACAAGAACGGGCGCTACACCATCACCTTCCCGGGCGGCGAAGGCGACTACTTCGTCGAAGTCTCGGCGATCGGGTACGCGGCCCGGCGCTTCGAGGTCAAACGCACCGCCGACCAGGAAATCCTCGTCGCCGACGCTCGGCTCCAGTCCGCCGCCGGCCAGCTGGAAACGGTGAAAGTCACCGGCCAGCGCGATCGACCCGAGCGGAACGACGCGTCCCCCGACATCAGCGGCAGCGAGCGGCCCGTCGACAACAGCGCCGTCCCCGCCGACCAGCAGGGTGACATCGCATCGATGGCGGCCTCGCTCCCCGGCGTAAACCTCGTCCCCGGCCAGGACGGCGACCCATCGGGATTCTCGGTGCTCGGCCTGTCCCCCGATCAGAACAACACCACTCTCAACGGGCTCAACTTCGGCGGCTCCAATTTGCCGCGCGATGCCAACGTCAGCACGTCGCTGGTAACGACTCCGTACGACGTGTCGCGCGGCGGTTTCAGCGGCGCGCAATTCCAGATTCGCGGCCGCCCGGGCTCCAACTACATCACCCGGACGATGAGCCTCAACGTCGATGCGCCGCAGCTGCAGTGGACCGACCGCGCCGCGCGAAGCCTCGGCCAGCAGTACAGCAATCTGTCCGTCGGCGGCCTGCTCGCCGGTCCCATCAAACAGGATGCGTCGTTTTACAATTTCGCGTATCAGCTCGGCAGGCGTTCCAACGATTTGCGCTCGCTGCTCAACACCGACGCCATCGGCTTGCAAACCTCCGGCATCGCGCCGGATTCCGTGACGCGACTCCTTTCGATTCTCCAGGCTCTCGGCGTCCCGATTGCGACCAACAGGCTTCCGAGCAGCAAGCTGGGCGAACAAGGCTCGGTATACGGCTCCTTCGACTTCACGCCGCCGTCGTCGTCGAGTGGCCAGTCGTTCAACATTTCCTACAACGGCAACTGGAACCAGCAGACGCCGGCGTCACAGCTCACGAGTGAGCTTCCTGCGCACAGCGGCGATCGCACCAACTGGAATGCCGGACTGCAGACTCGCCATACCAACTACTTCGGTGTCGGTGTGCTGAGCGAGACGTCGCTCGGTCTCAGTCGCTCGCGGAACTACGGGTCGCCCTATCTCGACCTGCCGAGTGGCACCGTGCGGATCAATTCGACATTCCCGGACGGGACGAGCAGCATCAAGACCGTCGCCTTCGGCGGCAGCTCGAGCATGAACACGAGCCAGACCAACACCGGCACCGAGCTCACCAATCAGCTTTCGTGGTTCAGCGCCAGCAACAAGCATCGCATCAAGTTCACCACCGAGCTCCGTCGCGATGCCTTCACCCAGAACCAGCAAGTCAACACCCTCGGCTCCTTCACCTTCAATTCTCTGGCGGACCTGGAGGCGCAGCAGCCGTCGTCGTTCAGCCGCCAGCTGTCGCCGCACATCAGGAGTGGCAGCCAGTTCATCGGCGGGATGTCGCTCGGCGATTCGTATCGGAGGAGTGACAACCTCCAGATCCAGTACGGCCTCCGGCTCGACGGCAATCACTTCTCGGCGA
>Ga0070681_10006743_pt1 | contig 11176 bp, 27 predicted proteins | sample KBSC83BmetaG_FD_65650 | JGI IMG/M metagenome (GOLD analysis project Ga0070681, IMG submission 65650) | Corn rhizosphere microbial communities from Kellogg Biological Station, Michigan, USA - KBS C8-3B metaG | ecosystem: Host-associated > Plants > Roots > Rhizosphere | place: USA: Michigan...
CGTGTTCCGAAGAGTGGCTACTGTGCTGGAGACTCTGTCAGCAGCGTTCAGAGGAGCTTCTGAGCGACCTGATGGACTGGCTCCAGCGGACCGGCATGAGCTCCAGGGCATGTCCCGGCGAGCCGCGATCCTCATCGCCTCTTTCGCCTTCCCCGTCCCCGGCACTGTAGAGGACCGCCATGGGCGGTAAGCAGGACGACACGCCCGTCGGTGATCCGTTCCCAGAAGAGGAGCCGACTCGGGTTGACCTTGTCCCGACGGCCCTGGTTGATGACTCAGTCACTCCGATCGACGTCGAGGCCTGTCACCTGTGCGGGGCGGTCTGTGTGATTGACGACTTCGACCTCAGGAGCCTCGAAGCCTTCCCCCAGCACTGCATCAGGGCGAGGGACGGCCACTGGTGGTACTGCTCGCGGTTCCGGGAGACGAACAGGCGCTAGCGCGGCTCTCCTGGAGCAGCCGCCTTCCGTTTCCTGGGAAGCGCAAAACCTAGAACGTGGCCACAGTCGATGCACCTCTGGCCCCACTGCCCGCGCCAGTTCTTCGTGTAATCGCCCCACCGGCGAGCGTAATGGTTACAGAACGGCCGCAGCAGAAAACGTAGCGGCGAGTGCCAGTGGCGAAACCCATCGCTCAGCAGGAAACGCAGCGGGCGAGGGACCGGGTTGTGATCCGAGTTGCGACTACCGTCGTTGTAGACGTGCTCTTGGGGCCACAGTCTCATCGCGGCTCATTCACCGAGAGGGGGAGCGTCGAGGGCTGTGCGGTGGACGTGAGTCGGATGGCGATGGCGCGCAGGTCAGCGGCCAACCTGTCGTCGCTCGTCGCCGCTTCCTCGTGGTCGCAGCCAGGAACACCGCATGGCTCGTGAAACTCCGCCTCCGACGTCTCCTCGATTCGATTGGCGGCGTGGTTCAGCGTTTCGACGTCGCTGTTGCTTATCGTCGTCGCGGGCTGCGCTGGTGGGGAGGTATCCGCGAGGGCGCGGCGCGCTATGGCCCCTTCGCAGTTCGGCAACAACCTGTCACACTTCTTGACGTCGTAGCCGCAGCGTCCGCAGCATCCGGCCACAATCTTGCCGAGCGCCTCCAGCGCCTCCCAGTATCTGTCCCTCTCCGCCGTAACCGTTGCGAGCTGGGCGCGGGCCTCAGCGAGTTCTCGCTTCGCGGTTGTGAGGGAGCGGCGAACGTGCCCGGTGATGCTGTTGTCGTAGACGCTCATGTCGTCCCCTTCCCTGGCCAGCCGAGGAGGCGGACTTCGATTGCGTCGAGGATTCGTCTCGCCTCGGTCCCGCGCGCGGATTTGAATTCGCACACCGCCTTGACGAGCCCGTCGAACACGATATGGCGGAAGCCACCGTCATCACTCAGCCTCGGCCTGCTCTCCCAGGAGGCCAGGGCGCGCTCAGCGATGCCGCACGGACGCCACTCGTTGTGCCCGCGCCCGGCGATGACGTAACGGTCGCATCCGAAGCAGAACGGCCCCGGAGCGTCGACGGCAGTACCGGGCTTGACGCGGTTGTCGCGAATCTGTCGCAACGCCTCTACCAGCGCTTGTACGTCGGTGCTCATCGCGGCTCATTCACCGAGAGGGGAGGGGCCGCGAGGTTCAGCCGGGTACGTTCCGCTTCGGTGAGGCCGAAGGCGATGGCGTCCCCCTCCGTGTCGGCGACGTCAGACGAGCCATCGGCGCGGCAGTCCCAGCCGGTGTAATCGCAGCCCGCCCGTACGGAGACGAACTTTCCATCGCGCATCTCGAACAGTCCGACCCATTCGCGTTCGTCGGCCTCACCGTCGCTGGTCGCGATGACCCTGACCACGTCAGCGCGGGTGTAATGAACGTCGACGATCTTCTTCGTGCGGACGTGTGTCGGACCGCGCGTGTAGGGCGCGTCGTTGTCGCTTCCCTCGAAGATTTGCTGCCAGTCGTAGTCGTCGATTTCCTTCGGCAGCTTCGTCTCGTCGCTCATCGTCGTCACTCTCCTCTCTCTATCGTAGGGGTGGGGTCACGCGGTATGCCCGCTTCACCTCGGTGTCGCCAGCCGCATCCTCGTAGCCGACGATTTCCTTGCAGCGCCAGCAGATAAGGCACCAGATGCGCTTTCGAAGCCCGAACCAGTCGAAACGCGCGACCTGACCGCGAAGGAACGGCTCGAACGGCTTCGCGCAGGCCGGGCAGGACAGGAACACGACCGGTTTCGTCGGCAGCGCGATGGCTTCGATGGGCATGGCTACCGCCCGGCATCCGGCAACAGGTCCCATTCGTCCGCCGACGGCACCCAAGGCTCCGGCGGCTTCCTGGCCTGAATCGCCTGGAGGGCCGTTAGGGGAACGCCGTTCGCGTCCCGGGTCTCTCCGACCATGCGGCCGTAGATGGGCGCCGGAGCAGCGGTTGCAGCTTTATTGTCCCTCGTGACCTCTATATTGGGTGTCGGCGATGGCGTCGGAGCGGGGCGGGCAGGGCGGGGGAAGTCACGAGAGCCGGCGTTCCAGGCGCGCATGAGGGATTTCCATTCGCCCCTATCTTCGCACTCGTCGCAGACATAGACGTTCCCGTCCTTGTCCTTGCCGCACGAAATGCAGCGCACCGGCCATCCCTGCTCGTCCGCCTCCATCCCCTTCCCCTCCCCAGGGGTCGGGGTGGGGCCGCCGAGGAGCGTGCAACGAGACAACAGCCACGAGTATCCGCCGGAGCCATAAAGCCCGTCTCTCCACTTGTTGGAGAATCGCTCCTCGCCATCAAAGACCGCCGTAATCGTGAATTCCATCCCGCGCAGCCGCTTGTCTGCGGCCTCATCGTCGCAGCGCCATACTTGGCCAACCTCTACGCTCTTCGGTTTCTCGCTCATTCGGAGTCCTCCTTAGTGGTCTGGGGGTGGGCCGGTAACTTATAGACGATAACCGGCTTCCGCTTTCGCTTCGCTGCGCCGATCGTGTGCGCGGTGCCCTTGCTCTTGCCGTTCCAGAACGCATGAACCTCGTCAGCCATGTCGACGATCGTAACGTTCCGCTGAAACCCGGCGGAGCGGCCGAGGTTGGCCCAGTCGGCTCGAATGACGTGTGTTTTCTTGCCGGCTGCGAGTGCCAGCGATTCGGCGAGGCGATCGACGCCCAGCGCGCCGCCGCTGACGACGAGTCCGACGTCCTGGCGAGCGACCAGAATCCCGATCGCCTTCTTGACCGCGCCCCACGCCAACCCGTCCCGACTTCCGACGATCGCAATCACCATGCTACGTTAGCCCCCATGCCCCGATACTCCTCCGCCATCGAAGAAGCCAGGAGGCGGAGAGAGTGGTGCGAAGAGATGCAACGGAAGCTCCGCAAAGAAGCGGACGACCTCGAGCCGGTAATCGCCGCCCTGCTGGCAGAGGAGCAGCACTTCGCGAGGCTGGAGGATGAGGCCGAATCGGTCTTGCCGTCCATCTCCGCGGAGCGTAGCATGTTCGGTAGCAAGATGGAGCTACAAAACGACAGGGTCAACAAACGGGTGAAGATTTCGAAGGCCATGACCAGCGACTCGCCCGCAAAAAAGGCGCTGCTGGAAGCGAATCTCACCCCCAAGGACATCGCCGCTCTACTGGGCGTGGGACATTCGACGGTTAACGCCTGGTGTACGGGCGCGCGGTCGATTCCCCGCCAGTACGTCGACCGCCTCAAAGAAAAGCACCGGATTCCGGCCAAAGTGTGGCCGAAAATCGCCGGCTAAAACTGTAGCAAGTACGGGCGCCTGTGAAATACTTGCAGAACCACGTTGACGTTGTAGCAGGTTGGGTTTAACTTGCTACACATGAGCACGACGCAGCGGATGGTTGAAGCGGGCCGAATCGAACGCCGGCACGAGCGTGTCTCGGCGCGGCGCAACGGCATCTACGGAATGGGCGGCCCGATCAAGCCGCAGGCGAAGGCGTGGCGCCAGGCGTGCGGGCGCGCATACCGCATCGTCTCGGGAGGGTATCCGTAATGGGCTTCGGCGACGCCGCCGACGATTTCGACCCCCGCCCCCGCTGCTGCAAATGCGGGGATGTTGCTCCCCTGGATACGGCGGTCCTGGGGGTGGGAGGGCTGGAGTGCTCGGGGTGTGCGCCGGCGTGTGACGACGATGAAAGGAGCGAGTGATGGGAACCCATCGAGCAGGTAAGTGGCGCTTCCTTGGCGACGGGCAGTACGGGTCACGCCGGTACTGGGTTCGGAACATCGGCCACGTGATGGTGAGCTACATCGAGCCGCGCTCCGTGAACAATCCCAGCGATCGCCCGTGGCATCTGGTCTGCTGGGGGCTGACCTTCGGCACGCCGGAAGAGGCGCTCGAACACGCGATCAAGTCGTGGGGCGAGCCCGAGCCTGCCTGGGACAACTCCTACGCCCGGAAAGAGGCGCTCATGTGCGGCCCGGGAAGATTCGAGCAGCCATGAAGCGCGATCCCAGGTGCGCGCGGTGCGGTCATAAGCAGTCGCGGCACACCCCGGACTGCTCGGCCAAGTACAGCTGCGGCCCGTCCGGGAGCTTTCGCTGTATGTGCGAAAGTTTTCAGGTATCGGCGAGGGAGACGGCCGCCCGTCGTCGGCGAGCCCTGAAAGCGCACGCGAGCGGACGCCGATGCGATTTCCCGGGGTGCCACTGCGCAACCATATTCCCGGCTGCCGAGGGAGATCGATGACCCCGAATTGTCCCGAGTGCATGACCACGATCGCCCCTGGCGATCTCTTCACCCTTCGGGGCGAGGACCTTTGTAGGTCATGCGCGTGTGAAAGGCTGGCCGGAATAGCTGACGCGTGGGTGTCGCTCGAGTACGCCGGGGCGAGGGCGGAGGACTTGCGATGAATAACGAGAGAGGAGAGGGGCAGCAATGACCAGTGAGCAAATCAGGTTCGCTTTCGCCGACAGAATGCGAAGCGCGCGCAGGCGAATGAAGCTGTCACAGCGGCGGCTGGCGTTGCAACTCGGCGTGTGTCCGTCGTTCGTGAATCACTTAGAGGCAGGCCGCCGTCTCCCGTCGCTGCCGAACCTCTACGCCATCGCTAACTTGCTCAACGTTCGCCCGCAAAGGCTGATCCCATGACCCTCTCCCCCGAACGAGACGAGGAAGGCGGGATGACGCCGGAGCAGGCGGAGGAAATCGTCACGGCCCTGGAAGAGTGGGTGGATTGCCGCGACGACCTCCACCTAGCCCGGAAGCGCCACGGCCGTGGCTCCCCCGAAGCGGAGCGGGCCTTCCTGAAGTGCGAAGCAGCAAGGGATAGGCTCATCGCTCTCATGGCAGGGGAGGAGACGACGCAGGTGCAGGTGGGGGTGCCGGAATGAGCGACAAACAACCGCGCTGCGACAAGTGCAAGTCCGAGTCTGGTCCGCTGATGACCGGAATGTGCGAGCTGTTCGTGCGCGACGGCGTGCGGTGCGGCCGGAAGTATTCGCGCTGCATCGATTGCGGCGGAGTCCTAGGCGTGAAGCGGTCGCTATCGGCGCATCACACGATGTACCACGCCAAGCTGGAACGGCTCCCATGAGCAAGCTCACCGAAGCCCGCGACATAATCCTCCAGGTCCTCCGTCATCGTCTCAACCTGACGCTCACGGAGGACGTGTGCAGGGACGCAGCGGCGAATGCAGCGACGGCGCTGATTCCCTTGCTGGAGGAGACCGACGGCACCCGTTTCGATGAGGCCATGGGGCTGCTCCACGAATGGGAGGCGAGCTACACGGTCGAGACGCCGGCAAGACTCGCCTACCGAACATCGAAGTTCTTACACCCCGAACCAATCGGAGCCGTGAGGGCACCCCGACAGAACCCGGGGGATGGGGAGACGGCTGACGAACATGCACGGAGGGTCATCAAATGATCGAGACGTCACAGGACCTGGGAGAGCTGGCGAAGGCGCTTTCGGCCGCGCAGTCGGAAATCATGGCGGCGAGCAAGGACAGGCAAAACCCGTTCTTCAACTCCACCTACGCAACGCTGGCGAGCGTCTGGGAGGCGTGCCGGGGGCCGTTGACAAAGAACGGCCTGTCGGTCGCGCAGCTCCCGGTCAATGACAACGCCCGCGTCGGGATCGTCACCACGCTCATGCATGCCTCGGGGCAGTGGATGCGGTCGGTGCTCTTCGCCACCCCGGAAAAGCAGACGCCGCAGGCCCTGGGGAGTGCGCTGACATACTGCCGTCGTTATGCCCTCGCTGCCGTCGTCGGAGTTGCACCCGAGGACGATGACGGGGACGAGGCGTCACACGGCGGGAAGCCCGCGATCAAGGGCAACGCCCAGCCAGCTCGGAACGTGAAGGCCGACAACAACGCCCTCATGGCGAATGCGACCCAGGTCCAGCAAATCCACATCCTGAAAGAGAAGATCGGCGGCTGGACCGGCAAGGCAGACCACGACAAGCACCCGTACCGAGCCGCCCTCCTGGCCTACAAGAAGGCCGACGGACAGCCGTGCACGTCGTCGAAAGACCTGACCTTCGAGCAGGCCAGCAACCTCCTGAAGCGGATGCAGGGAACATTCGACGCCCAGGCGACTAACCTGGCCAAGAACGAGGCGCAGGCCCCGATCGCCGGCGGGATGAACGGCGAGCGCGAGCCCGGGGAAGATGACGACGACACGGGCGAAGTAGCTGACGCTGGCCTGCTCCAGAACGTCCGCGAGGCAGCGGTCAGCGTGTGGGGGAAGAAGGTCAAGGACCTGGCCCCGCAGTGGTTGCAGCGGGAGTTCGGGGTCGAGTCGGCTGCCGCCCTGTCGAAGATGCAGGCGGAGCGGGCACTTCAGATGCTCTTGAAGGGCGAGACGCTGTGAGCGAGCGCGAATATGTCGCCTTTCGAGCTCGCGAGCTCGGCGTTGATCCCGATGTCGTACTCGGCAAGCGCGGACCGAATTCCGTGCTCTACGTCCGAACCATCATCGCCGCGGAGCTGAGGGGAGAGCCCTGGAACCTCTCATACCCGAAGATCGGGAAGGTGATGAACCGGGACCACTCTTCCGTGTGGTCGTTGCTGAGGGGTGGGAAGGGAACACGACTGTGAGCCTCCTCCATGCCGTTCCCAAGCCCACCCGCTCCCCCAAGGAGCCGAAGAGGCTGAGACGCCGGTCCTGGATGCGTCGCAAGACACCCCGCCGCATCGACCGCGAGACGCCGGCCGAGAAGTACTACAAGCGCTGGATTCATGGGGAGCCCTGCGTCTGCGGCTGCACCCGCCCCGTCCAGCAGTCCCACCTCAGGAACATGACTGGCGCGGCTCGGAAGGAGAACAACTTCATGAGCGTCGCCCAGTGCGCCGAGGACCACCAGGCCTTCACGGAGAACCGGGGGAGGTTCATCGGAATGACGAAGTTCGAGCGGTTCTCGTGGTTCATCGGTCAGATCGCGCGGGTCCATCTGGAGTTCTCGCGCCAGCACGGATGCCGGCCCCAGGAGTACGATCCGAGGTATTTGCCGTGACGCCTGAGCAGATGCGAATGAAGGCGATGCTACTGCGCGCTCAGGCCGACGAGTTGGACGCCGACGCCGCCAAGGTTGAATCGGTTGGCGATGACGCCTTGGAGCGCATGCGAAAGTCCTGCCAGGGGAAGAAGCGATACGCGACTGTCGAGGCTGCCGGCAGCGCGGCGGCGGCTCGGCAGAAGTTCGAAGACCATCCGCTGCGGATATATGAGTGCGGCTTTTGCCGACAATTCCATCTGACGAAGGCACCGCTAGACCGGTTCGCAAGCTTCGCCCACGGAAAGCGGCCGTGACCCGCGCTGCCATCGACACGGCGGCTGACAGAGAGAGGAGATGCTGATGGTTTGCGTCGACATGAATCGTAGTCACGTTCGCGTGTGGCTAGGCCCAGACACGTTCGTCGATTTCGAACTGCCGAAAGGACGCCGGCCGAAGTTCTGGACGGTCCTGCGTTCCGTAGCGAAGCCCCGCGCGCTCCCCCGCTCATCTAGGAGGCGGCCGTGACGTTCCAGTGGCGCAAGCGGCAGGGAGATGCAGGCATAGCCGTGGTCGGTCGCGACTGGCCCCGCGCTGGCGGGAGCGTATTCGAGGACGCCGATGGACGGTGGATTGCTTCCGCATGGAGGCCGAGTGGGGAAAACGCCATCGTCACGCGCAGCACTGAAGCAGCCGCGAAGCGAGCCGTCGAACGCTGGCTCTCCAAGGAAGGAACGCCGAAACGATGAGCACCCCGACACACGTCGCTGCGCTGGTAGAGGCGTTGCGTCCCGTGGCGTACATTCCGGGGAACGGCAAGCAGGACTGCGGCTTGTGCGGATGGAGCGTCGCGAGATGCGACGGGCGCGGTGGCCGACGCCTGAACACCGGCGAGATGTGCCTCGGTTTTATCGCCCGCTCGGCCCTGGCCTCCCGGGAGAGTAGGCCGAGGCTGAGGGATGACGCGGCGCTGGTAGAGGCGATTTCCGACGTCCTGTTTCGCACGTTTGGGCTCGGCCTCAGCCAACTCGCCGTCGGTACGTTCTCGGTAGCCGACGCCATCGAGGCCCGCCTCCTCGGCGGACCAGGGAGGGCCGATGTTGATGAGCATGGATGACTACAACGCCTGGACGCGCACAAAGGCCTGCCGACTATGCGGCGCGAAAGCAGGGAACCCGTGTACCTACCCAAGTGGACGCCTCATTCCGAGCGGCCACGGGATCAGGCAAATCGAGGTCGGATGTCAGCCGCGCAATAGATCGCGGCGTGCGCTCGCCGAGTATGAAACCGCGATCCAACGGATGTGGCGCGGCAGGCGGCGAGAGCGCATGTCCGGCGGACCAGGGAAGGAGACGCCATGAGCACTCTCGAAGAACGACTCGCCCACGAGCTGGCCACGGTTACGGAGGAAAGGGACCAACTTCGCCAGGAAGTTGGCGGCGGCGACATCTACCGCCACGAACGAGACGCCCTGCGAGAAGACCTCGCCACCCTCACGGCAGCCAACGAAGCCCTGGTAGTGGTCAACCAGGAGGCGAACGAGCAGATAGTCGCCCGCCGCGCAGCCCTCGACGCCGCCCGTGCCGGTGCAGCGGTAGCTACGGAGAGGTTCGTGGCGGCTGAGGGCAGGGCGGACAGGTACCGGGAGGCGTTGGAGGCGTGCACGTCAGCGATGCGGATGCAGGTTGGCAGGGAAACGGGCAGTCTGCACATTCCACAGCCAACGGCGCTGTGCATCTGGGAAGAAGCACTCGCGAAAGCTGACGCCGCCCTCGCGGATACCTCCCCACCAGCGCAGCCCGCCGCGACGTATCCCGGCGTGACGACGTGCGAGACGTGCAAGTGCTCGACGTGGCCAGGCGCCAACCGGCCAGCGCACGCGCCAGCATGCCCGCACTACAATACATCCGCGACAGGCGCCGCCGCGCAGCCCGTAGCGCTACCACCGGCGCGAGAACTGGCGCATTCTGGGCCGCTAGGCCAGGCGTGCACCGAGCTGTCGACTGGACGTGAGAGCGGACATACAACGGTCTGCGACGCCGTTACCGCCATGCTCGAAGCCGACCGCGCCCGGCGTGGCCTGGACCCGGCGACGGTGGAGGTGGAGATTCAGAAGATGCTTGCAGACGAGAAGCTCTTCGCAGACGTGGGAACGTGGACAGTGAACGACACCGCTCACGACGGCGTGCTTCAGGCCTTCGTCGACTACATGACCCGCTCCCTTCTCTCTCAGCCCCGAGGCAGCCGATGACGATGCGGGAGTTGCTACGAGAACTAGCCGACGCGCTGGAGGGAATTGGCGAAGAGGTGGCCGCGCCTGCCGCCGCCCTCCGCGCCCTGGCGGACCGCTGGGATGCGGAGGAGGCTGCGGCCAACCGAATCCGCCGCACGACCAGCAACAATTTCGAAGCATTCGCGGCCGGCGCGCACATCGCGCTCCTCGCCCGCCTCGACGCCCCTCCCCCCGTAACGCTCGCGCCGAAACTGTCACGCGACCACTACGTCATCGAAGCGCTGGAGGAGATGGCCGCCGAGAACGTCCCGCCGGTACCGGTCAGGATGACAGCCGAGCAGTGGCGGCAATTTTTGGCCGCGCCCCCAGTAACGCCCGGGGAGCCGCACATGCGAAGAGCGCCATGTAACCGCTGCTCGGGACACGGTTCGCATGAGCGCGGGTGTCCGAATCGCGATGTTCCTCCGGCTCCGGAGCAGCCCGCGCCCGGGGAGCCGGGAGTGACGAAGTGCAAGCTCTGCAAGGGCAAGAAGACGGTCGTGGTTAAGGTCCCGGTCCGCGGCGAACTAATGGAGGAGCGAACGTTCTGCCCCGCTTGCGCCACCCCACCCCAACCCCGCTCGCCCGACTGCCTCAAGCCGATGACCGAGGAGCAGCGCGCAGCGTTCGTGCCCATCTCGGACGAGACGATCGCCGAGGCGCTCAGGAAGGGGGCCGAGGCCCGCGACCGAGCGATGAACCCGTGGAAGGCGTGCGCTCCGTGGTGCGGGACAGAGGGAGGCCCTGGCCCCGCCGCTCCGGTTTACCCGTCGAACACGCACGATTACTGCTCCCCCGCCTGCCGTGACGCTCGACGCCCGCTCAACCCGAGGGCGGCGAAGTGACGCTCATCGATGACCTGGAGGTGGCGGCGTCTTTTTTCGACGCCTGCGCGCGCCAGACGTTCGCCGCCCGCCTCCGCGCCCACGCCGCACGTCTGGCGCTAATTCCTGCGTCCGAGGTACACGCCGCCATGCAGGACGCTCCGCACGACGGACGCGACTACCGGCAGGCAAGGTCGGCGCTTACGTACATTCTCGAGCGCGTAAACGGAGGGCCGCTCAAGCCGTAAACGAACGTCGCCCGCTTTCTTTCACAATGCCAGAGCGATAGTTGGCAATTAGCAGAACGCGATTTGTACAACATTTAATCGCAGTAGATGTCCTACCGAAGTCAGCCCCGCTTGGGAAACCAGGGGGGACGGGAGCTGATCGCAAGTGGAGCCGAGTCCAGGCGGGGCAGGACCGAGGACCGATCGCGCCTATGGCGTGACACCGACAGCCAGCGGCGACGCTTTCGATGCGTCGTCGTTCGGTCCCGATGCTGACCGGCTACGCCTCCAGCTCGCGCAAGCGTGGCTGGAGATCAAGACGCTCCGCCGAACCGTAGCCCACCAGGCGCGGTTGCTGGAGAACCTCGAAAGCGAGACCCACCCGGCGGCGCCGTCGGTGAATTGCGTGTACTGGCTGTTCTCGCTGGCCCACGGGCACGAACACTCGT
>Ga0070681_10006745_pt1 | contig 11176 bp, 8 predicted proteins | sample KBSC83BmetaG_FD_65650 | JGI IMG/M metagenome (GOLD analysis project Ga0070681, IMG submission 65650) | Corn rhizosphere microbial communities from Kellogg Biological Station, Michigan, USA - KBS C8-3B metaG | ecosystem: Host-associated > Plants > Roots > Rhizosphere | place: USA: Michigan...
CGATCGCCGGCGCCCACATCCACATGGGCACCATCGCGGGGAAGTTGAACGGCGTGATCCCGGCGACGACGCCGAGCGGCTGCCGGATCGAGTACACGTCGATACCGGTCGAGGCCTGCTCGGAGTACTCGCCCTTGAGCAGGGTCGGGATTCCGCAGGCGTACTCGATCACCTCGAGGCCGCGTGCGACCTCGCCCATCGCGTCGGACGTGACCTTGCCGTGCTCGAGGGTGAGGAACCGGGCGAGGTCGGCGCGGTGCTCGTGGACGAGCTCGCGGATCGCAAAGAAGAGCTCCGCCCGTTTCGCGAGCGAGACCGAGCGCCACGTCGTGAATGCCTCCTTCGCGGTCTGGACGGCGGCGTCGACCTCCTCGACCGTCGCGAAGTCGACCGCGCCCGTCTGCTCGCCGGTCGCCGGGTTCCAGACCGGGCCGCTGCGACCCGACGTGCCGGCCACGCTCTTGCCTCCGATCCAGTGGTGAATGGGCTTCGCCTGCGGCGGAGCGATCGTCTCCGTCATCGCGTTCTCCTCCTCGAATCGACAGCAGCAGCCTAGCGCGTAGGATTCGGCCGATGGCCGTCACGGAGTCGCGGCAGGCCGAAGGCGCGCAGGTCGTCGCCGACGACCGCCGATACCTGATCCACTCGTGGTCGGTGCAGTCGGCGCTCGCGCCGATTCCGGTCGCGGGCGGCGAAGGCCGCTACTTCTGGGACTACGAGGGGAAGCGGTACCTCGACTTCGCCGCGCAGCTCGTCAACCTCGCGCTCGGCCATCAGCACCCAAAGGTGGTCGCCGCCGTCAAGGAGCAGGCCGACCGCCTGTGCACGATCGCGCCCAGCGTCGCCAACGACAAGCGGTCCGAGCTCGCGCGCCTCGTCGCCGAGTGCATGCCCGGCGACCTGAACCGCACCTTCTTCACGAACGGCGGCGCGGAGGCGAACGAGAACGCGGTCAAGCTCGCCCGCTGGGTGACCGGCCGCCACAAGATCGTCGCGCGCTACCGCTCGTACCACGGCGCCACCGCCGGCGCGATCACCCTGACCGGCGATCCGCGCCGCTGGTTCGCCGAGCCCGGTCTCCCCGGGATCGTCCGTATGTTCGACCCCTACACGTACCGCTGCCCCGCAGGCCATCCCGATCCGTGCCCGGTCTGCTCGGGCGGCCCGCACCTCGAGGAGATCCTCATGTACGAGGGGCCGCAAACGGTCGCGGCGGTGATGCTCGAGACCGTGACCGGGACGAACGGGATCATCGTCCCGCCCGACGGGTACCTGCAGTCGATCCGCGAGGTCTGCGACCGCCACGGGATCCTGCTGGTCCTCGACGAGGTGATGGCGGGCTGGGGGCGGACGGGCCGGTGGTTCGGCTGCGACAACTGGGACGTCGTCCCCGACATCATCACGACGGCGAAGGGGATCAACTCCGGGTACGTCCCGCTCGGCGCGATGACGGTGCGCGACCACGTCTACGACGCGATCGAGGACCGGTACTTCGCCGGCGGGCTGACCTACTCGGGCCATCCGCTCGCCTGCGCGACGGGTGTCGCGTCGATCGAGGCCTTCCGCGAGGAGGGCGTGGTCGAGAACGCCGCCGCGATGGGCGACTACCTCGGCGAGGCGCTCCCGCGACTCGCACAGCGCCATCCGAGCATCGGCGAGGTGCGCGGGCTCGGGCTCTTCTGGGGCCTCGAGCTCGTCCGGAACCGACAGACGCGCGAGCCGCTCGTCCCCTTCAATGCCGGCGGCGAGGCGGCCGAGCCGATTAGCCGGATCACGAAGGCGTGCCTCGAGCGCGGCCTCTACCCGTTCGTGCACTGGAACGTGCTCGCGATCACGCCGCCGCTGAACATCACCCGCGAGGAACTGGACGAGGGCCTCGAGATCCTCGACGACGTCCTCGCGATCGCCGACGAGTACTCGACCGAGTAACCCGCCCGGACGCGTGCAAAGCCTTGCACGTCCCTGGCTGGGCCTGACGGCGATCGTCGTCGGCGCCTCGGCCCTTCTGGCCGTGGGCACGACGAAGGTGCACGAGTGGGTCGTGCAGACCGACGAGATGCTCTACGTGAAGCTCGCCCGGCACATGGCCACGACCGGCTCGCCCCTCCCGACGCTGCACGGCGAGCGCGTCGGCTTCCTCGGACTCGTCTACCCGATCGTCCTCGCGCCGTTCTACGGCAGCCTGGACAACGTCGCGGCCTTCAACGCCGCCCATGCCGTCAACGCGGTGCTCTTCGCGAGCGCGGCGATCCCGGTCTTCCTGCTGGGCCGGCGGCTGGTCGCGCCGGGCTGGGCGCTCGTCGTCGCACTGCTGGCGATCTCGCTGCCATGGGCGGTGAACGCCGCCTTCGTGATGTCGGAGGCAGCCGCCTACCCGGTCTTCCTGTGGGCCGCGCTCGCCTCCCACGTCTGCATCGCCGAGCCCTCGCGCCGCACGGACGTCCTCGCCGCCCTCGCGCTGGCGCTCGCGTTCTTCACCCGGCCGCAGTTCCTCTTCCTGGCCGCGGTCCTCCCGCTCGCGGCCGTGATCACCGTCGGGCCGCGGCCGGCGCTCCGGCAGCACCGTGTGCTGGCGATCGTCTACGCGGTGGGACTGGTCGTCGTGGCCGTGCTCGCCGCGCTCGGCCAGGCGCACCGGCTGCTCGGCGACTACGGCGTGACCGCGACCCAGGGTTCGCTGCTGCCCGCGATCGCCTGGAAGTCGGCTGCTATCCACCTGGACGTACTGGCGGTCGGACTGGGGATCGTGCCGCTGCTCCTCGGTGGCGGCTGGGCCTACTCGGCGCTCCGGGGCGGCGCCGTCCGGCTGCGCGCGTTCGCAGCGATCACCGCACTCGCGATCCCGCTGCTCGCGCTCGAGACGGGCTCCTACGACGTCCGCTTCGGCGGCCCCGACGTGATCCGCGACCGGTACCTCTTCTACCTCGCCCCGCTGCTGCTGCTGGCGACGGCCGTCTGCCTGCTCCAGGAACGTCTGCCGCTGGTCGGCGTCGCCGCCATGACGGTCGTGTTCGCCGCGACCGCGGTCTTCGCCGACTTCGCCCCCGTCGCCGGCCTGTGGGTCGATTCGCCCGAAGCGGTCCTCAACGGCCTGATCCACGACCAGTCCGGCGGCCTCCCTGCCGGCGTGTTCGTGGCGCTCTGCGGCGTCGTGCTCGGCCTGATCTGCCTGGGCCTGGCGCTCGTACCCCGTGGGGCTGCGCTCGCCGGTGTCGCCGTGGCCGTCTTCTGCTTCGGCGGGGCGGTGGCCGGCTACGCCTTCCACCGGCTGCTGACGAGCAACACCCCGCTGGGCGTCCCGACCACGGGCAAGAGCCGCGTGCGCAACTGGATCGACACGGTCGTCCCCGCCGGCAACCCGGTCGCGCTGCTCGCCTACCCGCTGTCGCGCGACTGGGGTCAGAGCGCGATCCAGTGGTGGGACGCCGAGTTCTGGAACAACCGTGCGCGGCGGGCGTTCGTCGTCCCGGACGGGACGTACACCTACACGCCGTTCCCGAGCACGGTTCTTCGGCTCGACTTCGCGACCGGACGGTTCGCCGGGACGGACGACGCGCCGCCGTTCGTGCTCACGGCGCCGAACGAAGCGCGCTTCGGGCTGGCCGGAGCCCAGGCCGCCGCGAACGTCGGCCTCGTCCTGCGCCAGGTCGAGCGGCCGTACCGGGCACAGTGGGCGACGCGGGGGCTGGACAGCGACGGCTGGACGAGGCCCGGCCGGCCCGCGACGATCAGGCTCTACGCCGACCCGGGCGCGCCGACGCAGGCGGCGACGGTCACGGTTCTGCTCGACGCGCCGCCCGAGGCGGGAGGGCCCGTCTCGTACCGGCTGGGCGAACAGCGCGGGACGATCGCGCCCGGCACCCGGGTCCAGCCCGTGCAGACGGTCTGCATGCCCGCGGGAGGGCGCGCCGATCTGACGCTGGACGCGAGCCGGTCGGCCGCGATCGCCGGGCCGCCGCTCGGCCCGAACCCCGGCCCGGTGCGCGAAGTCGGCGTCGTCGTTTCCGGCGTGTTCGTCTCGGACGAGCGGCAACCGTGCTAGAGATTGCGCGCGTGGGGCTCTACCACGAGGCGAGCAGGGCGTTGCAGGACCGGTTCGACACGCGCAGGCTGGCCGACCGGCTCGACGAGCGGATCGTCCGCGGCACGATCGACGAGGACGACCGAGCGTTCGTCGAGGGTGCCGACATGTTCTTCATCGCGACCGCGGATGCCGAGGGCCGCCCGCAGTGTTCGTACAAGGGCGGCGATCCCGGCTTCGTCCGCGTGCTCGACGAGCGCACGATCGCCTTCCCGATCTACGACGGGAACGGGATGTACCTGACCGCGGGCAACGCCCTCGTCAACCCGCACGTCGGGCTCCTGTTCGTCGACTTCGAGCGGCGCCGGCGGTTGCGGCTGAACGGGATCGCCTCGGTCGCCGAGGACGACCCACTGCTCGCGGAGTACCCGGAGGCGCAGCTCGTCGTGCGGGTCGAGGCGACCGAGGTCTTTCCGAACTGCCCGCGCTACATCCACGAGTACCGGCTCGTCCGGCGATCGCGCTTCGTCCCGCGCGAGCAGTGCCAGACGCCGGTGCCGGCGTGGAAGACGCGGGAGTGGGCGAGCGACGTCCTGCGCCAGGGCGACCCGGCCCACGATCCCGACGCCGAAGTGATCGAGCGATAGCCCCCCGCGTCTTCGCATCTCGACGCTTCCCCGACCTGGTGCGGTCGGAGCTCGAGCGGTCGTTCGAGCTGGAGCTGCACGACTCGGTCTGGCCGCCGGCGCGGGACGAGCTGCTCGCGCGGGTGGCGGGCAAGGACGGCCTGATGCTGATGCTGACCGACCGCGTCGACGACGAGCTGCTCGACGCCGCCGGCCCGCAGCTCCGGATCGTCGCCGACTTTGCCGTCGGGATCGACAACATCGACGTCGAGGCATGCCGGCGTCGCGGCGTCGTCATCTCGAACACGCCCGACGTCCTCACCGAGACCACGGCCGAGCTGACGATCGCGATCCTGCTCGCGCTGCTCCGCAGGGTCGCCGAGGGCGACCGGCTGATCCGGCGCGGCGAGCAGTGGATCTGGGCGCCGAACCTGATGCTAGGCCAAGGTCTTGCGGGGAAAGTCCTCGGTCTGGTTGGCCACGGAAGGATCGGCCTGGCTGTGGAACGGCTGGCCGTCGCCCACGGCATGACCGTCATCTACTGCAGCCGCTCCAGCGGACTGCCACTCGAGGAGCTGCTCGCCACCGCCGACGTCGTCTCGCTGCACCTCCCGCTGACCGACGAGAGCCGCCACCTGATCGACGCGGCCGCGCTCGAGCGGATGAAGCCGACCGCGGTGCTCGTCAACGTCAGCCGCGGGCCGATCGTCGACGAGGAGGCGCTGGTCGCCGCGCTTCGCGCGGGGACGATCGCGGGCGCGTCACTCGACGTGTTCGAGCGCGAGCCGGAGGTGCACCCGGGCCTGCTGGAGCTCGAGAACGTCGTCCTCGTCCCCCACCTCGGCTCGGCGACGCAGGAGACGCGCGAGGCGATGGGGATGCTCTGCGTCGAGGCGCTGCGGGCGGTGCTGCTCGAGGGCGACGTGCCGGCGAACGCGGTCAGCTGACCGGCGGGCGGCGGTCCCGCCACGGCTGCGCCTGCTCGAGCTGGGCCGAGACGCGGATCAGCGTCGCCTCGTCCGCCGGCCGGCCGACGAGCTGGATGCCGATCGGCAGGCCGTCGTCGCTCCAGGAGAGCGGCACGGAGACCGCCGGCTGGCCGGTGATGTTCGCCACCTGCGTGAACGGCACGAACCGCCCGACGTTCCGCAGCTCCTGCCAGGGATCGTCGTCGCGAAGCGAGCCGATCGGCACCGGCGGCTGGGCAAGCGTCGGCGTCAGCAGCAGGTCGTAGCCGCCCCAGAAGGCGACGATGCGCCGGGCGAGCTCGCGCAGGCGCGCGGTCGCACGCACGTACTCGATCGAGCCGGTCCGGGACGCAGCCTCGATCAGCGCTGCGGTCAGCGGCTCGAACTCCTCGGGCGGCCTTCCGTAGAGCCCGGGGATCACCTGCCACGCGGTCATGAAGAAGGCGAACAGCCGCTCGTCGCCCCAGGGGGGCGTCGCCTCCTCGACCGTGTGGCCGAGCTGCGTCAGCAAACCGGCTGCATGCTCGGCGGCCGCGACGCACTCGCGCGCGACCGGAGCGTCGATCAGCGGCGGGGTGGTGGTCAGCGCGATCCTCAGCGCCCCGGGCTCCGCTCCGACCTCTTCGGCGAACGGCCGCTCGGGCGGAGGCGCCCAGTACGGATCGCCGGTCTCGTACCCGGCCATCACGTCGAGGAGCGCGGCGGCGTCGGCGACGGTGCGGGTAATCGGGCCGCTCGTCGAGAAGCCCTCGAGCCCGCCGTACGGCGCAGGCGACACCCGCCCGCGCGCAGGCTTGATCCCGAACAGGCCGCAGCACGACGCGGGGATCCTGATCGATCCGCCGCCGTCGCTGCCCTGCGCCGCTGGAGCCAGCCCGGCCGCGACCGCTGTCGCCGCGCCGCCGCTCGACCCGCCCGGCGTCCGCGTCGTGTCCCACGGGTTGCGGCAGGGCCCGTTCAGCTCCGACTCGGTCACCGCGGTGATCCCCAGCTCGGGCGTGTTCGTCTTGCCCAGCACGACGAAGCCCGCCTCCTTCAGGCGGCGGACGACGGCGCCGTCGAACTCGGGCACGTAGTCGGCGAAGGCGCGCGACGAATACGTCGTCCGGATCCCGGCCGTCTCGTTCAGGTCCTTGATCGGCAGCGGCACGCCGCCGAAGGGGCCGTCGGGTAGCTCACCGGCGGCGGCCGCGCGCGCCTCGTCGGCGCAGACCGTGACGAACGCGTTCAGCTCGGGGTCGAGCCGCTCGATCCGCCCGAGGTAGAGCTCGACCAGCTCGGCGGACGCGACCTCGCCGCGCCGGACGAGGTCGGCCTGCTCGATCGCGCTCAGGAAGGGGAGCTCGTCCACTCGGTCCGTTCCTCGATCGTCACCGCGATCACCGGCCCGGCCGGCGGCCGCTCGCGGTACTGCGGGTACTTGGCGGCGAGCAGCTCCACGGCCCGGCGATCGTCCACGATCCGCGCAGGTCCGCGCAGGCGCACCCACCAGAGCCGCGACCAGTCGTCCTCGTAGTGGTCGATCAGCACCTCGACCCGCGGGTTCGCCTCGATGTTCGCGAGCCGCTTCAGTCGGCGCGTTCGTTTCGGCTTCTCGTCCACGGCCGTGTACAGCGTGTCGCCCTCGATCGCGAAGCAGATCGGGACGATGTGAGGGCGGCCGTCGGTGCCAACGGTCGCCAGCCGCGCGACGGTCGCCTCCTCAGGCGACGGCAAGTCCGGGCCGGACGAGCGTCGCCGGCCGCCGGAGCCGCGCCGTGTCCACCGGCGGGTTGACCGGCTCGGCGAGCGGCGGCGCCCCGAAGGAGGCGGCGACGCGGTCGGGAGCCGGCGTTCCGTACAGCGTCGTCCGCGGTCGCGGCATGCGCCCGGCGGCGCGAATCGCCTCCTCCATCCGCTCCGGAGGCAGCTCCTGGCCGTGGCTGGCGCCGGCGGCACGGGAGATCGACTCGTTCATCAGCGTGCCGCCGAGGTCGTTGACGCCGGCGCGGAGTGCGGCCGCAGCCCCGTCCAGCCCGAGCTTCACCCAGGATGCCTGGACGTTCGTGATCCAGGGATGCAGCGCGAGCCGCGCGACCGCGTGCACGAGCAGCGCCTCGCGGAACGTCGGGCCCGAGCGTGCGGTCCCCTTCAGGTAGATCGGCGCCTCCATGTGCACGAACGGCAGCGGCACCAGCTCGGTGAAGCCCCCGGTGCGCTGCTGGAGCTCGCGGATCCGCAGCAGGTGCCGGGCCCAGCTCCTCGGCGTGTCGACGTGCCCGAACATGATCGTCGCCGTCGAGCGCAGGCCAGCCCGGTGCGCGGTCTCGTGCACCTCGAGCCACTGGGCCGTGTTCACCTTGTCGGGACACAGCACCGCCCGGACCTCGTCGTCGAGGATCTCGGCCGCAGTGCCCGGCAGCGAGGCGAGGCCGGCGTCGCGCAACCGGCCGAGGTAGGAGTCGAGCGGCTCGCCCAGCGTGGCCGCGCCCTGCCAGACCTCCAGCGCCGAGAAGGCATGCACGTGGATCCCCGGCACGGCCGCCTTGACCGCCTCGCAGACCTCGACGTAGTAGTCGCCGTCGAAGCCGGGGTGGATCCCGCCCTGCAGGCAGATCTCGACCGCGCCGCGGTCCCATGCTTCCTGCGCCCGGCGCACGATCTCGTCGGTCGGCACGACGTAGGCGGGGCCGCGCAGGTTCTCCGCCAGCTTCCCCTTCGAGAACGCGCAGAAGCCGCATCGGAAGTAGCAGACGTTGGTGTAGTTGACGTTCCGCGTGACGACGTAGCTGACCTCGTCGCCGTTGACCTCGCGCCGGAGGGCGTCGGCGGCCGCGAACACACGGTGGAGCTCCTCGCCGCGGGCGGCGAAGAGCCGCGCGATCTCGTCCTCGCCGAGCTCGTCGGCGCTGTCCAGCGGGAGCGCACCGCGCGGCGCGAAGGGCACCGGGGTCTGCGCGCCGGCGAACCAGGCGTCCTCGCGCGCGAGGCCGTCGGCGTCGGCCGACCTGAGCGCCTGCGTCAGCACGCGCGGGGCGAGCCAGCGGCCGCTCAGGAAATCCGGATAGACCGGCAGGCGGGGGGCGAGCGCCAGCCCGGCTGCCTCCGTCGCGACCCGCAGTCGTTCGATCGCCGGCCAGGGCGCCTCGGGATTGACGTGGTCGATCGTCACCGGCGAGACGCCGCCCCAGTCGTCGATGCCGGCGTCGAGCAGACGCGGGAAGTCGTCGTAGCTGAGGTTCGGCGGCACCTGGACATGGACGTCTGGGGGCAGCGTCAGCCGGGCGACGGCGGCGGTCCACAGCAGGTCGTCGAGGGTCGGCTCGGGATGGTCGGCCATCTTCGTACCCGGCTTCGCCCGGAAGTTCTGGACGATCACCTCCTGGACGTGGCCGTGCTCCCGATGCAGAGCGGCGATCGCCTCCAGCGCGTCGACTCGCTCGGCCCGCGTCTCGCCGATGCCGATCAGGATCCCGGTCGTGAACGGGATGCCGAGCGCACCGGCGAGGCGGATGGTCTCCAGCCGGGCTGCCGGCCGCTTGTCGGGGGAGCCGAAGTGCGGGCCGCCGCGCTCGGAGAGCCGGTCGGCGACCGTCTCGAGCATGATCCCCTGCGAGGCGCTGACCTCGCGCAGAGCGGCGAGCTCGTCGCGTGCCATCACACCGGGGTTCGCGTGAGGCAGCAGGCCGGTCTCCTCGAGGACGAGCGCGCACATTCGGCTCAGGTACTGGATCGTCGTCTCGCAGCCGAGGGCGGCCAGCTCTTCGCGGGCGACGCGGTAGCGGCGTTCGGGCTTGTCCCCGAGCGTGAAGAGCGCCTCCTTGCAGCCGGCCGCAGCGCCGGCACGGGCGATCTCCAGGACCTCGTCGGGCGTGAGGTAGGCGCGCTCGCCGCGGCGGGGCGGCCCGGCGAACGTGCAGTAGTGGCAGACGTCCCGGCAGAGTTTGGTCAGCGGGATGAAGACCTTGGGCGAATAGGTGACGACCGGGCTCGAGCGCAGGCTCCGCGCCTCGGAGAGCAGGTCTTCGAGGGGCCGGTCGAGCACGCGGTGAGCATACGTTCCGGAGGTAGGGTCACGGCGTGGACGCCCACGTGCTCGTTCCGCTGAAGACGCGCGACCCGAAGAGCCGGCTGGCGACGGCGCTCACGGCCGACGAACGCGCGGAGCTGATGCGGACACTGCTCGACCGGGTCGTCGGCGCTGTGCGCGACGCGGGGGTCGAGCGGGTGACTGTGGTGAGCGCCGAGCCGGTTGACGGCTACGACGTCTGGCCCGACCCCGGCCTCCCCTGGAACGACGCGCTCGCGGCGGCGACACGTGAGGTCGTCCGGGTGCCGCTGGTCGCGTTCGTCTCCGCCGACCTGCCGTTCCTGCGCGGTGACGAGGTCGAGGAGCTGCTCGCCGCAACCCCTGGTCGCGGCCTGGCGATCGCGCGGGCGCTCGACGGCGGCACGAACGCGGTCTCGATGCGACCGCCGGGCCTCGTTGGCACGCGGTTCGGCGAGCGGGGCAGCGCCGCCGTGCATGCAGCGCTCGGCGTGCCCTCGGCGATCGTCGACCTCCCGGGTCTCGCGTTCGACGTCGACACTCCTGCCGACCTCGCCAGGATGCAGGCCGCGTGCCTCTGAGGCTGGGCTACAAGGCGTCGGCGGAGCAGTTCCCGCCGCGGCGCCTGCTCGACCTGTCCGTGGAGGCCGAGCGGCTCGGGCTCGAGCTGGTCGGCGTCTCCGACCACTTCCAGCCGTTCCGCCACAAGGGCGGTCACGGGCCGGCCTGCCTCCCCTGGCTCGGCGCGCTGGGCGAGCGCACCGAGACCGCCCTGCTCGGGACGAGCGTGCTCACCCCGACGATGCGCTACCACCCGTCGATGATCGCGCAGGCGTTCGGGACGCTCGCCTGCCTGAATCCGGACCGGATCTGGCTGGGCGTCGGCACGGGCGAGGCGCTGAACGAGACCCCCGCGACGGGCCTCGAGTGGCCCGGCGCGAAGGAGCGGCGGATGCGGCTGGCCGAGGCGATCGACCTGATGCGCCGGCTCTGGACCGACGAGCGCGTCACGTTCGAGGGCGAGTACTACCGGACGGAGAAGGCGACGATCTACGACCGTCCCGACGAGCCCGTGCCGATCTACGTCGCCGCATCCGGGCCTCTGGCGGCGAAGCTGGCAGGACGGGTCGGCGACGGGTTCATCGTCACCAGCGGCAAGGCGCCCGAGCTCTACGAGGAGCTCAACGCCGCGATGGCCGAGGGTGCGGCTGCGGCCGGGCGCGACCCGGCCGGGATCGTGAGGATGATCGAGATCAAGGTCTCGTACGACCACGATCTCGAGTACGCCCGCGAGGCCTGCGAGTACTGGGCGCCGCTGGCCCTGACGCCCGAGCAGAAGCGCGACGTCGAGGATCCCGTCGAGCTCGAGCAGCTTGCCGACGAGAACCCGTGGATCGCGCAACGCCGCTTCATCGTCTCGACCGACGCCGACGAGGTGGTCGAGCGGATCGGCGACTACGTCGCGCTCGGCTTCGACCACCTGGTCTTCCACGCGCCCGGCGACGACCAGCTGCGCTTCCTCGACCAGTTCTGC
>Ga0070681_10006746_pt1 | contig 11175 bp, 13 predicted proteins | sample KBSC83BmetaG_FD_65650 | JGI IMG/M metagenome (GOLD analysis project Ga0070681, IMG submission 65650) | Corn rhizosphere microbial communities from Kellogg Biological Station, Michigan, USA - KBS C8-3B metaG | ecosystem: Host-associated > Plants > Roots > Rhizosphere | place: USA: Michigan...
TCATCCTGTATGGTATCCTGTCCGTGTTTTTTCTGCAGGAGATCAGCCAGATGTTGTTTGCCCTGGGTCTGTCGATGGTCAGTTATTTTGTGCTGGCCGTCGTTTGTAAGAATTACCGGTATCAGCTGTCGTCGGTCAATATTGTCTTCTATTACTTCAACCAGTTGATGGCCATCGGATTTATCTTCTATGGACTGTTCCTGATAAAGAAAGAGAACAGCGGGTATCAGCAGCGGATCCTGCGGCAAAAGGAGGCCATTGCGGAAAACGAGCGGTTATTGAAGGTCCAGACGGAGGAACTGACGAAATTGAACGCTTTTAAAAGCAGGCTTTTCTCCATTATAGCGCATGACCTGAAGTCACCGATCTATGCCTTGCGGAACCTGTTCCGGAATATGGAGCAATATGACATGCCGGCGCAGGAGATCAAGGGAATGGTACCGGAGGTGGTAAGCGAGCTTACGCATACGACCAGTCTGATGGAGAACGTGCTGCAATGGGCCCGGAGCCAGATGCAGTCGGATGCCGTGAAACCGCAGGCGATCGATATCGCGGGATTGATGGTGGAGGTCGCGCGGTTGCTGCGGTTGCAGGCGAATGCGAAACATATCGAGGTCACGCTGAAGGTCGATCCTTCTGTCTGTGCCTTTGCCGACAAGGATATGGTGAACCTGGTCTTGCGCAATCTGTTGTCCAATGCCATCAAGTATACGCCAGAAAAGGGGCAGATCGAAGTAGGCGCCCGGAAGGCTGGTTCGGAAGTAGAGGTCTTTGTAAAAGATAATGGAATGGGCATCTCTCCGGAGGCGTTGAGTAAGATCAACCAGCAAAATTTCTTTACCACCAAGGGTACGGCGGGAGAAGCCGGGACGGGATTGGGGTTGATGTTATGTAAAGAATTCGTCGCCCGCAATGGCGGGTCGATGATGATCGAGAGCGAGGCAGGGAAAGGTAGTGTGTTTATTTTCACGCTGCCGGAGGTCGGATAGGCGAGACCGTTAGAATGGCCGGCCGGCCCGGGCATTGCAGATGCGCCACATGCGCGCAGTGCGCTCATTTTGTGGAACTTATCTGTGGAACAGAGGATAAGTTTTTATTTGGTGGATTCCTTTCTTTTGTACTTTCACAGCGGACAAAAACAAAAAATTTATGGGACAGGTATATGCAGATATTGAGCTGATCAATACAAGCGATTTGGAAATGGTGCGTCGGGGATACGGTGATCCGGATGAAGTGCGGCGGATAACAATCCATGCGCTGGTGGATTCGGGCGCCTTCTGGATGTCGATCAATGAAAATCTTCAGGAGCTATTACAATTGCCGTTATTGAGGAAGGTTAAAAATGAGATGGCGGATGGGACCCGGGTGGAGCTGGAACTTGTCGGGCCGTTGGAAATCCGGTTCGGGGATAACAGAGCTATTTGCGAAGCGGTGATCCTTCCGGGTGATTCGGAGCCCTTATTAGGAGTTCTTCCGATGGAAGCAATGCATGTATTGATCGATCCCAAGCGGCAGGAACTGGTGCCGAACGAGAAACTGCACAGAATATGAAGATCCAGTTGTGGTCGATCGGTAAAGAGCATGAACCCTATGTAAAGATGGGGATAGATGACTTTACGAAGCGGATCGGGCGGTATTATCCTGTCGAGTGGAGGATCATCCCGGTGCCGAAGAATGCGGGGACCTTGTCGCCGGCGGATCAGAAGAAAAAAGAGGCGGAGATGCTGGGGGAATGGTTGACAAAGGATGATTACCTGGTGGCGTTGGATGAGCGGGGAAAGCAGGTGAGTTCGGAGGGGCTGGCGCAGTTCCTGCAGATGCGGGCGAATGAGAGTGTGCGGAGCCTGATCTTTTTGATCGGCGGCGTCTATGGGCTGGATGGATCGATCCTGAAGCGGGCGGGTTTTCGCTGGTCGTTGTCGGAGCTGACCCTCCCCCATCAGCTGGTCCGGCTCGTATTGGCCGAGCAGTTATACCGAGCCTGTACGATCTTGCGCAATGAAAAATATCATCATGCGTAGCGCGGGGGGAGGCAGGTAGCGCAGAGGAAGGCTGTGTAGTGTGGGGAGAATCTCCTATCTTTAAAAAAAATTCCAATGTTCACTATTACGCTGAGTATCATAGTCCTTACCTGCCTTGTCTCCGTCACCGCCTTTAACAACAATAAATTATTGGACGATCTTATCTTCTGGCCGCCGGCGATCAGCATCCGGCACCAATACTACCGTTTTATTACCTGTTCACTGATCCATGCCGATATTCTTCATCTTGCTTTCAACATGATCACGCTGTATTTCTTTGGGCGGGTGATGGAAGCCTATTATATGGGGGTATTAGGTCTGCCTCATTATTTTTATTTGTTGCTTTATGTCGGGGCGGTCATTGTCGCCAATATTCCCACCTATATCAAGCGTCATGATGACTACAACTACCGAAGCCTGGGAGCGTCGGGAGGAGTATGTGCCATCCTGTTCGCCTTTATCCTGCTGCGGCCCTGGCAACGTATCTATTTATTCGGAGCCATTGGTATTCCGGCGATCCTGTATGCCGTCCTGTTCCTTGTCTATTCCGTCTATATGTCCCGGCGGGGCGGCGATAACGTCAACCACGATGCGCATTTCTGGGGCGCACTGTTTGGCGTTGTGTTTACGGCCATTCTCCGGCCGGACGTTTTGTCGACGTTTCTGAACGAGTTAAAGCATCCTCCTTTCTAATTTCAGCACTTGCCGGGTCCCGGGAGTCACGCGGAAACGGTCGTCGATGCGCCATCCCACGATCCAGATGATCTTTTTATTCATCTCCAGCACCCATACTTTTTCTTTGTCGGCCAGGGAGAGTTTGTTGTCGATGAAGAAGCGGGATAGCTTTTTCTTTTTCTGCATGCCGAAAGGGTAGAAATAATCGCCGGTCTGCCATTTGCGGAGCAGGAGGGGAAATTGGATATGGGCGGCGTCCAGCCAGGCGATGTCCTCCGCAGGCGGAAGTGCTTTAGGGGCCCGGGTCGCGGAGGGGTCGGCGAGGAGTTGTTGGGGAACCTGGCCGATGGGGAGCATATCCAGGTGGAGGACGGCATCATCAAAGAAAACGTCGCCGTGGGGGGATTCGATGAGGATGTTGCGGGCCAGGTTGGTTTGAAGGGGGGTAATGATCCACCAGTTGCGGTCCTTTAGGATCCGGTGGGTGGAAGAGGCAATATATTTTCCCGACGGACTATCCAGCAGGCCGATGGCGGCATCGGTCTGATGGGGAGTAAAGCCGTAATGACGAATGATCTCATAGACAAGGGTTTTCAGGGGAAGACGAGTTTTTTTCACCTTCAATACCGGGATATGGATCTCGTTACTTTCGTATTCGAATAGCTTTTGTTTTTCCTGTCCGACGGCCTGTTGGTAGACGGCTTCGATCTCCCGGAACCGGTCGATATTATCTGCCAGGTTGCGGAGGGTCCCGGGGTAATGTTGTTGTACCAGGGGGATAACCTGGTGACGAAAAAAATTACGGGTATACTTATCCGATATATTGGAGCTGTCTTCGACCCAGGTGAGCGTGTTCTGTCCGGCGAATTGTTGTAGTTCTGCCCGCTTAGCAAACAGCAGAGGGCGAACGATGTGTCCCTGGGCAGGGAGCATGGCGCGGAGACCGGCGATACCGGTGCCTTTGAAAAAATTCATCAGCAGGGTCTCGATATTGTCGTCGAGGTGATGGGCGGTAACGATGTACCGGAAGCCGGGCAGGGTCGGGAACCATTCATAACGCAGTTCCCGGGCGGCTACCTGGATGGAGACCTTTTGTTGTTCGGCATAGGACGTCGTATCGAATCGTTGTACAAAGACCTCCTTGCTATAATGAGCAGCCAGCTGCCGGACGAATTGTTCGTCCCGGTCGCTCTCGGCGCCGCGCAACTGGAAATTGGCGTGGGCGATGGCAAAGTCAAAACCCGAGCGATGGCAGAGTTCGCACAGCACGACAGAGTCCAGCCCGCCGCTGACGGCCAGCAGGAGCCGGTCCTTCTCTGTGAAGAGACGGTGGGCCGTTATATGTTCTTTAAAGGATGCCAGCAGGTCCATGGGTTGCGAATGTAGCTATTGATCCTGTAAATCCTCGTATGCCGCCTGTAATTCATTATAGGCCTTGCGTTCGCCGGCGGCCCTGGCGGCAGCCATTCCCTTCTCATACCATTGCAAGGCTAATGCCGGTTGGCCGGTGCGTTCGAGTAACCGGGCCAGGTGATAATATGAACCGACATAGGAAGGATCTCTTTGAAGTATCTCTTCCCAAAGCCGGCGGGCCTGTGCCTCCTCTCCGAGGTTGACATATTCCAACGCCAAAGCGTGTTTGACAAACGCATCATGCGGGTCGGCGAGCAGGAATTCTTTTAGTTTTTCGATTCGGTCCATATGCATTTGATGGTAAGAATGAATTTTCTTATTTTGCGTAATGAAAATTCTTGTCTGCGTCAGTAAAACGCCGGATACAACGGCAAAAATAGCTTTCACCCAGAACAATACGAAATTTGCTACCGACGGCGTACAATGGATCATCAATCCTTATGACGAATGGTATGCATTGGTCCGTGCGATCGAGTTGAAGGAAAAGGACCCTTCCACGGTGTTGCACCTGGTGACTGTCGGTGCGGCCGATACGGAGCCGATCATTCGCAAGGCCCTGGCCCTGGGAGGGGATGAGGCCATTAGAATAAACGCCGATAGCCATGACAGTTACTATATTGCCAGCCAGATCGCGGCTGTCGCAAAGCAAGGCGGGTATGACCTGATCTTTACGGGAAAGGAAACCATCGACTATAATGGTTCTTCCATCGGCGGGATGGTGGCGGAACTACTGGACCTGCCCTATATATCCCTGGCCGTAAAGTTTGATCTGAATGGGACCACGGCGACCGTTATCCGAGAGATAGAGGGAGGTGAGGAGACGGATGAGGTGAATCTGCCGGTGGTGGTCAGTTGCCAAAAGGGAGTGGCCGAACAGCGGATCCCCAATATGAAGGGGATCATGGGAGCGCGTACCAAGCCGTTGAAGGTCGTGGAACCGGTAGCGGCGGAGCCGTTGACGAGTGTGGTGTCGTTCGAGCTGCCTCCGGCCAAGGCAGGGGTCAAGCTGGTGCCGGCCGATAACCCGGCGGAGTTGATCCGTTTATTACATGAAGAAGCTAAAGTATTTTAATATGTCAGTATTAATATTCATCGATCATTCGGAAGGACATGTCAAGAAAGCCAGTCTGGAAGCATTGAGCTATGGCGCCAGGGTGGCCAGTCAGCTGGGAGTACCCGCGGAAGGTATTCTGCTGGGCACGATCAGCGGGAATGTGGCGGACCTGGGTAAATATGGGGTGAAAAAAATACACCACGCGGCTCAGGAGAGTCTGAATCACCTGGATGCCCAGGTATATGCCCGGATCATCGCGGATGCCGCAACGGCCACGGGTGCTACGGTTCTCCTCTTTTCCAATAATCTAAGCGGTAAGGCCGTCGCTCCCCGGGTATCGGCTCGTCTGAAGGCCGGCCTTGTATCTGGCGCGGTAGCCTTACCGGATACTTCTAATGGTTTTGTCGTAAAGAAGAATGTTTTTTCGGGCAAGGCATTTGCGAATATAGCACTGACAAGCCTCGTAAAGGTCATTGCCCTGAATCCCAATTCTTATGCCATCCAGGAAGGATCGGGAACGGCCGAGGTAGCCCCGTTGAATGTGACAGCGGATGCGCCAAAGGTAAAGGTCGTCTCTGCTACCCAGGCATCCGGGCAGGTACCCCTTACCGAGGCTGAGATCGTTGTCAGCGGGGGGCGGGGTCTCAAAGGACCGGAGAACTGGGGGATCGTCGAAGACCTGGCCAGGGCGCTGGGGGCGGCTACCGCCTGTAGCCGGCCGGTAGCGGATGCCCACTGGCGGCCTCATAATGAGCATGTGGGTCAGACCGGTATCGCTATTGCACCTAACCTGTATATCGCCATTGGTATTTCCGGCGCCATTCAACATTTGGCGGGGGTGAACCGTAGTAAGGTGATCGTTGTTATCAACAAAGACCCGGAGGCGCCCTTTTTTAAAGCAGCGGACTACGGCATTGTGGGGGACGCTTTTGAGGTAGTGCCCAAGATGACGGAGGCTGTGAAAAAACTGAAGGGGTAATTGGGGGAGGCATTTCAAAGACATTGTGAAAAGAGGCCCGGCCTGATTTTTTTTCCGGGCAGGCCGGGTCTCTTTTTTGGCAAAAATCCCTTAGTTTCGTGCATTAATTATGAAGAAGATCGAACTGGAAATAGTGGCTTTATCGCATAGTATAACGCAAACGCATTCCTATGCGGTTGTACTGGGTGAAGTCAACGGATTAAGGCGCCTGCCGATCGTCATCGGCGGGTTTGAAGCCCAGGCGATTGCCGTTGCCCTGGAGAAAATGCATCCCAGCCGGCCTCTGACGCATGATCTGATGAAGAATTTCATGAGCGCCTTTACCATCGATCTGCAGGAGATCATTATCTGCGACCTCCAGGAAGGTATCTTTTATTCCAAGCTCGTATGTGTCAGCGAGCACGACACGGTGGAGATCGACTCCCGGACATCCGATGCGCTGGCGCTGGCTGTACGTTTCGGTTGTCCCATCTATACTTACGAACATATCCTCGACAGCGCGGGTATCCTGATGGAAGACAGTTCTTCCAAGAAGAAAAAGACCAGCACGGCGGCTACCGTGTCCACCATGGACAGCGGGGCGCGCGAAGACCTGAAGACATTGTCGCTGGATGAGCTCAATACCCTGCTCAACGAGGTATTGGAACTGGAAGATTATATCCGGGCTATTGCGATCCGCGATGAAATTAATAGTCGGCGGAAGGCTCGCTGAAAGCGTGTTTGCACTATGGTCATTTTCCCTAACTGTAAGATCAATCTTGGCCTGAAGATCCTTCGCAAGCGGGAGGATGGGTATCACGATCTGGAGACAGTCTTTTATCCCCTACCGCTAAAAGACGCCCTGGAGGTCATTCGAGCGGATCAGCTGCAATTTACGGCCACCGGAATACCGGTGCCCGGTGATCCGGCCGCCAATCTTTGTATTAAAGCCTATCATTTACTAAAGAACGACTTTCCGGATCTGCCACCGGCTGATATTCATCTGCATAAGCATATCCCTATGGGAGCCGGGCTGGGTGGCGGATCTTCCGATGGTGCGGCCATGTTGCTCTTACTGAATAAGCAGTTTCATTTACAACTGGATACCCCTACCCTGCTACGCTATGCAGCTCGCCTGGGTAGTGATTGCCCTTTCTTTATTATCAACAAGCCTTGTTGGGGTAGAGGGCGGGGAGAGCAATTGCAACCGGTGGAATTGGATCTTTCAGCCTATTCCATTATTGTCGTCCATCCTGATATCCATATCAGTACGGCCCAGGCTTTTTCCCTGTGCCGGCCGGATGCGGGCGGTCAGTCGGTGAGAACGATCCTTTCACAGGATATCCGCAGTTGGGCGACGGATCTGGTCAATGATTTTGAAGAGCCGGTATTTTCGCTGTATCCAACGCTCGGCACCCTCAAGAGACAGCTATATGATGCGGGCGCATGGTATGCTTCGCTGACAGGGAGCGGGTCCAGTCTCTTTGGGATCTTTGAAAAAGATGGGACTCCGGACACCAGGGCTTTTGCCGAAAAAATTGTATTTTGCGGCTGAAAACAGACCGTTTATCTTTTTATACGCCCCCATATGTTTCCTGGGTCAGCATCTTGACTTCCTCGATCACCACGCGTGACGATATGGCCCCTTGTTCTTCGGAAACCTCTTTCTCACTTCTTTATTTATTTTTTTATGTTACCAATGTTGACGGATCTGTCCCGGCATTACCTGGAGCTGGAAGAAAAATATGGCGCTCACAATTATCACCCGTTGCCGGTGGTGCTTAACCGGGGTCGCGGTGTTTATGTCTGGGATGTGGACGGAAATCGCTATTTCGACTGTCTGAGTGGTTATTCCGCGGTGAACCAGGGGCATTGTCATCCCCGGATCGTCGCAGCGTTGGTAGAACAGGCAGGACGGCTGACACTGACCTCCCGCGCCTTTCACAGTGATCTGCTGGGGGAGTATGCCCGCTTTATATCGGAGTATTTTAGTTATGATAAGGTATTACCGATGAACACGGGTGTAGAAGCGGTGGAAACGGCTATCAAGCTATGCCGCCGTTGGGGATACCAGGTAAAGAAGATCCCCGGGAACCAGGCGAAGATCGTTGTCTGTGCAGGTAATTTTCATGGCCGGACGACAACCGTGATCTCTTTTAGCACAGATCCGGATTCCAATAGGGAGTTCGGGCCTTATACACCGGGTTTTGTGGTCATCCCTTACAATGATACCGGGGCACTGGAACAGGCTTTGCGCGATCCTTTGGTAGCGGGTTTTTTGGTGGAGCCGATCCAGGGGGAAGCGGGAGTGGTCGTGCCGGATGACGGCTATTTGTTGCGTGCGGCCGCTTTGTGCCGGGACGCCAATGTGCTGTTCATCGCCGATGAGATCCAGACCGGTCTGGGCCGAACGGGCCGGATGCTGGCCTGTGAGCATGAAAATGTACGGCCGGACATCCTGATCCTCGGTAAGGCGCTGAGTGGAGGTATGCTGCCCGTCTCGGCGGTGTTGGCCGATGATGCGATCATGCTGACGATCCGGCCGGGAGAGCACGGTTCCACGTATGGAGGCAACCCGCTGGCCTGTGCCGTGGCGATGGAGGCTTTGCGGGTGTTGCAGGAGGAACGAATGACCGGGAATGCGTTGGAGTTGGGAGAGTTGTTTCGTTCGGAGCTGCGCCAGCTGCGTTCACCGCATATTGCACTCATACGGGGGAAGGGATTACTGAATGCCATCGTGATCGGGCATGCGCAGGCCGATGCCGCCTGGGATCTTTGTCAGGCGCTAAAAGAGAATGGCTTACTGGCCAAGCCGACGCATGGGGATAAGATACGGTTGGCGCCGCCGCTGGTGATCACACGGGAGGAAGTACTGGAATGTGTGGGGATCATTGGAAAAAGTTTAAAGATTTTAGATTAGCTTTATTGACATGGATACAACTTCACACGCAGGACACACCCATCTTGAAGAGCACATGCAGAGTTCCGAGATCCTGACGGATATCGTGATCGGCATGTCGGATGGGCTCACGGTACCCTTTGCGCTGGCAGCGGGGTTGAGTGGGGCCGTCGGACAGGATCATATCAACCTTATCTGGATCGCCGGGCTGGCGGAGATCGCCGCGGGCTCGATCGCAATGGGGTTAGGAGGTTACCTGGCGGGTAAGACGGAAGCGGACCATTACAATTCCGAGTTGAAACGGGAATATGATGAGGTGGAGCGGGTGCCGGAGCGGGAGCGGGAAGAGGTGAAAGAATTCTTTTCCAACCTGGGGCTTAGCCAGGAGGTGCAGGAGCAGGCGGTGAAAGAGATGACGAAGGACAAGGAGAAATGGGTGGACTTTATGATGAAGTATGAGCTGGGGTTGGATAAACCTGATCCAAAACGGGCGAAGAAAAGCGCGTTTAATATAGGGTCTTCCTACATTGTCGGGGGGCTGATCCCGTTGAGTCCCTACTTCTTTGTTCATGACGGGCTGACGGGATTGAAGATCTCGGCGGTGATCACGCTGATCTGTCTTTTTATCTTCGGTTATTTCAAAAGCAAATTGACGGGTGTTCATCCGCTGGCAGGAGCTCTCCGCGTAATGATCATCGGGGCGCTGGCGGCAGGTTGCGCTTTCGCGGTGGCGAAGTTGATACAGGCTTAAGGAGCCGGGCGCGCGGACTGCGCGGGTCAGCTGGTGCCGGAGTTGGCTGGTGCACGGCTATGACTGTTCTTCTTTTAGCCGGGTGCCGGGTAGCAGCGTAGCGACCAGCATGGTGATCGACGCAAGGGCCACCAGGAAGATGCCTATCCTCGGTGTCGGGCAGATGCCGCGATAGCAGGCGGTGAACAGCAGATAGCATTTGAGACAAAAGGCGACGGTCAGCGCCGATACGAATATGTTAGCCCGCTTGGCCCAGACCCTGGGAAAGAGGAAGAGGATCGTCTGTATGACGGCAAAGAACATAAAAATTTTACCGGGACGGCCATAGGTATTTCCCTCCGAGAAGAAACCGGTAAATTCTTTTCGCAGATCCGGGTACCAGGCCCACGGAAGAAAACAGGCTCCAACGAGCAGGGCGGCAGCCAGGATACCAATCCATTGAGAATATTTCATGGTGCGAATATACGCCGCGGGGGTCAGTCCTGTGCGTGGAAAGTCACCGGCGGTCGGGGGGGGTGGTGGAAGAGCGGCGTTTATAAAGGAAAAGCTGCCATTTCTCTTCCGCCACGCCGGACTTGTCCATTTCGGCGCGGGAAAGGGTAAAGAAAAGATCGGAGAGGCGATTGATATAAGCCATGATATAGTCCTCTACCCCATCCTCTTTCATCAGCGTCACCAGCAGGCGTTCGCCGCGTCGCATCTGGGTGCGGACGACATGACAAAGAGCTGATATCTCGTTGCCGCCCGGCAGGAGGAAATAATCCGATGGGGAGGTCATGGCGGCTTCCAGTTCATCGATCCATTGTTCACAAAAGACAGCGCCATCCTCGGGCCGGGGGTTGGTATTTTCCTTTTGGCAGTCCGAAGGACGGGCAAGGTGGGACATCATGTCCATCATATCTTTTTGAATACGGTGCAGGTTGGGCTGCCAGGGATGGTCATTATCCAATTTAGCCCGCAACAGGCCGATCGTAGAATTGACCTCGTCGAGCGTGCCAACGGCATCGACCCGGGTATCGTCCTTGTGGACACGCTTGCCGCCGAAGAGGCCGGTCGTTCCTTTGTCTCCTTTTTTGGTATATATCTTCATATGTGTGAAAGCTGGATGAGTATAATGGTCAGCAAAGTTACAGCATGGTTGATATATTTCACGCGGGTGAGGTCTTTTCGTGTGACGGTGCGGTCGGATGATCCGATAAAGGGCTTGGTCACGGTGACGCCGTGATAGACATTCGGTCCTCCAAAGCGACAACCCAGGATACCGGCGAGGGCGGCCTCGGGATAACCCGAATTGGGGCTGGCATGCGCGTGGCCATAGCGGAAGACGTAGACCAGCCCCTGACGGCTGCCCGTGACCAGCACCATCAGCAGGGCGGTGATCCTGGCGGGGATGAAGTTGGCCAC
>Ga0070681_10006747_pt1 | contig 11174 bp, 9 predicted proteins | sample KBSC83BmetaG_FD_65650 | JGI IMG/M metagenome (GOLD analysis project Ga0070681, IMG submission 65650) | Corn rhizosphere microbial communities from Kellogg Biological Station, Michigan, USA - KBS C8-3B metaG | ecosystem: Host-associated > Plants > Roots > Rhizosphere | place: USA: Michigan...
CGCAGCTTGCGAAAGCAGACAAGATGTCCGAGGTGGATGTCGGGGCGGGTTGGATCGACGCCGAGCTTGATGCGGAGCGGTCGTGGACCAAGCAGCTTCTTTTTCAAATCTTCGCGGACGATCACTTCCGCGACCGAGCGCGACAGAAGCTCCTCCGCCGCCGCTTCTCGATCGATGACCTTATCTGTCACCGGTCAACGCTCCCTTTCCAATCCCCAACAGCAGACGCATGCTCTCGCCCGGCCAACCATCCGGTAGCGTTCGCAACTGCGCGATCGTCTCGTCCTGATCGCGGTGCATCTGAGCGATGAGTTGATCGACGCCGTCAAAGCGCTGATCGCCGCGAACGCGATCGACGAAGAGAACGGCGAGTTCCGAACCGTAGAGATCGGCATCGAAGTCAATCAGGTTGACCTCGACGACGCGCGCGTGTTCGTCAAAGGTCGGGTTCGTTCCGACGTAGACCATGGATGGCACGAGACGTTCGTCGTGAAGAGTGCGCGAAAACGCAGCATATATCCCGTTCTCGGGGACCAGCAGCTTGCCGCTGAGTGCAAGATTAGCGGTCGGAAAGCCGAGTTCGCGACCGCGTCGTTGTCCCTGCACAACCGTTCCGCGCAGCAGATATGGACGACCCAGCAAGTCGGCGGCTTGCTTCACGTCGCCTTCACTGAGCGACGCGCGGATACGGCTGCTACTGAAATCCTGATCGTCATCGCCGATGCGCTCGATAACACGAAGCGCATACCCGAACTCTTCACCTAGCTGCCGTAGGACGTCGATATTGCCTGAGCGTCCACGCCCGAAGGCGAAGTCGGCGCCAACGATGAGTTCGGTTGGATGAAACGCCGACACGACCTGTTCGACGAACTGACGTGCTTCGAGCGCGGCAACATCCGATGTGAAGGTGATCGGCGCGACCTCATCGATGCCGAGATCGCGAATAAGCTGCAACCGATCGGCAGTCGCCGAGAGGCGTGGTGGGCTAACATCCGGCCGAAGCACTTCAAGCGGTAGCGGTTCGAACGTGAGTGCGACCGATTGCAGCTGCTGAGCCCGCGCCGCGTTCACAACCTCGCCCAGTAAATACTGATGGCCCCGATGCACGCCATCGAAGTTGCCGATCGTCAGTACCGAGCGTCCATCGCCTGCGTGATCAACGTGAGGAAATAACTGCGGGATCACCCGCGTCCTCCTGCATCAGACATGTATCACCATTTTCGGTTGCCAGAATTCGTGTTCGCGCAAGCCAACTCCAAGCCAGCAACCATCGGTCTGGAACGCATTTCCGCGTTCCAGATTGGAGCGACCTATCGCGGCCACCGAACGCCCATCATACCATGCGTTCACGTCTTTCGGGCCAAGTGCCAACGCCGCGCTCGAGTCTTCGGCGAGCGACGGGTGTAACGCGAATCGTTCGAACGTCTCGGGGCTCAGATCTTGTTCGAGTTCGGCCATCGACCAGGCATCGCGAAGGCCGAAGCGTCCGCTCTCGATGCGCACCAACGCGTGCAGGTAGGCGGAGGTTCCGAGCGCATCTCCGAGATCACGAGCGAGCGAGCGAATGTAGGTTCCGGCTGAGCAAAGAATGTCGAGATAGAGATCGGGGAAGCGATAGTCAAGGAGGTCGAGCCTGTCGATGCGTACGCGACGGCTTGGAACATCGATCATCGTGCCGCGTCGGGCGTAGCGGTAGAGCGGCTGACCGTCGACCTTGATCGCCGCGTGTGCCGGCGGGATTTGCTCGATGTTGCCGGTGAGGCGCGTCAGCGCATCGTGTAGGGCGTCTTGCGTCGATGGCTGGCACCGCACAGGACCAATGGTCAGAGGACCTTCGATGTCGCCCGATTCGGATCCTGCACCGAGGACCACGTGCGCCGCGTAGCGCTTTGTGTGGCTCGTCAGCGCGCCGAGGAGCTTCGTCGCCCGACCGATGCCGAGAATCATCACTCCTTCGGCCGCCGGATCGAGCGTCCCCGCGTGGCCGACTTTACGCGTTTGGAGAAGCCGTCTAACCCGCGCGACGACGTCGTGTGACGTTAGGCCGCGAGGTTTGTCGACGACGAGGATACCGTGCAGCTCCATTGACCTACTTCATTGGGCCGACAGCGCTGACGCGCGAGGAAATGTCCTTCAGAAACGCGTCGCGCGCTTCGACCCCGGGGGCCAGGCTGCAGCCGGCGGCGCGACTATGACCGCCCCCGCCGTACAGCTTCGCCAGCTGCGCGACGTCGATATCTTCGGCGATGGCGCGCAAGCTGGCGCGCCAGCCGGACGGATTCTGATAGAGCAGAATGCTGGCTCGTGCCTCGCTCGTGCCGGCGATGAAATTGACGATCCCCTCGCCCTCGGCTGCGGTGGCGCCGCTCGCTTCGAGCATCTCCGGCGTGATTTCGGTCCAGATGAGTTGGCCGAGCAGCTGCGAGCGACTCAGCGCCAACCCCCAGAGCTTGACGGTGGTGAACGGTTTGATTCGGAAGAGATTGTCGACGATCGCGACGACATCGGCTCCCGCCTCAGTCAGATCGGCGGCGACTCGCAGAGTGCGGCTGGTTGTACTCGGCGTCTTGAGTCCCAGCGTGTCGCCATACAGGCCGGTGGCAAGGCAGGTCGCCACCTCAGCGGAAAAATCCAGTCGCAACGAGGCAAACATGAGCGACAAGATTTCGCAGGTTGCTGCGGCGGCCGGATCGACGATTCGGCACCGCCCAAACCCCGAATTGGTGATGTGATGATCGATCGAGAGCAGCGGAATCTGGTCGTCAAACCAGTCGGCATGTTTCCGGTAGAACGGCCCCATCCGATGGAGTTCGGCGCAGTCGACGACCAGAATGGTGTCGAACTCGCTCCGCTCGACGCCCGCGGGATCGCGGAGGCGCTCGGCACCCGGCATGAATTTGAGCGTCTCAGGCAGCTCGCCATCACCCACGACCGGTATGACGACCTTCCCGTTTGCGACCGCGAGGTCGGTAACGGCGAGAACCGAAGCGACAGCATCGGAATCGGGGTGCGCATGGGTGGCGATGAGGAGACCGTTGGAAGCGACTATCTGATCCCAGATATCGGCAAAGGATGCGTTCGTCGGCGTAGCGATCGCCACGTCCTCGCCGGTTGAAACTGAGGCATCACTCACGTTCGGGTTCGTCCTCACTCGATTCAGCGGACTGCGCCGCCGGCGACTCGTTGTTCAATTCGTTAAGCACGCGGGTGATGGTATCGGCATACTCCATTGATCGATCCGACTCGAAGGTGATTACCGGAATGTGCCGCAGCCGCATCCTCGGACGGAGTTGATGCCGAATGAAGCCGGAAGCGCCTCGCAGTGCCTTGAGCGCGTCATCAAACTCTTCATCCGAACCGAGAACAGAGACGTGCGCGTGGGCGTAACGAAGATCAGGGCTCATGTCAACCTGTGTGATGCTGACCAGCCCGAGCCGCGGATCGTTGAGATCCCGCTGCACGATCTTGCTGATCTCCTCGCGCAGAAACTCGCCGACCTGTTGCTGTCGCCGTGTAGTCACTGCATTGCAACCTTTCTCGGCCGGAGCGCAACCAGGCCCCGTCAAAACGGGGCCTGGACAGATCTAGAGCGTTCGGGCGACCTGTTCCGTATGATAGAACTCGAACTGATCCCCAACCTGAACGTCCGCGAAACCGGCAAGTGTCACGCCACATTCGTAGCCGGCTTGTACTTCGCGTACATCATCTTTGAAGCGCTTCATCGACGCGATCACGCCATCGTGTACGACAGTGCCACTGCGCAACACGCGTACGCGCGAATTACGGGTTGCCTTGCCGTCAAGCACATACAGCCCGGCTACGACGTCGCGTGTCGGCAAGCGGAACGTGTTGCGCACTTCAGCGTAGCCGTCGGTGAACTCCTTGATTTCCGGTTGCAAGAGACCGGTCATCGCGGCCTTCATCTCGTCGACGAGGTTGTAGATGATGTCGTAGTAGCGGATGTCGACGCCGGCCGAATCGGCGGCGCGTCGTGCTGCGGCATCGGGTCGCACAGTGAACCCGATGATGATCGCGCCCGAAGCGACGGCGAGCATGACGTCCGATTCGGAGATCGCACCGGTCCCCGTGTGAACCACCTTCACCCCGACGGTCGACGATTCGTCGTTCAGCTTCATCAACGTGCCCTGGATCGCTTCGAGCGATCCCTGGACGTCAGCCTTGAGCACGACACGCAGCTCTTGCGATTCGCCCTCTTGCACGTGCGAATAAACTTCGTCGAGCTTGATGACACGCGTTTCGGTGAACGCTTCGGCGCGGCGCTGCCGTTGCCGTTCTTCAGCAAGCGACCGTGCCATCCGCTCATCGTCGACAACCTGCAGAATGTCGCCGGCCTCCGGAACGTCTAAGAGGCCAAGGATCTCGACCGGAAAGGATGGCTCAGCGCGGCGCACACGATGAGCGTGGTCATCGTTCATCGCCTTGATTCGGCCCCACGTTGCGCCGACGACGACCATGTCGCGCATACTCAACGTGCCCGATTGAATGAGCGCAGTCGCAACCGGGCCACGACTTCGGTCGACCTTGGCTTCAATAATGATCCCAATGGCCGGCTTGTTCGGATTTGCTTTCAATTCCTGCACGTCAGCAACCAGCAGGATAATTTCGAGCAGATCGTCAATGCCGAGACGCTCTTTCGCCGAAATCTCGACGAACGGGGTGTCTCCACCATAATCCTCAGGGATGACGCCGATATCCGAAAGTTGCTGCTTGACCCGGTCGGGATTGGCCGAAGGCAGATCGATCTTGTTGACCGCGACGATGATCGGAACATTGGCGGCGCGGGCGTGGTTAACGGCCTCCCGTGTTTGCGGCATCACGCCGTCATCAGCGGCGACGACCAGCACGGCAATGTCGGTTACCTGCGCGCCGCGGGCGCGCATCGCCGTGAACGCCTCGTGACCAGGCGTATCGAGGAACGTAATCTTGCGGCCCTGGATATCGACCTGATAGGCACCGATATGTTGGGTGATGCCACCCGCTTCGCCCTCGGCGACCTTCGTTTCACGGATGGCGTCGAGGAGTTTCGTCTTGCCGTGATCGACGTGGCCCATGATCGTTACGACCGGCGGTCGGGTCACCGCGTCCGGATCGGTCGCCAGTTCATCTCGCCTGGTCTCGACCGCCGCGTTCGCGTGTTGGACGACTTCGGGCACATGCTCTTCGGTTTCGAAACCAAGTTCGGCGGCGACGCTGGATGCGGTTTCGAAATCAATCTGCTGATTGATGTTCGCCATGATGTTCCGGCCCATGAGGATCTTGATTACCTCAACCGGATTGACGCCGAGCGCATCGGCCAGTTCGCCAACCGACATCGCCGGTCCGATGACCACCGGACCGGTTGCCACCGGAGCGCGTCGCGCGTCCATCACCTGCGTTGAGCGGATTGGCGGCCCGCTCGGCGACGGCGTAGCGTTCCGCCCACGGTTTGACTTACCTCGGCTCCCGCCGCGTCCACCTCTTCGGTTTTGACTCATAAATACCTCCTACTGGCGCGGCGTCAGCTTCGTACGTTGTCGTCCTTTCGAAAGTGCTCATCCGCGTATTGACTCAATACGTTTCGAACGTCCGCGTCGATATCCGCTTTGAGCGCCCGGTCGAGTGCGGTGCCGGCGACGGCCCGCTCCCAACATGTGAACTTGTCGCACAGATATGCGCCACGCCCATTGCGTTTCCCGGTTGGATCGATTTGGACACCTTCGTCTGGAGTTCTCACAATGCGCACGAACTGTCGCTTGGCGTCCTTGTCTCGACAAACGACGCATGTCCGCAACGGAACATGCTTAGGGCGAGGTCCCTTGCGGCTCGCTCGTGCTCCGATGCTCTCTGACATTCGATCACCTCCGGCGTGTATCACGCAGCTCAACGCCGGTCGCTAACTACCAACTTGCGAGTTTTCCTCTTCGGTTACCGGGATCTCGTCTCCTGTTTCGTAGTCGAAACGGGCGCGCAGATCGCGGTTGTAATAAACGTTGAGCACGCCGTTCTCAACTTCGACGTCGACGCTCATGTTGACCAGATCGGGCGTCAGCGGCCCAAATTCCTTTTCGCGTACGTTGATCGTGCCGCCAGCGTGAACCAGCCGTGGTTGCCGGCCAAGGCCCATCATATCGTCCGGGCCACTGGCGAGCGCTTCACGCGCACGACGCAGGATGTCGTCATCGCCACTGCTGCGCAGCGATTCCGGATCCTTAATATCGATGCGCCAGCCGGTCAGCTTGTAGGCGAGCCGTGCGTTCTGGCCGTCCTTGCCGATCGCCAGCGACATTTGTTCCGTAGGAACGATCACTCGAGCGACCTTCTCATCTTCGTTTAACGAGACGCTGATCGGCTTCGCCGGGCTCAGCGCGTTCGAAATGAAGGTCGGCAGATCCGGCGACCACTCGATCACATCGATCTTCTCGCCGTAGAGCTCGTTCACGATGTTCTGAATGCGCACACCGCGCACTCCGACGCAGGAGCCGACCGGATCGACCTTCTCCTGGCGCGCGGCGACGGCGACTTTTGAACGCAGCCCCGGCTCGCGGGCGACCGCCATGATCTCGACGGCGCCGCTGAAAATCTCCGGCACTTCGAGCTCGAAGAGCCGCTTGATCAGGCTGGCATGCGTACGCGAGACGATCAGCTGCGGTCCACGCGGATCCTTGTTAACCTCAACGAGGTAGACCTTGAGCCGCTGGCCTGGTCGGTAGCGCTCGTTCGGCACCTGTTCGCGTGCCGGCATTACCGCTTCGGCCTTGCCAAGGTCGACGATGACCGCCTTCGGGTCGGCTCGCTGGACAATGCCGTTCAGCACCTCGCCGACGCGATCGATGTATTCGGAATAGACGCCTTCGCGCTCGAAATCGCGAATACGCTGTAACACCACTTGCTTCGCCGTCTGCGCGGCGATACGACCGAAGTTCTGCGGCGTCTTGTCGAAGCGCACCGTATCGCCGATAATCGCCTCGGGATGCGTCTTGCGTGCTTCCTGGACGGTGATCTCGGTTTCGGGATCCTCTACCTCTTCGACCACCTGCTTGACGACATAGATGCGGATCGAACCGTTGGTTGGCTCCAGTTCTACCTGCACCTCTTCGTCGGTGCCCGCCATCTTTTTGTAAACCGTCTTAAGCGCGTGCTCGACGGAGGTCAGGACTGCTTCCCGCGGAATACCGCGCTCAGCCGCGATCTGCGCAATGGCGGTATAGAAATCGCTCTTCATTGTGAGGGAAACCTCCTTCGCCAACCGCGTTGTGAGTACTCTCTGAATCTCGGGTTTTGTATCCCCGGAGCAGGATCGTTGGATGCCCATAAAAAATGAAAGTGGGCGGAGCCCACTTTGACCAGGGCATTGTCGATTCCTGCTGGAAGTATATCAAATACGGACAGGTGGCCCGACCGCCGCGTACACGGAGATCGGCCAACCCCGTGCTATAATCCCGGCGACCGCTAACGGTCTGCGCGGGAGCCACAGGGGGACGAATGAAGCTCCGAACCTGGCTGCAGCCGGGGATGCTGATCAAGCGCTGGATCGCGCTGCTCATCGTCGGTATTGTGATGACAAGCCTGGCGCTGGCGATGGCACTCGCGTGGATCTACCGTAACTATCACTTTCCAACTCGCTTCAACGGCATCGTGCATGCGGTGACGCTCCAGTTCATTCCACATCCGTTTCGTGAGATCGTGGTACTGGTGGGAGGCACGCTCTTTGTCGTTCTTGGCGCGCTTCAACTCGGTCGCTCGCTGCTCTCGCCCTTCCTTGATCAACGAACCGGCGAGCAAGGACTCGCCGAGATCATTCACTCGCATCGGTTCGGTCCGGCCGAGCCTGAACTGCGTGTCGTCGCCATCGGCGGCGGAACCGGGTTGTCAACGCTTCTGCGCGGTCTGAAGCTCCATAACATCGATATCACGGCGATCGTGACGGTCGGGGATGACGGCGGCAGTTCGGGTCGCCTGCGGACGGAATTCAACATGCCGCCACCGGGCGACATTCGCAACTGCATCGTGGCGCTGGCGGACGCTGAACCGCTCATGGGCGATCTCTTTCAGTACCGTTTCGAACAGGAGAACTCGTCGCTCGACGGCCATAGCTTCGGAAACCTGTTCATCACCGCGATGACTCAGGTATCAGGCAGCTTCGAGCGTGCGGTCGTTGAGTCGTCGCGTGTGCTGGCGGTACGCGGACAGGTACTGCCGTCGTCGCTGGAGAACATTACCGTCTGTGCCGAGATGGTCGATGGGACGATTATCCGTGGCGAATCGAACATCACGCATGAGCGCTCGCGGATCAAGCGGGCTTTTCTCGAGCCGTCATCGCCCGAGGCATACGATCCGGCGATTGTCGCGATTCTCTCCGCCGATCTGATCGTTCTCGGCCCCGGAAGTCTCTATACGTCCGTCTTACCGAACATGCTGGTTCAGGGCATCGCCCATGCGGTACGTTGCTCTCAAGCGACCAAGGTTTTCGTCTGCAACGTCGCGACGCAGCCGGGTGAGACGGACAACTTCGGCGTCGTCGAGCACGTTGCCGCGCTGAAGGACCACGTTGGAGGCCGGATCCTCGATTACGTGCTGGTGAACAGCAATTTCGACCCAGCGGCGACCAAAATCAAACCGGAGTGGTCCGTGAGCGCGGTCGGCCTTGACGGAATCGACGAGATCGGCGACGGTGCGACCGTCGTCCTGCGCGACGTCGTCAATCCCGACTTCCCGCTACGACATGATCCAGCCAAACTCGCGAATGAATTGCTCAAGCTCGCTGCTCTGAACCGCGAGCGGTCGTCTGGTCGTGATATCGCGATGACTGGCAATGGTAACAATGGGCACAATGGTCACCATCCAATGGAGCCGACGGTGGACGCGATCGGCGCAAACGGCAAGGCTTCCGTCTCGCGGCAGCAAGCAAATCATTAGGGAGGGTTCTCGATGGCGGTTCGGATCGGGATCAATGGTTTTGGAAGAATCGGGCGGCAGGTGTTCAAGGCGATCGCCGGCGAGTTCGAGGACGAACTCGAGGTCGTCGCCGTCAACGACTTGATGGACGCACACACACTGGGTCACCTGCTCAAATATGATTCGACCTATGGGATTTACGAAGCTGAAGTCGAGTCGTCCGACGACGCGATCCGGGTCGACGACCAGGAAATCAAAGTTTTTGCCGAGCGCGATCCGGCGAAGCTGCCCTGGGGTGACAATGGTGTCGATCTAGTGATCGAGTCGACCGGCTTTTTCACTGATGCGACGAAGGCGCGGGCCCACATCGAGGGCGGTGCCAAAAAGGTCATCATCACGGCACCGGCGAAAAATGAAGACATTACCATCGTGCTCGGCGTCAACGAAGATGCCTACGATCCGGCGGTGCACAACATCGTGTCGAACGCTTCCTGCACCACGAACTGCCTTGCGCCGGTCGCCAAAGTCGTGCTCGACAAGTTCGGCATTCGTCGCGGCTATATGACAACTGTGCACTCGTACACGGGCGATCAGGTATTGCTCGACGCGCCGCACAAGGATCTGCGCCGTGCACGTTCGGCGGCCCTCAACATCGTACCGACGACGACCGGCGCTGCGCGCGCTGTGGCGTTGGTTATCCCGGAACTGAAAGGCAAGTTCGACGGCTTCGCGCTGCGCGTTCCGACGCCGACCGTCTCGCTGATCGACTTCGTGGCGGAACTCGAGAATCCGACGACCGTCGAAGAGTTGAACGGCGTCTTCAAGGCCGCCGCTGAAGACGAACTGGCCGCGATCATGCTCTACTCCGACGAGCCGCTCGTTTCGACGGACTTCCGAGGAGATTCTCATTCGGCGATCATCGATGGTCTTTCGACGATGGTCATGGACGGCAACTTCGTCAAGGTCGTTGCCTGGTATGACAACGAATGGGGCTACTCCTGCCGGGTGGCCGACCTGGCTTATATGATGGCAGAGATCGGAATCAGCTAGCTCCGGTTCCGTTTGATCGGTGCCGTAGGCGGCTGGCTGCTTGATCGAAATCCGCCACGGCCGTTGCCGGTTCCGATCGCTCTGATCGGGACCGGTTTTTGCATACCATCCGTCACGTAGGTGAAGGAGTGACGATGTCGTTACGACGAGTACAGGATATGGATGTCGCGCGCAAGCGTGTGCTGGTTCGTGCGGACTTCAACGTCCCGCTCGATCATGGCGAGATCACCGACGATACTCGTATTCGAGCGACGCTGCCCACGATCGAACTGCTGCGCGAGCGTGGCGCACGCATCATTCTGATGTCGCATCTGGGTCGTCCAAAAGGGCAGGTGCGCGAGGAGTTGCGTCTGGCACCGGTGGCCAAGGCCCTATCTGATCTGCTCGGTGCGCCAGTCAACTATGTGCGAGACATCGTTGGCTTCGATGTCGATGAGGAGATTGCGGGACTCTCAATGGGCGACGTGGCGCTCATCGAAAACGTCCGCTTCGATCCGCGTGAAGAAAAGAACGACCCTGAATTCGCGAAGGAACTGGCGGCGCTCGGCGATTGCTTCGTCAACGACGCATTCGGCGCGGCTCACCGCGCACACGCTTCAACCGTCGGCGTCACGGAGGATCTTCCGTCGTCCGCTGGGCTGCTGCTGCAACGCGAAGTTGATGCGCTCTCGCACGTGCTGAACGACGCCGAGCGACCGTTCGCTCTCATCCTCGGCGGCGCCAAAGTCTCCGACAAGATCGGCGTAATTAATCACCTGCTGGAACGCGTCGATCGCGTGCTGGTTGGCGGCGGCATGGCGAATACGTTCCTGAAGGCGAAGGGGATCGACGTCGGCAAATCGCTGGTCGAAGAAGACAACGTCGACGTGGCGGCCGATGTGCTCGCGCGGGCCGAAGAGCGTGGGGTCGATCTCGTCCTGCCGGCCGACGCTGTCGTTGCCACGCAAATGTCCGAAGATGTCGAGGCTAGTACGGTCATTGTCGAACGGGTCGGCTCCGATCAGGCGATCTTTGATATTGGACCGGAAAGTGTCAAGCGATTCGCCGGGGCGCTGCGTCCGGCGCGGACGATTGTCTGGAACGGCCCGATGGGCGTCTTCGAGATCGCCAAGTTTTCTGCCGGCACGCGCGGGGTGGCCGATGCCGTGGCCGCATCCGACGGATTCACGCTCGTCGGCGGCGGCGATTCGGTCGCGGCCGTGGAGCAGCTCGGTGTCGCCGACCAGATC
>Ga0070681_10006753_pt1 | contig 11166 bp, 12 predicted proteins | sample KBSC83BmetaG_FD_65650 | JGI IMG/M metagenome (GOLD analysis project Ga0070681, IMG submission 65650) | Corn rhizosphere microbial communities from Kellogg Biological Station, Michigan, USA - KBS C8-3B metaG | ecosystem: Host-associated > Plants > Roots > Rhizosphere | place: USA: Michigan...
GGCGTCGACCACGATCGAGTTCGGCGAGGCGTTTCTCGCTGCGCTCGAGTGCGAGGACTTGAGCGTGATCGTCGCGAAGGTCGCCGCCGTGGGCCCCGAGCACTACGGGATGGACCTGCATCTCCCCGAGAACGCGTTCCGCTTCCGGCGCTGGATCAAATCGCGGGCGCGCGCATGACGACACCGGCATACGACATCGATGCGTGGCGGCGCCGCATCCCGCTCCTCGCGTCGTGCATCCCGATGAACAATTGCTCACAGGCACCGCAGACCGACGCGACCCGCGCCGCCGCCGCGCGATATCTCGATTCGTGGAACACGAGCGGGATGGACTGGGATGCATGGATGACCGAGGTGGCGCTCGCGAAGAATGCGTTCGCGAAGCTCATCGGCGCCGCGCCATCGGACGTCGCGGTGTTCGGCTCCGTGTCCGCGGCGGCGAGCGCAGTCGCGAGCGCGCTCGATCTCGACGGTAAGCGAAAGCGCATCGTCGTGAGTGAGATGGAATTCCCCGGTGTCGCTCACGTCTGGCTGGCACAGGGTCGCCGCGGCGCGCAGATCGCCTGCGACGAACAGATCGACGAGCGCACCGCGCTCGTGTCGGCGTGCCACGGCTGGTATGTCAACGGATTCGTTCAGGACATAGCGAGCATCGCCGCGCGCGCCCGAGCCGCCGGCGCTTTGTCGTTCGTCGATGCCTACCAGACGCTCGGCGCGGTGCCGGTGAACGTCCGCGAGCTCGGCGTCGACCTCCTTGCGGCAGGTACGCTCAAGTTCCTGATGGGTGTACCGGGTATCGCGTTTCTGTATGTGCGGCCGGAGATCGTCGAGTCGCTCCGGCCCACCGCAACCGGCTGGTTCGGCCGAGTGGATCCGTTCGCGTTTGATTCACAAACACTCGACTGGTCGCCTAACGCGAGCCGCTTCGACGCCGGGACGCCGCCGGTGATGAACGCGTACATTGCGCGGGCTGGCATGGAGATCATCAACGAGGTGAGTCCTGCGAGCATTCGCGCCTGGCACGAAGTGCTCGCTCGCCGCCTCATCGAGGGCGGCCGCGCTCGCGGCTTGACGCTGCATGGTACGGACGACGTCAATCACAAGACGGCGACGACGGCGTTCGTCGTCCCCGACTCGCACGCCGTCGAGGCGGCGATGCGCGCGCGCGGCGTGCTGCCGTCCGCGCGCGGCCCGGTGATCCGCCTCGCACCCCACTTCTACAACACGCTCGATGACGTCGACCGCGCGCTCGACACCCTCGCCGACGTCGTCCGCCCCCGCTGAACACACCGCGGCACCGAGCCGCGAGACGTTCGCGTCGCGGCTCGGCGGGTTGCTGACGATCGTCGGCGTATCCGTCGGGCTCGGGCACGTGTGGCGCTTCCCGTACATGGTCGGGAAGTTCGGCGGCGCCGCGTTTGTGCTTTTCTACGTGGTCGTGTCGGTGGTCATCGGCGTGCCCGCGCTGATGGCCGAGTTCGCGCTTGGCCGCAGTGCGCGGCGCGGACCCGTGGGCGCGTTCGAGCGCGGCGGGTTTCCATATGGGCGCTATGTCGGGTGGTTCCTCTTCTTCGTGGTGACAGCGGCCACCGGCTACTACTCGGCAGTCATCGGCTGGGTGCTCTGGTACACGGTGAGCCAGGTCGCGATGCTTGGGCACGTGCGGTTGGACGCCGCAGCCATTCTGCCGCCTAACGACGGCTTCGTCCTCAAGTCATTGCTACTCCAGCTCTGCTGCACAGCAATCGTGATCCTCGCGTGCGCCGCCGTGATCGTGAGGGGCGTGCGGAAGGGCATCGAGGTCGTGAGCACGATCCTGCTGCCGGCGATGACCATCGTCACGATCGCGGTCATGATCCGCACGCTCACACTGCCTAACGCGTGGCGGGGCGTGCAGTGGTACCTGCTCGAGTTTCGCTTCCACGATCTCTCGGCAAATGTGATGGCCGCGGCGATCGGACACGCGATCTTCGCGCTGTCGTTAGGCGGCACGTTCATGGTCGTATACGGATCGTACCTGCACGCCGACGAGAAGCTCGCGCGTCCCGCGTTGTGGACGGTCATCGGCGACACCGGGTCGTCACTCATCGCGGGGCTGGCGATCATACCAGCCGTGTTCGCGTTCGGGCTCTCGCCCGCCGCCGGGCCGGGATTGATCTTCGACACCCTGCCGAAGGTCTTCGCGGCGATGCCCGCAGGCTGGCTCTTCGGCGCGTTGTTCTTCGTCAGTCTCGTCGGAGCGGGCTATCTCTCCGACATCGGCGCGCTGGAGGTGCTGGTCGCGGGACTCACCGACAACACCCGGCTCTCGCGCGCGCGCGCGGTGTGGGTGATGTCGGCGGCGTGCTTCATTCTGTCGATTCCGCCGAGCGTCAACATGTCCATCTTCGTGCCGTGGGACCTCACCTTCGGCTCCGGCATGCAGACGCTCGGTTCCCTGCTCGCCGTGATCACCGTCGGCTGGTGTCTCCACCGCGGCGCGGCGCTCGCGGAGCTGTTCGGCGCCGGCGAGGAGCCCGTGCCGATATGGATGTTCTACTGGATTCGCTTCGGGATTCCGATCATCATCGTGGGCGTCGGCGTGTACTGGCTGCTGACGCAGGTCTTCCGCATCTTCGCCGGGGTCTGACCAATGACCGTGCTCACTGATCTCATCAACGCGCTCGACCGCGGCTCGCTGAAGGTCGTGGACCTCACGCAGCCGCTCGGCCCCGACACACCCGTGATCGGGCTGCCGCCGATGTTCGCGCCGTCGCCCGGCGTCTCGATGGAGGTGATCTCGCGCTACGACGAGAAGGGGCCGGCGTGGTATTGGAACACCATCACGATGGGCGAGCACACCGGCACCCACTTCGACGCGCCCGTGCACTGGGTCACGGGCAAGGACCTCCCCGGCAACCGGTGCGACACGATCCCGCCGCGGCGGTTCATCGGCCCCGCGTGCGTGATCGACGTGACCGCCGAGGTCGCGCGGAACGAGGACTTTCTGCTGATGCCGGAGCATGTGACGAAGTGGGAGGGCCAGCACGGCCGCATCCCGCCTAACGCCTGGGTGCTCCTCCGCACCGGGTGGAGCAAGCGCACCGATCGTGAGCGTTTTCTCAACGTGACGCCGGAGGGTCCGCACAGTCCGGGATTTCACAAGAGCACGTCCGAGCTGTTGGCCAAGGACCGCGACATCCTCGGCGTGGGTGTGGAGACCGTGGGCACCGACGCCGGGCAGGCGGGCAGGTTCGATCCGCCATTCCCGAACCACACGACGATGCACGGCAATGGCAAGTTCGGGCTGGCGAGCCTGTGCAACCTCGATCAGTTGCCGGCGACGGGTGCGGTGGTGATCGCCGCCCCACTCAAGATCGTGGACGGGAGCGGGAGCCCCTTGCGCGTGCTGGCGATCGCGCCCGCCTAGCGGGTACGATCATGACGCTCTCAGTCGCGAAGGGCTCCAGCCCGCGACGCGTCTGAACGAGCGGCACATGTGGCTGTGATCAGCGAACCCACAGTCGTGGGCGATCTGAGACAACGGGGCCGTCGTACCGAGAATCGCAGTGGTTGCGCGCTTCACCATCTGGAGCGTGCGGTAGTCGCGCGGCGACAGGCCATAGGTATGCCGAAACTGCCGCGCGAGATGCACGGGATGGACATCCATCTCCTCAGCGAGCGCCGAAACGGAGAGCCGTGCCTCGACGTCGTCGAGTAGCCGTCGGGCGCGCGCGACCAGCGCTCTGTCTGGACACTGACTCGGCCCCAATGTCGCCAGCAAGTCGGTGAGCGCATCCTCGTCGCGCGCGATGAGCCGTAGCGCTGCCCGAAACGCCATCGGGTTGTCGGCCCAGCTCCAATCACGAATGGGCTCCTCGAAGCGGTCGCCGTCGGGGATGACAGCAAGAATCACGGCGCCGTCGGGGCCGAAGCGATTGGTGTGCCGCAGTCCGTACGGTCTCGTCGCCACCGACCCCGCGTCCGCTACGACGGTGCGAGACTGTACTTCCTCGAGAAAGGTGCCCCGAAGCACGATCGTCAGTCCCTCCTCGTCATGGGCGTGCGGGCGGATTTCCTGAAAGGGCGCATAACGCACGATCGTGACGACGCTGCGCGACACGCGCGTCTCGAGGATGACCTCGGAAGGGTTCATCGCCTCCCGAATTCGCGGAGATGGCTTCACGGCCTCAATAGTCGCCCAGTGTTGGATTCGTTCAAGCCCAGCGGTCCGGAAGCAACGATACTCGATCATGTCAAAAGTCGCACTGATTCTCGCCCTGGTGTTCCCAGCTTTCGTCGCAGCGCAGCAACCCGGATCGGCCGGGGCCAAACGACCGAAGCTCGAGGTACTCAAGTCGCTTCCAGAGGCGCAGCTCTTTCCGCTGATGAACCTCGTCGCCACGTCGCTGGGTGTGCGGTGCGACTACTGTCACGTCCAGGCCAACCCGGACCTCTCCAAGACCCCGTCGAACCTCGGCGGCTGGGTGTGGGATCGTGATGACAAGGAGCCGAAGCGCCGAGCGCGCGAGATGATGAAGATGGTGGTGGAGCTGAACGCGTCGCGCTTTCGCGGAGAGAATAAGGTCACGTGTTATACCTGCCATCAGGGCGGCACGCAGCCGTCGCGTCTCCCGCCACTCCCGCCGCCCGCCACGGGTTCCGCACGAACCGCGCTTCCGACGCCGCTTCCCTCGGCGGACCGTGTGCTTGCCGCGTACGTTGCTGCCGTTGGACCTGATGCAGGCACCGCCACGAGCATGCGTGGATGGGACGAGCGCCCGGAAGGCCGCTACGGAAAGTTCGAGATCACGGTCGCTGGATCCGATCGCTATCGCATCATGCTGACGACGCCGGAGGGCACCACGAATCAGGGGCTGGACGGGGATGTCGCCTGGGTCGTGGCCAACGACCGCGTCGTACGATTGACGTCGCCCGCGGACGTCGCGCGGATGCGGCGCATCGCCATGCGGTATCGCGCACTGAAGGAGCAGCCGTCCAACCTTCGGACGATCGGAATCGAACGCGTCGACGACCGCGACGCCTACGTTCTGCGGGCGAAGCTCGATTCCATCACGACGCAGACGTCGTACTTCGACGTCGTCACGGGACTCCTGCGGCGGGAGATCACCACGACGGAGACACTGCTCCTTCCGCTCGAAGAGCAGGTGGACTATGACGACTACCGCGACGTGAGCGGGGTGCAGATGCCGTTTCGCGTACGCATCTCCGACGGCGCTCCGTACTCGACGACGACGCGCATCATCCTTGACATCCGCCGCAACGTTGCCGTCGACGACTCGCTGTTCCGACCGCGGGCGACGCCGCACTAGCCTTCGTCGGTGGCCAATGGACGCGTGAGGTGCTCACAGACGGTAGTGTGACACTTGTGCCATTTCGCGACGGTAAACTTCGCAATGCGCGTGTTAGTTGAGTGATTGTGACTGTAGTGTCACGGCGTCGGTTGCGGCTCCTGCTATAGCTGGCCAAAAAGAACGCGCACACCTAACGGTCACGTCGTGCACTCACCAGCCGGACGCTCGTTGGGCCGGCTGGCCTTCGCGCTCGCTGCACTAAGCCGGCTCGCCTGACAACTCCCTGACTCACAAGCGCTCGACCCGCCACGGCTTCCGTCTGCATTTTCGGATCACTATGTGGATTCGATCAGCGCTCACCAGACACCGGAAACAGAGTGCAGCGCATCGCCTAACGCCTAACCGGCGGCACTGCGGTTGCGCGGGCAAGACGCCTCCGCGGCCGCAGTGCTCGACACCGGCGCTCGCATCGCGCACGCGGTGCACGAGGACTCGACCTACGTGGCTATACACAGGGCATGGCTATCCGCCGTGCCCTGACAAGAGCGCCTACGGCTGCGAGCCTCGTTAGGGTGCACGGGACGGAACTCGCGCCATTCAGAGCAGGCTGACTCATCTCTTCCCAGTAAGAATTCTTCAATCGCGTCTTCCATCATCCGCGGTTTGTTGCATCTGTCAGCGGATCCTCACGGAATCCGCGCAAGTCGCAGGCGGCGCGTAGTTGTCCAGGAATTTGCCGACCTCATTTCCTTCTTCGGATCCATCAGGCCTCGCGATCATCCAGTCCACGAGCTCGGCAATCGGGAACGTATGCGGCTGGCGATACCTGTAGCGGCGCACCGTCTGGACCGGGCTCCAGATCCGCCCTGCGATTTGCGTCGCAGCCTTTGCGCCGGTGACGCTGTCGACGGCCACGAACACCAACTCTTCCCGCCCCGCACTGTCGTGCAGCCAGGTTGAGACGAAGAACGTTTGACCCTTCGGCAGGCCGCGCTCGAACCGCTCACGCGCTGCTGGGAACGAAGCCCGGCCGGCGGCAGAGAGCGGAGCAATTGCCCGATGAACCGCCTCGAGCTGGCAGCGAAACGTTGCGGTCACCGGGCGATCCTGCGGGGCGTTGGGCGCAACTTCCACAGGGCGCTGGGCGCGCGCCGCTTGCGCAGCGACGACTGAGAAGATGCCGATAAAGCGGAGGCTTTTCAGGTAGCTCATACCCTTTTTGACGATGGACCCGCCGTTACGTTGCGCACTTTCTCGAGATCTTGGCTGGCAGAGAACGTTCTTCGTTAGGCAGCTGTCGCCGCGCCGGCTGCATGGGAACATTCGCGTTTCCCGAGGCTGCGAAGTGAGCGAATGCATTGCCAGGAATCGTCGACTACTCGAGATCGAACACGCGGCGAAGGATGGTCAGTCTCGGTGAGACGGGCCCACCGCGCTTGATTCCGTCCGCAAGCCAGCCGAGGGCAGCGAGGCGCGCGCTGAAGAGCGTGCGCTCGGCGAACTCCGCGTCGAGCGGCAGGTCGTATCCAGCCAGGGCTCGCTGGAAGAACGACCAGCCGCCGTGGAGGAGGACGTAGCTGAAGTCGAATGCGGGGTCGGAGAACACTCCGCCCCAGTCGATGATCCCGGAGAGACGACCCGTCGTCGGGTTGACGAGGACATGCTCCATCTGGAAGTCGCCGTGAACGAGTCGCAGCGGCCCAGGGAAGAAATCTGGCGCGCGCGGCGCTGTGTCGAGCCAGCGACACGCGTCCGGAGCGTGGTCCCTGATCTCGGGCACCTCTTTCGCCCATCGGCGCACCCGCTGCAGGGCAGCGGCCAGATCGACGTCGTTAGGGTCGGCGACGCCTATGATGTCGGCGGCGACGTCTCGCGGAATCGCGTGCAGGCGCGCGAGCACCCGAGCGATGTCGTCGGCGAACGCGGGGTTCAAGGGAATGGACGGATCATTCGCCGGGACGCCGGGAATCAGCTCGTACCCTGCGAATGTGCCCGCAAACCAGGCCGACGGCCTTCCCCAGCGAGTGATCCTCGGGACGCTGGCAATGTCGCCGATGGCGGACGCGACGAGCGCGTGGATCCGCTCTTCGTGCGCGAAGCCGTCCCCTTCCCCGATATGACGAGGGAATTGAAACACGACGTGCCCGTCGACGAGAAAAGTCTCATTCTCGAAGCCGTCGCCAAATCGCTCGAGCGTGTCGAGGTAGAGATCGGGAAACTGTTCGCGAATGACATTGCGCACACCATCGACGGTCAGCTCGCGGTCTGCGGGTGCCGGCTCGTAGAAGCCGACGGACTCGGTCATATCAACCTGCGGAGCACTCGCTCTTGTGGCTTGAACAGCACGAGGGGAGCGCCCGCTGCGTGCGAGACGCGTACAAATACTATCGTAAGAGGTATGCGGTCTCGAACCATGCGAAAACGATCCCGAGCCATGCGAGGAGGCCAGTCACGAGACGTCCCGCCAGCGTGCGTGCATTTCGCCGCCAATATACAATCAGCGCTCCGGTCGCGAGAGCCGCACACGCAATTATCGAGGAACGCAGGAAGCCCGGGCGCCCGCTGGCTCGCGTGCGCGCAAAGTAGGAGACTAAAGCAGCCAACACGAGGCCCGCGGCCAGCAAGAGCGCCCTGATACTCCGTGAAGCGGCCCATACGAAGAGCGTGGTCACAAGGACAGCGAAGACGCCAAACGAGACGAGATACTGGCCGATCGTAACGCTACGCAAGCGAGACGTCTCCGTCAGCAGCAGCGATCGTGAGAAAACTCTCAGATCGCAAACGCATTTCGAACGCCCGTGATATACTCGGCGATGTCCATGCCGTGTGCATGAGCCTCGGTCAGCACGACCGTCGAGCGCAAACGCGCGGCGAAGTCGATCCGGTCTCGAAAATCCTCGTCGAGTGGAAGACGATAGTTGCGCAACACTTCCTCGGTGAACTCCCAACCACGCCACGTGACCAGACGGCCAAAGTCCCCCGCCCTGTCGTCGAGCATCGTGTCAGTCCAGTCGAGGATGCCGGTGAGGTGACCCGTTTGCGGGTCTACGATGAGATTCTTCGAGCTCATGTCCGTGTGAGTGAAGCACAGCGGACCTTCATACTTGCGCAGCGGTCCGGCGGTGGCCGCGAGCCACTCGAGCCCGGGATCGACGGCAGGGTCCAGACCACGAAGCCGAGGCGCGCGCTCCACTCCCCGCGTCAACCAATCGCGTCGTCCCGGATCCTCCAGGTCCAGCTCAGGAATCCCGGCCGCTCGCGCCTTCTCGAGGGGAATCGAGTGAATCGCCTCGAGAGCGCTACCGATGTCCCTGGCGAGCGTCGCGTCCAAGCGTCGGCTGACGTCGTCCGCGGAGACTCCCTCGATGAATCGATGGCCGGCGAACTCGTACGGAAAGAATTCCGTGGGTTTGCCGACGAGCTGCACTCGTGGGACGAAGATGTTCGGTGCGAGAACGGATGCGACGAGATCGTGAGCGCGTCGCTCCGGTTCGAAGACACCGGCGATCCATCGCTGTCGCGGGAACCTGAAAGCCCAACCATCGGCTGTCAGGTAGACGTCGAATTCCCAACCCGTGGCGAGGTGCTCTGCGCTTTGCGCGTCGACGTGGGGGAAGCATGTCGCGATGGCCGCGCGTACGTCCTTCGGCGTCAGCGATCGATCGGGATACCAGGGAAGAGCGCTCATCGCGTGGCTCCTTCTATGAGGAGAATTCCTACAAAGCGGCGCTAAGCTATAAGGGCCTGGGCCTACGGCAGGCGCAGCGCACGAATGACGCGACCATCAGGATACGCTTGTACATAGTCGACGACGTTGCCCGTCGCATCACGTTCGAAGGTGATAACCGCTCCGATACCGTCGGGACTGAAGGCGCTCAGAGAGACCGGCACAAGTCGCGCACCGACTGATTGGCCCGACACCGTCGCGACGAGGTGGCCGCCCTCCCAATGTACGTTGTCGACGTGTCCCGGCGCGATTTGGTAGCGGCCGACGAACGGCTGCAAAGCGGTCGAATCGAGAGCGATCGGCTGCACCGGTCGGGCAAGCCACGACAATGTGTGGCGAACAACGCGTGAACCACCATCTCGCTGCACAATCACGGCGAGTGCCCGCCAGGAGGTCATGAACTCGCTACTCCCAAGTGGCCAGTGATCGCGACGAACATAGTCCGCGACGAGAGTCGTGCCGTACCGGCGTGCTCGCAGGCTATCGATCTCGAAACGAACAGGGCTCGGGTGAGACGCTGCCGCGACCAACTGCGGCTTCGTGAGAATCGATCCGCTGGCACCGATGACCCAGACCAAGTCATCGGCGATCAACGAACCCGCAACGCTCGAGTCGCCGCTCACGATTGCCGAGTAGAGCCTCGACAAGAAGCGGCGCGCGTCATCGGTGGAAGTATCCTGAGCCCGCGCGACCGAACCCCACGCAAGAACGAGGGCTCCGAGACTGAAAAAGCCATTTGCAAGAAATCTCATAGCCGCCAGCAACGCATTACCTCCAAGAGAATATGGCTGCGCTGCTATTCTCAGCGAGGATAGGTCAGCTGCTACTCGAGCAGAAGCTCAACGTTCGAGTTACCCGCAATGATGTCGAGAAGGTTCGCGAAGGAGGCTGGACCGGTTCCCGGAAGCCGTTGCCGAGAGAGCGCGGCGTTTTTCCAGACGAGCCGAAACTCGCTCGGCAGAGGTCCGAAGTCGCCGCGCATGACGTCGTTCAGAGCATCGAGGTTCCTGCCCCAGAAGGCGCCCCTCAACATGGTCCGCTCCACTTCATCATAGAAACCATCGAGCGTGGCAAAGCGTGATCCGCCGATGATGAACGTGGGCTTTTCCATAATTGGTTCAGAGGAAGGAGCCGCGCACTCCGGGGGGCTGTCGTGAAGTCACCTCACGTGGCGGCGAGAAGCCGATCGAGCTTCGCCGTCAACTCCTCACGGCGCTTGGCGATCAGTAGCTTCTTGGGCAGTTTCCGCCGAAAGTAGTACTGACCAGGCGTGTCGCGCCGCTCTGAGGCGATGAAGTTGCGGATCATCACGAGGAACTCTCGGTTCCATGCCCACAGCATGGCACCACGGTACTCGAGGCGGTAGTACGCGTCCGCGGGCCACGCGAGACGATGCGGGCGACGTGCAACGCAGCGCGGGCATGTCACCACACCCTCCGCTCCCTCATAGTGACCGAACATGCGCAGCGGGCCCGTGCGCCGCGGATAGACATACGGAAAGCGATTCCGCAGAAAGCCGCCTGCGTGTTCCACGCCGACCGCCGCAGGGTCTTCGCGCAGCGCCCGCGCCGCCTCACCGCGCACCATCTCGACGGCCGACTCGAACGTCGCCGGGCCGCCGCACTCGCGGCAGCGCACTGTCACCGTGTTCGGTACCGCGGACCACCAGAAGCCGTCGATTATCGGAGCCCGCATACGACTAATGGAAGACATCGGTCCCCCGTCGGATTGCCGACTCGAGAAGCGCCGCGAGCGCGACGCCCGCAGCATACGCCACGAGGTCGCGCGGGTCAAACCCGCTGCCCAAGACGAGGTGGCCCAGCGTGGTCGCACGGGCCGCATCGAGCGCGGGTGCGTGGTACAGCTGACTCAACTCGACCGTCGCGCACACGACGTAAGCGCACGAGCATCGCACGGCTAGGCGCGCGCGGGGTGCCAGGACTCCCGCCCACCACGCGATCATCATTGCCCACAGGACGTCGCCGAGCACGTCGCGTGCGTCGGGCCCGAGCGCGGCACCGCGACGATGCACGACAAGGCCAACCGCGATTGTTGCACAGGCAAGCGCGAGGAATACGCCCGCGCGTGCCAGGCCGTTAGGCGTCTTCGGCTCGGATGGCCGGGTTGTGATCACCTGCTAAACTG
>Ga0070681_10006758_pt1 | contig 11164 bp, 12 predicted proteins | sample KBSC83BmetaG_FD_65650 | JGI IMG/M metagenome (GOLD analysis project Ga0070681, IMG submission 65650) | Corn rhizosphere microbial communities from Kellogg Biological Station, Michigan, USA - KBS C8-3B metaG | ecosystem: Host-associated > Plants > Roots > Rhizosphere | place: USA: Michigan...
TCCCGGTGCTGGAGCTGAGCGGCCCACTCGACGGCCGGCTGGACGCGGTCCTCGCCGCGCTAGACCAGTCCTCCTAGAGTGGTGAGGACCGTGTTGGTCGCGACCTCGAAAGCAGGCAAGTATGCCAGACCGTCGGAGGGGGAACGCCGCGGGAGTTCTACGCCGGCGGTCTGCTGATCCCGGTCGACCCTGTCTATGAGAGCGCGGGCATAGCTGGCGAGGAAGTGCTCGGACTCGTCGGCATTAGCCTTCTCGTCTAGCCACGTGCTGATCTCAAGAGCTGCCGGGAGCAGGTGCACCCACGACACGAAGACCGGCATGTCGTCTAGGCCAAGCAACGTCGCCCATGGCTCTCGGCGCGCACGGAAGTGACGTTCGTTCCCCGACCAGGTGGCGCTGATCGCGCCAGAAGCCGCGACCGCTGCGAGGGCTTCGCTGGCGTTCCTCTTGGCGAAGGCCGCTTCATCAGCGATCCGCGCCGCATCGAGCGGACCATCGCGGTAAGTGAGCAGCACCCGCATCACTTCTGACCGGCTGCCAGGCCCGAACAGATGACGAAGGCGGAAGGCGAAGTTCACCGGGCGCCCTGGATCAGGTTCGCGAGACTTACCGCTCCGGACAACGACGGGTCTGATGAAGCCGTGCTCGGCGAAGATCGGGTCGGCTTTGGCGACGAACCTGAGAACGTCAGGATGGAAGACTGACTGCTTCGCCTTTCCCGCTGCTTCACAAATCGAGATGTTTATCATCCCGATGTGAGATGTTCAGAGGCTTGAATCGAGATATTGAGCGCCAGTAATTCGGCTCTGGTGCCAGCAGCCCAGGCGTTCTCGGCCGCCGTGCTCCCGCTTTGTCGATGCCTCTGATGAGAGTCAGCCGCTCTCGTCGGGCCGTAACTCGCATTTGAGTGGATGGATCGAATCTGCCCTACAGGGCTTGACCTTGACGCTGCGTCAGCCCTCCATGCTGGCTGGCATGAGCATCCCGCCAGCAACCGATCGGGCCCAAGGGCCCGCGATCCAGGTGCAGGGTCTAGAGAAGTCGTACAAGGAACTGCGCGTGCTGCGCGGCGTGGACTTCGAGGTGGCGCGGGGCAGCATCTTCGCCCTGCTCGGCTCGAACGGGGCGGGCAAGACCACGGTGGTGAAGATCCTGTCCACGCTCCTGGCGGCCGACGCGGGGATTGCCCGGGTCAACGGCTTCGACGTCGCGACACAGGCCGCCGGCGCCGCCGCCTGGACATCGCGATGAGCCTCATCGGGAACCCGCCGGTCATCTTCCTTGACGAGCCGACGGCCGGGCTGGACCCGGAGGCGCGCATCGAGGTGTGACAGGCCGTCAAGGAGCTGGCCGCGGGCGGCACGACCGTGCTGCTCACCACTCAGTACCTGAACGAGGCCGAACAGCTCGCCGACCGGATCGCGATCCTCCACGAGGGCCGGATCATCGTCATCTGGGCGCTCTGGGCGATGTATTGGTTCCTGCGCACTACCTACCGGGACATCCTGCGTAATCTTTACTACGACGCCGAGCGGGACCAGATCTTCGCCGGCAACGCGCAGGAGCTGTTCAAACTGTGAGCGTGCCGGGGCGTTCTCGTTAGCGAAGTTGCGCACAGCGATCGGGCTGCTGCTTATAATTCCGCCGTGGAGAACGATATCGCACAGCCGCAGGCTTACATCGCGTCGATCGATCACGCGCTGCGGCTACTGCTCATGCTCAAGGCCCAGTCTCGCATCCGCGTCGCGGACGCGGCCGACGAGCTTGGCGTCGCCCGCTCCACCGCCCACCGCGTGCTCGGCATGCTCGTCTACCGGGGCTTCGCCGTCCAGGAGCCCGGCAGCCGGGCATACCGCGCCGGGCCGGTCCTCATCGAGGTCGGCATGGGCGCGCTCGCGCAGATGGACGTGCGGCAGCGGGCCCGCCCGTACCTGGAGCACGTGGCCCGGCTGACCGGCGAGACGACCAGCCTGCTGATCCTCGACGGCACCCAGGCCCGGTTCGTCGACTCGGTCGAGTCGGTCAACGCCGTGCGCGTCGGCTCGCGGGTCGGGGTGTCGCTGCCCGCGCACATCGCCTCCGGCGGCAAAGCGATGCTCGCCTGCATGTCCGACCGCGCCCTGCTGGCGCTTTACCCGTCCGAAGACCTCGGGCAGGCGTTCACCCCGACGACCATCACCACCAGGACCGCGCTGCTCGCCGAGCTTGCCACTATCCGCGAGCAGGGCTACGCCGTCAACCACGGCGAGAGCGCCTCCGGTCTCACCGCGGTCGGCGTGGCCATCCGCGGCAGCGACCGGGTGCCGGTGGCCGCCCTGGCGACGGCGGCCCCGGTCACCCGGACGGACTCGGCCAAGGTCGAGGAGATCGCGAGCGCGCTGTGGGAGGCCGCCCGCGAGATCGAGGAGCATTTGTCCCGGCCCGCGAACGCGAAGGCCTGAGTCCCCGGGCTTCCGACGGCGGAGCTGTTCCGCTCCCCCGCGCACCCGTACACCGCGGCCCTGCTGTCGGCCATACCGCCTGGCCTGCGAGGCGGCGTCCAGCGGGAACGCGTCCGGATCACCGGGCGCCAGCCGTCACCGCTGAACCCGCCGTCCGGCTGCCGCTTCCGCACCCGGTGCCCCGCCGCCCGGGACACCTGCGCCGAAGCCGTGCCGGAGCTGCGCGAGCTAGCGCCGGGACACGAGGTGGCGTGTCATTTCCCGCTGCTGCCGTTGACCACGGCGCCCTGATAGCCGATTCCATGCCGGATAGGCCATTCCCCGCTGGGCAAACTACCGATCAAGCGACGAGGAGAGTCCATTTATGACGAGCACAGCCCCGGCAGTTGGCGAGCTGAGCGAGCCGCCGGTGCTCGATGCCCTTCTGCGGCCGCGGAGCGTCGCGATGATCGGAGCATCCAGGGATCCCAAGGCGCTGGGCGGGCGGCCGCTCGGCTTCATGGCCAGGTACGGCTATGCCGGACGGGTGTACCCGGTGAACGAGAAGGGCGGCGAGGTGCAGGGCGTGCCCGCGTACGCCTCGGTCCTTGACCTGCCGGAGCCGGTCGACCTGGCGCTGGTGATGGTGCGGGCGTCGCTGGTCGCCCCGGTGCTGCGCGAGTGCGCCGCCGCGGGCGTCCGGGTCGCGGTGATCGTGAGCTCCGGCTTCGGCGAGGGCATGGGCGAAGGCGGGGAGATCCTCGACTCCGTGCGCCCCGAGCTCGCGGCCAGCGGCATGCGGATCCTCGGCCCGAACTGCGAGGGACTTGCCAGCCTGCCCGCCGACGCGCCGCTCACGTTCAGCCCGGTGCTCGACATCGACGCCTCGGGCACGCGCCTGCGCCCGGGCAACATCGCCGTGCTGTCGCAGAGCGGCGGCATGGGGTTCGCGGTCGCGCAGTGGGGCACGGCGGTCGGGCTTGACTTCAGCTACATCATCACCACCGGCAACGAGTACGACCTGGACTGCCTGGAGCTGGCCGGACGGCTGGTCGATACCCCGGAGACCGAGGTCGTGGTCATGCTCATCGAGGGCGTCCGCGACCTGGCGGAACTCGGGGCCGTCGGCGAGCGGTTCCGGCAGGCGGGCAAGCGCCTCGTCGTCGTCAAGCTCGGCAGGACGCCGCCGGGCGCGCGCGGCGCCTACGCGCACACCAGGCACGTCGCCGGGGACACCGAAGAGTACCGGCGCGTCTTCCGCGCCTGCGGCATCGCCGAGGCCGCCGACCCGGAAGAGCTCATCGACGTCGTGCAGGCGATCGCGAAGTCGCGCAAGCTCGGCACCCGGGCGCTGCCGCCGGACGCGCGGATCGGCATCGCCACCACGTCGGGCGGCGCCGGGGTGTGGCTCGCCGACGCGTGCGCGGCGCGCGGCCTCGCGGTCCCGGTGCTGTCCCCGCCCGTGCAGGCGGCGATGCGGGAGCACATGCCGTCGTTCGGGTCCCCGGTCAACCCGGTCGACCTGACCGCGCAGCTCACCGCGGGCGGTCCGGTCGCGCCCGCGCTCGCGGCGCTCGCCGGTTCCGGCGAGGTCGACGCGGTCACGCTGGTGACGTCGCTGTCTTCGGCGGGCCGCCTCGAGCGCGACTTCCCGGCCCTGGCCGAGCTGGTCGGCCAGACGGACGTGCCGATCTTCGTCTTCTCCTACACCAAGCCCGCGCCGTCCTGCGTGCGGCTACTCGAAGACCTCGGCGTCCCCTGGTACACCAGCGCCACCCGCGCCGCGCGCGGGCTCGCGGCGCTGGTCAGGGAGGCGTGAGGCAACCACGGTCGCCGACGGCTGAGGTCCCCGGTGAGCTGCCTCTCAGCGGACGGCGGCTCATCGGCATGATCCCGAACGGTTTCGTGTTTCACCCCGCCCCGCACCGCTTATTCGGTCGCGCACCGTGGCCGCTCGCGCTTCGTCCGCTCCCGCTATTCGGGCGCCGGCTTGCGCGCGCGGAACAGCAGGCGGTCGTTGACCGTCAGCGTGATCTCGCCGAAGCCGATTGTCTGCAGCCGGGTGAGGAATGCGGCGGGCTCGACCGGGTTGTAGGTGTCGCCCTCGTGGTGCCGGTGCAGCCGGTCGCTGGCCAGGCTGTCGGAGCCGACGAGCGTCCCGCCGGGCCGCAGCGCGCGCAGCGCCCCGGCCAGAATCGCGTCCTGCAGGGCGCGGGTCGGGACGTGGTGCAGCATCGTGAACATGCCGACGGTGTCGAACGACTCGGCGGGATACGGCAGCGCGGTCGCGTCGCCGGTGACCGCCTCGACGTTCGTGCCCGCGAACCGGGCGGCGAGCGCGGCGGCCGCCGCCGGCTCGAGTTCGAGCGCGACCAGCCGCTTGACCCGGTGCCGCAGCCACTCGGTCGCCGCGCCGGGACCGGGGCCGATCTCCAGCAGGTCGTCGCCGAGGTCGACGCCGTGGGTGACCACCGGCAGGACTTGTTCGTGCAGGAACGCGGCCCATTCCGGCGTTCCGAGCAGCTCGGCGTGCCATTTGTTCACGGCACCCAACGCTACGCGGCCGACGGCCGGTCCCCTAGCGCGCAGCCCGCCATGCTGTGTCGCGATCCAGCCAACCGCGGCGCCAGTTGAGGCTGCCATGCCGGGCCGGGCGCGATCGCTCGGTTGTCGCCCGCCGGACTGGCCGCCGTCCGTCCTTTATGTCCGATTCGTCCGGCGCATCGCAGGGCCGGCCCCGCACTAACACGGAGCATCGGTTTATCGCAGCGGATTACTACGCGTATAGCGTGAAAGTACTCCGTACTGAACGAAATCTCCGCGCTGACGGCCCCGCGGGGGCACAGACGGCGGGCGGTAAGCCGCCGCGCGACGCCCCCGGGCGCCTGCGGCTGCGCGGAGGTTTGGCCTAGGCAGGGGTGATGCCGAGGTCGCCGCGGCCCGCCGCGCCTGGCGTGTCCTCCGGCATGACGTTGACCAGCGAGTGCGCGGCCATAACCAGGTAGTCCCACAGCTGGCTGTCGAGCGCCTCGGGCAGCGCAAGCTCGTCGAGCGCGGTCCGCATGTGCTTGAGCCACAAGTCGCGCTCGGTCTCGCCGATGTGGAACCGGACGTGCCGCATCCGCAGCCGGGGATGCCCGCGCAAGTCGTTGTAGGTGGTGGGCCCGCCCCAGTACTGGATGAGGAACAGCCGCAGGTGCTCCTCGGCCGGCCCCAGGTCTTTCGTGGGGTAGACGGGCCGCAGCACCGGGTCGGCCGCCACTTCCTCGTAGAACCGGTGCACCAGCCGGGTGAACGTCTCCTCGCCGCCGACCGCTTCGTAGAAGCTGACCGGGGTCGCGCTTTCCTCGCTCATAACAGTGTCAGCCTAGTAGCAAGGCTCGCCCTACTAACACGGGCCTAGTCGGCACTAACACGGGCCTAGTCGGCCTTGGCCGCCGGGAAGATGCCCGCCGCGTGCAGGGCGGCCTTCACCCGCGCCCGCATCTCCCGCTCGACCTCCCACTGGCGCAGCGGTGCGGTTTTCGCCACGATCCGCATGACGATCTCGTCCTTTGTGATCTCCTGCGCGCCCCACACCTCGGGCGCCTCGAGCATGACCGCGCGCCAGGTCGGCTCGTGCCACATCGTGTCGCCCGTTTCCTGCAGCACGGCCCTGATCTTCACCAGGTCGGCCTCGAACGGGACGGGGAAGTCGATCACCGCCCGCGCCCAGCCCTGCGACTCGTTGCCGAGCGTCTCGATCGCGCCGTTGCGGATGTGCCACACGATGCCGTTCACGTCCCGCAGCCGGGTGATCCGCAGCGTGACGTCCTCGACGGTTCCCGTGGCCTCGCCGACCGTGATCACGTCCCCGACCCCGTACTGGTCCTCGACGAGCATGAAGATCCCCGACAGGTAGTCGCGCACGAGGTTCTGCGCGCCGAACCCGACCGCGACGCCGACCACGCCCGCGCTGGCCAGCAGCGGGGCGAGGTTGATGCCGAGGTCGCCGAGCACGACGAAGCCCGCGACCGAGAAAATCGTCACCGACGCCGCGCTGCGCAAGATCGCACCGAGCGCGCGCACCCGCTGCTTGCGGCGCTCGTCGACCAGCGCCGCCTCGGCCTTGGCCGCCGCCCCGTTGATCGCCGGCTGGCTGGCGCCGTCCGCCGCGCTGACCCCGGCGAGGTCGGTCGGGGTCCCGGCGGCGACGGCGGCCTGCACCGCCGCCGCGTCGTCCGCGACGGAGTCGTCGCTGGCGCTGCGCCGGCGGCGGGCCGGCCGCCGGGGGACGAACCGCCGCGCGGTCGCCCTCGACGGCACGCGCAGCGCGCTGCTCATGCCGTTGCGGAACTGCGGCAGGAGCGACTGCGCCGCCCGCTCGGTCAGCCGGTTGATCAGCCGGTGCACGAGCCACTGGATAAAGAGGGCGAGCAGCACGACGAACAGCACGCGGAGCAGCAGGTGCACCGGACCGGCGAGGAAGTCGTTGGTCAGCGTGGCGGCCCGGCCGTTGTGCGACACGTCCCAGACGAGCCGGCACGCGATCCCGGGGTCGTTGCCGCAGCTGCCGAGCAGCGTGTCCGGCGCGTGATCCGCGCCGATCAGCGACAGCTGCACTTGCCCAAGCACGGGGGACCTCCAGTGACCCGGTTGACCTGATTCGGATTCCTGCCTCGAGGCGAGGCTACCGGGATCGTCGCCGCTACGGGCCCGCCCTGACAACCGGGCACGGGCCGAATCCGTCACGTCACCAATCGGACACGATAAGAAACTCTACAGATACCTTGCGTGAATATCGAACTATGTGGAACTATTGACGCGTTCGAGGCAAGCTGGGCCGCCGGAACGGTACCGGTCCGCAAACCGCGACAGGCAAAGGAAATATCGCCGCAAAACGGCACGCGGATGCTACGAGCAGCCGCAGGAAGAAGAGCTCGTTGTAGCAAGACCCATCATGTGGGGGAGACCATGGAGCGGCAGACGACTCCGGCTTGGTCGCATATGGCGGAGCCGGTCCCCGGCTCGTTCCGAGCCGCGAAGGGCGGAGACGCCGACCTGTTCGACCTGGACCACTACCCGGTGCGCGCGACCTGCCGGCTGTGCGACGAGCCGATCCTCGCGGAATCGTTCCTGCGTGCCTTCAGGCACGAGGACTCCCGCCGCCCTGGTAGCTCCCGGCGGGGGGCCTAGCCCGCGGCCCTGGCCGGCCGCGGGCGCTCAGGCAGGTCGCCTGAGCTTACAAGCCGGTCTCGTGCGCGACGAACGCCAGGCAGTCGCCGGCCTGCCCCGCCATCAGCGACACCGCACGCTGCCCGTGGCCGACCTGACCCTCGGCGCGCAGCAGCACGGGCCTGCCGGAGGCGGTCGCGTGCTGCAGCGCGGCGCACATCTTGTACCCGTGCAGCGGGTCGACCCGCGTGTCGTTGCTGAACACGGTGAACAGCACCGCCGGGTAGTTCACGCCGTCCCGCACGCGGTGGTAAGGCGAGTAGCCGAGCAGCCAGCCGAGCTCTTCCGGCTTGGCGGCCGAGCCATACTCGACGTTCCAGGTCTCGCCGATCTTGAACCGCTCGTACCGCACCATGTCCAGCAGCGGCGCCGAGCACACGGCGGCGGAGAACAGGTCAGGCCGCTGCGTGACGGCGGCCCCGACGAGCAGCCCGCCGTTCGACCCGCCCCAGACCGCGAGCCGCGACCGCGACGTGATCCCCTCCGCGATCAGGTACTCGGCCGCGGCGTGGAAGTCGTCGAACACGTTCTGCTTGCGGTCGAGCATCCCGGCGCGGTGCCACTCCTCGCCCTCTTCGCTGCCGCCGCGCAGCCCGGCGACCGCGTACACGCCGCCCGCCTCGACCCAGGCGAGGATGTTCGCCGAGTACGCCGGCGTCTGGCTGATGTCGAAGCCGCCGTAGCCGTAGAGGATGCAGGACCGCTCCCCGGCGCGGGCCGCCTGAGCGCCCGCCGGCTCGATGATCACCATCCGGACCTCGGTGCCGTCCTTGGAGCGGTACGTCACCTGGGACGCGGTCACCGCCGGCCGCCGGCCCTGTCCCTCCTGGTCGGCCGCGCCCGGTGAGACCGCCCAGGTGTCGACCGCGCCCGCCGCGGCGTCGTAGCGGAGCACGACCGAGGGCGTCGTGTAGTCGGTGTAGCCGAACCAGGCTTCGTGCCCGCCCTCGGGCCGCTCACCGATCCCGCCGACGGTCCCGATCCCCGGCAGGTCGAGCGCGCGGAGGAACTCGCCCGTGGCCAGGTCGTGCACGCTGACCTCGCTGACCGCGTGCCGCGTCCGCGCCACGACGAGGACCGGCCGCGCCAGCTCGGGTCCGTCGAGGATCGCGTAGCTGCGCAGCACGGCCGACGGGTCCTCCGCGACGAGGTCCCGCCAGTTCTCCGGCCCCGGCGCGGCCGGGTCGGCGACGCAGATGCGGCCGCGCGGCGCGTCCAGGTCGGTGAACACGTAGAGCTTCCCATCCCGTCCGACCCGCGGCGAGGCCATCGCGTCGCGCCCGACCATGAGCGGGACAAGCACCGGCGCCGCGGGGTCGCCCGCGGTCAGGTCGGCGATCCAGATGTCTTCGCGCGGCGCGGTACCGACCGACGCCGAGATGATGAACCAGCGCCCGTCCCGGCTGACGCTGACCCCGTAGTACGTGGTCTTGTCCCGCCCCGCGCCGAACACCTCCGCGTCCGCCTCCGGCGGCGTGCCCACCACGTGCAGGTACACCCGGCGGTGGTACTGGGATTCGCCTTCCGGTACCGCCTCGGGCGGCAGCCGCCTCACGTAGTAGAAGGCCTTTCCGCCCGGAAGCCAGGCCACGCCGGAGTACCGGCAGCGGTCGATGGGCCCGTCGACGAGTTCCCCCGTCGCGACGTCCATGACCCGCAGCACCGACTCCTCGTTCCCGCCGTGCGACAGCTGGTAGGCGAGCAGCCGCCCTTCCTTGTCCGCCGACCAGGCGTCGAGCGTGGTCCGCCCGGTCGCGTCGATCGCGACGGGATCGATCAGCGCCCGCTCGGTCCCGTCGTCGACGTAGAGGACCGCGTGCTCCTGGTCGGGGTCGCGGCGCATGGCGAACCGCGTCGCCCCGCGCCAGGTCGGCAGGCCGACGGTCCCGACCCGCAGCAGGTCGGCCACCCGCGCGGCGAACGCCTCCCGGCGGGGCAGGGTGGCCCGGTAGCCGGCCCACAGTTCTTCCTCCGCGGCGAGCCACTGCCGCGTTTCCGGCGAGTCGGCGTCCTCTAGCCAGCGGTAGGGGTCGGCGACACGGTAACCGTGGAGATCTTCGACGAGGTTAAGCCGGCGCGCGGCGGGGTAGCCGCCAGAAAAAGAAGCCACAACTGTACCTTAACCGGAGCTCGTTACCAGCCATTAACCAAGAATCCATTGATCGCCTAGTACTCTAGACGTGTTGGCGGAGGCACGTGGCTTCGGTCACGCTGGGGCAGTCCCGGTCCCGGCGGTGTGAGCGGCGCCTCACAACGGTACCTGCGGAGGTGCCACGTGCGTCGTGTGCTGCTGCTCAACGTCACCTACGAGCCACTGACCACCGTCGGACTCCGGCGGGCCGTCTGCCTAGTCCTCGGCGACAAGGCAGAGATTGTTCATAACGACACCGGCGGGCTGCTGCTGCACGCCGCCACGGTCGCGGTGGCCACCCCTTCCGTTATCAGGCTGCGCCGCTACGTGCGCATTCCACCGCGTAACCGCGTCCCGCTGACCAGGGCGGCGCTGATGCGCCGGGACAACTACCGGTGCGCCTACTGCGGCCGGCACGGCGAGACGATCGACCACGTGCTCCCGCGGAGCCGAGGTGGTCAGCACACCTGGGAGAACTGCGTTGCCGCCTGCCAGATGTGCAACCACCGCAAGGCCGACCGCCTGCTATCCGAGCTCGGCTGGAGCCTCCCGGTTGCCCCCGCTGTCCCGAAAGGAGCACACTGGCGCCTCATCGGCGCCCAGTTCGACGGCGACCCGCAGTGGGAGGCCTACCTCGGGACAAGCACGGCGGCGTAATCGCTGGTCACCGGCAATTTTCCAGCGCCCTGGCCGCCAGCATGGCGGTCAGGGCGCTGACTTTTGGCGCTGGCCGCCGAGCTCGGTTAGCAGTCGCTCCAGCGCGGCGCGCAGCGACTCCAGCTCGGCCGGGCTGACCAGTTCGGCCCAGCGCTGCTCGACGCGGTCGGCGGCGGCGTGGGTGACCACCGGCACCGACCGCCCCCGCGCGGTGAGGAACACCAGTTGCGAGCGCTGGTCGTCCGGGTTCGGCCGGCGCTCGACGTAGCCGGAGCGCTCGAGTTGGTCGACCGCCTGGGCCATCGACTGCTTGCGGACGCGGGCCAACTCAGCGAGCCGCGAGACCGTGATGCCGTCCGGGGTGACGAACGGGAACACGTTCGCGGCGCCCGGGCGGATGTCGCCGAATCCGGCGTCGCGCAGCGCCGCGTCGATGTCGTGCGAGTAGTGCTGGTAGGCCAGCCGGAGCAAGAGCCCGATCAACGGGCGCTGAGGGAGGTCCGCGCTCATAAGTAGACAGGCACCTGTCTAGTTTGTTATGGTGGTCAGGTACCTGTCGATTATAGAGATCGGAGCTTGTCATGACCACCCCGTCCCCCCTGTTCGGTCAGTTCGGCACGACCCTGGCCTTCGCCGAGCGGGCCCTGACCGCCACGCTGCGCGAGCACCTCGCCAAGCGCGGCATCGTGCCCGAGACCTGGTACACCCTGAAGCTGGTCGGTACCCGCGGTCCCGGCATCCC
>Ga0070681_10006760_pt1 | contig 11163 bp, 9 predicted proteins | sample KBSC83BmetaG_FD_65650 | JGI IMG/M metagenome (GOLD analysis project Ga0070681, IMG submission 65650) | Corn rhizosphere microbial communities from Kellogg Biological Station, Michigan, USA - KBS C8-3B metaG | ecosystem: Host-associated > Plants > Roots > Rhizosphere | place: USA: Michigan...
ACACCGATGAATTGAGCGTGACACTACCGCGCATGCCGCACTTGTCCAGCGCCTCCATCAACCGCCAAACCCCAACCCGCGGTCCGTAGTCCCGCCAACCGTAGTTGATGATATCCGGAACGAGATTGAACGGCTGGTGTCCAACAGATGGGATCTCGAACTCGTAATATTCGATATTGGGGATCACCCAGACGGCGACTCGCGCGTTATTGGGCCACTTGATCGGCGGCCGCTTGATGATCGGCGAATAATCATAACGATCGTGATTCATAGGACACTCCGTTAATACGAGCGACCGTCTTTAGTCCGCGGGATTGTATTTGCTGATCCAATCGAGGACTTCGTTCAAGCGCGTGACGTCACAATATTTTTGGCCAATATCGAAGAGATTGGCGAGATGAGGCGCTTCGGCACGATCGCCGACACACTCCTCCGGGACAATTCCGTAGTAGCCATATTGGATCGTATCAATGCACGTCGCCCGCACACAGCCGCTGGTGGTACAACCGGTCACGATCAAAGTATCGATCCCCATACCGTGAAGGGTGGCGTCGAGATGTGTCCCGAAGAAACCGGAAGGATATTTTTTCACCACCAAAATATCGTCTTCCGTCTTGCCGAGCCGCGGATCGATCTCTACCCATTTGGAATTCAACTGGAGCAACGCACCCGAGGGGATCTTTTTGATCCAGACGCCGGCGTCTTTCAGGTGCTTCTCGTATCCCGTAGTGGTAAAAATCACGGGAATTTTTTTTGCGTGAGCGGCATCGATCAGTTTTCTGCAAGATGCGACCACTTGGTCGAGATCTCCGCCCAGTGGAAAATTCGGATCGGTAAATCCCAGTTGGAGATCGATCACGACCAGGGCTGGTTTTTTGCCGAAGCCCATTTTATTCCCAATCCCACGCTGCTGATAAAATTCGCGGTCTCGTTCGAAAACATCCTTTGACATAAAACGACCCTCCCTTAGACTAGGCGTTATAGTAGTGATCGTAGTACCACTGGGCGATTTCTCCTCCGGTGGTCAGCCACACTTCTTTTTGCCCCGCGATGTATTCCAAGGCTTTGACAAAGTATTTATGCCGAAATGGCACATTGACGATGAACGGATGCACCGCAATCGCCATCACTCTCCCGCTCTGCTTCCCTTCCTCGTAAAGCACGTCGAACTGATCGATGATCGCCTGCATGAAATCCGCGCCGCTGTTGCCCTTGCCCAAGAAAAACGGAATGTCGTTGATCTCCACCGAATACGGAACCGAGATCAGCTTGCCTTTCTTGACCTTCATCGGATAGGGCTGGTCATCGTTGCACCAATCGCAAAGATAGCGAATCCCTTCCTCCGCCAAAAGATCGGGGGTGACAAACGTCTCCGCCAGAGCCGGGCCTAACCAACCCTCGGGAGCTTTGCCCACGGTCTTGGTGATCGTCTGAATCGTTTCACGGATCACCTTGCGCTCGTCTTCCTCTGAAAGACCGTTCAACAAACGCGAATTGGTGATCCCGTGGCCCAAAAATTCCCAGTTCCGCTTCTTTCCCTCTTCGACGATGATCGGATAGTGCTCGCACACCGATGAATTGAGCGTGACACTGCCACGCATCCCGCACTTGTCCAGCGCCTCCATCAACCGCCAAACCCCAACCCGCGGTCCGTAGTCCCGCCAACCGTAATCGAGAATATCCGGCACGAGATTGGATGGGTATAAGGATGTCGAGGGAATTTCGAATTCGTAATATTCGATATTGGGGATCACCCAGACAGCGACTCGCGCGTTATTGGGCCACTTGATCGGCGGCCGCTTGATGATCGGCGAATAATCATAACGATCGTGATTCATAAAAGCTCCTTGGTTAAAAAGTTTTCATTTCAGCAGTTTAACCTTGTCGCTCGATTATTTGCGCGCTCGGCGCAACATCGCACTCGGCGTTGCCCATGCATCGACCGTAAGGTCGGGTGAGTTCACCTTGAAAACAGTATCGCCGAGCTTGTTATAGAAGCTCACGTTGCTGTGAAAGTCCCGCTGCAGGTCGGCAAAAATAATTCCGGTCAAATCCGGAGCTGTGCCGCCGGCATTGTCACTGACGCCGGTGTCGCCCCAGATGAACAGAAGGTACTTCCACAGCTTTCCCCCCTGATCCCAGATGTCCGCCTGTTGGGCGATGTGATAGATGGGATCGTAGTAGACTCGTTTCCTACTGTAATTCGCTCCGGGCAGATGCGGAACGCCGTCCAATAAAAGCATTTCAGGCCGCAACTCGAACGTCGAGCGAGGAAATTTGTCGGGAAAATCTGGAAAGACAAAATCTTCTCGTTTGGCGCCTTTGGCTCTTGCGCCAAGATTGCTCGGCGAAGGACCCAGCATCGGTTTGCGCTCGGCGAGTGTCCATGACCACGTGAGCACGGGATCGGCTTGAATATCGAAATCGGTGGTATAGGCCACATTATAGGGTGTCGCCGGCTCGAAACGTTGGGTCGAAGGCACCCGCCGTGTTCGTCTTAGGCTAGGAATATATAAGTCCGTATCCGGAAGTTTTGACCCGTCGTAATAAACCGTGCTCGCTACGGCTAAACCATAGGAGTCAAATGGTTTGCTGACGGATAGAAGGTTACGGTGTAGTTCCTCTTTGTATTTATTATCGACCGGTTTGGGATCGACGACTAAGCGACCTACGGTCTGGATTTGCATGAAAAGAGCTTCATCCTCCCGGACGACACTCCCGTTCGAATCGATGTGAGTCGGCTTGGAAGCCGTTATGAGATTGTCATAGCGACGCGGGCTGAAAGTATAATTCCACATCGCCTCGAGCGCGGCTTTCGGTTCCGGGAATGGCGTCCCACCGATCCACGGACCGCCGCTCTTGTGCAACAGCTGTCCCTTCTGATCGAGAACCGCCTGCCCTTGATTACGCTGCGTTGCGTCGAGCCAAAATTTTGGCTGAGTTGCTTCGGCCCGTGTGGTTGTTTCCGCGATGCGGATTTGCCCGCCGCGCTGAAGCTCGACCAAAAGGCCCTCGGGAGCGATATCCTTGATGAGCTGGTAGTTCTCCTTGGAGATGACCATTCCCGGCTTGATTTTCCCCTTGGTATACTTCTCGATCGAAAGAACTTCGTCGGGATAGGCCGCCGCGATACTTTTACCGGAACCGATCAAAGAGAGCACCGGCTGAAGCAGGCCGGCTCCCAAAACGACGCCGCTGCGTTTCAAAAAGCCGCGTCTCGACCAGTAGCTGAAATATTTCAAATCCTCATAATCGTTAGTTTTCATATTGAGCTCCTTTGGCGATAAGCCAGCACTGCAATTCAAAAACCGTAGGTAAAACGGAAAAACGGACCGTTGACAAAGCTCAGATTATTTCCAAAGCGCGAGCCTCTTCTCTCCGCACCTCCGAACTTGTTGTAGAAGAGATCCAGGCGAATGTGGTTGCCGACCTCCCAGTGAACTCCCGGTTGAAGCCAATGCGCGTCGTCGGTGTCAAAAAGGCCGAAAAACTCTAGTGAGACTCGCTTTTGTAGAAGCGGTTGTTGGAAAAACACCGTAAAGACGTGCTGATTACTATCGACCTTCGCGCCTGTTGAGTCTGTTAAGCCGGCTTTATTGCCACCGGTATAGGTTTCAAAAAACTGAAAACCGATAGTCATCGAGTCCAGTCCCGGAATAACGTATGTCGGGCGGTCTACAGCTAAAACCGTTTTCCAAACGCCACGGTCGACAACTTTCGTTGGCGTTCCACCCGTGTTGCTGGAAAATGGCGCATTCGGAGTCACAGTGGTCTCGGCCCGCAATATGGCACCCGCCCAGTTCCAATTGTAATTAGCTGAGCCGCCGACGATGTAGATCCGAGGATGCTCGCCTTTAAGAACGATACAAGGAGTGGACGCCGGCAATACCGGAAAGAGACAGCCGCCAAGGTTGACGCCTTGGGAAACGCCGAGGCCGTCATCATTTGGTTTGGTCACGAAGTTTAGCGAAAACTGCACCGGTTCGACAGTACCGGTGATTCTCCCTCCCACCGTTGGTTCACCTTGGTTGATTTTGTTGTTCACTTTCAGAAATGCAGGGACAACATTAAATGGCGATCCCTGAGGCGGCAAAATCGTCGGAGCGACTAGCCCCGGATTCAAGATGAACTCCGCGGTCAGGTCGGGAATAGTCTCGTTTGGAATGGTATAGTCCACGCGCGCAAACCATTGAGGAATCCGGACTCGGTCGAATTCTTCAAAAATGCGGTCGGTTGATAGATTCTGACTGAGATCGAGCGGATTAACTGTATCTAAAACCCTGAGGCCGAGCGCTTCGCCCCAGGCGATTTGCTGTTTACCAAGCCGCACCCACCAGGGGCCGTTGCGGTAATCGGTATAGGCTTGCCACATCTCCGCTTTGAAATCGTTTCCGCCGCCACGGAGCATCCAGCCATTGCCGGAAAATGGCGCCGGCAGTGACTCATACTGGCGAAAATGGTTATCTGCAATTTTGGTCATATCGAAGAATAGGCGCGGCTCAAACGTGACACTCCAGCTTTCACTGAGCTTTCCATATATATTGAGATCGAGCAGCTGGCGCATCAGCAGCAAATCCGGTTTGCCGCCTTTCTTCTGTAGCCCTGGGGAGCATTGGAATGCGCCGACGATAAAACTGAGACATGACGAGTTATTGGGATTGGCATGCTCAGTCGGTGTATCGACCGTGAATTGATAAAAACCGGTGATCTCAAATGGGCCAACGTTGAACTGAGCGCCGGCCGTTCCCCCAAGCAATACCGTCAATGCGAAAGCGGTTGCCCACGCCAGGACTTTACTTATTCGCATAACCCACCTCCCGTTTGCAGTTTGTTTACCGTGCGACACGCCAATTTTGCTCTTTAGCCACGTCCGGCTCACTTGAATGTGCGAAAACCAATCCCTTTTGTATGAACTTGGGTTGCAAGATCATCATGAACGCCGACTGAAAAAACAGCGCCAAGATCACATGCGCGAGCATCACCGCAGACAACAACAGACCCATTTCTGCTTGGAAGCGGAGACTCGACATGAAATACCAGATGATGATCCCCACAATCATGGTCGTCGCAGTAAAGAAGATCGCTTTGCCGGTGGTAAAAATGGAGGCGGGAATGAGCTTCGAATAGTTCGGATTGACGCGATACTCGTCGCACATCCGGCTCATCAGATAAATGTTGTAGTCGATGCCAATCCCCATACCGACTGCGCCAATCGGCAGCGTGTTCACATCGAGCCCGATTTCCAGTCGGTACATGATCGCTGAAGTCATCAAATAGGCGGTGTTCGAGATTACCGTGAGCAGCAATCCAGCCGTAAACGAGCGGTAGATGAATGTCGTCACGGCAAAAATCACCAACGAGATAAGAACGACCGTGAGAATCTCGAGCCGACCGATGGTTTCATTCAAGGCTCCGAGCAAGCCAATCGTCCCTGCGGCGAGACGGATGTGCAGATCGCTGCCGGGCGGAGCGGGATTCGCGTTCATGAAAGTTCCCGCTCGATGCAGAGCTCGCTCGACCGTATCTCCCCGGTGATCCTTGTACCAAACCGTAACGTTCCCTGCACTAAAATTCCTGTTGAATAGTCGATCGAAATCGCCCGGGCTTGCACCTGTCATCGAGAGCTGGAAGATCATCGCAGCGTCCGCATTACTGTCGGGTATGACGCTCCATTTCGGCAGCCCACCATGAAAGAGACGATTCACCTGCGAGACTTGGTCAGCAAAAGAAAACGTCGCTCCAACCTCGGGATCGAGCTCCATATAGCGCTGAAAACTCTGCATCAGGTTCAGCCCGTCACTGCTTTTGATACTTTCCGGCCTTCCCTCGACGACAACCTGGAGGACATCGAAGCCCGCAAAACGATCGTTGATTTTTCGAATGGCAGTATTGTAGGGAGAGTCCGGCCATAAAAGAGGCGTTCCGGGATTGACATCACCGATGCTGCGGTGAAACGCCCACCAACCCGACGCGGCCGTGATGATCAAGAAAAAAACACAGGTTCCGATCGACCAGCGCGGCGTTGACGAAAACAGGGCGATAAACCGAAAGATGCGATAAAGAAATCCGTGCGTTTGGCCAGTGCTTAGGACAATTTGCCCAGCATTCCTCGGTGGCGGCAGGTAAGAGAGCGCAAGAAAGGTCAAGATCATTGCGGTGATGACCAGCGACAGCGACCAAAGGCCGCAGACGTAAGCAAGTTTTTCAATGAGACGTATGGGCGCGATCGCGATGATGAAAAGACCGGCAGCATCGCAAATGATACCGACGACCCCGGGTGGAAATAACGAAACCAACGAATCCACGCTCGCCCTTCGGACGTCTCCAGTTTCGTTATAGATCTCAAAATATCGCTCGCACATTTGCACGGAATGGCTGAGTGCCCGCGCCACTAGGAGCACGGGCACCACGATAATCAATGGGTCCAGATTGAAGCCCAAAACACCTGCGAATCCGAACCCCCAGGTGGCGCTGATTGCCGCGACCAGGAGAGGCGTGACCACGCCTGAAATATTACGAAAATGGAGTACCAGAAAAACCGCCATCGCGAGCAGCCCGAGGGCGAAAATGACGTACATTTCTTTTTGGTAGTGGTAGACCCAGCCGGTGAGCATTGGGTGTCCCGCCGCATGGATCTCGTGATTTCCATCCTGCAACTTTGTGATGATGTCATTCACCGAGTTGAAAATAACATCGTAATCCGTCAGTCGCTCGATAAACGTCGCTTGCACCAGGGCCGCATCCTCTTTAAATGAAACGAGGCTGCCCATGACTCCGCCCGTGCTGCGCACTTTGGCACGGAGCTGCGCAATTTCTTCCGGGGTTTTTGGAACGGGTCCGACGAGAAGGTTAGCCGCCTGGATTCCACCAATCGTGGCTTCGACATGCTTCACTTTCCGCGAGGCGATCGAGAGGATCTGGTCGTGGTCCACCCCGTAGATGAGATCGACCAGTCTCGTGGCTTCCTGGATTTTGGCCAATGTTGCCGCGTTGTAGATTGTTCCCTTCTTGACTTCGATGACAATTGAAATCGTAAACGGCGAGCCGAAACCCGGGTAAGTTTCGAAAGTTTTGATGTACGGATGATTTCTGGGATAAAGGTCTGAAAAGCGGGTTGAGATATCGAGATGCTTTACTTGCCAACCGAAAAACACCGTTACGACAAAAAGCAGGACGGTCGCGCCAAACCGATGGTCATACAACCACTCCGCATAGGTTCTCATCGTGTCTCCATCGGGACCGATCCTGGGTTCTCCAGATTTAAAATTTGAATCGTTCCGCCAGGCCCGACGGCTAGCGCCGACCGATCTTTTACCAGAACGCCGGACAACCACCGATCTTCAGAATTCAATCGGATTTCCTTCCAGCTCGAGCCTGCGTCATCACTGCCGAACGCGATTCCATCGCCGACGATGATGCAGCGCTGCCCGTCGACAGAAATGTTGTAAAGATCGCGTTGCGAATTGATTTCAACGGGGGCCCAGCGCTTTCCACCGTCGGTGGTATGAATCAAGCTGCCCGCCTGTCCAATGGCCCAGCCGCGCTGATCGTCGATGAATTTGACAGCGTAGAGCTGAGGTAAATCGCTTCCCGACCGTTGTGCGGTCCAGGTGCTGCCGCCGTCTTCCGTGTGCAGAACTAAACCAAATTCACCGACGATCCATCCCTTCATCGGTGAGCTGAAATAGATCGCGTTTAAATTAGGCTCGACATAGCCGGAGTCATTGATGATCTTGCCGATCAACTGATCCCATTTGAGCTCGTGCCGGATCCAATTCTGTCCGGCATCAGAGGTTGAAAGTAAGGTGCCGAACGCACCCACGACGTAGGCGTTTGTGGCATTGAGAGCGTAAACGCCCAGGAGCTGATCCTTGCTTCCGGATGACTGAGAGTGCCAGTTTGCTCCACCGTCGGTTGTCGCTAGAAGAGTCCCGCCGTTTCCCACGACAAACCCGTGCTTGGGGTCGCCAAACGAAATGGCAGACAAGGCTTTGGTCGTATCCGTTGCGCGGCGTTCCCAAGTCTTCCCGTTGTCGTTTGTCACCAAGATCAGCCCGAATTTCCCTACGGCCACTCTTTTGCCGTCCTCAGCTCCATCGATCGCGAGCAAATCGTCGTGCAGCGTGAGCATTTTCTCAGCCACCGGTGGCAACTGTCGATGAGCCAAATAGCTGGCCGCGAAGTACCACACCAGCAATGCCACGAATGCGCCCAACAAGACGGAGCCAATCCAAATCGGTTTCGTGTTGACTGAGTATTGCGGCCAGGTGTTCATGTCGATTGCTTACTAGATGTTGAAACTAATCGAAGGCTGGTACGCTTTGCCCTTTGCTGTTCTTTCACCGCAACCGCACCGCCGCGCGGAGTGCTTTCATTGCCGACGAGCGCTCGGCGAATTTGCTCTCCCAATGCTTGCGTCTCGCTCACCAGGATTGGAGCGATGGCTTTGATCTCGGTCTGTCTCAACCTGTCTGCCGGGCCGACAATCGAAACGACGCCGGCGAATTCACCGGCGCCAGCTAGAACTGGCGCAGCAATCGAACACGTATTGGGAGATCTTTCTCCTCGACTGACGGTAAAGCCTTTGATGCGGCACTGTTTCAATTCCCGCTCTAATTTCACCCGGCTCGTGATCGTTTGGTCGGTCAGATGCCGCAGGTGCGAAGATCGTAAGAACCTTTTTTGTTCATCCTGGCCCATATGAGCCAAAATGACTTTACCGCTCGCCCCGGCATGGAGCGGTGCAGATAGCCCGAGCTCAAAGCGCGTGCTGGTCACATTACGACTGACGACCTGATCGATGACGACCGTCTGCTGACCCATCAAAATTGAAAACGTGACCGTCTCACCTGTTACATCGCGAAGTTTTTCGAGCACAGGGCGCACCACCGCCAAAAGTTCGAAATTGCGCCGAAAACAATTTTCCCACCAGAGAACCCGGCTGCCGAGAACAAAAGCGCCGGAGCCGTTTCTCGCCGCAAGCTCATGCGACTCGAGGGAGCGCAGGATTCTCAGAGCGGTGGACTTGTTCAACGCGGCCATGGAAATAAGATCCTTCAGCCTGACGCCGCGATTCGACTGAGCCAGCAATTCGAGAATCCGAATGGCCTTATCGAGAACTTTTATTTGAAAGCTCGGCATCGAAAGCGCTCGTCAGCATGCATCCGGCGCGACCGGGCCCGAGGTTCTCATTGTAATCCACCAGTTTTACGATTTGACCCGCAGATACTACGCCTCGCTCCCGTTTGTCAACGGTATTTTGCCGATTCGCTTTTGTTTTATCGCCAGTCTCCGACGCTGGAGCTTGTCGCATGCATGCGGTTCATGCTCGGTGATGTTCACCGCTCCATCGGATCTCTCGTCGAGTCGCGCAGGCCTTGTGGAGCCCGACTAGTTCAGGCCGGCGAAATCGTCATCTCAGGATGTGAGTTTCGTCGAAGGAAGGACTGCCAAACCTTAGCGGTATTTGACGAGGAGCGCCGGCGCCACAACGATTCACACCGGTCGCAACTCAGGCCATCTTCAATGGCCGTGCGTGCTCCCGCAATACGGCGACCTATTCAGGTCGTCTACGATACCGACCAGGCTGACGTATGCACCGAGGATTGGGCTCTCTCGTCGTGGAACTAGTTTGACGGATTGGGAACCGGTTTGAGGCAATCAGGAAAAGCTGCTTCAAAAAAGCTACATCCTCTTAACGCCTTCGTACTGAACCAGCGCTCTCTTGGGTACTTGCATCAATTCGCAAGTGGCTTTCTTTTTGCCATCAAGCGCTTTTCAAAAGGAGATCGAAATGGAAATACCGCTCGATACTCTGCCCGCATTGGCCTATATCAAAGACCTACATTTCTGGGTCGTGCTCAACAAAAACTCAGAGCCAATGTCGTGGACCGACGACGCGGTGGAGATCGCCTGGTTATCGATTTGGGTTGCAAAGGGGTGTGACGCTGAGAGTAAATCTGTTCTTGCAAAAGCGACCAATCGCCCAGCCAGTCATTTTTCTCGGCACCTAGTTCCTGCGTGATTGCCGAGTCGAAGTGCTTATGGGTCGTGATAGTTGTGCTGGTTGTGCTGGATTGTGTTGACGAAGCAGAGCGACAAGGGCAGGGCGGCTTTTTTGGCGACAGCGAGCAAGCGTGACGCTGTCTCGCTCCGTTTGAGAAAGGTTCGATACCCGAGTTGCTCGTAGGCGCTCCGCTCGGGAAGACTCTGGGCGTAGATAATCGCGGCGCGCTCGCCGATCAAACTCGGCGCGAGGCTTTGCGCCAGCGGCAATCCCTGGCCGGCGTTGTTGCCGAAAACCACGCAGCCCACACCGCCGTCCAATTCCGCCAGCCCGCGCATGATCGCCGGCAGCGAGACTTCATCCCAGTTTCGCATCTCGAACCTGGCCTGCGCCGAGGTGAGCTCAGTCGGATATCCCGCGGCGACTCGATAGGCACCGTTCTGCTGCACCAGCCGCCTCCACGGCAGCGGCGGGTCCGTGACAAATTCGCCGACGGTAACTTCGTTGTCCAATATCAGAGCGACGAAACAATCGGTCGACAACCGTTCGAGTTCGTTTTTCAAAGTTACCTCGATTCAAGGATAATATTGTCGGCCGCTCCTGGATCTCCGAAAAACGGCTCTCCCTTCACTGCCCACGACACGAACGCGAAGAACGGTAAAATTTAGTCCGGACAGCGACTTCTTGCGAGGACTATAGGAAACTACCGCAGTCGATAGATTTTTTTCATTTCATTGATAAAGCCGCTATCATCAAGCTTTCGCACCAACCGGCTATCGATCAGATTTTCAACGTTAACATTTGCTACCATGGGATTTTGGCTTTTCATGAAGCGCTGCATATTACGCAGCCCTTCAATCGAAGGGTAGGGTTTTAAATCCGTCGCCTTGATAACGCCGTCGTAACCTTCCTCTGCGTCTCGCGCATCCGGGATCTTCAGCCGTTTCATTATGGTCCGCAGCACGACGGGCTTGTTCTCCGGCGAAAGGCTAAAGGCTGCGCCTTCGATGAGTGCCTTCACAAGATTCTCCACAAGAGCTGTATTGGTCTGGAGATAAGAATTAAGGACCATAACCGTCGAGCTCACCGTGGGAATATTCGCTCGGTAAAGCTCTGCTAGAATCGGAAATCCTTTTTTCTTTAAGCGTTGGCTAAAT
>Ga0070681_10006761_pt1 | contig 11162 bp, 4 predicted proteins | sample KBSC83BmetaG_FD_65650 | JGI IMG/M metagenome (GOLD analysis project Ga0070681, IMG submission 65650) | Corn rhizosphere microbial communities from Kellogg Biological Station, Michigan, USA - KBS C8-3B metaG | ecosystem: Host-associated > Plants > Roots > Rhizosphere | place: USA: Michigan...
GGTGCTCGACGCGTTTTCCGGATCGCTGCAGCAAACACGCCTGCGCGAACCGCGTGTTCCGTACATCTCGAACGTGACGGGCACCTGGATGACGTCGAAAGACGCGATCGATCCGGCGTACTGGGCGAGGCATCTGCGCGGAACTGTTCGCTTTTCGGAAGGGCTCCAGACGGCGCTCGAGCAGCCGGGCGCCATCCTGCTGGAACTTGGCCCTGGACAAACGCTGACCACGCTTGCCCGCCGACACACGCGACCCGCACACCCACCCGTGGTGGCGCTTCCGACGACACGGCGGCCAGAGCAGTCGGATCCCCTCCCGGTCTGGCTTGAATCGCTGGCTGATTTGTGGACGAGCGGTGTCGACATCGATTGGCCCCGCGTGCATTCCCCGAGCGCAGGGCAACGCCTGGCGCTCCCGACCTATCCGTTTCAGCGTGAAACGTGTTGGATTGAGCCTGGTGCGACATCTCCAGCGGCGGGCAAACGCTCCGATCCCTCCGCGTGGTTTTCCGTGCCCTCATGGGAACGACTTCCGGACAAGGCGTCGCCGAATAGCCGGAACGTGATCGGTGAGCTGCGCGCGTCTTCGCTTTGGGTGGTGTTCGCCGACGGCACCGGTCTCGGTCAAGCGGTTGCGTCTCGTCTAATCGAACGAGGCGATGTCGTTGTGACTGTGACCCTCGGCGCAACGTACGCGCGGATCACCGAAACCGCCTTTCAAGTGAGCGCCGCGACGGCGGACCATTATCGGCAGTTGTGCGCCGCGCTCAGCGCATTTCAGTGCGACAGTCTGCGCGTGGTGCACTGCTGGGGCGTGACGCATGAATCGAGCGCAGCGCGTGGCCCAGCGCACTTGGCACAATACGAAAACCTCGGGTTTTACAGTGTCCTCTTTCTCTCGCAAGCGCTCGGGGAGCAACGCTGGCTGACCTCCTGCCACATCACTGTCGTCAGCAGCAACGTCTTCGACGTCGTTGGTACGGAGGTGCTGCGTCCCGAAAAGGCAACCGTCGCAGGACCGATCAAAGTTGTTCCTCTTGAGTACGACGGCATCACATGTGCGCACGTGGACGTGACGGTGCCTGGTGCCGATAGCGAGGATTGGCACGCGCTCCTCGATCAGCTGTGCACGGCGCTCGATCGTCCCATGACGTCCGACCTCGCGATCCGCGGCCGTCATTCTTGGCGTTCGACACTGATGCCGGTGCAGTTAAGTCGTGTCGAGCCGGCCGCCGTGCTCAAGAAGCGTGGTGTGTACCTCATTACCGGCGGGCTTGGAGGCGTCGGTCTGACGATCGCGGAGTATCTGGCCAGCACGGTGCAAGCCAGACTCGTTCTGGTCGGACGAGAGGCGGCGCCACCTCGCTCAGAGTGGGAGTCCCCGGTCGACGGCGCAAGGGTCGATGCGGCGTCGGCCCTCGACGAACTGACTCGGAAAGAAGCCGACATCCGGCGCGATGTCGCCCTTTTACTAATGTCGTCGATGCACGGTCTCGAGCAAACGCTGGATCGCTTGTGCACCGCTTACGCGCTCGGCTTCGTCGAGCGTTCGGGAATCGATGTCGACAGGCCTCACGTGATGGACCGCCGCGCACTCGAGGAGGCCTGCCGCATCCTGCCTGGTTTCGACCGGCTCTTCAGTTGCCTGCTTCGCGCGCTCGAGGACGGCGGCGTCGTCAGGCTCAATGGGGCGGCCGTTCGCTTCACCGGCCTTCGGCCTTCGTACGACATTCACGGGATGCGGCAACAGGCGATTGCGAGCTTCCCACAGCTGACGGCACTTTTCGAACTGCTCGATCAGTCAGCCGGCCAGTTTCACCTCGCCCTGACGGGCGAAATTTCGGCGCTCGGATTGCTGTTCGGCGATGGAAACGTCGACACCTTCAAGCGCGCCGTCGCCGCCATTCGCGCCCACTCCTGGGTGCCGCTCTGCGAGGCGCTCGTCCGGGCGCTGCTCGGCGCATTGGCCCGCGCACGCCGACCAAGCGGTCCGCTGAGGATCCTGGAGGTTGGCGGCGGCGACGGATTGTTGACCGACGCCCTTCTGCCCGAGCTGCAGGGAAAACCGGTCGAATACACGTTCACGGACATCAGCCGCTCCTTCGTCGCGAGCGCCGAGCGTCGAGCAGGCGACCGCGGAGATCGGTTCATGCGGTTCGGTGTCCTCGACATATCGAGCAATCCTGTCGAGCAGGGCTACGACCCAGGCGCCTTCGACGTGATTGTGGCATTCAACGTGGTGCACGCGACAAAGCGCGTGACGACGACGTTGACCAATCTTCATCGATTGCTGGCGCCAGGCGGCGTGATCGTGCTGCAGGAAAGTGTCCGATCGGCACGATGGGTCGATTTCATCTGGGGGCTCACCGACGGCTGGTGGGCGTTCCAGGACGAGGCACTGCGGATGGAGTCGCCGCTCCTGGGGCTCGACGCGTGGGGCCGTGTGCTACGCGATGCCGGATTCGAAACCGTCAGGGCTTTTCCAAGCGACGCCGGCCATTCAATCGACACCGGGCTGATCGTGGCCATCAAGTCGGGGACCGCTGAGGGGACGATTGTCGACAAGCGCTCCGACGACCGCAGTCTGGTGTTAGCGCATCGCCGTTCCACGCTGTCTCGCCTCGAGCACCTCGGAGGCGAGGTCGAGACGATCGCCGCAGACGTCGCCGATCCCGTGTCGATGAAAGCCGCCATCGAGGCGGCGCTGCAACGGTTTGGCGAGATCGATGGCGTCATCCACGCGGCTCTTGTTCTCAATGATGGCGCGATCCAAACCAAGACCACTGAAGCGGTCGAGCGCGTGTTTCGTCCGAAAGTAAATGGAACGCTCGTCTTGAAAGAGCTGTGCGAAGGTCTCGGCCTGGATCTGTTCGTGATGTGCTCCTCGCTCGTCTCGATTGTTGGCGGTCGCGGACAGGTCGACTACTGCGCGGCCAGCAACTTTCAGGACGCGTTTGCGCACGCCGAACAGGGCAGATTGGCAAAATCGGTGGTTTCGATCGACTGGGGTGCATGGCGCGAGGTAGGGAAGGCGTTCCGCTCGGCCGTCGAACGCGGGGCCGCTACCGATCATGCCTTGCCCCACGGGATGTCTCCTGCGGAAGGCGTGGATGCCTTGATGCGGGTACTCGCATCATCACTCCCGCAGGTGCTTGTCTCACCCGAGGATCTGGCCGTCCTGTCCGCCGAGCGCGATCAGCGCACGGCGGCGGAGCCGCACCCACATTCGGTGAATGCGCGACCTGCCGACGGAGCGGCAACCGAATCCGGAAGCGCCGACGCGGCACGATTGGCGCCGCGGACTGAAACCGAACGCGTCATTGCGGCGATTTGGCAGGAGGTTCTGGGGATCCCCCAATTGGGCGTCGAAGACAACTTCTTCGACCTCGGCGGCGACTCGATGATCAGTCTCCAGTTCATCGCCAAAGCCAGGAAAGCCGGATTGCGCTTCACCAATCGCCAGGTGTTCGAACATCAGACGATCGCCGAGCTCGCGGCCGTCGCAGCGGATCAGGGTTGACGATGTCCCGCCAGATTCGATTCGGGCTCGATTCTGATTTTCTGACGCGACTCGACGACCACTTGATTGTCCCCGCCGAAGTGGCGGTTGTCGGCGCCGGCCGCTGGGCTCGCGTGATGTGTCAGGTCCTGACAGCCTTCACGCCCTCGATCTCGCGTGTGGTGCTCGTGGCCGAACGAAATTTCGCCGCGACCCGGCGCTGGCTCGAGGAAAAGCTCAGGGCAGAACCCTCGAACGGCCACGGCCGGATCGTGGTGACGCCAACGCTTCGCGACGTGCTCGACTCAAAGACGATCGAGGCGGCGTTCGTCACCAAGATGGCTTCCGAACACTACCCCACGACCCGAGAGCTGCTACTCGCGGGCAAACATGTGCTCGTGGAAAAACCGTTCGTGCTGAGCGCGGACGAGGCACACGAGCTGACGCGCCTGGCGAGGGTCCAGGGCCGGACGCTTGCCGTGGGATTCGAGTTCATGTACCTGCCCGCGCTCCATCGCTTGCGCGATCTGATCGCACGTCATCTGGATGACGTGGCCAGCGTGCGTGTGGTGTGGCAGGACGCCGCTCATGTGGTGAAGTGGGGCGAGCGCAAAAACCCGGATCTGAGCGCCAACATCGTCACCGATCTGTATCCGCATGTGCTCAGTCAACTACTGATCCTGTTCGGACGCCACGAGATCACGTCGCGGCAGGTGCTGTCCCGAGACAGCTGTTCGAACGCGTGCATCACACTCGACTATGGACCGATCGAGGTTACCGCCTCACTGGACAAGCAGGCGGACGACGAGCGTCGCAGCCTCGCGGTCATGTCGTCTTCCGGTCATTGTCTCGAGCTCGATTTCGCGAGCGATCGCGAACGCATCGAGCTCGACGGCCAAGAGCTTCCCCTCGAGATCCGCCCGGAAAATTTTCCACGGACCCTGACGGCGGAGGTCGCGTACTTCTTCGCCCAGATGAGAACACCCGCGATCATCATTCCCAATACTGCCGAGGACACCGTGCATGTCGTCGAAGAAACAGAACAGGCCAACCGCGAGCTGACCGCACGGCAGACCAGCGAGATGCGGGGGTGGCTGTGGAAACCGCTGCCGGATGCCGTCCCGGAAGTCGTTCAACAAATTCTGAGACATCAGATGGTCGACGGTCTGCTCCGCAACGGCCTGCTGGCCAATCCAAAGGACACAGAAACCCTCGATCGCTGGGTCGCCCATATCTTTCGAATCGTTCACCGCTTCAGCCGGGATCCCTGGGCCACGCAGGCAACCGTCCTGGCCGAGGAACGCCTCGAGCCAGCAGAACTGGCGACGTTGAACGCGGCAATCCGTGACTCGGGTTTCTTGCAGAATCTCATCGTTCGCGAGGGCGTCGCACGACAGTACTGGAGCACGATTCTCCCGCTCGTCGAGACCCACTCGGTAGACGCCGTGCTCACGAACCGGTACCAGTTCCCCCTGCGCCTCGGCATCTACGCCGCCGTGTCCTGCATGTTCTCGTGCACATTTTGCGGACGGATGGAGAACCCCGATGCCCGCTACGCCCAGCGAGACGTGGCGCCTGGCAACGCGCTCTTCGAACAGGTCTTCGCGGCAATGCCGAAGGGGATCTCCACTCTTTCGCTGGGCGGCGGGCTCGAGCCGCTGACCAATCCCAACCTGGACGATGTCATTCGGAGCGCAAAGGGCCACGGCCACAAGGTGCCACTTGTGACCAACGGGTACATGCTGACGCCACACTATGTGAAGCGTCACGAAGGACTCTGGGATGTCGATGTGCTTCGAATTTCGTTGTACGGCGTCGATGAGGGCTCATACCTCAACGTGACCAAAAAGCCGGGCGCCTTCCAACTCGTGAAGAACAACGTCATCGAGTTCCTCAAGGAGCGTCAGCGAAGAGGCCGCGGACCGCGTGTCGGCTTCAACTTCATCATCCTGGTCAACACGACGGGCGAGGTGCTCCGCCTGTTGGATCTGATTGCGGACATCAATCATGCCGTGCCTGGCAACGGCATCGACTTCCTGACGCTGCGCGAAGACTTCAGTCTGAGAGAAGGCGAGGGGCTGACCGTCGAAGAGCGTCAGCGGCTCGTGCAGCTGTTCCAGGAGTTTCACGAAAAGCGCCGCACGCTGTGTCCGAGCCTGAGCGTCGACTTCGGGTACGCGCTGTATCCCTTGAGTGAGGGCGCGATGTGGCCGGGGCTGGCGATGGTGCGGCACCAGCGGATGCTGCCAAAAGCCTACCCGCAGATCTCAGTCGCACTCGATTTGCTCGGCGACGTGTATTTGTATCGGGACGCGGCGTTTCCGAATCGTCCTGGCGCCGACCGGTACAAGATCGGGACCCTCACGGCCTCCAGGACGCTGGAGGCGGTCGTCGCAGAGTTCCTCGAGCAGGGACGCGAGATTGTGCCGCTGCCCAATGACACCTGGCTGATGGATGCCTTCGATCACGTGGTGACGAATGTGATTTGGCAGGCGCATGCTGACGAGAGCGCGAAGATTCCGTTCCGCCTCGGGCCGGTGAAACGCCGGGCGCAGGATCCGCCGGCCGACGCGAGTGGGCGCGCGACGCCGATGGTCGTCAACTACTGGCAGGGGCTCTTCGGCGCGTGACCATCCAACCGCATTTCTTCGGCGCGATCGATGATCCGCTGTTCGGCTGCTATCACGCGCCGTCGTCGCGTCAGCCAGCGCGACATGGGGTCTTGCTTTGCCATCCGCTCGGTCACGAATACATGGCCTGCTACCGCGCGATTCGCCAGGCGGCCGTGCGTCTCGCTCAGGCCGGCGCCGGCGTCCTGCGATTCGATTTCTACGGATCTGGAGATTCGGCCGGCGAGTCATCGGACGGTTGTCCATCGCGATGGGTCCGCGATGTGGCGACGGCGACCGTCGAGCTGCAAAAGCGGTCGGGCGACGAACGAGTGGCGTGTGGGGGCCTGCGACTGGGGGCGAGCCTTGCGCTCCTCGCACTTCAGGACCAGCAAGCTGTCGCAACGACGGCGCTGATCCTATGGGATCCAATTGTTAATGGATCCGCGTACGTCGAGGAGCTGACAGCGTTGCAAAAACAGCGATTCAGGCGCTCGAGCCCTGATGAAGTAATCGGGTTCCCGTTTGCCGGCAAACTCCGGGGGGAATTGGAGCATCTCGATCTGCTTCAGGTCGGCCGGACGGCCGGGCACGTTCTGATCATCGAGACCGGCTCTGCGAGGCCCGAAACCGAGCGGCTGGCTGCGCGCCTGAGAACGCTCGGCGCGGTCGTGGATCTCCGGCCGGTAACGGGGGACGCGTTCTGGCACGAACCAAACAAGTCAGCAGTGCCTGCCAGTGTCATCCAGTCCGTGGTGACCTGGGTGCGCCAAATCTTCTGAGGATGCACATATGAGTCCGTTGGGTGATGTCATCCGGCGTTTGCGGTATGGGAAGCCGATCGCCGTCGTGTCAGGGCTTCCTCGATCAGGAACGTCGATGGCCATGAAGATGCTCGAGGCTGGCGGCATGCCCGTGCTGGTTGACGGGCTCAGGAAGCCGGATGTCAGCAATCCGAACGGCTACTACGAATTCGAACCCGTGAAGGAACTCGACAAGGGCGGCGATGTGCAGTGGCTTGCCGATGCGCGCGGAAGGGCCGTGAAGATCATTTCATTCCTTCTCACGTATCTCCCTGAGACGTACGAGTACCGCGTGATCTTCATGCGGCGGGATCTGCACGAGGCCGTGGCATCCCAGAACACGATGCTCGCGCAGCGCGGCGAGTCGCGCGACGGCGCAGACGACGAGCGCATGTGCCGACTGTATGAAGGCCATTTGGAAAAAGTCGAGCGGTTTCTGGCCAGCCGCTCCTGTTTTTCCACTCTCACGATCGCGTATGAGGATGTCGTTCAGAACCCGTCGCTCGCCGCTCATCGCATGAACGAATTCCTTGGCGGCACGCTCGACGTCGTGAAGATGGCCGCAGTAGCCGATCCGGCGCTCTACCGGAATCGGCGTCACGTGGAGGTGTAGTGCGCCGTCGAATTGCGAGCGTCAGTGGCGCCGCGGCCCTGCTAGTCCTGGTTGCGGTCGCACCTCTGGAGGCTTATGTGGGGCCCGGCGCGGGCTTCGCCTTGCTGTCGTCGTTCTTCGTCGTCCTCACCACGATCGTCGTTGCCATCGCGTCGTTGCTCATCTGGCCGGTCCGCGCGATGGTTCGATGGCTGCGCGGATCGACGGCCGCCCCGGCGAAGATTCAGCGTCTGATCATCCTCGGCCTGGACGGCCAGGATCCGAAGCTGACGGATCGGTTTCTGCAGCGGGGCCTGCTGCCGAACTTCGAAAAGCTCTCTCGGATGGGGTGTTATCGCCGTTTGCGCACGACATTTCCATCGCTGTCGCCTGTGGCATGGTCGTCGTTCAGCACCGGCACGAACCCGGGACGCCACAATATTTTTGATTTTCTCGACCGGGATCGACGGACCTACTTGCCGATGCTGTCGTCGGCCCGCGTCGACAAGATCACGAGGTTCCTCAAGCTTGGGCGGTACCGAATCCCCCTGGCCAAACCGTCAGTGCAACTGCTGCGGCGTTCGAAACCGTTCTGGGCCATTCTCGGCGAACACAAGATCTGGAGCACGGTTCTGCGAGTGCCGATTACGTTTCCGCCGGATCGGTTTTACGGGGCGGAGTTGAGCGCGATGTCGGCGCCGGACCTTCTCGGTACCCAGGGAACATTCACCCTCTTTACCACCAGAGCCTCGCAGCCTCGGTTCAAAGAGGGCGGCGTGCGGGTGTCCGTCGTGCTCGACGGCGACCGCATCCACACCCGGATTCAGGGTCCGGAGAATATCTTCGTGGAAGGCGGCGCGCCTTTGGAGATTCCGCTGACGTTGTCGCTGGATCGTTCACGGCGCATTGTCCGCGCTGATATCGGCGGCACGCCAGTGACATTGACACCCGGCCGGTTGAGCGAATGGATCAGGCTGCGGTTCCGCGCCGCTCCCGGCGTCGAGGTCACCGGTCTAACGCGCGTGCTCGTCACCGAGATGGACGAGCACTTCTCGTTGTATCTGTCGCCGATCTGCATCGATCCGGAAAAGCCGGCGATGCCAATCGCGCATCCGACGTACTACGCGACCTACCTGGCCAAGCGGATCGGCTTGTACTCGACGCTCGGCCTGGCGGAAGACACGTGGGCGCTCAACGAAGGCGTCATCGACGACACAGCCTTTCTTCAACAGACCTACGATATCGATCGCGAACGCGAATCGATGTTCTTCGCTGCGCTCGACAGACTGCGCCGCGGCAGCCTCGTCTGTGTGTTCGATGCGACCGACCGCATTCAACACATGTTCTGGCGCTACACCGAACCGGGCCATCCCGCTGTTCAGGGGACCCAGAGCGCCGAACACGAAGATGCCATCGAGAAGCTCTACGTGCATAACGACGCCCTCGTCGGGCGGGTGATCGATCGCCTCGAGGACGGGGATGTGCTGATGGTGATCTCCGATCATGGGTTCAGCTCGTTTCGACGCGGCGTCAACTTGAACAGCTGGTTGCGCCGCGAGGGCTATCTCGCTCTCAAAGAGGGAGCCGACGGGACAGCCGAGTGGCTGCGAGACGTCGACTGGGCAGCGACGAGGGCGTATTGCCTCGGCCTGACTGGAATGTTCTTCAATGTGAAGGGGCGCGAGCGCGATGGCATCGTTACCCCTGGCGCCGAGCTCGCGTCGCTCAAAGCAGAGATCATCTCAAAACTGAATGGACTTCGAGACGAGGAGCGAGGCGACCTCGGCATCCGCGAAGTGTTCGACACGGCGCGGCTCTATGACGGACCGTACCTCGAGAACGCGCCCGAACTGCTTATTGGATACAACGAGGGTTATCGAGTGTCCTGGGACTGCGCCACAGGCGTGGTGGCCGGTCCTGTATTCGAGGACAACGTGAAACCGTGGAGCGGTGATCATTCTGTAGACCCCCGCCTGGTGCCCGGCGTGTTCTTCTGCAATCGCCGGATTGACAGTGAGGAACCATCTTTGATCGATCTCGCGCCGACCGCGCTTCGGTTGTTTGGTATCGAACCACCGTCGTACATGGACGGCCGGCCTCTCACCGGGCTCGCATGAAGGGGACTGCCGGCATCGCGGTTCTCGTGTTCGCAATCGGCCTGTCCGGTTGCCGTGCCGGTCACGTCACGACGGGCAGACGCATCATCGTGCTCGGCTTCGACGGCCTGGACTACGACGTCACGCGCGAGCTGATGGCTCAGGGGCGGCTGCCGAATTTTTCGCGGCTCGCCGAGAGCGGCCGTTTCACCGCGCTCGGCACGTCGAATCCGCCGCAAAGCCCGGTGGCGTGGTCTACCTTCTCAACGGGCCTTGATCCCGGGCGTCACCGCATTTTCGATTTCGTCCATCGCGATCCGAAAACGATGACCCCGTACCTGTCGACGACGCGGACGGAGCCGCCGTCGCGGATGCTGACGGTTGGCAGGTGGCAGGTGCCGCTCGCGGGTGGAAAGGTGGAGCTGCTCCGAAGGGGGCGGCCGTTCTGGGAGGCGCTTGAAGACCACGGTATCGAAACGACCATCGTCCGGATGCCGGCGAATTTTCCACCGTCAGGAAAGGCCACTCGCGAGCTGAGCGGCATGGGGACCCCGGACATACTCGGAGGCTACGGGACGTTTTCGTTTTTCACATCGTCACCGAAGGCGTCCACGGATCGTTCGCTCTCCGGCGGCGTCGTCTATGCCGTTGATGCCTCTGGTGGCGTGGTGGCAGGTTCCCTCGAGGGTCCTGAGAATCCGTTTCGGACCGATCACCAACATGTGACGGCGGGCTTTTCGGTGGACATCGCCGCCGATCGCCGTCATGCGAAGATCGTTGTCGGCGACGAGGAACGACTGCTTGGTGTTGGCGAGTGGAGCGACTGGGTGCCGGTGGCTTTCGACCTCGCGCCGACCCAGCGCCTGCACGCTGAGTGCCGATTCTTCCTCAAGGGACTCGATCCCGACTTCGAACTGTACGTGAGTCCGGTGAACATCGATCCGTTGTCGCCGGTGCTCCCGATTTCGTCACCGGCCGGCTACGCGTCCGAACTCGCACATGCGACTGGCCGTTTCTACAGCCAGGGGATGCCTGAAGAAACTAAAGGGCTCAAAACAGCCATTCTCACTCCGGAGGAGTTTCTCACCCAGGCGAAGATCGCGGGCGATGAAGTCCGCGCGCAGTATAAGTACACACTCGACCAGTTTCACGACGGTTTTTTGTTCTATTACTTCGGCAACGTCGATCAGGTGTCGCACATGATGTGGCGGTCGAGAGATCCGCAGCACCCGGCCTACGATCCGAAGCGCGATCCGAAATACGCTCACGTCGTGGACGACCTCTACGCCGGTCTCGATCGCGTCGTCGGCGACACGCTCGCAGCGTTGACCGCCAACGACTTGCTCATCGTGATGTCCGATCACGGGTTTACTTCGTGGCGCAGGTCGTTCAACTTGAACAGCTGGTTGCGGGACAACGGGTACCTGTACGTCGACGCCGCGAGTACGGGCGAAGCCTCCGGTCCGTTTGCCGGTGTGGATTGGCATCGCACCCGGGCGTACGCCGTTGGCCTCAATGGCCTTTACATCAATCTGAGCGGACGCGAAGCCTTCGGTGTTGTCG
>Ga0070681_10006763_pt1 | contig 11161 bp, 9 predicted proteins | sample KBSC83BmetaG_FD_65650 | JGI IMG/M metagenome (GOLD analysis project Ga0070681, IMG submission 65650) | Corn rhizosphere microbial communities from Kellogg Biological Station, Michigan, USA - KBS C8-3B metaG | ecosystem: Host-associated > Plants > Roots > Rhizosphere | place: USA: Michigan...
GGTCAAGCTCAAGCTCATCAACAGCCGTCTGGTGGTCAACGCCATCGAGCCACGCGCGGCAATCGGCAGCTACGACGCGGCGAGCGGTCACTTCACCATCCATGGCGTCAGCCAAGGCGTGATGGGAATGAAGGCCGGCCTGGTGGCCGCGATGAAGACCACGCCCGACAAGATGCGCGTCGTGACCGGCAACGTCGGCGGCTCATTCGGCATGAAGGCCGCCGTCTATCCGGAGTACGTCTGCATTCTGCACGCCGCCAAGATGCTCGGACGTCCCGTCAAATGGACCGATGAACGGTCATCGAGCTTCCTCTCCGACAACCATGGCCGCGATCACGAGCAGACCGCAGAACTCGCGATGGACAAGGAGGGACATTTCCTGGCGCTGCGGCTCACCGGCTATGGCAACATGGGCGGCTTCCAGGGCCAGATGGGCCCGCAGGCCCCCACCCTCAACACGGTGCGCAACGTCATCAGCCTCTACCGCACGCCGGTGATGGAGGTGAGCACCAAATGCGTGTTCACCAACACGACGCAGCTCAATCCGTATCGAGGCGCCGGCCGCCCCGAGGGCAATTACTACATGGAACGGCTGATCGATTACGCCGCCGCCGAAACCGGTTTCGACCGCATCGAGCTGCGCCGTAAAAATCAGATCAAAAAGAGCGAGATCCCATTCAAGGCCGCGTCCGGCGCCACCTACGACAGCGGCGACTTCCCGGCGATCCTCAAGCAAGCTCTGGATGTCTCCGATTGGAAGGGCTTCAACAAACGCAGGCGCGAGAGCGCCAAGCGCGGCCAGCTCCGCGGCATCGGTGTCGGCGCTTATCTGGAGGTGACCGCCCCGGCCAACAAGGAAATGGGCGGCATCTCCTTCGACGCCGATGGCGGAGTCACCATTCGCACCGGCACGCTGGACTACGGTCAGGGCCACGCCACGCCGTTCGCACAGGTGCTCAGCGAAAGACTCGGCGTGCCGTTCGATAAGATCCGCCTGCTGCAAGGCGACAGCGACGAGTTGCTGGCCGGCGGCGGCACCGGCGGCTCGCGGTCGATCATGAATTCCGGACAAGCGATCGTCGAGGCTGCGGCCAAAGTTGTCGATCAGGGCAAGCAGATCGCCTCACATGCACTCGAAGCCTCGGCCGACGACATCGAATTCAAGGATGGCAATTTCGTCGTCGCCGGCACGGACCGCACGATCGATATCATGACGCTTGCGGAAAAGGTGCGTTCCGGCGCGATTGCGCTGCCGTCCGACGCTCCGCAATCGCTCGACGTCAAGCATGTGAGCGACGGCGCGCCCGCCGCCTACCCCAATGGCTGCCATGTTTGCGAGGTCGAGATCGATCCCGACACCGGGGTCACCAACATCGTCAAGTACACCGCCGTGAACGACTTCGGCACCATCATCAACCCGATGCTGACCGACGGACAGACGCATGGCGGCGTGGTCCAAGGCATCGGACAAACGCTGCTGGAGCACACCGTGTACGACGAGCAAGGCCAATTGCTCTCCGGGTCGTTCATGGATTATGCGCTGCCGCGCGCCCACCATGTTCCGTACTTCGATGTGTTGAGCCACCCGGTTCCGGCCAAGACCAATCCGCTCGGCGTCAAAGGTTGCGGTGAGGCCGGCTGCGCAGGCTCTCTGACCTCGATCATGAATGCCGTGGTCGATGCGCTCTCGGTCTACGGCATCAAACACATCGATATGCCCGCGACGCCTTTGCGCATCTGGCAGGCGATCCAGGATGCGCAGAAGCAGATCGCGCAGCACAAGAAGCAATGACGCATCCCCGCCCTTCGCACAAAAACAACAAGCGATGACCGAAGTCACCAACACCACCTTCGCCACGCAACGTGCCGGCGACCTGCGCATCGTCGCCTCCGTCAGCGCGGCGCATTTCGTCAGTCACTTCTACATCCTGGTGCTGCCGCCATTATTCGCCTTCATCAAAGTGGATTTTGGCGTCAGCTATACCGAGCTTGGCCTTGCGCTGACCGTGTTCATGGCCGTCTCCGCGCTGCTGCAAACGCCTGCGGGCTTCCTGGTCGACCGCAGCAATCCCCGGCTGATCCTCGTTGCCGGCCTGCTGTGCGGCGTGGCCGGTCTCGTCATCGCGGCATTTTCGCATTCATATTGGGTGCTGGTCGCGACATTCGGCCTGATGGGCTTCGGCAACACGGTCTACCATCCGGCCGACTACGCGCTGCTGTCGCGCCATGTCTCGGCCGAGCGCATGAGCCAGGCCTATTCGGCGCACACCTTCGCGGGCCTGCTCGGAAGCGCGGTTGCGCCGGCGGCACTGCTGGCGATGCATGGCGCGTTCGGCTGGCGCGGCGCGTTCCTGGGCGCCGCGGCGCTGGGGCTCGTCGCCGTGGCGGTTCTGCTGATGCTGAAGGATAACGCGCCGGACCAGCCGGTCAAATCACGCGGCGGGACGGCAACCGCCATTTCCAACTGGCGGCTGTTGTCGTCCAAACCGATCCTCGTCAATTTCCTGTTCTTCACGTTGCTGGCCTTTTCCAGCTTCGGCTTCATGAACTTTTCCGTTGTGGCCTTGGGCGCGCTCTATCAAACGCCTGTGGCGACGGCGAACGCAGCCCTGTCAGGCTATCTGGTGCTGTCTGCTCTGGGAGTCCTGGTTGGCGGCGTCATTGCGACCCGCACGTCCCGTCATGGCCTCACCGCTGTGATCGGCATCATCGTCGCCGCCGTCGCGACGCTCGTGATCGGCTTGTTCGATCTCAACGCACCGTGGCTCATCGCGGTGTCGTCCTTTTCCGGCCTTGCGCTCGGTGCGATCATGCCGGCCCGGGATATGATCGTCCGTTCGGTGACGCCGCCCGGATCGTTCGGCAAGGTGTTCGGCTTCGTCACCAACGGCTTTAACATCGGCGGCATCATCTCCCCGCTGGTGTTCGGTCCCCTGTTGGATCATGGCTCGCCACGGCTGGTGTTCATCGTCATCGCCATCGGCGGCCTCGCCGGCATCGCCACGATCGCCAGCGTGCCGCGCCGATCTTCCGCGCCATGACGACATCGTTGCGGGCGCTTCTGCTGCTCTGGTTCGCGGGCATCGGGCTGCGGCTCACCATCCTCGCGGTGCCCCCGGTCATCCCGCAGATCCATGACGATCTGCATCTGTCCGAAACGGCGATCGGCATTCTCTCCGGCCTGCCCATGGTGTTGTTCGCGGGCGCGGCCATCGCCGGCTCGTTGATGATCGCGCGACTGGGCCCCTTTACCGCGCTCTTGATCGGTCTCTGCCTTGCCGCGGTCGGGTCTGCCATTCGCGGCATCGGTCCCCATATCGCGGTGCTTTATTTCGGAACCGTGGTGACCGCGTTCGGCGTCGCCGTGATGCAACCGTCGCTGCCGCCCCTTGTCCGCATTTGGGCGCCGCGGCGGATGGGTTTCGCCACCGCGGTTTACACCAACGGCCTGCTGATCGGCGAAGTGCTGCCGGCGGCGTTGACGATCCCGGTGGTGCTTCCGCTCCTGCACAATAGCTGGCAATGGAGTTTCGTGTTCTGGGCGGTGCCGGTTGCCGCCATCGCGGCAATTCTCCTGCTGTTCGCACCGCGGACGCCACCGGCTCCCGCAACGGCCGCGACGCGGCGCTGGATGCCGGATTTCAGCGACCCGCTGATCTGGCGCATCGGCTTGCTGCTTGGGGGCGTCAACGCCACCTATTTCGCGCTCAACGGCTTCCTGCCCGATTATCTCACGCGTATCGGCCGGCCCGATCTGATCCACGCCGCGCTGACCGCACTCAACCTCGGCCAGCTTCCGGCGTCATTCCTGCTGCTCGCATCGGCGGACCGAATGGTGCGGACGGCGTGGTCCTATCTCGCTTGCGGAGTCGCCTGTCTCGCGGGAATCCTGGCGATCATCGGTCTTGGTGGCGTCTGGGTCATCGTCGGCACCGCCGTATGGGGCTGCGCCGGAGCCGCCGTGCTTGTTCTGGTGCTGGCGCTGCCGCCCCTCATCAGCGCGCCGGAGGACGTCCACCGCGTCTCCGCCGGAATGTTCACCATCAGCTATTCCTGTGCGGTGATCGTGCCCATCATCAGCGGCGTGTTGTGGGACGCGACCGGATGGACGCTTGCGCCGTTTATGCCAATGATCGTCTGTATGCTGGTTTTGATCGGGCTTGCACCGACCATCGTGCTGCGCGACAAGAGTCAGGACGCGTGATCTGGAGTGTTGGGATATGGGTGACAATTACGGAACGGTGAAGGTTGCGGCGGTTCAGGCCGCTTCGGTGTTCCTGGATCGTGAAGGCTCCACCGAAAAGGCATGCCGCCTGATCCGCGAAGCCGGCAAGAACGGCGCGCGCATCATTGGTTTCCCGGAAGGCTTCATTCCCGCTCACCCGGTCTGGTATCACCATCACGCCGCGACGGCCGCCATCGCCAACAAGCTCGCGGTGGAGCTGTTCAAGAATTCCATCGAGATTCCGGGGCCGCAAACCGACGCGCTGTGCGCCGCCGCACGCGACGCCAACGCCTATGTCATGATCGGTGTCTGCGAAAAGCTTCCGAACACGACCGGCACGATGTTCAACTCCCAGCTCTACATCGGGCCGGACGGAGTCATCATCCGCAAGCATCAGAAGATCATGCCGACGGTCGGCGAGCGCCTGGTCCACACCGGGGGATACGGCGACACGTTCGGCGCGTTTCAATCCGAATTCGGACCGGTGTCGGGGTTGATCTGCGGCGAGAATTCCAATCCGCTCGCGGTTTTCGCGCTGATTGCGGAAGGCACGCGCGTTCACGTCATGAGCTGGCCGAACCATTTCCCGACCAGTGGCGATCCGTTGCGCAACCGTGTCGCCATCGACTCGCAAGCCTTCGCGCAGATGAGCAAGGCCTTCGTCATCTCGGCATGCGGCACGGTCGACGACCACATGATCAAGATGCTTCAGGCCGGCCCCGAGGCGGAGAAGTTCCTGCGCGACCCGAACTGCTGCGGCGGCTCGCTGATCGTCGATCCGTTCTCACGGATCATCGCAGGTCCAATGGGTGCGGAAGAAGGCATCCTCTACGCGGACTGCAATCTGGAGCTCGGCATTCAGATGAAGCTTCGCCACGACTTCGCGGGTCACTACAACCGGCCTGACATTTTCCAGGTCCACGTCAATCGCGCGGCCCCGCAACTGTATCGCGTGCACAACGATCCGGCCGCCCTGGCCCCGCCCGAGACACCGGAACTGCCGACTCTCCCGCCGCGGCTGTCGCCGCCCGAATAACGACAGGGCCACAGCGATCCACGCTTGCCAGGTGCATCATGGATGTCTTTGAAGCGGTCGATTCACGCATCGCCTGCCGCGCCTTTCTCGACAAGCCCGTCGATCCGAACATCGTCAAGGACCTGATTGTCCGAGCGCAACGCGCCGCATCCGGCGGCAATCTGCAATCGTGGAACGTCTATGCGCTGACCGGGGAGCCGCTCGCCGCGCTCAAGGCCGCCGCGGGCAAACGCATTGCCGACGAAGACCCCCGCCACAGCAAGTCGGAGTATCCGATCTATCCGGAGCCGATGTGGGGTGCCTACAAGGAGCGCCGCGAAGCGCACGGTGTGCAACTCTACGGGTCGCTCGGCATCGGGCGCGACGATGCCGCCGGACGGCTCGCGCAATACAAGAAGAATTTCGAGTTCTTCGATGCGCCGGTCGGGCTGTTCCTCACCATCGACCGCAGGCTCGGCCCCGGACAATGGGCCGATCTCGGCGGCTACATCCACGCCCTCGCCTTCCTCGCCCGCGGCCACGGCCTCGACACCTGTCCGCAAGAGGCCTGGGCGCGGGTGTACGACACCGTCAGCGATTTCCTCGAGCTGCCGGCCAACGAAATGCTTTTTTGCGGCATGGCGATCGGCTACGGCGACCGCAAGCACAAGGCCAATGACTTCCGCTCGCCGAGGGCCGACCTGGCCGACTTCTGCACCTTTCGCGGCTTCGACTGAGCGCCACGCCCAAATCACCTGCCCGCATCGTCCGCCGGAACCCGGAGCGCCGCGACAGGGAAGCGTTCCGCTGCGGTCGGGAGACATGGTATAAGGGAGCCAAATCAGGCGTCCTTCCTGTTGGACGCTCGGCCCAATCGGCTTGCGAGAGAGATCCGCAATGAGCTTGCAGACGCTCGGTTACATCGGTCTTCGCACCAAGAATCTGGAGGACTGGACGGCCTACGCCAGCCGGTTCCTCGGCATGCAACTCGTCGACAAAAGCCGCGGCACCGCGACCTTCCGCATGGATGACCGGAAGCAGCGGCTGGTGGTCAACGAGTCGGATGCCGACGTGCCGGGTTTCTTCGGCTGGGAGGTTGCTGACGCCGCCGCGCTCGACGCCTATGCCGCCAATCTGGAGCGCCACAAGGTTTCCTTCGCCCGCGGCACGCGCGCATTGGCCGAGGAACGCAAGGTCCGCGATCTGATCGTGCTGCACGATCCCGCCGGCAACCGGTTGGAGATCGTGCACGGCGCAGAGACCACCACCGATCCGTTCAAACCGGGCCGATCCATTTCCGGCTTCCGCACCGGCCCGCTCGGCATGGGCCATGCGGTGCTGCAGTGCGTGAAAATCGACGATGTGCTGTCGTTCTATCAGGACATTCTCGGCTTCAAGCTCAGCGACTATTTCACCAAACCGTTCGCCGCCTATTTCTTCCATATCAATCCGCGCCATCACAGCGTGGCGTTCATCGAAACCGGCAAGGTCGGCATCCATCATCTCATGGTCGAGACGTGCTTCCTCGACGACGTCGGCCAGGGCTACGATCTCGCGCTGAAGAAGCCCGAGATGATCGCCACCACCTTCGGCCGGCATTGCAACGATCAGGTTCACTCGTTCTATTCGTGGTCGCCGTCGAAATTCATGTTCGAATACGGCTGGGGCGGCCGCACCCTCGACGTCGAAACCTGGAAGCCTGAGGTCGTCACCGGCGGTCCCAGTCTCTGGGGTCACGAGCGCTATTGGTTGAACGAGGAGCAGCGCAACGAAGCGCGCGAGATGCGCATTCGCAACGCAGAAAATGGCTTCCGCATCCCGGTCAACGTGATGGAAGGCAACTACAAGCAGGCTCGCGACGTTTGTCCCTGGTGGAACGCCACGGCGCCGACGCGGAAGACGGGATAACCGCTCCGCTCCATTCCGGGCCGCATTCATGCGAACTCGGAACGCCCGTTGAGAGGATTTCAGCCGATGAATGTCACCGTTCCTCCGGGTTCGCTGCCGAACACCCCGCAGCCGGCGGAATGGCCGGAAGGCGCCCTCACCCGCGTTCCCTACTGGATCTACCAGTCGCCCGAGATCACGGCGCTGGAGCAGCAGAATCTCTTTGAAGGCCCGGTGTGGAACTTCCTCTGCCTCGAAGCGGAGGTGGCCAAGCCCGGCGACTATCGCGTGACGTTTGTCGGCGCCATGCCGGTGGTCGTGGCGCGCGATTTCGACGACGAGATTTACGCCTTTGAGAACCGCTGCGCGCATCGCGGCGCATTGATCGCACTGGATACGGGCGGCCACGCTCGCGATTTCACCTGCGTCTATCACGCCTGGAATTACGATCTGAAGGGCAACCTCAAGGCGGTGGCCTTCGAGGACGGCGTCAATGGCAAAGGCGGCATGGGCAAGACGTTTTGCCGCGCCGACCACGGCCCCCGCAAACTTCGCATCGCCCTGTTCTGCGGCCTCGTCTTCGGCAGCCTGTCCGACGACGTGCCGCCGATCGAAGAGTATCTCGGAGAAGAAGTCGCAAGCCGCATCAAGCGCGTGCTCCACAAGCCCGTGGTGGTCACCGGCCGCTACACGCAGATGCTTCCGAACAACTGGAAGCTCTATTTCGAGAACGTCAAGGACACCTACCACGCCAGCCTGTTGCACACGTTCTTCACGACCTTCCGCATCAATCGCCTCTCGCAGCGCGGCGGCATGGTGGTCAGCCCGGACGGCGGCAGCCACGCCAGTTTTTCCTTCATCGACCACAAGAGCCAGCAGAACGAATACGCGGCGATGGGCATTCGCTCGGATAACGAGGATTTCGCGCTGAAGGACAAAAGCCTGCTCGACAATGCCGACGAATTCAACGACGGCTGTCACATGCAAATCCTGACGGTGTTCCCCAATTTCGTCCTGCAGCAAATTCAGAACGCCTTGGCCGTCCGCCAAATCCTGCCCAAGGCGCAAATGCAAACCGCGCTGAACTGGACCACGTTTGGTTTCGCCGACGACACACCGGACATGACGAAGCGGCGGTTGCGTCAGAACAATCTGGCGGGACCGGCGGGCTACGTCTCGATGGAAGACGGCGCGGTCGGCGGCTTCGTGCAACGCGGCATCGCAGCCGCATCGGGCGAGCGCGCCGTGATCGAAATGGGCGGCTCCAGCACCGCCAACGAAGGCACACGCGCGACGGAAGCCTCCGTGCGCGGCTTCTGGAAGCGCTACCGCGGCCTTATGGGCATTTGAACATCGGGAGCCGCGATGACTGGCGCGATCACCACCGAGCGCATCCTCGCGCTGCAGGCCGCCTATATCCGTTGCATCGACAGCGATGCACTGGAGGCATGGCCGGACCTGTTCACCGATGAATGCCTCTATGTTGTGACAACGGCGGAGAACCACCGGCTCGGTTACCAATCGGGCATCATTTATGCCGACACCAAAGGCATGCTGGTCGACCGCGTCGCTGCGTTGCGCAAGGCCAACGTCTACGAAAAGCAGAGCTACCGGCATATCGTCGGCCTGCCCCACATCATCAAAAACAGCGGCAGCGAAGCAGAAGCCGAAACGCCGTTTCTTGTCGCCCGCATCATGCACGACGGCGAGACCAGTATTTTCGCCACCGGCGTCTATCTCGACACCTACCGCGCGGCAGGCGTCGATCTCAAATTTGCGCGGCGTTTGGCGGTGTGCGATTCCTCACGCGTCGACACGTTAATGGCGTTGCCGCTGTGACTGTCCAGATCGCTGTCGCCGGCACCGAATTCCACTTTCCCTGTGAGTCCAACGAATCCGTGTTGGACGCCGCACAGCGCGCCGGCTTCGAAATTCCATTCTCCTGCCGCAAGGGCGTCTGCGGCACCTGCAAGGGCCGCATCGTTTCCGGCGACGTGCGCGCGCTCACCGGCGACGCCCTGGGCGCCACCGAGCGCGCCGAGGGGCATGTCCTGTTCTGCAACGCGCGGCCGCGTTCCGATCTCGTCATCGCGCCGCGCTCAATCGGCAGAGCCGATCCTTTCGCCCGCAAAACCACCACGGCGCGCGTCTTCCGGCTGCAGCGCCTGGCGCCCGACGTCATGCTGGTGCATTTGCGCTTCCCCGCCGGTATCCGCGCCAAGTTCAAGGCCGGTCAGCATCTCAATCTGATCTTGAGAAACGGCGAGCGCCGCGACTTTTCGATGGCCAATCCGCCACGCGAAAGCGACGGCGCCCAACTGCACATCCGTCACGTCCCCGGCGGGGCGTTCACAAGTTACGTGTTCGATGGGCTGAAACGCGGCGACGTCTTGACGGTGGAAATTCCATTTGGCGATTTCACTTTGCGCGACAGCGAAAAGCCGATCCTGTTCGTTGCCGGTTCCACAGGCTTCGCGCCGATCGCTTCGATCATCGAAGACATGACGATCCGCGGCATCAACCGCGACATCACCCTTTATTGGGGTGCGCGCCAACGTTCGGGACTTTATTCGGATCTGCCGCGCCGGTGGTCGGCAGAAAACCCGCGCTTCAAATACGTGCCGGTCCTGTCTGACGAGCCCGAGCCGGGCGCTCGGCACAATCTTGTCCATAAGGCTGTGCTGGAGGATCACCGGTCCCTCTCGGGCTTTCAGGCCTATGTCTGCGGGGTGCCTGTGATGACCCAGGCCGCGCGAACCGAGTTTATCGCCGCGGGGTTGCCGGAAGACGAGTTCTTTGCCGATGCTTTCGTTACACGCGCCGAAGTCGCCGCGGCCGGACCATAACCGGCATCTGGAATTGACTCGCGCTTCGCGGGATGGTCGGTTCCCACTGCAACAACAGGAGCCGAAACGATGTCCAGCCGCACGCACCTTGTCGTCATGCCGGGCGACGGCATCGGACCGGAAATCGTCGCCGCGACCATGCAGGTGCTGCGTGAGACAGATCGGCTGCTGTCTCTCAATCTCAGCTTTGAAGAGGTGCCGATCGGGTTCGAAGCTCTGAAGAAACACGGCACCACCCTGCCCGATTCCTCGTTCGAGGCCGGCAAGCGCGCCGACGGCGTCATTCTCGGACCGGTGTCGCACAATGACTATCCGCCGGTGGCGCAAGGCGGGCTCAATCCGTCCGGCGAGCTCCGCAAGCGCCTCGATCTTTATGCCAACATCCGGCCGGCCAAGACCCGGCCCGGCCTGCCGCCTCGCTGCGGCAAGCCGGTCGACCTGGTCGTGGTCCGCGAGAACACCGAAGGCTTCTATGCCGACCGCAATATGTTCGTGAACACCGGCGAGTTCATGCCGACGCCGGATGTGGCGCTGGCCATGCGCAAGATCACGCGGCAAGGCTCGATGCGGATCGCCGAGACGGCCTTCCGGCTGGCGATGCAGCGACCTCGGAGGAAGGTGACCGCGGTTCACAAGGCCAACGTGTTGCGTGTTTCCGACGGTCTGTTCCTGGAATGCACCCGCGCGGTGGCGAAGCGCTATCCGCACGTCACGTACGAAGAACAGATCATGGATGCGATGGCCGCGCTGCTGGTGCGCGACGCCACCCGCTTCGATGTCATCCTCGCCACCAACATGTTCGGCGACATTCTTTCCGACGAGGCCTCGGAGATTTCCGGCAGCCTCGGCCTCGCCGCCTCGGTCAACGCCGGCGACGAGCATGCCTTGGCCCAGGCGCAACACGGCTCGGCGCCCGACATCGCCGGCCAAGATCGCGCCAATCCGGCGTCGTTGATCGGCTCGGTGGCCATGCTTTTCGCCTGGCTCGGCGAACGGCGCTCCAATCCGAATCTCGTCAAAGCTGCCGATCTGATCGAGCGCGCGCTCGATCGCGCGGTCGCCGCGCCCGAAACGCGGACCGCCGATCTTGGCGGCCCGCTGGGCACAAAGGCGTTCGGCGCGTGCGTGGCCGCCGCGCTGGCCGGTTTGGCCTAGTACTTCGTCTTGATCCCGAGGTCGGCGGCGTTC
>Ga0070681_10006770_pt1 | contig 11158 bp, 9 predicted proteins | sample KBSC83BmetaG_FD_65650 | JGI IMG/M metagenome (GOLD analysis project Ga0070681, IMG submission 65650) | Corn rhizosphere microbial communities from Kellogg Biological Station, Michigan, USA - KBS C8-3B metaG | ecosystem: Host-associated > Plants > Roots > Rhizosphere | place: USA: Michigan...
CCGAAACGGCCGCGACTTTTCACGGAAGGTGCGCGCGGTCAATCTCGGACTCAATCGTGTGGCCGACCTGGACTTCGAGGTGCTCGTCAATCTGGATGCGGACGTGTCGTTCGAGCCCGCCTACATGGCATTTCTGATCGAGAAATTCGTCGCGGATCCTGCGCTTGGTGTGTGCGGCACTCCGTTTACTGAAGAAGGTGGCTACGACTCGACGCGCGACAGCTTTGAGGGTGAGGAGTATGTGGCGGGTCCCTGTCAGCTGTTTCGCCGGCGGTGTTTTCGAGACATCGGTGGGTACGTGCCGAATCCCTCCGGCGGCGTCGACTGGATCGCGGTGATGACTGCCCGTATGCGCGGATGGAAGGTGCAGGCATTTGGCGACAAGCGCTTTCATCACCATCGTCCGATGGGGACTGCGGGCAGGACTCGGATCGCGGCGCAGTTCTCCTATGGGCAGAAGGATTACTACCTCGGTGGATCGCCGATCTGGCAGCTGTTCCGTGCTGCGTACCGGATGACGAAACCACCCTTGCTCGCCGGGGGCATGGCGCTGTTGCTCGGGTACGGCTGGGCGGCGGTGCGCCGGATCAGACGGCCGGTCACGCCGGAATTGATGCACTTCCACCGGCAGGATCAGTTCCGGAAATTGCGGCGGATCACTCGCACGCTGGCGCGCTTGCAGCGGCCGGAGCGCTTTCGTTCCGTGCCCGGTGCGGCCACTCACTCCGAAGGGCAGGTACGCTCTTGATGGACGCACAGGAAATCCAGGCGCTGCACCCGATCGTCGTCTCGTCCGATGTCACGCATCCCGCCACTCGAGTGCGCATCGAACCGTCGCGCGGCTTCAGGTCGCTGAATCTTGGCGATCTGTGGACGCATCGCGAGCTCGTCTATTTCATGATCTGGCGCGATGTGAAGGTCCGCTACAAGCAGACGGCCCTCGGCGCCGCATGGGCGATTCTGCAGCCGCTCCTCACCATGGCGATCTTCTCGCTGTTTTTCGGACGTCTGACGAAGATGCCGTCGGACGGCGTGCCGTATCCGATGTTCACGTTCGTGGCGCTCGTGCCCTGGATGTTTTTCTCCAACGGCTTGACGCTGGCGGCCAACAGCCTGGTGCAGAACGCCAACCTGCTGACCAAGGTGTACTTTCCGCGCCTCGCCATTCCTCTCGCGACCGTCCTGGTCGGGCTCGTCGATCTGCTGCTGTCGTTCGTGGTGTTGCTTGGACTGATCGCGTACTACCAGATTCCGCTCACGCCGCGTGTGTTCTACCTGCCGTTCTTTCTTGTCCTGTCGGTCGTGACGACGCTGGGCGTGAGCCTGTGGCTCGCCGCCCTCAACGTGCAGTTCCGGGACGTGCGGTTCACCATTCCGTTTCTCGTACAGGTCTGGATGTTCGCGACACCGGTGGTCTATCCGAGCAGCCTCATTCCGCAACCATGGCGCACGCTCTTCGGCATCAATCCGATGGTCGGCGTCGTCGAAGGATTCCGGTGGGCGCTGTTGCCGGTGAGCACCCACCCCGGACCGATGACGGCGATTTCCTCGCTCGTCGCCGTGGCCGCGATCGTCAGCGGCGCGCTGTATTTCCGTCACATGGAACGCACGTTCGCCGACATCGTGTAGAGGTTTGAGCATGAGTGAGATTGCGATTCACGCGGAAGGACTGGCCAAGCAGTACCGCATTGGACAGCGCAAGGCCGGCAGCGCCACGATCCGTGATGCGCTCGTGAGCATGTGTTCGGCGCCAGGGCGACGGCTTCGGCGGGTCCTGCGAGGCGAGCAGCTTGACGGCCCGAGCGAGTACATGTGGGCGGCCAACGACATCTCGTTTGACATCAAACGCGGCGAGGTCGTGGGCCTGATTGGCCGCAACGGTGCCGGCAAGAGCACGTTGCTCAAAATGTTGTCGCGGATCACCGAGCCCACACACGGCTTTGCGGATGTGAACGGGCGGATTGGTTCGTTGCTGGAGGTCGGCACCGGTTTCCACCAGGAGCTCACCGGCCGCGAGAACATTTTCCTGAACGGCGCGATCCTCGGCATGCGAAGGGCCGAAATTCGCCGCAAATTCGATGAGATCGTCGAATTCTCGCAAATCGACCGCTTCCTCGACACACCCGTCAAGCATTACTCGAGCGGCATGTACGTCCGGCTCGCCTTCGCGGTGGCCGCCCATCTCGAACCCGAGATTCTGCTGGTCGATGAAGTCCTCGCGGTTGGCGACTCGCGATTTCAGAAGAAGTGCCTCAACAAGATGGAAGACATCGCCCACTGCGGGCGCACGATCATTTTCGTGTCGCACAACCTGTCGGCGATCACCCGGATTTGTCCGCGCGCAATCCTGCTGGAGGAGGGGCGGGTGATCAACGACGGTCCCTCTCATCAGGTCGTCGCTTCCTACCTGAATGAGGGCTCGGGAACGCGTGTGCGGAAAGAATGGCCTGACGCCGCGACCGCTCCAGGCGGCGAGGTCTGCCGGTTGCGCAGTGTCACCGTCCATCGTGAAAACGGAGAGATCTCGGAAGCGATGGACATCCGCGAGCCGATTGGCATCGACATCGAGTACGAAGTGTTGAAGCCTGGCTGGGTCGTGTCGTCGGGTTTCGACCTCTTCAACGATGAAGGCATTCAGGTCTTCGAAGCCGCGGATCTCGACCCGGAGTGGAGACGCGTGCGCCGGCCGGCCGGACGCTACGTGTCGACCGGCTGGATTCCGGGAAACTTGTTGTCGGAAGGCTCGTTGCTGGTCGGCGTTTTCCTGAGCACGATGGAGCCCATCATCATGCAAGCGATGGAGCCGAGCGTCGTCGGTTTCCAGGTGGTGGACAGCATCGATGGCGATACCGCGCGGGGCGACTGGGCCGATCGCTGGCCCGGCGTCGTCAGACCGATGCTGAAGTGGACGACATCGTTCACGCCGGTTGAGACGAGAGTAGCTGCTGCCCACACGCTGACGAACGCGGCCGCGCGATAGGCATCGCCAGCCGCACGCTTTTCGCTTCACTTCACTTTACCAACGGAACTGCACTATGAAAGCCGTCATTCTGGCTGGTGGCTTCGGATCGCGTTTGAGCGAAGAAACGCACCTCAAGCCAAAACCGATGGTCGAGATCGGCGGGAAGCCGATCCTGTGGCACATCATGAAGATCTACAGCGCCCACGGCATCAACGACTTCGTGATCTGCTGCGGGTACAAGGGCTACATGATCAAGGAGTACTTCGCCAACTACTTCCTCTTCCACTCCGACTGTCGCTTCGACATGAAGAACAATCGGATGGAAGTGCTCCGCAACGGCGTCGAGCACTGGAACGTGACGGTCGTCGATACCGGCGAAGCCACGATGACCGGCGGCCGGATCAAACGAGTGCGACAGTACCTGGACAACGAAACGTTCTGTCTCACGTACGGTGACGGCGTCAGCGACGTCGATGTGAAAGCCGTCATCGAATTTCACAACGCTCACCACGCCTACGCGACGCTCACGGCCAGTCAGCTGCCAGGGCGCTTCGGCGCCCTCACGCTCGGCAGCACGCAGACCCATGTCGACAGTTTCCGTGAGAAGCCGACCGGCGATGGCGCGTGGATCAACGGCGGATTCTTCGTGCTCGAGCCCAAGATTTTCGACTACATCGAGGGCGATTCCACGATCTGGGAGCTCGAGCCGCTCGAAAAGCTCGCAGGCGATGGAAAGCTCGCGGCGTACAAACACCGCGGCTTCTGGCTGCCGATGGACACGGTCCGCGACAAGGTCGTGCTCGAGGAGATGTGGAACTCGGGCACGGCGCCGTGGAAAACCTGGTAGTGCCTTTCTCCGGAGGATGACGTGCGAATACTGATTACCGGCAATCTCGGTTATATCGGACCCAGCGTCACGCGCCGGCTCCGCGCCCGGTACCCGGGTGGCGCCCTCGTCGGACTCGATGCCGGGTATTTTGCGCATTGCCTGACGAACGCCACGTCGGCACCGGAAGCGGATCTCGACGTGCAGTTTTTTGGCGACGTCCGACATCCTCCGGCCGATGTGTTGAACCGCGTCGATGCGGTCGTGCATCTCGCCGCGATCTCGAACGACCCGATGGGGCATGCGTATGAAGGGGCGACGTTCGACGTCAACTACCGCGCGAGTGTGGACCTGGCCGCGCGGGCCAAGGCCGCCGGGGCGCGGGCCTTCGTTTTTGCGTCGAGCTGCAGCGTTTATGGATCGTCGGCCGAGGGCGCACGCAACGAGCTCGCGGCGATCAATCCGCTGACGGCGTATGCGCAGACGAAGGTGCTCGCCGAACAAGGGCTCGCCGAGCTGGCGAGTCCGGAATTTGTCGTCACGTGCCTGCGGTTTGCGACCGCGTGCGGGTTCAGCGATCGGCTGCGCCTGGACCTGGTGCTGAACGATTTCGTGGCGTCGGCAATTGCAACAGGACGCATTACGGTGCTCAGCGATGGATCGCCCTGGCGTCCGCTGATTCACGTGTCGGATATGGCGCGCGCCATCGAGTGGGCGATCGAGCGCACGGTTGAATGCGGAGGCGTCTGTGCCACGGTCAATACCGGCAGCGACGAGTGGAATTACCGCGTCCGCGACCTGGCCTATTCCGTGGCTGCGGCGATTCCGGACGTCGATGTGTCGATTAATCGTGACGCGCAGCCAGACAAGCGATCGTACCGCGTCGACTTCTCCCGTTTCCGGCAGCTCGCGCCTGATCACCAGCCGCGGACCACGCTGATGGAAGCCATCGACGAGCTTCGACACGGCCTGGAAGCGATGAATTTCGAGGATGCCGATTTCCGTTCGTCACCCTTCATGCGGCTTCATGTGCTCGCCGACCTGCAGTCGCGCGGTCTCCTCAGCGAGACGCTGGAGTGGAAGAGTAAGCCCCTCGCCGAACGCGCCCTCGTAGCATGAGCGGCACCTTGCAAAAGGACAGGACCCCGCCGATGTACACAGACACTGTTGGATGCCGGGCTTGTAACAGTCCGAACCGCATCGAGATCCTCTCGTTTGGCGACATGCCGTTGTCGAACGGGCTCCTTTCCGAGGCGCAGACGCGCGGCCCCGAAGCACGCTTTCCGTTGACCCTGTTGTTTTGTCCCGCATGTTCGCTGGTTCAGATTCGCGAGACCGTCGATCCGGCGGTTCTGTTTTCAGCCGACTATCCGTACTTTTCTTCGGTTTCGGATGCCTGGGTGCAGCATTGCCGTGCGAATGCACTGGAGCTCATCGAGACGCGCCACCTTGGTCCGGAGAGTCTCGTGGTCGAGATTGCATCGAATGATGGCTATCTGCTGCGCAACTACGTCAACGCGGGCGTGCCAGTCCTGGGAATCGATCCGGCCGCCGGGCCAGCGGCTGCCGCCCGAGAGGCCGGTGTGCCTACGAGAGAGGCGTTCTTTGGACGTGACTACGCACACGCTCTGGCGCAGGACGGCATCCACGCAGACGTTGTGCACGCGAACAACGTCCTCGCACATGTCGCCGATCTGCCAGGTTTCGTCGACGGTGTTGGCCGGCTGCTGAAAGAGGGCGGCGTGGCGGTGATCGAAGTGCCCTACGTGCGCGACATGATCGATCACTGCGAGTTCGACACGATCTACCACGAACACATGTCGTACTTCTCGGTCACCGCAGTCACCCGGTTGCTCGCGCAACATGGTTTGATCCTCACCGACGTCCGCCAACTGCCAACCCACGGGGGATCGCTCCGGCTCTACGTTCAGAAGAGCGGGGAGCCTTCGGCAAAGGTCAAGCAGTTGCTCGATGAAGAACGTGCGCTTGGGCTGGATCAGTCCGCCTACTATCGCGATTTCGCGGACCGTGTGGCAGCTGTCCGGCGGCATTTGACGGAATTGCTCGCGTCGCTCCGCTCGAGCGGCAAGCGCATCGCCGGCTACTCGGTTTCCGCCAAGGGAACGATTCTGCTGAATTCAGCGGGCATCGATGGCCGCCTCATCGATTATCTCGTCGATCGCAGCCGCCACAAACAGGGCAAATACATGCCAGGCGTGCACCTGCCGGTCTACGACACCGGCAAGCTCCTCGAAGAGCCAATGCCGGACTATCTGCTGCTCCTCGCATGGAATTTCAAAGACGAGATCATGCGACAGCAGCAGGAATACATCAGCCGTGGCGGGCGATTCATCGTGCCGATTCCGGAACCCGCGATCGTTCCAGCGCCCGTGCTCAGCGCCGCGGCCGTTTCCTAGATGACACGCTTTTTGCTTGTGACATGCAACTGCCCTCAGGGACCCAGGGACTGTGAGTACTTACATTCTCGGCATCTCCGCTTACTACCACGACTCCGCCGCGGCGCTGCTTTGCAACGGCGAAATCGTCGCGGCCGCTCAGGAGGAGCGTTTCACGCGACGCAAACATGATCCGCGGTTTCCACGGAATGCCGTGCGCTATTGCTGCGGCGAAGCAGGAATCGATGCCGCGGCGCTGGACTACGTGGTGTTCTACGAACACCCGTTGGTCAAGTTCGAACGCTTGCTGGAAACCTACATCACCTACGCGCCCTCCGGCTTCCACTCGTTCCGTAAGGCGCTTCCATCTTGGGCCCGCACCAAACTGCGTCTTCCACAAAAAATTCACAAAGAACTCGGAGACGGGTTCCAGGGGAAGATTCTGTTTACCGGTCATCACGAGTCTCATGCCGCCAGTGCGTTCTTCCCCTCGCCGTTCGCCGAGGCGGCGATCCTGACACTCGATGCTGTCGGCGAATGGGCGACCAGTTCGATCGGACGCGGTTCCGGCAACCGGATATCGGTGGAGTACGAGACGAAGTTCCCGCACTCGCTGGGCATGCTGTATTCAGCCTTCACCTACTACACCGGCTTCAAAGTCAATTCGGGCGAGTACAAGCTCATGGGATTGGCGCCGTACGGGGAGCCTCGGTACGTGAACAAGATTCTCGGAAACGTCGCGACGATACGGGACGACGGCTCGGTGTGGTTGGACATGTCCTACTTCAACTACTGCCAGGGCGAAACGATGACGTCCGCGAAATTCGACGAACTGTTTGGCGGTCCGCCGCGAGATCCTGAAAGTTTCATTACCCAGAAAGAAATGGACCTCGGTGCGTCGATTCAGGCGGTCTGCGAGGACGTTGTGCTGCGCGCCGGACGTCATGTCCACCAACTGACGGGCTTGAAGAATCTTGTGATGGCGGGCGGCGTCGCGCTCAACTGTGTCGCGAACGGCCGGCTCTTGCGCGAGGGCCCGTTCGACGACATCTGGATCCAGCCGGCGGCCGGCGATGCCGGTGGCGCCCTTGGGGCCGCCCTGATCGTCTGGCACCAGGTGCTCGGTCATTCCAGACGGCCCGATCCGACCGACGGCCAGAAGGGATCGCTGCTCGGTCCTGCATTTCGCGATGACGATATCGGCCTGTTCCTCGATTCGACCGGCGCCACGTACGAATGTCATCACGACGAAGACCGTCTGCTCGACCGCGTCGCCCGGCTGATGGCCGAAGAGAAAGTGGTCGGCTGGTTTCAAGGGCGGATGGAATATGGGCCGCGCGCGCTCGGCTGCCGGAGCATCATCGGCGACCCCCGTTCGCCGCGCATGCAGCAGACCATGAACCTCAAAATCAAGTTCCGCGAGTCGTTTCGCCCGTTTGCTCCGTGCGTGCTCCGCGAGTACGTCGATCAGGTCTTCGAGATGCGACCCGAGGAGGACAGTCCGTACATGCTGCTGGTGGCGCCGGTGCGCAAAGAGTGGCGCACGACTCTCAGCGAAGACGATGAGCATCGCATGGCGGATCCCGACTTGCGCGTTCGGGTCGCGGTGGCGCGCTCAACGCTCCCGGCCATCACGCACGTCGATTACTCGGCGCGGGTTCAAACGGTCGATCACCAGCGCCACGGCCGTTTTTACCGATTGATGCGGCGCTTTCACGACGTGACCGGGTGCCCGGTCATCGTCAATACCAGCTTCAATATCCGCGGCGAACCGATCGTCTGCACACCGGAGGAAGCGTATCGGTGCTTCCTCGCGACCGAAATGGACGCTCTGGTGATGGAGGACCATGTGCTCTTGAAGGCGGAGCAGCCGCCGTACATTCGTCTGGACGCCGAGCAGTACAAGGCGAGTTATTCCCTGGACTAGCGCTGATGATCACGCTGTCTGCTCCCCCACGACTGGCGCATCTGCGGGCGTTCGGCCTGCTGCTGTCGCTGTGTTACGGCGCCGTCGTCGCGCTGCTCGCGTGGATGTTGCGTGCCGCCAATCCGGTTCTGACCTGGGTGATGGTGACAAGCGTGATGGTGGCGGTGAGCGTCACTACCGCGCAGCAGCTTGCATGGCTCTACAAGCGCTGGAACAGTCTCGTGCGGTGGTTATCGCGTAGAGCGACGACGGCAATCTCGGGCATCTGTTTTTGCATGTGTGCGGCACTCCCAAGGAACGAGATGCGGTTCGAGCGGAAACCCCGATCTGCCGATGCATCGAATTGGGCGAAGACGCAGTCCACCTCGTCCATCGCAGATGCGTTGAGCCCCGATCCTGCCAGTGCCAGCAAGAATCCCCGATGGGCACGCACCTATATCAGGTGGGCGCCACGGAGTGGGAACGGCTGGGCAATCGTCCTGCTCCCATTCCTCGGATTATTGTCGCTGTTTGGCGAGGACGAGGAAGAGCCCGTTCCCGTGCAGAACTACACGCTGTTTTAGGTATCCCATAAAAGCTGTCGGACGTGTGATGAGCTCATCGCGAATGCCGCTCGTGTCGGTGGTGACGCCGGTTTATAACGGCCTTCCACACCTCGTCGAGTGCATCGAGAGCGTGCTGACCCAGACCTACCAGAACTGGGAGTACGTCATTGCGAATAACTGCAGCACCGATGGCACCCTCGAGACCGTGCTTCGCTACGCACGAAAGGACGCGCGCATTCGGGTCCACACCAACGACAGGCTCGTCAAGATGGCACCGAATCACGACATCGCGTTGAGCCTGATTTCTCCCCGCACCGAGTACTGCAAGATCGTCCACGCCGACGACTTTCTGTTTCCTGAGTGCCTGGAGCGCATGGTCGCGGTCGCAACCGCCAACCCTTCTGTCGGCGTTGTCGGCGCGTACCGCCTCGATGACCGCTTCGTCAATCTGGATGGGTTGCCGTATCCGAGCACGGTGGTGTCGGGTCGCGAGATCCGCCGGCGATCGCTGCTCGAAGGACTATTCGTCTTCGGTTCGCCTTCGTCGCTCCTTATCCGTGCCGATCTGATTCGCGCGCGAAACGTGTTCATGGACGACGACACGTTCTTCATGCACGGCGATACCGCCGCATGTCACGAAATGCTCGACACGACGGACTTCGGGTTCGTTCACCAGGTGTTGACGTTTACGCGGAGGCATGCGGCCGCCGTCGACACACCGCGAGCCATCTCACTCAACAGTTATATGGCAGCGCACGGCATGATCCTCAAACGGTTCGGACGCCAGATCCTGAACGAGACTGAATACCAGGGGTGCCTCGATAGCAGTCAGCGTCAGTACTACAGTTTTCTGGGACGAAGCGTTCTGGATCGCAAGAAGCCCGACTTCTGGGCCTTTCACGCACAGGCGCTCGACGCGATTGGGCTTCCGGTGAACTATTGGCGGCTCGCGCGAGCCGCGTTCTCGGAGAATCGAAAGGGCTGTCTGCTTCACCCGATCCGGACGCTCAGCTGTCTATCCGAGGCGCTCAGAGGTCTGCGAACTCACAACGAGAGTAGTCCTGTGCCGGCGATAAAGCCTGAAACGTCAAGCCGACACGCCTTAGGCTCACGATGAAGGTGGCATACGCTAACGCGTTCTATCACGCCGAAGCCTTCACCGGACGCAACGTCCACGTCAAACAGTTCATCGATAACGCCACCGCGCGCGGGCACGAGGTCTGGACATGGCCGCGGGACGAATACCCGGGTGCCAAACATCTTCCGTGGCAGCGGATCGCGCGCTACTCGAAGCTCCGGGAAATGGACCTCATCTACGTGCGGCTGGAGGACGATGCGCCCTACGAACTGCGATTTGCGACGGCCCCGTACCGCCAGCTCGCCGCCGCCAAGCTGATCGTTTGGGAATTCAACGTGCCTCCGGAGTACGGGACTGTGAACGGCCGCTCGCCCGAACAGATTGCCACCTCGATTCGCGATTTCAAACGCTACGGCCGTGGCTGTGATCTTGCAGTCTGCGTGTCGGACGCACTTGCCGACTACGCACGGACGCGGATTGGTCTCAAGCGCGTGGTGACTGTGACGAACGGTTCGGATCCGGACATGTTTCGTCCCGACGTCCCACCGGTGCGGCGCGTGCCGCGATGCCCTGATCGTCTGAACGTCGTCTGGATCGGCAGCGCCGATATCGGGTATCACAATTTTGACTTGCTGCGCGAGACTGCCAGCCGGCTTTGCGAACTCGGCGAAGGACAACGCATCCAGTTCCATATCATCGGCAAGGGATTGCGCCGACTGCGAGACATGCCGGCCAATGTGGCGTATCACGGTCCCGAGGATTACGAGGCGATGCCCGCATGGCTCACCGCGATGGATGTTGGGCTGTGTCTGTACCACCCCGGTCCATCCGGGTTTGGGTCACCGCTGAAATTGTTCGACTACATGTCGAGCGGGCTGGCGGTCGTCAGCAATCATCAGCAGCAGGTCTCGCAGATCTTCCAGCAGTTAGGTCAGGACGATCTGCTGTTCGACTTTGGCGACTCCGCGGCCCTGGCGTCAATTCTTGTACGGCTCGCGTCAGATCGGCAACGCGTGCGGAGCCTTGGGCGTGCCGCTCGACAACTCGTCATCGACCGCTACAACTGGCGGCGGGCGGTTGACGAGACGTTCTCCGCAATCACCGAACTCCAACCAGCTCTGCAGCAGCGGAACAGTTGAAATGATTCGTCTGGTCATCGGGGTCGTCGTCGCGACACTTGGTCTGGTGATGCTCGTGCCGATCCTGTTGGTGATGGCGCCGTTTGTAGCGGTGTGGGCGGCCCACCGAGCGATCGTGCGCTGGATCGAACCGGCGGCGACGCCCGACAACCACCTCGTCGAGTTCGCCCCCGTGGTTGGATGGCGGCCGCGACCGCGGTTGAAAACGCACGCCCTGGCCGACGATCTGTATCGGATTTCGACGGACGGCGACGGCTGGCGCGGTTCACTTTCGTTGGAGGCGAG
>Ga0070681_10006771_pt1 | contig 11155 bp, 10 predicted proteins | sample KBSC83BmetaG_FD_65650 | JGI IMG/M metagenome (GOLD analysis project Ga0070681, IMG submission 65650) | Corn rhizosphere microbial communities from Kellogg Biological Station, Michigan, USA - KBS C8-3B metaG | ecosystem: Host-associated > Plants > Roots > Rhizosphere | place: USA: Michigan...
TATCCGATGCCGGCACGCCGCTGATTTCCGACCCGGGATTCAAGCTGGTGCGGGCCGCCCGCGAAGCGGGTCATGCGGTCACCGCTCTTCCCGGCGCATCGGCGGCGCTCGCCGCGCTCACCGTTGCGGGATTGCCGACCGACCGGTTTTTCTTCGAGGGCTTTCTTCCGCCCAAGGACGGCGCCCGGCGCAGCCGCATTGCAGAGCTGGGCCGCATTCCGGCGACGCTGATCCTGTACGAGAGCGGCCCACGCATGGCCCGCACGCTCGGCGCATTGGCCGAGGCTCTGGCCCCGCGCGAAGCCGCGGTCTGCCGCGAGTTGACCAAGCTTCATGAAGAGGTCCGCCGCGGCGATCTCGCCGCGCTGGCGAAGGCTTACGATGTCGGCGCCGAAACGCGCGGTGAGTTCGTCATTGTCATCGCGCCGCCCGACCCGAATGCCGACGCGGCCGGCGACGACGATATCGACGCGCTGCTGCGGCGCGCGTTGCAGCACGCCTCGATGAAAGATGCGGTGAGCGATATTGCCGCGGCCACCGGACGGCCACGACGCGAGATTTATCAGCGCGCCCTCGCGCTCAACGAGACGGACGATGGACCAGCGCGATAATCCGTCGACGCCGCGGCCGGACCGAGTCGCCGCGTTCCGCACCGGCCTCTCGGCCGAGAGCCGCGCGGCAGCCCTGCTCGTCGCCAAAGGCTATCGCATCGTGGCGCGGCGCTTTCGCAGCCCGGTCGGCGAGATCGACATCGTCGCGCGGCGCGGGCGAACGCTGATCTTCGTGGAGGTGAAAGCCCGAACCACCCTCGACGGCGCCGCCGAGTCGTTGCTGCCACGGCAGCAGCGCCGGATCGCGGCCGCCGCAGCGGTGTGGCTCGCGGACCGTCCCGATGACAGCGAAAGCCACACCCGGTTCGACGCCATTCTCGTGGCGCCCGGCCGCATGCCGCGGCACATCGAGGCGGCGTTCGAGACGGAATAGCGCCACAGATCAGGCGGCGCGCACTTTGCTCGAAAAGGTATCGATCCGATCGCGGATCCGTTGCGCCACCGCGCCCAGCTCCTCGGCGACCGATCTGACGCTGGCCACGTTGCTGCGCGTGTTTTCGGTGACGTCGGAAACGCGGCTGACCTCTTCGGCGGTATCCTGCGTGCGGCGCGCGGCAACATCGACGCTGCGGGCGATCTCCTGGGTGGCGGCCCCCTGCTCGGTCACCGCCGCCGCGATCGCGCTGCTGATCGCGCCGATATCGCGGATGGTGTGTTCGATGGCGCCGATGGCCGAGATGGAGCGCTCGGTCGCGTGCTGCATGTCGGAGATCTGCTTGGCGATGTCCTCCGTCGCCTTGGCGGTTTGCCCCGCCAGCGCCTTGACCTCGCCGGCCACCACCGCAAAGCCGCGGCCGGCTTCGCCCGCGCGCGCCGCCTCGATGGTGGCGTTGAGCGCCAGAAGATTGGTCTGCTCGGCAATGTCGGTGATGAGGCTGACCACATCGCCGATGCGCTTGGCGGCCTCGTTCAACTCCTGCACCGCGGCATTGGTCCGCTCGGCTTCGCCGACGGCCTTCTCGGCGATGGCGTTGGAGTGTGACACCTGACGATCGATCTCCATCACCGAGGCCGCCAGCTCGTCCGTGGCCGAGGCGATGTCGCGCACGTTGGCGGAGGCTTCGGCCGACGCGTTGGTGGCGGTTTCGGTGCGATGCGCCGCGCGATCCGCCGTCTTGGAAAGCTGCGCCGCCGATTCCAGTATCTGATCGCTGATCACGCCGAGCTCGACGATGCTCGCTTCGATCGAGGAGGCGAAGGCGGTGATTTCCGAGGACAGATATTCCTGACGCGCGGCGCGCGCCTCCGCGTTCTGCACCACCGTGGTGTTGAGCTGCTGATTGTGATGCATGGCGGTTTTGAAAACGCTGATCGAGCGCGACAGCGCACCGATCTCGTCTTGCCGCGCGGCATAGGGCACGACCACGTCGTCGCCGACGGCGACGGCTTCGGTCACGCGCGTGATCGCCGCAAGCGGCCGGGCCACCGAACGCCAGAGGATCAGCGCGCCGAACGCCGCGACCAGGACGGCGGCGCCGCTCAACAGGGTCATCAGCCAGGCTGTCGCGTTGGCGCCGGCGTTCGCCCGGGCATAGGCGCTGCGCGCCATTTGTGTATACGCCGCGCCCTGCGCCGCGAGATCCCGGTTCAGGGCTTGACGCTCCGAACGATTGGCGTCGTTTTGCCCCCAATTCCGGGCGGCAGCCGGTCCCACGTCCATCGCCTGCCGCGCCAGCTCCTTGCGGAATTCATAAAACTGGCGAACGCGAGCGGCGAGCTGATCGAATGTCTTGGCCTCGTCGGGACGCGTGGAGCTCCGCCAGCCCGCCAACACCTCCTGAATCTGCTCATTGTATACGATCAATTCGTCGGCATAGGGCTTTGCCGCCGCCGTGTCCGCCGACATATAGATGCCGCGGGATTCCATCGTGACCGCATAGAGGAGACTGTTGAGGCGCTCGACGTGCTGCGCGCTCTGCAGCGCGGCCTCGAATTCCCCGGTCAGCGCAACGTGGCGCCGCGTCGAAAGGATCGCGACCAAGGCCAAGGCCACGATGATGGTGGCGAGCAGAACGAAGATCGCGTAAAGCTTGCCCGCGATCGAAAGCTTTAGCATGCGAGCCATCCGTGCCCCCGCGACAATCACCCCCCAGATTGACGCCAAGGTGTTAACTCCCCGTTTACACTGTGGGCCGATGGGCGGAGATTTGTCATGACATTGAATGTTGCCGTGCAGATGGACCCAATCGAGCGGATCAACGTCCGCGGCGATTCCACACTTGCACTGTTGCTGGAGGCCCAGGCTCGCGGCCACCGGCTCAGCTATTACACGCCGGACCGGCTGGCGATGGCGCCCGACGGCGTGTTCGCCACCGTGCGGCCGCTCACCGTGCGCGACCAGGTCGGCGATCACTTCACGTTCGGCGAAGCCAAGCGCACGGCGCTGTCGTCCTTCGACGTGGTGTTGATGCGGCAGGACCCGCCGTTCGATCTCAACTACATCACGGCGACGCATCTGCTGGAACGCGTCCATCCGAAGACGCTGGTGGTCAACGATCCGGCTTCGGTCCGCAATGCGCCGGAGAAGATGTTCGTCACCGAGTTTCCGCAACTGATGCCGCCGACGCTGATCACACGCGACCTTGCCGAGATCAAAGCGTTCCGCGCCGAGCACGGCGACATCGTCATGAAGCCGCTGTACGGTCACGGCGGCGGCGCCGTGTTCCGCCTGACCAAGGACGACCTCAATTTCGGCTCGCTCTATGACCTGTTCGCCGCAACCTTCCGCGAGCCCTGGGTGATCCAGCAATTCCTCCCCGCAGTGCGCGACGGCGACAAGCGCATCATCCTGGTGGATGGCGAATATGCCGGCGCGGTGAACCGCGTGCCGGCGGCCGACGACCTTCGCTCCAACATGGTGCGCGGCGGATCGCCGAAGGAAACCGACCTGACGCCGCGCGAGCGCGAAATCTGTCAGACCATCGGGCCGGCCTTGCGCGAGCGCGGATTGATCTTCGTGGGGATCGACGTGATCGGCGGCCTGCTCACCGAGATCAACGTCACCTCGCCGACCGGCATTCGCGCCATCAAGAATTTCGGCGGCCCCGATGGCGCGGCGATGATCTGGGATCGGATCGAGGCGAAGCGCGCGCGCTGACGTCTCAGGCTGTCGCGGCGAACGATTCCGGCTCGCCGATGTCCACCATGAACACGAGCCGCTGCTTGTCGGGCTCGAAGTGCTGCACGGCGGAGATCAACTCCTCCACCTCGCAACCTGCGGCCTGGGCATCGATCCGGGCTTCGCGCGCTTGCCGGACTTCCATTTCCACCGCTTTCAGGTCGATCATCGCAGGCCTCCTCGGCGTTCCGTCGTGGCGACTGCCGGAGATTCGCGTCACAGCACGCGGACTGTAATTCGAGTCTTTTTGTTCTGCAAATGTTCTTGTGCGTGTTTCCACATTCTGCTACCTTTTGGTGTGGTCGGGGGGAGCATGGTTCAGCGCGTCTCAACGGTGGCATTCGAGGGCATCGAGGCCCGTGCGGTGGACGTGCAGGTCCAGGTCGCGCCGGGATTGCCCGCCTTCACGATCGTCGGCTTGCCGGACAAGGCGGTGTCAGAGGCGAAGGAGCGCGTGCGCGCCGCCCTGGTCGCCTCGGGCCTGGCGTTGCCGGCGCGCCGCATCACCATCAATCTTGCCCCGGCCGATCTGCCGAAGGAAGGCAGCCACTACGACCTGCCGATCGCGCTCGGCCTGATGGCGGCGATCGGCGCGGTGCCGCACGACGCGTTGTCGGGCTTCACCGTGCTGGGCGAACTCGGCCTCGATGGCTCGATTGCAGCCGTGGCCGGCGCGCTGCCGGCGGCGATCGGGGCGAACGCCCGCTCCGAGGGCCTGATCTGCCCCGCCCCCTGCGGCGCGGAGGCCGCCTGGGCCAGCCCGGAGATGGAGATCGTCGCGGCCTCGTCGCTTATCCAACTCGCCAACCATTTCAAGGGAACGCAGGTGCTGACGCGGCCGCGGCCCGGAATCCGCGCAGAGACCGCCGGACCGACCCTCGATCTTGCCGACATCAAGGGCCAGGAAAGCGCCAAGCGCGCGCTCGAGGTTGCCGCCGCAGGCGGCCACAATCTTCTGATGGTCGGCCCGCCGGGCTCCGGCAAATCCATGCTGGCCGCGCGATTGCCGACCATTCTGCCGACGCTGACGCCGGCCGAATTGCTGGAGGTGTCGATGGTCGCTTCGGTGGCCGGCATCATTGAAAACGGCGCGTTGACCGACCGGCGGCCGTTTCGTGCGCCTCATCATTCCGCCTCGATGCCGGCGCTGGTCGGCGGCGGTTTGCGCGCCAAGCCCGGCGAGATTTCGCTCGCCCATCGCGGCGTCTTGTTTCTCGACGAGTTGCCGGAATTCCAGGCGCAGGCCCTCGACGCCTTGCGGCAGCCGCTCGAGACCGGCGAGGTGTCGATTTCGCGCGCCAATCACCGCGTCACCTATCCGGCGCGATTCATGCTGGTGGCGGCGATGAATCCGTGCCGCTGCGGTCGCGCCAACGATCCAGGCTTCGCCTGCCGCCGCGGCCCGAACACGCGCTGCGCCGCCGAATATCAAACGCGGATTTCAGGACCGCTGCTCGACCGCATCGACCTTCACATCGAAGTGCCTGCCGTCACCGCCGCCGATCTGATCCTGCCGCCGCCGTCCGAAGGCAGCAAAGAGGTGGCCGCACGGGTGGCGCAGGCTCGCGCCATCCAGTCCGCGCGCTATGCGGCGCTCGGTCTGACCGGCATCGACACCAACGCGGCGGCTCCCGCGAGTGTGCTTGAGGAGGCGGCGCGCCCCGACAACGCCGGTCTTGCCTTGCTGCGCGAGGCCGCCGACGCCATGCATCTTTCGGCGCGCGGTTATCATCGCGTGCTGCGGGTGGCGCGCACGCTGGCCGATCTCGATGGCGCAGAACGAGTGGGCCGCGTGCATCTCGCCGAGGCGCTGTCCTATCGTGCTTTGACCGACGAGATCAGGCGCGCGGCCTGAGCCAGACGGCCTGGCGATGTCGGCACCATTTGAATTAAAGTCTTGGTAATCACGCCCGCCTAGCATTTTGCGGGTGAACCGGATCCAAAAGACGCTCGCGTCCATCGCCATCCTTGCCGTTCCAGCCGCGGCCACCGGCGCCTTCACGCCTCAACAGAATCTTTGTTTCAGAAGCGGCGCCGCCGCCTACCGGATTGCAGCCAACGCGGCGCGGCCCGATTACCGCATCAAGATCGCGGACGACGCGCCGCATGCCGACCTGCGGATGCAATGGGTGGATCGCGCGGAGCTTGCCGATTTCGTCTTCATCGACGGGGTCGACGACGACAGCGACGCGTCCAGCAGCTGCACGGCATCCGGGCCGGCCCGCACGGTGACGGCAAGCGCCGACATGCAACGGCCCGACGTCACCGTCGCCCTGGCCGCCGACGCCGCCACCGCGAACTACAGGCTTTACGTCCGCTCGACGCACTTCTCCCGGCAGGACGCCGCAGCCCTGGTCGCCGCGATCTGGAAGGCCGACAAGCGCCGCGAGACGGCGGCGCAGACCCTTTCCTTCAATATTGAACGATTGCGTTAGAGCGGCATCAACCGTCGCTGTTGTCAGCAAAGCGCGCGAAGGAGAATCGCAAGGCTCTCCTGCTCAACTCGGCCATTGATATCGCCCGCGAGGATGGCCGCGAAATCTCAAGCAGCCGCCTCGGAACAGGGACAAACGTTTGATGCAAGTTCGCTCCGTCACGGGTCAGCCGCGCAAGCGCCACCACGCCGGCCGCCGGCTGTTGTTGCGCGTGCTGCGCTGGACGTTCATGAGCATCGGTGCCGCCGCCGCCGCCGTCGTGCTGATCGTGTACCTCCACCACGTCAACCAATCGGTTTATGACCCGTCGTCATTTGCGGTCGGGCTCGGCGGTTTGTTTTCGTTTGGTTGCGGCGTGATGCTGATGGTGCTGTCGCGCGGCAGCCGCCTGGGCATGGAGTTGCGCCGGGCCAAGGCGCGCTGCCGCGAGCTTGCCGAGGGCGTTTGGGAAATGAAGGAAACCGAGCGGGCGCTGGCGGAGGCGCGCGATGCCGCGGAGGCCGCGAGCCGCGCCAAGTCACGCTTTCTCGCCACCGTGTCGCATGAAATTCGCACGCCGCTGAACGGCATCCTCGGCATGACCGAGCTGTTGCGCGAGACGCCGTTGACACCCGAACAACTGAGCTATGTCACCGCCGCCAAAACATCCGGCGACGCTTTGCTGTCGCTGATCGAAGAGATTCTCGATTTCAGCAAGCTCGAAGCCGGCAAGCTCACGCTCACCGCGAGTCCCTTTGCGCTGGGGGCCTTGGTGGAGGATGTCGTTGAACTGCTGGGGCCGCGCGCCCAGGCCAAGGGGCTGGAGATCGCCTCCGACGTCGACGAGAGTCTGCCGGAGCGCGTTGTCGGCGACGCCACGCGGCTGCGGCAAGTGCTGCTCAATCTGGCGGGCAACGCGATCAAGTTCACCGAATCCGGCGGCATCGGCGTCATCGTCGAAGCCGGCCGCGAACGCGGCACCATCGTGCTCGCCGTCCACGATTCCGGCATCGGCATCGCGCCGGAGCAGCAGGCACGAATCTTCCAGGAGTTCGAACAGGGCGACGGCGGGCTCGCCCGCAAATTCGGCGGCACCGGCCTCGGCCTTACGATCTCGCATCGTCTGGTCGAGCGCATGGGCGGCCACATCGATGTGGAGAGCGTGCCCGGCCGTGGCGCAATCTTTCGCGTGACCGTTCCGCTGCCCGGCGCCGAAGACAGCGGCCCGATGGAGGTCGCACCGCCGAGCCTCGCCGGCCGCTCCGTGTTGATTGTCGCGCCGACAACCATCGCGTCCTCGCTGATTGCGCGCAGGCTGACGCGATGGGGCGCCGACGTCACCCACTGCGATGCCAGCGCCGCGTCGGCCGCCATCGCCAGGCGGCAATGGGACGCCGTGATGATCGATCATTCGCTCGGCGGGGCGCAAGCGGAGCACTGGGCACAAGAGGCGCGGGGCCGCTCGGCGCGGCGCATCGTGCTGATCGGTCCGGCCGATCGCCCCCGCCTGCCGGCGCTTCGGAACGCCGGATTCTCCGGTTATCTGGTGAAGCCGCTGCGCGCGGCGTCCCTTGCAACCCGGCTGACCGCCGAGGACGGATTCGATCACGCCACGGCCGCCCCCGGACCGGGCCCGGCCGGACCGATCGCAGCGGACCGCGAGCCGCTGGCGGTGCTGGTCGCGGAAGACAACGAGATCAATGCCCTGCTGACGCACGCGCTGCTGGTTCGGCTCGGACATCAACCCACGATCGTCGCGGACGGCGTGGCCGCGGTGGAGGCTTGGCGCGCGGCTCGCGACACGCCCTTCGATCTGGTTCTGATGGACGTGCACATGCCGAATGTCGACGGCCTCGAAGCCGCGCAGCAGATTCGCACGATCGAATCCGAACGCGGCTCGCCTCGCACGCCGATCGTCGCGCTCACCGCCAACGCTTTCGCCGAAGATCGCGAAGCCTGTCTCGCCGCAGGGATGGATGGATTCCTGGTGAAGCCGCTCGATCGCGAGCGGCTCGCTGCGGCGCTGGACAAGGTGGCGGCCAAGACTGAAATCGCGGCCTGAGACCCAGGCCGCGCGTTACAGCTTCCGCAGCGCCACGCCTTCGACCATGTGGCTCTCGCCCTTCTTCAAAATGAGATCGGCGCGCTGCCGGGTCGGCAGGATGTTCTCGTGCAGGTTCACGAGATTGATGCGCTCCCAGATCGACGTGGCGGTGGCGACCGCCTCGTCGTCGCTGAGCTTCGAGTAGCGATGGAAGTACGACTTCGGATCGCGGAACGCCGTGCCGCGAAGCGTCAGGAAGCGGTTGACGTACCAGCTGCGCAGCACGCTTTCCTCGGCGTCGAGATACACCGAGAAATCGAAGAAGTCCGACACGAACGGGATCGCCTTGCCGTCCTTCGGCAGGCGGCCGGTTTGCAGAACGTTCAGCCCCTCGACGATCAGGATTTCCGGGCGGTCGACCTCCGCCCATTGGTTCGGCATCACGTCGTAGACCAGATGCGAATAAATCGGCGCGCGCACCGGACGGCGTCCGGCCTTCACGTCGGATAGAAACATCAGCAGCGCCGGCAGATCGTAGCTCTCCGGGAAGCCCTTTTTCTCCATCAACCCTTCGCGCTCCAGCACCGCGTTCGGCAGCAGGAACCCGTCGGTGGTGATGAGATCGACCTTGGGCACGTTGATCCAGCGCGCCAGAAGCGCTTGCAGCACGCGCGCGGTGGTCGATTTGCCGACGGCGACCGAGCCCGCAACGCCGATGATATAGGGAACCTTGGCCTCTTCGCTGCCGAGGAAGCGCTGTTGCGCGCGGTGCAGCCGCTGCGTGGCGGCGACGTAAAGCGAGAGCAGCCGCGACAGCGACAGATAAATGTCCTCGACCTCTTTCATGTCGAGCCGGTCGTGCAGCGAACGCAGCCGCGTCACCTCGTCGTGCGTCAGCGTCATCGGCATGCCGTCGCGCAGCGACGCCCACTCGGCCCGCGAATAGGTGCGGTAGGGCGAAAGTCCGTCGTCGGCGCGCTGTTCCATTGCCAGATTCACCGCCGGCTCATTCGCGCGGACGCGAGGCCTTCTCTTCCAGACCTGACTTTTTGGTCCGGGTTTCCAACAACGCCTCGACCTCCGCCAGGGAGACCTCGCGCGCACGAAGCATGACAAGAAGATGATAAAGCACGTCGGCCGCTTCTCCGATCACGCGGTCGCGATCCTCGCCGGTCGCGGCAATGACGGCTTCGACCGCCTCCTCGCCGAATTTCTTGGCGCACTGCGCCGCGCCCTTGTCGAGCAGCTTGCGCGTATAGGATTGCTCCGCGCTGGCAGTGGCGCGGTCGTTGATCCGTTGCTCAAGGTCGGCGAGGGTGAACCGGGTCATGATGTTCAGATAGCATTTCCTGCCGACGCCGTCATGGGCGGGCTTCAAACATGGGCGGGCTTTAGGGATCGAGTCGCATCGGCAGGCCGGCTTTCGCCATGTAAACCTTGGCCTCGCGCACGGTGTGCTCGCCGAAATGAAAGATCGAGGCGGCCAGCACCGCGGTGGCGTGGCCGTCACGGATTCCCGCGACCAGATGATCCAACGCCCCGACGCCGCCGGAGGCAATCACCGGAACCGGCACGGCATCGGCGACGGTGCGGGTCAACGCGATGTCGAAGCCCGAGCGGGTGCCGTCGCGATCCATCGAGGTGAGCAGGATTTCGCCGGCGCCGAGCGCCACCACCTCACGGGCGTAATCCACGGCGTCGAGTCCCGTGGTTTTGCGTCCGCCGTGGGTAAAAATCTCCCAGCGCTCGGTTTCGCCGGGGCCCGACACCTTCTTGGCGTCGATTGCGACCACGATGCATTGGTCGCCGAATTTCTCGGCCGCCTCTTTGACGAAGGCGCGGCGCGTGACCGCGGCCGTGTTGATCGACACCTTGTCGGCGCCGCAGGTCAAAAGCTTGCGGATATCCTCCACGGTGCGCACGCCGCCGCCGACGGTCAGCGGCATGAAACAGGCTTCCGCCGTGCGCGTCACCACATCGAAAATGGTGTCGCGGTTCTCGTGGCTCGCGGTGATGTCGAGGAAGCACAATTCGTCGGCGCCGGCGGCGTCATAGGCGATCGCCGCCTCGACCGGATCGCCGGCGTCGCGCAGATTGACGAAATTGACGCCCTTGACGACGCGGCCGTCCTTCACGTCGAGACAGGGAATGACACGGACTTTGAACATGAGAACGGACCCGAAAAGACGCCCGCGGCGCATTTTGTAATCGCGCACGCGACCGGTATATAGCGGGGCCGTGCCGTGGCGGCCAGCCTCGACCCGGCATGGAACGCCAGGCTGACGGACGGGAGTTGCGCGTGGTTGCGTTCATCAAGAACAGCGTCCCCTACATCACCTTCCGCCGCTATAACAAGGCGTTCCGCCGTCTGGTCAAACTGCCGGGCTACCTCGGCCGCGAGCACACCTGCCCGGTCTGCGGCGTCGGGCTGAACGCTTTCAAGCCGATCTGGAAGTCCTACCGGCGCAACACCGAGCGCTTCGGCTATATCCACCGGAACCGGGAGATGGAGACCTTCAATCTCCCCGCCTTCACCTGTCCGAAATGCGACGCCACCGACCGCGAGCGGCTGATGGCGATCCACCTCGACGCCGTGTGGCCGTCGCTGGCCGCACGGGGGCCGGTCCGGGTGATCGATTTCGCGCCGGCCTATCCGCTCAAGCACAAGATCACCCGCTATCCCGGCATCGACTACCGGAGCGCGGACCTGTTCCGCAACGACGTGCAGGACCGCATCGATCTCACCAAGATCAATTATCCGAGCGAGTCGGTCGATGTGTTCGTCTGCTCGCATATTCTCGAACACATTCCGGAGGATCGCACCGCGATGCGCGAGTTGCGCCGGATCCTCAAACCGGATGGCTTCGGCATGGTGCTGGTGCCGCTGGTGGTCGGACTGGACGAGACCACCGAGGCCGAAGGCGAGACCACCGAAGAGTATCGCTGGAAGTATTTCGGCCAGGGCGAC
>Ga0070681_10006772_pt1 | contig 11155 bp, 8 predicted proteins | sample KBSC83BmetaG_FD_65650 | JGI IMG/M metagenome (GOLD analysis project Ga0070681, IMG submission 65650) | Corn rhizosphere microbial communities from Kellogg Biological Station, Michigan, USA - KBS C8-3B metaG | ecosystem: Host-associated > Plants > Roots > Rhizosphere | place: USA: Michigan...
GCTCACGTGAGTGTTCGCCCTTTCGTTTCGGGCAGGGACTTCCACACAAAGAGCAGCGCAAGCAGGGCGAAGCCGGCATAGAGGGAGTACGCGATACCAAGCCCGCGCTCTGCGAGCAGAGGGAAGGTTCGCGTCACTGCCCAGTTGGTCAGCCAGTTGAGTGCCGTGCACACGGCGACCGCAACCGTTCGAAGCCGACTGTCGAACAGCTCGCCGAGCATGACCCACATCACCGGTCCCCAGGTGATGCCGAATGCGATGGCGAAGACGTTCATCGCGATCAATGCCATAACAGCGGACCGACCGACCAGGGTTGGCTCGTCATTGCCGCCCGTGGTCGCTGAAAACGCATACGCGAGTGCGCCAAGCGCGATTGCCATTACCGCGGCACCGGCGAGCAGCATTGTGCGCCGGCCAATCCGGTCGATCATCGCAATCGCTACGAGTGTGGACACGATGCTGATAACGATCGTGAGGATGCTAAAGAGAAATGTGGTCCCCGTCCCGAAGCCCACTGACCGCCAGAGCAGATTGGAGTAAGTCTTCACCACGTTGATCCCGACGAGTTGCTGGAACGCGGCGAGCAGGACGCCGATCCAGACGATGCCCAGGAGGCCGAATCGAGGACCGCGAAGATCGCCCAAGGTTGCGACGCCTCCGCTGCGGTGAAGCTGTGCCCCGATCGTTGCGACACGACTGGCCGCATCGGATTCGCCGAGCCTCGAGAGCAGGCTTGCGGCGTCGTCCGACCGACCGTGTCGGATGAGATCAAGTGGCGAGTTCGGAAGTGCCCACGCGACAGCCATGTACGCGAGGCCGAGTACTGCGTCCACGACGAACATCCATCGCCAGGCGGCTCCGCCCCAAGGCATCGCTGCAGCCTCTGAGCCCGCCCAGGACGCAATTCCGAATCCGGCGAGCAGCCCGAGCAGCTGGCCAATCACGATCGCGAGCTGCCAGAGCGAACCCAGTCGTCCACGAATAGCTGCCGGCGAGATCTCGGTGATGTACGCGGGCACGACGGCGCTCGCTGCACCGATGCCGATACCCGTCAGGAAGCGACATGGCGCAATCAGGAGTATCGCTCTTCCGAGCGCCGCGCCGGCCGCGCCAGCAGCTAACAGACTGCCCGCGATCAGCATGACTCGCCGACGCCCAATCCGCGTCGATACCGGGCCTGCGAACCACGCGCCGATCGCGCAGCCGAGAAGTGCGATGGCGGCGACCAATCCAACCGCAGCCGACCTGAGGCCGAGGGTCTCGCGCACTCCGACGATCGCGGCGTTCATCGTCGAAGTATCGTATCCGAAGAGTAGTCCGCCGATGGCGGCCCCGGCGGCGATCGTCGTGACGAATCGTCCGTTCATCGGCATGAGGTCACATGGATCTGCGGGTCATGGGCGCGGATTTGCGTTTGGAGATTTCTCATGAGCGGGAACACCGAGCGCAGGCAGCGCGCCACGTGAACGCCAGTGAAGCCAAGACACTTCTGATTCTCGGCGCGAGCGGCGATCTCACGTCACGGCTGCTTCTTCCGGGACTTGGCGGACTGCTTGCGACCGGCGACGTGCGCTGCCTGAAGTTGATCGGTTCCGCGCGTGCCGACTGGAACGATGAGAAGTGGTTTCAGATTATCGCCGACTCCTTCGCTGCGGTGGATGCGCGCGGAAAACAAGTGGACGCGCTGGTGAGCAGCGCGCGCTACATCAAGGCCGATGTGTCAACGGGGAACGACCTGCGCCGGTTGCTCGACGCGTGCGACGGCGTCCCGATCCTCTACTTCGCGCTGCCACCGGCCGTCACCATCGCCGCCTGTCGCACGCTCGGCGAGCTCGGCGTGCCCGACGGAACACGTCTCGTAGTGGAAAAGCCGTTCGGCACCGATGCGGCGAGCGCGCAATCCTTCAACAAGCTGCTCGCCGAGCTTGTGCCGGAAGATCAGACGTTCCGCGTCGATCACTACCTCGGCATGTCGACCGTGCTCAACATCCTTGGCCTGCGCTTCGCGAACCGAATCTGGGAAACAGTCCTGAACGCCGATCATGTCGCGCGGATCGAAGTGAATCTCGACGAGTGTCTCGCGCTCGAAGGCCGTGCCGGATACTACGATAAGGCCGGCGCGCTCGTCGACATGCTGCAGAGCCACGCGCTCGAGGTGCTCGCGCTGCTCACGATGGATGCGCCGCCGACGCTCAGTGCGCGCGACGTGCGCGATCGTATCGCGCAACTCATTCGCGCCGTCCATTTGAGGAATGACGATCCTGTGAGCTCCAGCCAACGCGCGCGGTACACTGCAGGCGAGATCGACGGCCGCGTCCTTCCGTCGTACGTCGATGAGCAAGGCGTCGATCCGTCGAGGATGACCGAAACGTTCGCGCAGGTCGAGCTCGAAATCCGTAACTGGCGGTGGGCCGGCGTGCCGATCACGATGCGAGCTGGTAAGGCGCTCGACACGCTGCGCAAAGAGGTGGTGATAACCTTCAAGGCGCCGCCGTGCGTGCCAGTCGGTCTCACTGGGTACGAGTTCGCAGATCGCTTACGGATCGGGCTCGATCCGGACCGAATGGAGCTTCGGCTCAACGTGAATGGATCCGACGATCCGACCACACTGGATCCGATTCAGCTCGGGGCGGATCTCGGTCCGGGACGACTCCCGCCGTATGGTCAGGTGCTCGAGGCGATCCTGAACGGCAATCCGATTCTCTCAGTGCGTGGTGACACCGTGGTTGATTGCTGGCGCATCATCGATCCGGTGCGCCGGGCCTGGCGGGAGGGAAAGGTACCGATGGGTGAATACGCGGCTGGGAGCTCGCCACCGCCGGAGCGCCGACGAGCGCGATAAGATCCGACGCCACGAGCTCCGCGGTAAATGTGGCGGTGGTTATTGCCGAAAGATGACGGTTCTCGTTGGCACCAATGCCTCGCGCGACTTCGACGGCGCGATCAGCCGCGCGGCGCCGTGCCGCCAAATCACCGGGCGCCGCGGCGAAGGCGGCGAACACTTCGCCGAGCTCGTGAATCACGGGGATGAGCGAGCGGTGTCCCGATGCATCGGTTGCGAGAGCGCTTCGCACGAGCATGATCAGGCTCCCACCGAGCAGCTCGACGTGTCGGGCGCTTTCGACTTCCCGGTCGACCGCGCCGGCACGCGATCGCCAGTACAGCGAGTGCCGAACAACGCGTTTCCCCGCGCGCATCATCCGTTGAAGGTCGGCGAGTCGTTCGCGGAGCTCGCGCAGGCTGTCGAACGCAGCCTCGCTCATCGACTCATCATCGCGTTCGAGTGCGCGCGACGCGAGCGTGAGCGCGTGTGCCATCTGTTGAAACGCGACGGCGGAGGCGCGGCGCACGAGTCCAACCGGCTCAGGCGTGAAGAGGATCTGACTAAACAACAACGCGACGCCGCCGCCGATGAGGGCGTCACCGAGTCGATCCGTGCCGGCCTCGCCGTTCGCCACAGCGACGGTGAGGATCGCGCCCGCAGCTGCCTGCGCAATGACGATGCGCGCTCCGTCGAGGTGGCGTGCGATGAGCATGGCCACGAACATGGCGAGTGCCATACGGCCGTACCCGCCACCCAGCAGTGCGATGGTGAGCTCGCCGATCGCGATGCCGATGACGACGCCAAGCAGCAGACGCAGCGCGTTCGTGCCGCGCTCGCCGATCGTGGTGTTCAACGCGACTACCGCGGCGATCGGGGCAAAAAACGGCTGGTGATGTCGCACGACGTGGCCCGCGATCAACCATGCCGCGGTCGCAGCGGCCGAGCCCTGGAGCAGAGGCCACGCGGACACCGCTTCGCCGCGCCACCAACGTTCGGACGTCATCATGTACGGGCCGTCGTGAAGGATGAGACGAAAGGGCAAGAACCGATCACCCGGCCACGCAAGTACGTTGAGAGTCCTCGAATCTCGTAGACATGCGCCGCGTCGGACTATTCTTTGTTCTCATACTGCTTGGCGCCCGCGCGTCAATGTCATCGGAGATGGAGGCGGTCCCGATCACCCCAGCGACGTTGCCGCGTATCGCCACCGTTGACGAGCGCTATCAGTCGTACAACGTCGAGATCGCCGAGGCGATCGGCGGCAAGTTCTGGAAACCATACGACAAGGCAGCTCTTGCCGAAGTGCCCAAACCGAAGCGGCCGCAAGCAACGATATCAGGAAGCACGTCACCGACGCAGGTGGGCGCCGACCCGTCCATGTTCCAGGCGCGGCCGCCAGTGGATCTCACGAACGCACGCCTTCGAAAGCTGGCGGCCGCACTCGGCCCTGCCTACGTGCGGGTGAGCGGTTCGTGGGCGAACTCGGTGTACTTCCACGACGAAGACACGCCGCCGCCGTCTTCCGCGCCGAACGGCTTTGATGGCGTGCTCACACGCCGGCAGTGGCGCGGCGCCATCGACTTCGCGCGCGCGGTTAATGCCCAGCTAGTGACGTCGTTTGCCATCAGCGCGGGCGTCCGTGACGTCGCGGGTGTGTGGACGCCGGTGGAAGCACGCAAGCTCATGCGGTATACGCATGACATTGGTGGGCACATCGACGCGGCGGAGATGTTCAATGAGCCGGACATGCCGACCTACGCCGGTGCACCCGCGGGCTACACGGCGCAGAGCTACGCGCAGGACTTTGCGGTGTTCGCACCGTTCATCCGTTCGGCCGCGCCGGACATGCGCATCGTCGGCCCCGGCTCGGTGAGTGAAGGACTGCTAGGACCGCAATCGGCGGCGAAGGCCATGCCTGGCTTCATCAGCACCGAAGCGATGATGACCGCCAGGCCGCGACCGGTGTTCGATGTCTTCTCCTATCACTTCTATCCGGCGGTGTCCGTTCGCTGCGCGGGCATCAGCGCCGAAGCGCAGACGACCCGCGAGGCGGCTCTGTCGGAGGAGTGGCTTGCACGCACGGATCGAGGCTACGATTTCTACGTAACAGGCATCCGCGATCGCTACCAGCCAGGAAAGCCTGTGTGGATCACGGAGACGGCGGAATCCGCGTGCGGCGGCAATCCATGGGCGAACGCTTTTCTTGACACGTTCCGTTATGTCGATCAGATGGGACGGCTTGCTCGACGCGGCGTGAGCGTGATCTTCCACAACACGCTCGCGTCAAGCGAGTACGGATTGCTCGATCAGAGAACCTTCCATCCGCGACCTAACTATTGGGCCGCGCTACTCTGGCGCCGGCTCATGGGCACTACAGTGCTCGATGCCGGCCAATCACGCCCGGGGCTGCATCAGTACGCGCACTGTCTACGCGGACATCCCGGCGGTGTGGCGCTCCTACTGATCAACAACAGCCGAACAAACCCGTCTTCGGTCGAACTACCGACGGCGAGCGAACGGTTCACGTTGTCGGCGCACGGCCTCGAGGATGGGGAGGTCCTACTCAACGGTACCGCGCTTCGACTCGGTCCGGGCGATGAGTTACCCGCGTTGAACGGCTCGCCCGCTTCCGCCGGCCGCGTCGTGCTGCCGCCGGCCACCATCACGTTTCTCGTACTTTCGAATGCTGGCAATCTTGTGTGCCAGTAATCCGATGATCGCTTTCACCGACGCAGTGAGGCTGGCATGAACGGTTTCGACGGGAAGGTGGGTATCGTCACCGGAGGAGGCTCCGGGCTCGGCGAAGCGATTGCGAAGACACTGGCGAGCAAGGGCGTCAAGGTCGTCATCTCCGATATCAATCTGAAAGGGGCCGGACGAGTGGTGCAGGAGATCGCGGGCGTCGGCGGCACCGCCTCCGCCGTGCAGACGGACACCGCCAAGGCAGAAGATTCTGAACGCGTTGTGATGCACGCCGTGAGCACTTACGGGGCGCTGCATTACGCGGTGAACAACGCGGGCATCGGTGGGGCTGCTGCTCCGGCCGGCGAGGTCGATCTCGCGGACTGGCGGCGCGTGATCGACATCAACTTGAACGGCGTTCTCTACGGCATGCGCTATCAGATCCCTGCCATGCTCAAGGCGGGGGCCGCTCGCAGCGCAATCGTCAACATGGCGTCCATCCACGGCACAGTTGCGGCGATCGGCAATGGTGCGTATACCGCCGCCAAGCACGGCGTCGTCGGCCTGACGAAGAACGCGGCGGCGGAATACGGGCCGCAGGGCTTGAGGATCAACTGCGTCGGACCGGCCTACATCGAGACGCCGCTGCTCGCGAAAATGTCAGCGGAGCAGAAACGAGCCCTCGTCGCAAAGCATCCACTCGGGCGGCTCGGACGTCCCGAGGAAGTGGCGCCGCTCGTGTGTTTCCTTCTGTCGGACGACGCTTCGTTCATCACGGGAGGATACTACCTGGTGGACGGCGGATACACCGCGGTGTGAGGGTGATCAGCCCAGGCCGATCTGCTTCATGAACGAGACGAGATCATAGAAGAGGTTCTCTTCGATGATTGGCCCATTATCATCCCAGCTGTGTCGATCACTGCTCGGAAGTAAAGCGCATGGGCTATGCTGCTCTCGTTATTCGATGGGTGCTGATCGCTATCGTGCTGCTGATCGCAGTAATCGGCTTTCTGTACATCACGCGCGGCACGGCGGTCAAGCACGTGAGGGGCGTTGGGGTCGACGGATCGCCCGTGTCCCCGGAAGAGCCGGAGTTTTCGCTGAGCGTCGCCGTGCTCACAGGTACGCTGCTCACAAACGGCAACCGAGTCGAGCTCGCACTCAATGGCGATGGGACCTTTCCGCGACTGTGGGAGGATCTACGCTCGGCGCAGCAATCGATCACGGTGCAGATGTACTACGGTATCCCAGGGCGCGTGGCGGATACGCTGCGAGACATCCTCATCGAGCGAGCGAAGGCTGGGGTGAGAGTGTTCGTACTGTACGATGCCTTCGGCAATCAGGACATTCCAGACAGCGACATGGCGGCCCTTCGGGCAGCTGGAGTATTCGCGGCGCCGTTCCGTCCGCTCACATTCGCCAATCTGCACGTGCTTCAGAACCGCGGACACATCCGCGCTATCGTGGTGGATGGCCGCGTCGGCTGGACAGGTGGTTTTGGCATCGACGACAAGTGGCTGGGCGACGGACATACGTTGGGTGGTTGGCGCGAGACCAACGTTCGCTTCGAAGGGCCGGCGGCGCTGCAACTTCGGGCGGCGTTTGCCGCGGCGTGGACCGAGGCCACCGGTACGCTGGTCAGTGGCCGGGTGACGCTTGAACAAGGGAGTGGGGGCGTGGCGGCCGCCGGCGTGCTCGTCGCATCACCGACCCTCGGCAGCACGGCGGCCGAGCGATTCCTCGCGATGTCGATCGCGGGCGCGCGGAAGACGCTCTACGTAACCAACGCCTATTTCGCTCCGGATGACAACTTCGTCGCGCTGCTCACCGATGCGGCCCGCCGTGGCGTGGACGTGCGACTGCTGCTCGCCGGTCCGCGCACCGACGTGCGACTGGCGCGGACGGCCGGCCGCGCGCGTTACACGCGGCTGCTTGCGGCGGGCGTACGGATCCTCGAGTGGCAACCGACGACGCTCCACGCAAAAACGTTCGTCATCGATGGCCTGTGGTCGTCGATCGGAACGATGAACTTCGACAACCGTTCGCTCGTGCTCAACGACGAAGTCTCGTTGTTGGTGCTCGATTCGGCATTCGGCGCGCGCATGGACTCGATGTTCGACGACGACCTGCGCTACTCGACGGAGATCGATGCGAAGGCGTTTGGAAAGCGCCCGTGGACGGAGCACGTCGCCGAATGGGGCGCGAACCTCATCACGCGACTGCTTTGAATGGGTGGTGTCAGTGACCGTTCATGCGTTCCGCGTCGTACAGCAGTATGAACTCATCTAGATCGCGGCTGTAGAACGCGCCGGCCGGGCCGACGGAATGCTCCGCGTAACTCTTCGGCTCCGGATGCACCTACGCGTAGAAGGCCGGCTGGACGATCGCGCCTCGCCGGACGCCGAGTACGCGCGCAAGTCCGACAATCCCTCAACGACAAGGTTAACGAGTTAATAGCGAGCGAGCAGGACCGTGCTGCCTCGCAAGTTCCGTCCTCCGCCGGACGCGACGACCCCGAGACCAGTGAAGGCGCGGCTTGACGGGTTGCCGAGAACGCGGTTCGAGGCAGGTTCCTTGCACCGAACCTGGCCGCTTCCGCCAAGAACTAGCCCCAGCCGTACCGGCCCGCCGTGACTGCTCCGTTGACGTTCCTCTCTAGCGCCGGCCGAGTCGCTGCCATTCAGGCCAGACTCGGTTGGTGGCTGTTGTCGATGTCGGTCGCCGTGGTTCTGGCGATCACAGCGCTCGTGATCGCCGGAGGGTGGCGGCGTCGTCACGACAACGCTCGGTCGTCTGGCGGTGGCAACGCCGGTTTTGTCGATCAATCGGCGAACGAGCTGCGGTGGATTGTTGTTGGTGGAATGATTGTCCCGGCGGTGATACTCACGCTCACGTTCGCGTTCACCATCGTGACGGAGAACGCCACAGCGGCTCCACCGGCCAGCGCGGCAATGACGATCGAAATCATCGGTCACCGCTGGTGGTGGGAGGTCAAGTACTCGGGCGATTCGGCCGGTCCCGTCACAGCGAACGAGGTCCACGTGCCGGTCGGAAAGCCGATCCGCCTCGAGCTCACCAGCGCCGACGTCATTCATAGCTTCTGGATTCCACAGTTGGCCGGAAAGACCGACGTCATCCCCGGCCAACGCAACATCGCGTGGATCCAAGCCGATGCGCCCGGTGTCTACCGCGGTGCGTGTACCGAGTACTGCGGCCAGCAGCACGCGAACATGGCGGCCTTTGTCGTGGCACAATCGCCAGCCGATTTTGCGCAGTGGCTCGAGCACCAGCGGGCCGTTGTGACCGGCGTGGCGCCTGGCCCTGCGGCGGCCGGGTTCGCGGTCTTTCAGGCATCGGCGTGCGCGAGTTGTCATACAATCCGCGGAACGAGCGCCAGTGGTCGGATCGGGCCGGACCTCACACACCTCGCGAGCCGTGCGACGATCGCCGGCGGCACGCTCGCGAATAATCGCGGTAATCTCGCCGGGTGGATCGCGAATCCACAGACGATCAAGCCAGGCAATGTGATGCCGGCAATTCCCCTTCGGTCGCGAGACTTACAAGCGCTTCTCGCGTACCTCGAAACGCTGCAGTAGGCCACCGCGTGGCGACGACGACTGTTCCCGCGCCGGTGTCCGAGCGGCTCACTCGCATCTGGGAGACCGCGCCAGGTCTATTCGGCGCGCTGGCCAGCGTCGACCACAAAACGATCGGCAAGCGCTACCTCGTGACGTCGATCGTTTTCTTGATCCTTGGGGGCGCCGAAGCCGCGGCGCTGCGGGTGCAGCTCGCTCGTCCGGACACGAGCCTGATGACGCCCGAAGCATACAACCAGATCTTCAGCATGCACGGCATCACGATGATCTTCTGGTACGCCGCGCCGGTGCTGTCGGGATTCAGCAACTACATGTGGCCGCTCATGCTCGGCGCACGGGATATGGCGTGTCCGCGCGCGAACGCGCTCAGCTACTGGACGTTCCTCATGTCGGGCGTGTTCCTGTACACGAGCGCGCTGGTCGGCCAAATGCCCGACAAGGGTTGGTTCGCGTACGCACCGCTGACGGAGACGGCGTACTCGCCCGGTCTCAACATGGACTTCTACGCGATCGCGCTGACGTTCTTGAGCGTCTCGACGACTGTGGGCGCGATCAATTTCGTCGTCACGTTGTTCAAGACGCGAGCGCCCGGCATGTCGGTGAATCGTTTGCCGATCTTCGTCTGGGGAACGCTCACGACGTCGTTCTCGGTCATCGCGGCGGCGCCGGCGCTCACGGCCGCATGCGTGCTACTCTACTTGGACCGTCGATTCGGCGCGCATTTCTACGACGCGGCGTTCGGCGGTAGCGCGCTGCTCTGGCAGCATCTGTTTTGGAGTTTCGGGCATCCGTGGGTGTACATCGTCGTTCTGCCGGCGATGGGCATCGTTTCCGACCTGATGCCCACGTTTTGTCGTCGCCCGCTAGTCGGGTACGCGTTCGTCGCGCTGGCGACGGTGAGCACGGGAATGCTCGGCTTCGGCGTCTGGGTCCACCATATGTTCGCCACGGGTCTGCCCGCGACGGCGAGCTCGTTTTTCAGCGCGGCGAGCATGGTGATCACGATCCCGAGCGCCATCGCCGTTTTTTCGTGGATCGCCACCATGTGGCACGGACGGCCCGTGTTCAAGACGCCGATGCTGTTCGCCGCGGGGTTTATCATCCTGTTCGTCATCGGCGGGGTGTCGGGCGTGGCGACGGCGGCGAACGCGTACGACCTCCAGCTCACCGATACGTACTTCATCGTCGCGCACCTTCACTACGTGCTCATCGGCATCAACGTTTTCGCGGTGATGGCGGGATTCTACTACTGGCTGCCGAAGATCACCGGGAAGATGCTGAATGAAAAGCTGGGCAAGGTCAACTTCTGGCTGATGTTCATCGGATTCGGCGTCGGATTCTTTCCGATGCATACGCTCGGCCTCCTGGGGATGCCACGGCGCATTTATACCTACGCGGCGGGTCTCGGCTGGGAATGGCAGAACATGTGGGTCACGATCGGGGCGTTCGTGTTCGCGCTCGGCGTCGCCGTGTTCATCGCGAACTTCTTCTGGAGCCTCAGGTCGGGCGACGACGCTGGGCCGAACCCGTGGGATGCTCCGACGCTCGAGTGGGCGACTCCATCGCCGCCACCGCCGTACAACTTTGCGCGAGTGCCGATTGTCGGCAGCAGGCATCCGCTGTGGGAAGGCCGCACGAGTGAAAGGACGGGGCAAAGCCTCCTCGACACCGGTCCGATTCTGGACGAGGGGCGCGATACCTTCGGCACGACGCCGCTCGACGCCGAGCCCGATGAGATTTTGCGAATGCCGGAGGACACCATGTGGCCGTTCTTTCTCTCGCTGTCGATTCTCGTGGTGTCGTACGGCCTGCTGTTCGATCGCCTGTGGCTCGGCGCCATCGGGATTGGAGCACTCTTCGTCTGCATCGCCGGTTGGTTCTGGCCTCGCGGTGTGGTGCGCAGCCCAGCGGGAGCGTGATCGATGGCGGTATCGTCGAATCCGTACTCGCTTCCAGTCAACCCGGCCCGTCAGAGCAATCCAGGCTGGTGGGTCATGGTGCTCGTCATCGCCACCGAGGCGATGCTGTTCGCGTATTTGTTGTTCGCCTACTA
>Ga0070681_10006778_pt1 | contig 11151 bp, 9 predicted proteins | sample KBSC83BmetaG_FD_65650 | JGI IMG/M metagenome (GOLD analysis project Ga0070681, IMG submission 65650) | Corn rhizosphere microbial communities from Kellogg Biological Station, Michigan, USA - KBS C8-3B metaG | ecosystem: Host-associated > Plants > Roots > Rhizosphere | place: USA: Michigan...
GAGCGAGCACTGCGGCTACAAGAACTCGCGCCCGTTGCTACGGCTCTTCCCGACGACCGGTCCACGAGTAGCCCAGGGGCCGGGTGAGAATGCCGGGGCCGTCGATATTGGCGACGGGCTCGTCGCAGTGTTCAAGATCGAATCACACAACCACCCGTCGGCGGTCGAACCGTACGAGGGCGCGGCGACTGGGGTCGGCGGCATCGTACGCGACATCTTCACGATGGGCGCCCGGCCGGTGGCGATTCTCGATTCGCTCCGCTTTGGCCCATTGACCGAGGCGCGCAATCGCTATCTCTTCGGCGGCGTGGTCGGCGGCATTGGTGGATACGGCAACTGCCTCGGCATCCCGAATCTGGGCGGCGACATCTTCTTCGATCCGGCGTACTCGGGCAATCCGCTGGTGAACGCGATGTGCGTCGGCGTAGCGCAGCGCGACGAGCTTATGCGCGCCAAGGCATCTGGCGTTGGCAACCTCGTGCTGCTGGTCGGCGCGGATACCGGTCGCGACGGCATCCACGGCGCCACGTTCGCTTCGGTTGACGATCCGGAGAAATCGCATCGTGGCGTGGTGCAGGTCGGTAATCCGTTTCTGGAAAAGTTGCTGTTGGAAGCGTGTCTCGAAGTCTTGCAGACCGAACATGTCGTCGCGATGCAGGATCTCGGGGCAGCCGGCTTGACGAGTTCGGCGGTCGAATGCGCCAGTCGCGGCGATGTCGGCATTGAGATCGATGTCGCGCTCGTATCGCGGCGCGAGTCCGGCATGTCCGCCTATGACGTCATGCTCTCCGAGAGCCAGGAGCGGATGCTCGTCGTCGTAACACAAGATGGCCTTGACGAGGTTCGGGTCGTCTTCGATCGATGGAGCCTTCATTCGGATGTGATCGGTCGTGTGACGGACGATGGGCTCGTCCGCGTGCTCGACAATGGCGAGATCGCAGCCGAGATTCCGGCGATGCTGCTGACCGACGAATGTCCAACCTACACGCGCGAAGGGATTGAATCGGCGCGCACGGTCGAGTTGCGCTCGTTCGACCCGCTGTCGCTGCCCGATCTCGGTCGCGGCGAGACCCTGAGCGCTGCGGATGCCTTGCTGTCGTTGCTTTCATCCCCCAACATCGCGAGCCGTCTGCCGGTTACTCGCACATACGATTCGACGATCATGACGAATACGGTTGTCGGACCGACGTACGGCGACGCTGGTGTAGTGCGAATTAAAGGGACCGGACGCGGCTTGGCGATGAAGACTGATTGCAACCCGCGCTACTGCTTCCTCGACCCATACCTCGGGGGCATGCATGCAGTCGCGGAATCCGCCCGAAATCTTGCCTGTGTCGGTGCCGAGATCGTAGCGATAACCAACTGCCTCAACTTCGGCAATCCGGAGCGTCCGGAGATTTATTTCCAGCTCAAGCGAGCTGTTGAGGGGATGGCGGCTGCCTGCCGTTCGTTCGAGGCGCCGGTGATCAGCGGAAATGTCAGCCTCTTCAACCAGTCCGGTTCCGAGGCGATCTTGCCGACGCCGGTTGTTGGGGCAGTTGGGGTGCTCGACGATGTGACGCTTCATACTGGCTCGGCCTTTCGCGACGGGCGAACCGTCTATCTGCTCGGCTCGCTCGACGCGACGCTTGGCGGTAGCGAATATCTGGCGCGAGTACATGGGCGCACGGCCGGTGCACCACCAGAACTCGATCTCGAGCTCGAATGGTCGGTGCAGGAGGCGACGCGGCGAGCGATTCGCCAGCGACTTATCTGCGCGGCGCACGACTGCTCCGAGGGCGGGCTGGCGGTGGCGCTGGCCGAGTCGTGCATCGGCGGGGGCGTCGGCGGGAACTTTGAGTTCAGCGAATTGCTGGTTCGAGCGGCTGACCGAAACGATCAGACGCTCTTCGGCGAGGCAAGCTCCCGTGTCGTCGTACAGGCGGAAGCAGGCCGGGAGTATGAACTTGAAGCGCTCTGTAACGAGCTTGGCGTTTCATGCCTGAAGCTTGGCACCACCAAGGGCGAAGCATTTGTGCTTTCGCCAATTTTGGAAATCTCCCTCACCGAGATCAAAGATGCCTGGACCAAAGCGCTGGAATAGTGGGTCGCGGTCGGTCGGTGAACGTGCGGCCCGTGGTAGACTTGGTTTTGGAAACGAATTGATTTCGGAAGGGCAGCGCTGATGCCGTTCGACGAACCCCGTGAGGAGTGTGGCGTCTTCGGAGTCTATGCGCCTGCCGAGGATGTTGCGCGACTGACGTACTTTGGTCTCTATTCGCTGCAACATCGCGGCCAGGAAAGTGCCGGCATCGCCACCGCCGACGGCCAGAAGATGCGCATTCACACGCGCATGGGGTTGGTAAACACCGCGTTTTCCGAAGACGACCTCTCTCGCCTCACCGGCCATATCGCGATCGGGCACACGCGCTATTCGACGACCGGCTCCAGCATGGCGAAAAATGCCGGTCCATTTCTGGTCCATGGCGACTTCGGAGACATCGCGGTTGCCCACAACGGAAACCTCGTCAACAGCGCAATTCTCCGCCGGGACCTGGCCGATCACGGTGTGCAGTTCGAAAGCACGACCGATACCGAAGCGCTGACCTGGGCGATCGGAAAGAGTCATGGTCCGAACATCGCGGCGCGCGTGCGGCGAGCGATGTCTCGCTTCGTCGGTGCGTATAGCCTCGCCATCCTGACAGAGGATTCGCTGGTCGGTGTCCGGGATCCCAAAGGTATTCGGCCGCTCTGTATTGGGCGAATCGACCACGGCTGGGTCTTCGCCTCCGAGACGTGTGCGCTCGCGACGATTGGCGCGACCTTCGTGCGCGACGTCGAACCGGGTGAAATCGTCGTTGTCGACGACGAGGGCATCCACAGCTATCCGATGATCGACTGGGACGGCGACCAGGCGACGTGCATTTTCGAGTTTATTTACTTTGCCCGTCCCGACAGCCAGTTGATGGGACGGCGCCTGCATCTGGCCCGGCAGCGAATGGGCGCCGAACTCTGGAAAGAAGATCCAATCGACGCCGATATCGTCGTGCCGATGCCCGATTCAGCGGTCCCGGCCGCGATCGGCTATTCCCAGGCGTCCGGCTTGCCGTATGCTGAAGGGCTCATCAAGAATCGTTACATTGGCCGGACGTTCATCCAGCCGGACCAACGACTCCGCGAGCAAGGCGTCAAGCTCAAATTCAATGCCTTGCCGGAAGTGCTGGAAGGCAAGCGCGTCGTACTCGTCGACGACACGATCGTACGCGGCACCACCAGCAAACCGATCGTGGAACTGTTGCGCCAGAATGGCGCGCGCGAAGTGCACATGCGCGTGCATGCGCCGCCGATCATGTGGCCGTGCTACTTCGGGGTTGATATGGCGCGGCGTGACGATCTGATCGCTGCGTACAAGTCCGCCGACGAGGTCGGCGAGATTATCGGTGTCGATTCGATCAAGTATCTCAGTCTGGACGGGTTGATCCGAGCGATCGATCTGCCGAGCAACCGCTTTTGCACCGCCTGCCTGACCGGTCGCTATCCGCTGCCGGTCCAGATGGAGATGGATAAGCTCTCGCTGGAGCGTGTGTAGCGCATTCTGCCCATCACTATGGTTGACGAACGAACCGGCCGGTCTCTACAATCGGTCGGTTTGATTGTGACTTTTGGAAGGAGACTCGCGCGTGCCTGAACCCAAGCAGACCCCGCTCGCCGCTCGCCACGAGGAGTTGGGTGGGCGGATGGTCGATTTTGCCGGGTGGTATATGCCCGTGCAGTTTACCGGGATCATCGACGAACACAACACGGTGCGGACGAAAGCGGGACTCTTCGACCTCGGCCACATGGGTCAGGTTGATGTTCGTGGCAAGGATGCGCTTGCGTTTCTCCAGTATGTGACCACCAACGACGTATCCACCCTCAATCCGGGCCAGGCGCAATACGCGATGTTGCTCCTTCCGACCGGTTGCCCGATCGACGACATCATCGTCTACCGTCGGCCCGATGGTGACGGCTTCTTTGTCGTCGTCAACGCCTCCAATGCCGAGCGCGACATCGCCTGGATGCAGCAGAAGGCCGCCGAGCGATCGGATTTCGAGGTCAGCGTCGAGGATGTCAGCCCGGTTACCGGCATGTTCGCCATCCAGGGTCCGCTCGCCGAAGCGATCCTGCAGCGCATCACCGAGGCTGATCTGTCGCAGGTTGAGTATTTCAGTGCGATCGAGACGACGGTCGATCAGGTGCCATGCATGGTCGCGCGTACCGGTTATACCGGCGAGGACGGCTTCGAGGTCTACTGCCCAATCGAACAGGTGCAGACGCTCTGGGACAAGGTTCTCGAGGTCGGCCAAGCCGACGGTTTACGGCCGATCGGGCTCGGCGCGCGAGATACACTGCGACTCGAAGCAAAGATGGCGCTCTACGGCAATGAGCTCTCTGAGGAGATCACACCGCTCGAAGTCGGGCTCTCGTGGGCGGTGAAGCTGGATAAGGGCGATTTCATCGGGCGCGATGCGTTGGTCAAACAGAAAACTGAGGGCATCACGCGACGGTTGGTCGGCTTCAAGATGGTCGAGCGCGGCGGAGTGCCGCGTTCACACTACGATGTGCAGGTCGACGGCAAGACGGTCGGCTTCGTCACGAGCGGCACGTCGTCACCGACACTCGGTCAAAACATTGGGCTGGCATTGATCGACAAATCGTACGCCGGTGTTGGCAAACCGTTGCAGATTATGATTCGGGGCAAGGCGGTTGGTGCGGAGCAAATCCGTACGCCGTTCTATAAGCGAGCTGAATAAGATCGTATTTACGGGTAAAGAGGAGGGAACAGCATGACCGAGATTCCAGCCGGACTCTATTTCACCAAGAGCCACGAGTGGGCCAAGGTCAACGGCGATGTGGCGACGCTCGGCGTCAGCGATTTCGCGCAGAACGAGCTGGGCGACATCACGTATCTCGAACTGCCCGAACCAGGAACGACGATCACTCAGGGCGAGCCGCTCGGAGTCATCGAGTCGGTGAAGGCGGCCTCGGACATTTACACAGCGCTCAGCGGTGAAGTGCTCGAGACGAATCAGGACGTGGTCGATTCGCCTGAGCTGGTGAACTCGTCGCCGTACGACAAAGCGTGGCTCGTCAAGATACGCCTGAGCGATCCATCCGAGGTCAACAATCTCATGGATTCCGAGAAGTACACCACCTTCGCGGCCGAGCAAAGCGGGCATTAACCGTTCAAACTGGTGCTGGCGTCGCGAATGCGGAACAATTGAGCTGGAGATCGGAGCGGGCCGCGTGCCCGCTCGATCATTGTGACGCTCAGAACTCGCCCCCGCGGCTGCGAACGCTTTGGGCCGAGCGTGCCATGAGCTACGGAAAGGCACATCACCATGCGTAAGCCGCTCGTCGCCATCGTCGGGCGCCCGAATGTCGGGAAGTCAACCTTATTCAACCGCATCATCGGTGAACGCCGCGCCATCGTTGAGGATATCGCCGGTACCACGCGCGATCGGATGTATGCCGAGGCCGACTGGAACGGCGTGCCGTTCGACGTAATCGATACCGGCGGCCTTCAGGATGAGCGGGAGATCGCTTCTTCCACATCGCTTGAAATTTCGGAATCGACCCAGCGTCAGGCGCTCTTCGCCATCGAAGAGGCGGATTTGCTTCTTTTCCTGGTCGATGGCGAAATTGGCGTGACAGCGGGCGATCACGAGGTCGCCGATCTCGTACGCCGCAGCGGTGTTGAATCGCTGCTGGTCGTGAATAAGACAGAGTCTCGCACGCGCCAGGACGCGGCTGTTGATTTTTACGAACTTGGATTAGGGGATCCGATCCCGGTTTCCTCTTTGCACGGTATGGGCGTCGGAGATCTGCTGGATGAAGTTGTGGCGCGCATTCCGAAGGTCGAGCCCGAAGAAGCGGAGAATCTGCCAAGTATCGCGATTGTTGGGCGGCCGAACGTCGGCAAGTCGGCGATTCTCAACGCGCTGACGGGCGACGCGCGCCACATCGTCTCGGACGTTCCTGGTACGACACGCGACGCGATCGACACCGAAATCAATTGGGCCGGCCAGCGGGTCAAGCTGATCGACACGGCAGGCATCCGGCGGCGGGGCCGGATCGATCGCGGGATCGAAAAGTTCAGCGTCATTCGCTCGTTTCGGGCGATCGAACGCTGCGACGTCGCGGTTCTCGTCCTCGACGCGACCGAGCCGTTCACCTCCCAGGATCAACATGTCGCCGGCTTCGTGGCCGACGCGAAAAAGGGCATCATTCTTGTCGTCAATAAGTGGGACTTGATCGAAAAAGACAATAAGACGATGTCCGAGTTCATGGCGAAGGCAGGCGAGGCATTTGAGTTCCTTCCCTACGCGCCGATTATCTTTACTTCGGCACTGACTGGCCAGCGGCTCGACAAGATCATGGAGACCGCGCTCAGCATCATGACTGAACGGAGCAGACGTGTCCCGACCGGTGAGCTGAACAAGCTCCTCCGCGAAGTCATCGTGCGACACGCGCCGCCAACGAAGCCGGGAAAGTGGCTGAAGATCTACTATGTGACGCAGGCAGCAACCGAACCGCCAACGTTCGTCTTCTTCGTCAACGCCCCGGAGAACGTACACTTTTCGTATCGGCGTTTCCTGGAGAACACGCTGCGCGACGAATACGGTTTCACCGGCACGCCAATTGTGATTCGCATTCGCGGCCGCGGGCCGGACGGATAGTCGAACGAATGCGCTATGTTACACTCCCCGCGAGCAGGGTGAGTCGATCGGAACGTGAGAGAGGAACGCGACCATGGATCTCCTTCGGTCGGTCGATTCGGATATCGCCGACGCCATTGACTGCGAACGCAACCGGCAACTGTCGACGATCGAATTGATCGCCTCGGAGAATTTTACGAGCGCCGCAGTCATGCAAGCGGTCGGTTCCGTGCTCACAAACAAATACGCCGAAGGATATCCGGGTAAGCGTTATTACGGCGGCTGTGAGTGTGTTGACAAGGTTGAACTGCTGGCGGTCGCACGGGCCAAGCAGCTCTTCGGTGCCGAGCACGTCAACGTGCAGCCGCATTCCGGCGCCCAGGCGAACATGGCCGCGCTCTTCTCGTTGCTCGATCCCGGCGATCGTATTCTCGGCATGAACCTTCAAGAGGGCGGTCACCTGACGCATGGCTTGAAGGTCAATTTCTCGGGTCGATTCTATGAAGCCCATTTCTACGGAGTCGACCACAAGACCGAACGGATCGATTACGATGTCGTGCGCGCGACCGCCCACGAGGTGCGACCGAAGCTGATCATTTGTGGTGCCAGCGCCTACGCGCGAATCATTGATTTCGCGAAGTTCCGCGAGATCGCCGACGAGGTGGGTGCGACGCTGATGGCGGATATCGCGCACATCGCGGGAATGGTGGCGGTTGGCCTGCATCCCACGTCGATCGGCGTCGCCCACATCTCCACCACTACGACCCACAAGACGTTGCGCGGTCCGCGTGGCGGCATGGTCATGAGCGATGCCGAACATGGACCAGCGATCGACAAGACGCTCTTCCCGGGTATTCAAGGCGGCCCGTTGATGCATGTGATCGCCGGCAAGGCAGTCGCCCTCGGCGAAGCGTTGACCCCTGCGTATCGGAGTTATATCGAACAGGTTTTGGAAAACGCGAAAGTCCTGGCGGAAACGTTGCAGAGCGAAGGTTTGCGCATCGTTTCGGGCGGCACGGATAATCATCTGATGTTGGTTGATGTTTCGTCGCTGGGGATGAGTGGACGCAAGGCGGAACGGGTACTCGACAGCGTCGGAATTACCGCTAACAAGAACACCATTCCGGGGGAAACACGCTCACCAACACAGACGAGCGGCATCCGGCTCGGGACGCCGGCAATGACGACGCGCGGTTTTGGTGCCGAAGAGATCCAGATAACCGGTCGATTGATCGCGAAGGTGCTGCGACACGCCGATGATGAGCTGATACTCGAAACGGTGCGTAGCCAAGTCGCGGAATTGGTTTCGAGCTTCCCGTTGCCTGGCGTGCGTAGCTAGGGCGTCGTCGCCGTAGCAGATGGTGGAGGACGAGACGGATGGTGACGCACGGATTTTATGCCTTCTTGGTCGCGGGCGCCGCGGCTATGGCGACCGGTGCGCTCGTTCCGTCACTCATCCAGATTGCCAAGCAGCTCAACCTTCTCTCCGCACCCACCGAGGCGCGACAGGTGCATACACACCCGATACCGCGCATCGGCGGTCTGGCGATGTTCGTCGGGTTTGCTGCGGCGCTGGCCGTCAGTTTCTGGTTGCCGATCGAACGCTTCCCGATTGAGGTCGAGCGGATACTGCTCCTGTTCATCGGAGCCGTTCTCGTCGTGGCCGTGATGCTCTGTGACGATATGGTCGGTGTGTCGCCCGGCAAGAAACTCGGCTGGCAGATCGCGGCGGCCGCAGTCATTATCGTGCCACGCCTACGCGGCGAAGGTCATGGGCTGGTGATCGACCAGTTTACCAATCCGTTCGGTGGGACGATTCACCTCCCGCTGATCGTTGCAATCGGCTTCACCCTCTTCTGGATCGTCGGCTTCATGAATACGCTGAACTGGCTCGATGGCCTCGACGGCCTGGCTGGCAGTGTCACGCTGGTGGCGGCGAGTGTGCTCTTTTTCCATACGTTCTTCCGTCCGGCCGGCGATCCACAATTTACGATTTCGCTCCTCCCTGCCGCGCTCGGCGGTGCCGTGATCGGCTTTCTGCCGTTCAACTGGCACCCGGCGCGCATCATCATGGGCGACGTCGGCGCCATGTTCCTTGGCTTTACCCTGGCGGTGATCTCGATTATTGGCGGCGCCAAGATCGCGACCGCGTTGCTCGCGCTCTGGTTGCCGATCCTGGATGTTGCCTGGGTAATCATCTATCGCATGCTCAACAGCCAGTCACCGGCGCGCGCCGATCGGGGGCATTTGCACCACCGCTTGCTCGATCTGGGCTGGTCGCAGCAGCAGATCGTGCTGCTCTTCACCGGTCTTTCGATTCTGCTCGGTGGCGCGTCACTCTTTATCGGCCGGCCGGAAGTCAAACTCTTCGCACTGATCGGGGCGGGTGTGATCGGCATCGCGCTGCTGGCGCTGTTGGCGCGCATCACCCGGCGCCCGGTCGAGACCTCGGTAACCGAATTTTCGAGGAGAACCTGAGATGCCGATCTACGAATACCGCTGTCAGACCTGTCGAAAAAAAGTAAGCATCTTCTTCCGTTCGTATGCATTGGTGACGGATCCGGTCTGTCCGGAATGTGGCAGCACGAACCTGGAGCGGCTCTTTTCGCGCGTGGTCGTGCGACGCGGCGGAGGACGCGATATGTCGAACGACGAAGCCGACTTCGACGCCGGTGAGATGGGCGGATTCGATGATGGCATGGGCATGGGGATAGGAGCGGACCCATACGGTGATCCGTACGGCGGCGGGGACGTCGACAATCCGTTTGGGTTCGATGACGATACCGATCCGCGCGAGATAGCACGCTGGACTCGACAGATGAGCGCACAGATGGGCGAGCCCCTCGACGCCGATTTAGACGCAGCGCTCACTGACCTGGAACGTGGCGCTGATCCTGATGAGGTGATGAACCGGCTCGAGGAGAGTGAACCGCCGCCTTTGTCCGACGAATAGGCGGTGCGTCGCCCTGCGCGCTACTGCAAGAGGAGATCGAACGGTGGCTCGCGGTCGCTGTCCTGGCTGAAAAGCGACCAAAGTTGCAGCAGCGCACCGAAGACACGGTGGCCGAGCAAAGCACCGACGGTGACACCGCTGATTACCCCGAGCGCGGTCCCAATGGTGAAGGGAAGCGCGAAGCTCGTTTTCGATTGCGCGGCCAAACTGCTCCTCCTCAAATGCGCCCTGCGCTACCCATTCACTGAATGACGAGAAGTCGCTGCGCATCGGCCCAAACCTCTTCGAGCCGGTAGTGACTCCGCTGTTCTTCGGTGAACAGGTGTACGATGACGGATCCATAGTCGAGCACGAGCCAGCCGGTTTCAGCGACGCCTTCGCGGCGATCAGGACGAACACCTTCGTCGCGAAGCTCGCGGGCGATCGACTCGCCCATGGCTCGCAGCTGACGCGAATTGTCAGCGGACGCGATGACAAAACAGTCTGCGATGGTCGAAAGCTCACGAATGTCGAGTACTTGAATATCGGTTGCCAGCGCGTCGGAGGCGATGGCAGCTACTCGTCGCGCCAAATCGGTTGGATCAACCACGAATTACTGTCCGTTCATCGCGTACGTACACACTATAACAGATCAATGCGCCTCCTGCAATGTGGTTTCTCAACGGTGGGCCTGGTAGGGTTCGAACCTACGACCTTGAGGTTATGAGCCCCTTGCTCTGCCACTGAGCTACAGGCCCGACTCACCAGAGTTGGGGTTCATTTTAGTTGATGCGACTAACACGAACAACCGGACGCTGGCAGCGATTGTTGAATCACGCGGAATTCAGCGTCTCGACGATCCGTTCATCACCCAGAAGCCCGACCGGGAAATAACGCAAGACCTCAGACAACATGACGGATCGCGTGCCATGTACGTTCACAACAGGAGTGGTTTCGCCGTTGATAAGATCATGCGCCTGGCCGTGCCAGTCGCTCGGAAGCGAAAGCGTTGAGTTGCCCCATTTCCGTGAAGCAGTCAGTTCGTCGCCATCGTCGATGATCGATGAACAGAGTCGCGGCGCCACAATCAGCATATCACCGATCTGATGCGTACGTACATAAGAAAACGCGTGTTCTTCACGCTCGCCGGAGACCGGTACCGGGGTATAGCCGCCGTGGGCGAACAAAGAGGAGAGGCTTCGGCGCAATCGTAGGACGCGCTGAATCAGGAAGAGCTTAATCTGCCCGTCCTGCCAGTTCGACGTCAGGTCGTGCAGCAACTGGGTGTCGGAGTCAGCGCCGTCCAGCCGGGCCAATGCCTGCGCTCGATGAAGGTAGTCGACCGGGCGACGGTTGTCGGGATCGACGAGACTGAGATTCCAGAGGTCGCTCCCCTGGTAGATATCCGGGATACCCGGCGCCGTCAGTTTGATCAGTGTCTGGCTCAGCGAGTTGAGCGCGCCGACTCGGGCGATGCGCTTCTGGAAGGCCGTAAAATCGCTCAAAAATGGGCTCGAATCGCTGGCGCCGAACAGCGAGTCG
>Ga0070681_10006779_pt1 | contig 11150 bp, 11 predicted proteins | sample KBSC83BmetaG_FD_65650 | JGI IMG/M metagenome (GOLD analysis project Ga0070681, IMG submission 65650) | Corn rhizosphere microbial communities from Kellogg Biological Station, Michigan, USA - KBS C8-3B metaG | ecosystem: Host-associated > Plants > Roots > Rhizosphere | place: USA: Michigan...
GGCGCATTCGTGCGCAAAAGCGTGCTTGAAACCACCGCGGAAGAATTCGAGCGCTGCTGGCGGGCCGGCTGCCTGGGCGGATTCCTGGTTGGACGCGAGGCCGCGCGCGCGATGCTCGCGCGCAACGCCAAGCACAAAGGCACAATCATCTTTACCGGTGCCACGGCGTCACTGCGCGGCGGCGCGATGTTCCATAATCTCGCGGTCGGAAAGTTCGGCCTGCGCGCGCTGGCGCAAAGCATGGCGCGCGAGCTGCAGCCACAGGGAATTCACATCGCACACGTCGTGATCGACGGACAAATCAAGAGCGCACGCGCGGGCCACAGCACAGCCGAGCGCGGCGACGATGCGGTACTCGATCCCGCCGCGATCGCGGAAACTTACCACCAGCTTCATGTTCAGCCGCGCAGCGCGTGGACGCTCGAGCTCGAATTGAGACCGTACTCCGAGAAGTTCTAGGGTTCGCGTCCCGGATCACGACCAGCCTTTTTGGCGGCGTACTCGTTTCTTTTCCCGCGCTACGTCCATGGCAAAAAAAACTGTCGTAGCGCACGGCGATACGCCGCGTTCCAAGATAGCCGAATCGATTTTGAGCCTTGTCGGGCACGTCCCACATACACGGGAGGACAAAAGCAACAATCCTGACTTGCGCGCGCGAGCGATCGCGAACGCCGCTGCCACCAAAGCCGCGTTGACCGCTGGTAGTCTTGCGCTGCCGCCCGGGCCGCTTGGCTGGCTCACGATCCTGCCAGAACTTCTCGCCGTCTGGAAACTTCAGGCGCAGATGGTTGCCGATCTTGCGGGCGTCTACGGCAAGACGCGCTTTCTGACTCGCGAGCAGATGCTCTACTGCCTGTTTCGTCACTTGACAGCGCAAGCCGTCAGGGATTTAGTCGTCCGTGTCGGCGAGCGTTTTCTCGTGCGGCATGTTTCCGTTCACGCGTTAGAGGCGATTGCACGGAAAATCGGCATCCGCATCGCACATGGCGCGATCGGACGAGGCGTTTCGAGGTGGCTCCCAGTCGCGGGCGCGCTTGGCGTCGGCGCCTACGCCTACTACGACACCGGCCGGGTCGCCCAGACAACGATAGACTTGTTCAAGCACGAGATCGAGATCGAACCTGTGGCCGGTCATACCGCGCAGACCAAACCCGCTGACTCGCCGGCCGCGCCGTAAGCGACGCGGCGCGCCACTTTCATCATCTTGCGGTCAGGAAATCCCAGGCCTAACCGCTTTTAGATTCAGCGTTTGCTCGCGAGTATCGTGCCGCGGCATTTGCGAGCGCCGCAACCACACGCATACAGGCGCTTGAGCGCCGGCGTGTAGCGCTCCTCGATGACCAGGTTGTAGTCATAGGTCAGCTCTTCGCCGGCTTTGATGTCGCGCCGCGCGTAGATGAACATGCGGCCTTTTTGCTCGTCTGCCTCGCAATTCGGATCACAGCTGTGATTGATCCAGCGCGCCGAGTTGCCCTTATGGTTGGCGTCGATCACGATCTGATTGTCGAGCAGGAATAAAAAGGTGTGGGTGCCCTCGTCGTCGCCGTACTTTTCATCCGCCGCGTCCTCGCTGATGCGCCTGCCTTTATATTCGATGATGCGCGTGCCTTTGCGTATCGATGTCGTCGCGAAAACACCTTTGCCGTGAATGTTGGAATGACGCACGCTAATACGCCGGCGGATACTGCGTTTTAATGCTGGCATGCTGACCGAATCTCAGTGTTTGAAAGCCGCACATTGTAAACAAATCGCAGCGGGCTTGTGCGACGTACAGTCGCGGATACTGAATGTCGTGGCGGACATTCACGATCCTGCGGCGCGAAGTTGATAATTTTTATAGCACGCCCGACAACCCGCCGTCGACGTTGATGCAGGTTCCCGTAATGTAGCTCGCCGCGTCGGATGCCAGAAACGCGATCACGCTGGCGACTTCTTCGGCCTCACCCATACGGCCGAGTGGTACGGTCTTGCCGGTTTTGGCGTAATGCTCTTCAACGCTCAAGCCGGCGCGCTTGGCGCTGCGCTCCTGCTGCATGGATTTGATTTTACCCACCGCGACGACGTTGACCAGGATGTTGAACGGGGCAAGCTCTTTCGACAATCCCTTCGACAGCGCCAGTCCGGCGGCACGGCTGACCGTGGTCGGAAATTGTCCGGCGCCGGGCTGCTTGGCGCCAACCATATTGAGGCTGATAATGCGCCCGCCGCCCTGTTTCTTCATATGCGGGATTGCGGCGCGCGCGGTGCGCATGTGCGCGAGCACCTTGATCTCGAGGTCGTTATGCCACTGCGTTTCGTCGACCTTGTCGATTGGGGATTGGCCGGTGCCGCCGGCGTTGTTGACGACAATGTCGACGCGGCCGAAACGCTCGACGGTCTGTTCGATAAAACGTTCCAGTTCGCCGGCCTTGGATGCGTCCGCAACGACAGTGAGCGCGTCCGCGCCGGTTTTCCTGATTTCAGCGGCCGTTTTTTCGAGCACTTCGGCGCGGCGCGCGCAAATCGCGACTTTGGCGCCGAGCTCCGCGAGACGCAGCGCAGTCGCCCTGCCGATGCCTTCGCTGCCACCGGTAATCGCGGCGACCTTCCCTTTCAAGTTAAGCTCCATATCGACTCCCTCAGTGATCGCAGCCTGCGATTCTCGCACATCGCGGCCGCGCACGCGCGCGCCTCGTGCGCGCTATCATGACGTTTGGAGAACCCATCATGAATATTGCGATTCCCGACGACTACCAGCAGCTCGTCACCACGCTCGATTGCTATGCAACGCTGCGCGGCCATGACGTGCGAGTGTTTCAGGGCCCGGCGCAAAGTCTCGACGAACTGACGGTACAGTTACAGGACGCCGAAGTCATCGTGCCGATCCGCGAGCGCACTCTTTTTTCACGCCAGCTGATTGAGCGCCTGCCGCGCCTGCGGCATATCAGCCAGACCGGCCGCAGCACGCATCACATCGACCTCGCCACGTGCACCGCGCGCGGCATCGCGGTCAGCGCGGGCACTCATGCATCGCCACATACCATTGCGGAACATACCTGGGCGCTGATACTGTCCGCGCTGCGCGATATTCCGGGACAAAGCGCGCACATGAAGCGCGGCGAATGGTCGCGTCATATGGGGATCGGACTGCGCGGCAAAACGCTCGGCGTCGACGGTTTCGGCAAGATCGGCAGCCTGGTCGCACAGACCGGCAAAAGCTTCGGCATGCGGGTGGTGGCATGGGGCGGGGAAACCTCGCTCCGGCGCGCAACAGAGGCCGGCTGCGAATTCGCGTCGAGTCGCGAAGATCTGTTTGCCGCAGCCGATGTATTGAGTCTGCACATGCGGCTTACACCCGCAACGCGTCACACGATCACCAGTGCGCATTTCGAGCGAATGAAGCCAGCCGCGCTATTCGTCAACACGGCACGCGCCGAGCTGGTGGCGCCCGCGGCGCTCGAGCTGGGTTTAAAACGCGGCCGGCCGTGTTATGCCGCTGTCGACGTCTATGAAAACGAACCCGTGCTCGGCGGCAATCACCCGCTGCTTAAAATGGACCGCGCGCTGTGCACGCCGCACAGTGCATGGATCGAGAAAGACATGTTCGAGCTTTATTTTGGCGAAGCGTTCGACAACGTCGTTCATTTCGCCCGAGGAGAAAACTGCAATCTCGTCAACCCCGAAGCGCTCAAGCATTAGAGAACCTCTGATTAATCGTCATGCCCGCGCAGGCGGGCATCCAGACGTATATGAATTCCCTGGGTTCCCGCCTACGCGGGAACGAGGAAAGTGGAATGTTTCTGACGTTCCTTAAGCGACGGGCCAATCCGGATTTCCGGAACGTGCCGAAAACGCTAAAATCAGTAATCGGCGCCAAAGGAAAGACACATGGAAACAATGTTCGATGAGGAAATGCATTCCGCGCTGCAGCAGCTGATGGACGAAACCATCGAAGCACTGCAGCTCGCCAAGGTGAGTCCCGATCTCGACGACCTCGGGGCGACCTTTGCGGTAGCGCTGCTCAAACTCGGTCTCGCCACGTCGTTTGTCGAGCAAAAGTATTCCGGCTTCGCGCGCGACGTCGAAGAAAAGCGCCAGCGCGTACTGTCCGCGATGATGCCCAAGCACTGAACGACAGCGTGCATGCTGAAGTTTCCGATCTATCTCGATAACTCCGCAACCACGCGCGTCGATCCGCGCGTGGTTGACCACATGCTGCCGTGGCTCGCCGGCGAATTCGGCAATCCGGCGAGCGACTCGCATGCGTTCGGCCACGCAGCGCGCGCCGCGGTCGAAGCCGCGCGCGCTCAGGTCGCGCAGCTCGTCAACGCCGATCCGCGGGAAATCGTGTGGACTTCAGGCGCGACCGAATCCGATAACCTCGCAATCAAGGGGGCGGCGTTCGCGCACCGTGCCCGCGGCAAACACCTGATCACAGTGCAAACCGAGCACAAAGCGGTGCTCGACAGCATGCATGAGCTCGAACGCCATGGGTTCGAGGTGACATTTCTCGCGCCGCTGCCGAACGGCCTGCTCGACCTCGAGAAATTCAATGCGGCCATCCGTCCCGACACGATCCTCGCGTCGGTGATGCACGTCAACAATGAGATTGGCGTAATTCAGGACATCGGCGCGATCGGCGAAATCTGCCGCCGACGCGACGTGATTTTCCACGTCGACGCGGCGCAGGCGACCGGCAAAGTCGCAATCGATCTCAAGCGGCAGCAGGTCGACCTGATGTCGTTTACTGCGCACAAAACGTACGGACCGAAAGGCATCGGCGCGCTGTACATAAGCCCCGATCGCGGCGTGAAACTCGAGGCGCAGATGCACGGTGGAGGTCACGAACAGGGGTTGCGCTCGGGTACACTCGCGACGCACCAGATCGTCGGCATGGGCGAGTGTTTTCGCATCGCCGGAGAGGAAATGGCAGCCGAATTACCGCGCGTGCGCGCGCTGCGCGACCGTCTGTACCATGGACTTGCTGCGCTCGATGAAGTGCAGGTGAACGGCGATATGCGGCAGCGCGTCGTCAACAACCTGAATATCAGCCTGAAGCCAGTCAGCTGCGGCCAGATGATCGCGTCGCTGACCGAGATCGCCGTGTCATCAACCGCGGCCTGCTCTTCCGCGGACCGCAGCGCGTCACACGTATTGCTCGCGCTCGGCATCGATGCGCAACTCGCTGCCAATTCTATCCGCATCACCGTCGGCCGCTTCAACAGCGCCGAGGAAATTGATTTCGCGCTCGACTACCTGACGCGCAAAATCGAGGCATGCCGCGACGCGCCGTCGCGCGCGAACCGGGCCACGGCCTGAACCACGCCTGCTGGGAGTTTGTGCCTGGCACGGCGGTCGATTTCCTTCGCCGCAAACATGCCGCCATTCAGCGGCGGTCAACGCGAGTGCGAGGCTTCCTGCACGCCGATGAAACTGTGATCGCAGAAACCCGGTTCGGCCTCGTCCTTGATTCTTTCGTAGACTTTGTCCGGATCGTTGAGCACCGAGGAATCGAACAGGCGCGAATTGACCGCACCGTAAGTGATGCAGATCCCCCGCTTCTCGTCAAAATCAAGACACGAGTGCACGCTCGTCATCACGTACATGCCGGCGACGTTGTCGATGAAATGCAGGGCTTTGTCGGTTTGTATGACCGTTACCTCGCGCTGTCCCGACATGCGAGTGTAGATAGCTTGCGCTTTCGCATTTTTGACGTCGATGCCCTGAAAATGCATCAGCGCATCGGCCCTGCCTTCGACCATGATCGGATCGCCGGTCGCGGGATCGGTATCGTAGGCTTTATAGAAAGCGCAGTGGACGTAGCGCGATGCAGCGAGGGTCGCAAATTCGGACCGGTCCGCCGCAACTGCGGTGCAGACCGCGCCGATGGCGGCTGCGATGAAGACAACGTGCAATAGACGCGGCGAAATCACAACACAATATTCCAGTCGGCACCATCCGTCAGCGACGCTGAATCGAGTGTGCCCGTTTCGTCCAGTACTGTCTATCAGGTTGACACTCACATCGACGCTGGTTACTCTCGACCTTTAGATTCAGACAGTTATATGGGCTCAACCGCCGTAGAGAAAGTTCTTGCGCGCGCAAGCGGGCGCGCCACGTTAAAGCCGGGCGACATCGTCTATCCGGACCCCGATTTCATCATGATTCACGATGGCGTGGTGCGCGGCGCGCGGCGCGAGCTCGACGCGCTCGGCATCGATCGCCTCGCGGCGCCCGACAAGGTTGTGATGGTTACCGATCACGAGGTGATTTACGGCAGCGCACGCGCGGCCGAATTCGGCGTGATCAACCGCGCAGCCGCCAAAGCATGGGGCGTCAGGCAATTCTTTGACGTAGGCCGCGGCGGACATGGACACATCTTCCCGATGGAATCCGGCATGCTGCTGCCCGGAATGTTTTATTTCGACAACGACCGCCATTCGACCAATGCCGGTGCGATCGGCGCATTCGGCTTCCGCGTCGGCACTGAAATCAGCCGCGTACTCGCAACCGGGACCAACTGGGTCACAGTCCCCCACACCGTGCGCCTGACGCTCAAAGGCCGTCTGCGGTCCGGCGTATACGGACGCGACCTGGGCTTTTATATTGCGCGCCTGCTGAAACAGGGAGAGATCGCTTTCGACCTCGATTACCGCGTACTCGAATTCGCAGGCGATCTCGATCAATTCGACCTTGCGACGCGCACTGCGTTGTGCAACTCGCCGACCGAGATGCGCGCCTACGGCGTGTTCTTCCCGCCGTCCGAACCCATCATTGCATTTGCTAACGAACGCGCGCAGCGTCCATTCACACCGGTTTACTCAGACGCTGATGCCGTCTACGAGAATCACGCGAGCATCGACATCGGCAGTCTCGAGCCGCAGGTTGCGCTGCCTGGCGGCGTGCATCGCGCGGTGGATATTTCCACGGTCGCGGGGCAGCCGATAAACCACGCGTTCATCGGTTCGTGCGGATCGGGCATGTATGAGGATTTTGCGACCGCAGCGGCGATGCTCAAAGACAGGCACATCGGACCGGGCGTGCGTATGTTCATCGCTCCCGGCTCGGAGCAGTCGACCCAGCGACTGATGAGAGAAGGATTGCTGCAAGTGTTCATCGAGGCGGGCGTAATCCTGCTGCCCGCCGGATGCGGCCCGTGCAATGATGCGGTAGTCGGACCGCTTCATGCGGGCGAAGTCTCGATTTCAACCGCGGCCAATAACAATCCGGGCCGCTTCGGCTCCAGCGAAGCGCAGCTTTATCTCGGCAGTCCGGCGAGCGTCGCCGCTTCTGCCATCCGCGGCTGCATCACCGATCCGCGCGAGTTGCTGACTCCCGTGTAAAACTGCGGGCGCCGGCCCGCGCGGCGCCGAATGTCATTTCGTTCCGGCCGTCCCCGCGCAGGTGCGACCCGCGCTTACTTCGCGTAACCGAGCTCTCCCAGCACCGCCTTGAACTCGGCGTATTCCTCGTCAAGACGTTTTTTCGCGCCCTTGCTATCGGCGTAACTGTTTTCCCAGTAGTTTTCCTCGAGATCTTTTTTCCACTCGTCGGTGCGTACCAACGCCGCGAACACCCGGTCCCAGTATGCAATTTGTTGCGGCGTCATGCCCTTGGGTCCCATCATGCCGCGCCAGCTCCCCGAATCCGCATTGACGCCCTGCTCGCGCCAGGTCGGCACGGTGGCAAACAAGCCGCCCAAGCGTTGCGGCGATGAAAGCGCAAGCACGCGCAGCTTGCCCGCTTTGATATGCTCGACGATGTTGCCGGGAGCGGTGTTGATCGCATCGACGTGCCCGCCCAGCAGCGCGGTGGTCGAGGCGGCGCCGCCCGGGAAAACCACGGTTTTGAGCCGCCTGATGTTGATGCCGGCGGCGCGCAGGCAAACCATCAGCGCGGTATGGTTGGCGCCGCCGACACTCGTGGAAATGCCGATGCTCAACGCCTCGGGATCTTTGCGCAGGCGCTCGGCCAGCTCGCGTCCGCTCCTGAGCGGCGAATCCATCTTGACGGTGACGCCGAGGTATTCGTCGAACAGCATCGCGAGCGCCGTGAAGTCGTTATGGTTGTACGGGATCAATCCCATGATGTGGTTACTGATCGCGCCCGTGGTGGCGATAATCAGGTAATGGCCATCGCCGACATGCTGGTTCAGGTAATTGAGCCCGATGGTGCCGCTGCCGCCGGGTTTGTTGGTAACTGTCACGGGCACGTCGACCAGTTTGCGCTCCTGCAGGATGCGCTGCACGACCCGCGCCGTGCGGTCGGTGCTGCCGCCCGCACCTGATGGAGCGACGATTTCGACTCCCCTTTCCGGCTTCCATTCAGCCGCTGGGCACATGCCCGCGAGTATCATCAACGGCAGCGCCAGAGCGAACGGTCCGAGCCTGACGGCAGCGAATTGAAATGCGTGCATCGTGTCTCCGCTCAAGCCTTGTTTATTTTCAATCATCCCGGGGGCGAATATAGCATTTTCCCGCGGTTCACCCGCGACATACCTTGACACGCTCACGCCGCGTTCGTGATACTCGAGCGTTAACACATGGCAGACACGGAGCACGCAGTGGGAATGACCGCAGTTGAAAAAATACTCGCGCGCGCGAGCGGCGTTGCCGACGTTAAGCCAGGTGAAATCGTCTACCCGGTGCCCGATTTCATCGTGATACACGACGGCGTGGTAACGGCGGCCAAGCGCGAGCTCGACGCGCTCGGCATCACGCGTCTCGCCGACCCCGACAAAGTCGTGATGGTCACCGATCACGACGTTCTGTACACCAACGAGCTCGCCGTGAAGCGCGGCGCTTTCAACCGCCGCGCTGCGCGGGAATGGGGTGTCAAGCAGTTCTTCGATGCCGGCCAGGGCGGCCATGGGCACATCTTCCCGATGGAGCAGGGCATGGTCACGCCCGGCACGCTTTATTTCGATAATGACCGCCATTGCACGAATGTCGGCGGCATCGGCGCGGCGGCGTTCCGCGTCGGCACCGAGATCAGCCGCGTGCTCGCAACCGGAACCAACTGGATCATGGTGCCCAAAACAGTGAGACTCAATATTACGGGCCGCCTGCAGTCTGGAGTCTACGCACGCGATCTCGGGTTTCACATCGCGCGCCAATTGCGTTACGGCAGCGCAGACGGCGGCTTCGGTATCGACATCGATTATCGTGTGCTCGAATTTGCCGGCGAGCTCGAACAGTTCAATCTCGCCGCACGCGTGTCACTGTGCAGCACGCCGACTGAAATGCGCGCCATCGGCGTGTTCTTTCCGCCCTCGGATCAAATTATCGACTATGCGAAAGCGCGCGCCGCGCGGCCGTTTACGCCGATGTTCAGCGATCCCGACGCGAGTTATGAAGCGAGAATCGATCTCGATGTCAGCACGCTCGAACCCCAGGTTGCGCTGCCGGGCGCTCCGCACAACGCGGCAAATTTGTCGAGCGTCGCGGGCACGCGCATCGATCACGCGTTCATCGGCTCGTGCGGGTCGGGAATGTGGGATGATCTTCAACTCGCGGCAAGCTATCTCAAAGGGCAAAAAGTCGCGCCGGGCGTGCGTCTGCTGATCGTGCCAGGCTCCGAACAGTCGACACGCCGGATGTTGCGCGATGGACTGATGCAAATCTTCATCGAGGCGGGTGCGTTCGTGCTGCCGGCGGGATGCGGCCCCTGTGCGAGCGGCAGAACCGGTCTCGTGCACTCGGGAGAAGTGTCGATCTCGACCGCCGTCGGCAACGGCGCGGGGCGTTTCGGCGCCAAAGACGCTGAGCTTTTTCTCGGCAGTCCGGCGACGGTTGCGGCCTCAGCGGTACGCGGCTGCATCACGGACCCGCGCACTGTTGTTGCGTTTCATGAACTGCATTGATCGAGGAGCAACGCGCATGACCGAATTCGGCTGGGTGCTCAAAGGCCGCTGCTACAAGCTGGGACACGACGTGCCGCATCCGGGCGGCGTAATACCTAACCGGCTGATTACCGCGCGCGAGATGGATCCGCAGAAACTGATCCCGCATCTGTTCGAGGAGACCGATCCGGGCTTTCACGAACGTGCCAAAGCGGGCGACATCATCGTCGCCGGACGTAACTTCGGCATGGGACCGAAGGTGAACGGCTACATCGCAATGCAGGCGATCGGTCTAGGTATCGTGTGCGAATCGATGCCGTTTCTCGCGTACCGCGCCGCGATCGGCTGTGGCGTGCGCGTGCTGACCGATTGCTTCAACGTAACCGAGCTGTGCGATACCGGCGACGAGCTTGAGGTCGATTTCCAGACCGGGCAGTTCATCAATCGCACGCGCGACATCCACAAGGAATATCCGCCGCTGCCTGAAACGCTGCAGGAAATCGTTGCGCTCGGCGGCAATACCGGGTGGCTCAAGCGCTGGTGGCAGCAGCAAAACGCGCCGCAGCCTTGAGTTACAATATTTGCCATGCTATGACGCGCCGATAACATGCCCACCGTCTTCTACAAACTCGAAAACAAGCGCGTCGAGACCGAGCCCGAAGAGACCATCCTGCGGGTCTCATTGCGCACCGGGATTCTTCACGCTCATGCGTGCGGCGGCAACGCGCGATGCTCGACCTGCCGCATCTTCATCATCAATGGCCTGAACGCATGCGCGCCGCGCAACTCGAAGGAGCAGGCGCTCGCCGAGCGGCTGCACTTCGGCAGCGACATCCGGCTCGCATGTCAGACCACGATCACCGATGACGTCGAGGTTCGGCGGCTGGTGCTCGATGACGAAGATCTCGAGCTGTGCGACCAGCAGGGCAAGCGCCCAGCACAGGGCTTGGTCGGCGAGGAAAAGCGGCTGGCCATCCTGTTCGCGGACATTCGTGGCTTCACGCCGTTCGCGGAATCGCGGCCTCCCTATGACGTCGTTCATATCCTGAACCGGTACTTCCACAAGATGGGCCAGGTCGTCAGCCGCAATGGCGGACAGATGAACAATTACATGGGCGACGGATTTCTTGCGCTGTTCGGGCTGAATGATGCCGCCGACAGTGCGCTGCGCGCGGTTACTGCAGGGCTAGAAATGCTCGTCGCGATGGAATCGCTCAAGCTGTACCTCGATCGCACCTACCTGAGAAGTTTCGGCATGGGCATCGGCATACACTACGGCGATGTCGTCGTCGGCGCGATGGGATCCGAAGATCTGAAGCGCGAGACCGTG
>Ga0070681_10006780_pt1 | contig 11150 bp, 10 predicted proteins | sample KBSC83BmetaG_FD_65650 | JGI IMG/M metagenome (GOLD analysis project Ga0070681, IMG submission 65650) | Corn rhizosphere microbial communities from Kellogg Biological Station, Michigan, USA - KBS C8-3B metaG | ecosystem: Host-associated > Plants > Roots > Rhizosphere | place: USA: Michigan...
AACTTAAGAACCGTGTTGGCTTCTTACTTCGACTTGCGCTTGTTTGAAGAGTCGCCCTTGCTCATGGCACTTTGTTGTGCATCGATCCAAGTCGACATCGCTTGCTGCCAGCCCTTCTGCCACATCTCGGCGGCCTGCATCCAGAATTGGATCGGAGCCATCTGCGCCGATCCGAGATCCGGCATTCCAGGGAACATGCCAGGACCGACCCCGGGGAATTGCGAAGACGCGTTCGCGGCTCCAAAGCCCGGTATATTCGGGAAGTTCGGGAAGTTTGGAAATTGGGCCGGCGTTCCAAGCGATTTTGCCTGTTTCTCCCAAATGCCCATGACCTGATCGACGGCCTGAAGCTGCATTCTTGACGCGTTCTGCATCTGCTTGCGGCTGAGTTCGACAAAATCAGTGGGCCAGCCAAGCGCCTTGGCGGCCTCCGACATCTTGTCGAACACGGCGTCACTGTTTTTCTCGCTGATTTCGGCAAGCTCCGAGCGCCAGTTCGACATCGCATCGAAGGCTTGTATGACGGCTTTACGGCTATCCTCGCCAAGCTTGGTGAAGGCGGGATTGGCATCGAACGGTGAATTCGCCATATCGTTCTCTCCCGGCGTTCTATGCATTGGTCTTGGTCGTTTGTCGCACACGGGCGTCAAACTGGCCAGCCTTAGCGTGATGGGGCTATGCCGCGATGCGGCGATGCGGCCGGCGCGCGAACGGGCTACCTGGCGTAACGCCCCTTTTGCCCTGTGGTTCCGGGTGCTATGAGCCCCGCCCATGACCGACATCGCACGCATTCGTAATTTCTCGATAATTGCTCACATCGATCACGGGAAATCGACCCTGTCCGACAGGCTAATCCAGCTCTGCGGCAACGTCACCAATCGCGAGATGAAAGAACAGATCCTCGATTCGATGGACATCGAACGCGAGCGGGGCATCACGATCAAGGCCCAGACCGTTCGTCTCGACTATCTCGCGAAGGACGGGAACACCTATCAGCTAAATCTGATGGACACGCCCGGCCACGTCGATTTTGCCTACGAAGTCTCGCGGTCGCTCGCGGCGTGCGAAGGCGCGATCCTCGTCGTCGACGCAAGCCAGGGGGTCGAGGCGCAAACACTCGCCAACGTCTACCAGGCCCTCGACAACAATCTCGAAATTCTGCCCGTGCTGAACAAGATCGATCTTCCGGCCGCCGACGCCGATCGCGTCAAACAGCAGATCGAGGACGTCATCGGGATCGACGCCTCAGGTGCCATCGGGGTTTCGGCCAAAACCGGTCTCAACGTCGAGGCCGTGCTCGAGGCCATTGTCGAACGTTTGCCGCCGCCCAAGGGCGACGGATCAAAGCCGCTGAAGGCCATGCTCATCGACAGTTGGTATGACGCTTATCTCGGCGTCATCGTTCTGGTTCGCGTTATCGACGGCCACTTGAAGAAGGGCCAGCGCGTCAAGATGATGGCGACGGACGGCAGCTACCAGGTCGATCGCGTCGGAATTTTTAGACCAAAGCAGGAAACCGTCGATCGGCTTGGGCCTGGCGAAGTCGGGTTTTTCACCGCGGCGATCAAGGAAGTCGCCGACACGCGCGTCGGCGATACCGTGACGGACGAGAAAAATCCGACGTCGGAAGCCCTGCCGGGATTCAAGCCGGCGCAGCCCGTCGTCTTCTGCGGACTTTTTCCCGTCGACGCCGCGGATTTCGAAGACCTGCGCGACGCCATGGGCCGCCTACGCCTCAATGATGCAAGCTTTTCGTTCGAGACGGAAAGCTCCGCGGCACTGGGCTTCGGCTTCCGTTGCGGCTTCCTTGGGCTGCTGCATCTCGAAATCATCACCGAACGACTCGAGCGCGAATTCAATCTCGATCTCATCACAACCGCGCCTAGCGTCATCTATCATCTGCATATGAATGACGGCACGATCATCGAAATGCACAATCCGGCCGACATGCCGGACGTCGTCAAGATCGATCATATCGAGGAGCCCTGGATCGAAGCCACGATCCTGGTGCCGGACGATTATCTCGGCGCCGTTTTGAAGCTTTGCCAAGATCGGCGCGGCCGCCAGAAGCAACTGACTTACGCCGGTTCGCGCGCCATGGTGATCTACGAGCTGCCGCTGAACGAAGTCGTGTTCGATTTCTACGACCGCCTGAAAAGCGTGTCGCGTGGCTACGCATCGTTCGATTATCATATCGTGGGTTACGAGGAAGGCGACCTCGTCAAGTTGTCGATCCTCGTCAATGGCGAGCCAGTCGACGCCCTCTCGATCATCGTCCACAAGGCGCGGGCTGAAAGCCGCGGCCGCTCGATGTGCGAAAAGCTGAAGGATCTGATCCCGCCTCACCTCTTTCAGATTCCGATTCAGGCGGCGATCGGTGCCAAGGTCATCGCGCGCGAAACGATCCGGGCGCTGCGCAAGGACGTTATCGCGAAATGTTACGGCGGCGACATTACACGCAAGCGCAAACTTCTCGACAAGCAGAAGGCCGGCAAGAAGAAGATGCGGGAATTTGGCAAGGTCGAGATACCGCAGGAGGCGTTCATCGCCGCGCTCAAGATGGACGAGAATTGATAGGAGCGCTTATCGTCCGGCTCTCCAGTAGCGGTATTGCGCGGCCCGGCGCTGGCGAAACTCGATGTCCGGAGGGCGGGACGAACCCGTATCGCACCACGGATTACCGTAATAGCCGTAGCGACCGTTGATCGGCGTGCAATCGCGTTCGACGCGATCGGCATGCCACCGCTTCGCCTTATAGCCACCTGCCTCGGCCGGTGCCCATCCGAGCGACATGGCCGCCATCACGCCAGCCAATACAAAAACAATCCTGAACATTTTCGCGCTGACCTTTTCGCCGTAGCTGGTCACGGACACATGCTCCGGCACATAGGGGCACCGGCGCCGGATTGCCATAGCGCCGGTGGTCGCGGCATCGCCGATTCAAATGGTCCGGTGCGAAAGGCTTACGGCAGACGCCCGAAGCTGAACAGACCGTAAAGCCAAGCCGCAACGGCCCCAAAGCCGGCTGCGATGCAAAGTATCGGCACGATCTCGCTGACGTTGCCATCGAGCAAAGGCGACGACCTGTGAGCCAGATACGGCACGGTTAAAAATGCCGCGATCAGACCTGGGCCGATCAAGCCGAGGATAGCGCCGCGGATGGTCATCATGCCTTGCGGCTTCCACCCGAGTATCAAGCCGAAAAGAGCGCCCCAGAGGCCACCGGTCACCGCGGTACTTGCGATCCACGGCAGAACGACTTCCGGAACGACCAAACTCTGCACGGGCTCCGTGCTCCACGGAATTTCGCTCCAGCCCGTCCAATACTGCACAAAGAGCCAGCTTATGAACTCCTGCACCGTCACTGCCGCGATCGCACCGGCGATGAATCCCACCACGATACTTTTCAAGGCATTCATAGTCGTTCCCCTTCTTGACCGTTCCCTGTGCCCGCCGTTCTAGCGCGACCATAATGCTCTGTCTTCCCCGACCGCTCCAAAGTTTGGTGTGTGATCTACAAAATCGAGCCGACCCGATTTGCGGTTTCGGCGCTGACTTTTGCTCGGTGTGACACGACCCGCCTCATTTCCGCCCTTTGCATCCCGCTTTGAGTGTGCGCCGCACAACCGGGCCCGCATGTCGCCACGCGACGGGGCTCCACCCAACTCGACCTAGAGCTGGCCGCGGCATCCGGGTAGCTGGCGCTCGCGGCTTCCCTTCACCCTGACAACGCCGTTGCAGAGCTTCGGCCACTGCTGCCCGCCCAAGGGCGTGGCCAGGCGTTGATTTGGGTTTTTTCCATCACTGAACAGAACGAAGGACTTCCCATGCGTAAGGGTTCTATTGCTGTGCTTTCACTACTGCTTGCGGCCGCATTTGTACCGACCGCCGTCGAGGCCAGGTCGTACTCCGACAACGGCTACCGATACTCGCGTCACGCGAAAACCAGTCACCGGCACTCCGGCCACCGGTATTCCAGAAATACCTCCGGTATCTCCACAACGTGCCTGACGTCCGCCGCCCGCAACCTGCTCGGCCGGATTCGAAGCCACTTCGGAAATGTCGAACTCGTCTCGACCTGCCGTCCGGGCGCTCGCATCGCAGGCACCAGGACACCGTCGAAGCATGCTTCCGGCCAGGCCATCGATTTCCGCGTACGGGGTAGAAAAAGCGAGGTCGTCAGATGGCTGATCGCTAACCACCACTCGGGCGGCGTCATGACCTATAACGACATGGACCACATCCACGTCGACGTAGGCCCGCACTTCGTGGCCTTGAACCGTCCAAGCGGACGCACCTGACAGGCGCCTGGCGGGCGCCTCAGGGGGGCCCGCCAATTCTTCCTTCCAGCGTCGTAAACGGTATCCCCGGGGCGCCGTGAAACCAGCGGAATTTCAAGGCTCTGGGCTCGGTCGTTCAAGCCGAAATGGGCCTGCGGCGATCTTGCCTTTCCCGCGGGAGCAAGGCATATAGTCGCCATCGAACACGCCTTGGCTTACTCTTCGACAGCGCTACCGCCTGCCTCTAAGACGTCTCCATCGCGCGATTTGATGGCCTCCGTCATTCTGCCGGAGGACGCCTGTTTGCTTTGGAGGCAATTGATGTCGAACGGGACGGTGAAGTGGTTCAATGGCCAAAAAGGTTACGGCTTTATTCAACCGGAAGAAGGTGGCAACGATGTTTTCGTTCACATTTCTGCCGTTGAGCGGGCCGGCCTTCAGTCGCTGCGCGAAGGCCAAAAGATCTACTTCGAAACCGAGCGTGGACGAAACGGCAAGATCGCTGCCGTGAACCTTCGTCCGCTCTAAGGATTTCGAGACCACTCCACGCATGCGGGGAGCAGCTCGTCTGCTCCCCGCTTTTCATATTTAGGTTCAGACAAAAGAGGGTTCAGGAGACCGGATGGCGAAAGAAGAAATGCTCGAGTTCGAGGGCGTGGTGGCCGAGGTTCTGCCCGACGCCCGTTGCCGCGTGAAGCTCGACAACGGGCATGAGGTGATCGCGTACACCTCGGGACGGATGAAGAAAAACCGCATCCGTATTCTTGCTGGCGACCGTGTGACGGTCGAGATGACGCCATACGATCTCACCAAAGGCCGCATCAACTTCCGTCACAAAGACGGGCGTCCGGGAAGCAGCGGTGACGGCGCAGTTGCAGGCACGGCGCGTTCGAGCGGCGGCCCACCGCGTCGCGGCGGGCGCTAATCCGCCCGCTCCGAAGGGCGTTCAATAAACTTCTGCAAAACGACGTTTAAGCAGCCTAACCTTCAACTGATCGCAGCTTCGTGCCGCCGGTGGCCGGCGCCTAGACGCTGGGCCACCCAAAACCACGCGAGCACCATCGGCATCGCGACCGCTGCAGTGGTGCTCGCAGCGAAGCCCGCCCCTCCGCTTAGAAATGCATATAGCCACCCCGACGTCGCGTCGCCGCCACGAAAGACGACGGTGTCGATGAAGTTCTGAACCTTGTATTTTTCATCCGTCGTCGCGAGCGTGTAGAGGACCTTTATCGCCGGATTTGCGAGCGAAAACGCCACGACGCGCTCGGCGACCATCACGGCGGCTACCACCCACAGTGCCGCATCGAAACTGAGAGCGAGCGTGCCGAGCAGCGCAGTTGCCGGAAGCGCGATCAACGCCGTCGTCAATCCGAAGCGGCGCAGAACTCTGGCCGTGCCGAAGACCTCGATCAAGAATGTCGCAACGCTGACCGTCAGATCGCGGCCCGAAAAAAACGCGATGCGCGCGGCGCTGCCCGGAATCGAAAGAGCGACGACGCGCGCCTGTTCCAAATAAAAAAACGTACCGACGACGTTCGCCAGAAAGACGAACAGCGCAATGCGTGCAAATATCGGCGTCGTGAAAACCTTTACGGCACCTTCGAGGATGCCGCCGCCTGCAGGCTCCATTTCGCGTTCGTTTCTCTTCGGCCGCAGAGACCGCACAGCAAGACCCGCACTCATCGATGCGAACAGCAAGGCGGCCGATACGAGCAGCAAGTCAGACGGCGCCAATAGCCTGACGAGCCCCTGCGTCAGCAAAGGTCCGGCAAGAGCACCTGCGGTGCCACCGGCTGAGATAAATCCGTAAAGCCGTTTCGCTTCGTCCTGCGACCAGAGCTCCGACATCAGGCTCCAGAAAAGCGAGACGACGAAAAGGTTGAAGACGCTGCCCCAGACGAAGAACGTGCCGGCAGCCCAAAGGTTGTCCGGAGCCACTCTCATCGCAAACCAAAAGACGACAAGATTAGATGCAAAGAAAATGTAGACGGCGGGTAGAACGAGCCGTCGCGGAAAGCGCGAGGCGACGAAGCCGAACAGCGGCACCAAAGCGACCATCACGAAAAAGACGACCGTGAAAAGCTGGTGCAGCGCCTCCTTGCCAAGCGTCACGCCGATCTCGTCCCTGACAGGGCGGATGATGTAGTAAGCGGACAGAAGCGCGAAGAACATCGCGAACGAGGCTAGGAGGGCCGCAACCTCGTGCGGCTCGACGCTGACAATGCGCCGCAGCCGAGACACTGAAGCCGCCGGGGTGGGATCCTGCGTTGTCATGGAAGTCCGTACAGGGATTGTCCGGGAGGTCGTGGCTTCAATTAATCAATTGCATGACTGTACACAGCCGCGAAAGCAGATGACGCAGCGCAGCAAGGATTCGTACTCACAGGTGTTCCCCACGGGACTGTACCTTTCCTGCATGTGTGCGCGTTATCATTAGGTACGCAAACGTTTTCTGGATTGTGACATAAGTCGAACGGCCTATACTAATCGCAATGCAGCAACAACATGCTGCTTTGCGATCCGGAGACAGGCCGAAAAACGGCAAAAAAACAAGGATTCGGAGTGAGATGAACTACTACGCCTATGAAATGGCTCACGCGTTCATGTCTCCCGTCCGATTCGGTGTTCAGGCCCTCCGGCAGACGGTTGGGTGGCCGCTGAACCCGATGGGTTACACGACCGTCGGCAAGAACATGGTCGCGGCTTGCGAAGTGTTCGAGAACATCACGCGGCGCTACGGCAAGCCGGAATTCGGCATCAAGAGCGTGGCGATCGGGGGGCTCGATGTGGCGATCCACGAAGAGATCGTCGTATCAAAACCCTTCTGCAACCTCATTCATTTTGGCCGCGACGAGGCCGAAAGCGGAAAGCGGAACGACCCCAAAGTTCTCGTCATCGCACCGATGTCGGGCCATTACGCGACGCTGCTGCGCGGCACCGTCGAGGCCATGCTGCCGGAGCATGACGTTTACATTACGGATTGGGCCGACGCCCGCAACGTGCCACTCGCCGCCGGACGCTTCGACTTCGACGACTTCGTCGACTATCTCGTCGATTTCATTCGCTTCATCGGCCCGAACACGCATGTGATGGCCGTCTGCCAGCCGGCGGTACCGGCGCTCATCGCCACGGCGGTGATGGCAACGCGCAACGAGGATTGCCAGCCCGCCACACTTGTCCTGATGGGCGGCCCGATCGACACGCGCCGCAACCCGACGAAGGTGAACGATCTCGCGGCACGGAAATCGATGGCGTGGTTCGAGAACAATGTCATCTTGACCGTGCCCTTCCCTCACGCAGGATTCATGCGGCCCGTTTATCCGGGCTTCATGCAGTTGACCGGGTTCATGACCATGAACCTCGAGCGCCACATGAACGCCCACGTCGATCTCTTCAACAACCTCGTCAAGGGCGACTGCGACAGCGTCAACCAGCACCGAACGTTTTACGAGGAATATCTCGCCGTCATGGATCTGACGGCGGAATTCTACCTGCAGACGGTGCAGACCGTTTTTCAGGATCATCTGCTTCCCGACAGGAAATTGATGCACCGTCACGAATACGTCGACTGCTCGGCCATCAAGAATACTGCGCTCATGACGGTCGAGGGCGAACGCGACGATATTTGTGGACTTGGCCAAACCGAGGCCGCACACGATCTCTGCACGTCGGTTCCGGACGATGAAAAGGTCCATTATGTGCAGCAGGGCGTCGGCCATTTCGGTGTGTTTAACGGCACACGCTGGCGCACCGAGATCCAGCCGCGCATCCGCGAGTTCATTCGCACGATCGAATACAAGCGGCTAGCCGGCAGCGAAGACACGCGCAGCCCTCAGCCGATACGCATCGCAAGAGACACTTTGGAGGTCACGGCCGCGGCGGTGGTCACGCCCGCATCGGACGTCACGCCCGAGTGGCGCGCGAAGCCGAACGGTGCGCTCAACGGCGCCAATGGGGCCAACGGCAAGCATCCGCCATCGCCATTCGTCGACTAGTTTTTCGATTACGTTTTGCAGCAGTCGACGATTTGCTAGACTGCGCCGGCCATGCTTGCGCCTTCCGATATTGATGTCGTTCTGCGTCTCGCGACCGCTGTCCTCTGCGGCGGCGTTATTGGTCTTGAGCGCGATTTGCGCCGGATGCCGACCGGTTTTCGCACGATGGCAATCGTCTCTCTCGGCGCCTGCGTGGTTGCTGTTGCAGGGCTCAGGACCGGCGATCCCGACGCCTTCAGCCGCATCGCTCAGGGCGTCGTCACCGGCATCGGGTTTCTCGGCGCCGGTGTGATCCTGCAGCGGGATAAAATTCGGCAGGTCAAAGGACTGACGACTGCTGCCGCAGTGTGGCTCACTGCTGCGATCGGGCTGATGTGCGGGCTCGGCGAGCTGAAGATCGCGATCATCGCGACGGCGCTTGCCATCGGCGTTCTGCTTCTTGATTTCGTCGGCGATAAAATTTGGCCAAAGCCGCCGAAAAAGGCACCCGACGAAACCGAAGACGTTTTGCACACGCGCGACGACGATTGAGTTCTCTTCCTCTCCCTGCACTCACAATAGTTGTCATCCCGGACGCGATGTGCCGCGCTCTACTCTCTCCACGTCCTCACGGGAGAGGGAATCCAACTCAGTGCGCTTCGTCCCAATTCGCGGCGGCTTTGGCGTCGACATGAATTGGAACTGAAAGCTTGAGTGCGGGCTCGGCGGCGGTTTCCATAACCTGACGTGCGACTCTGATCAGCAAAGTTGCCTCGGCGTCCGCCACCTCGAACACAAGCTCGTCGTGCACCTGCAGCAGCATTCGCGCCGACGCGAGCTTGGCCCGCTCGAGCGCCGCCGGCATGCGGATCATCGCGCGCCTGATGATGTCGGCCGCCGAGCCCTGAATCGGCGCGTTGATCGCGGCGCGTTCGAGGAAGCCACGCATCGATGGGTTCTTGGTGTTGATCTCGGGAAAATGCATGCGCCGCCCGAAAATCGTTTCAACGAAGCCGTGCGCGTGCGCCGCCTTCTTCGTCGCATCCATGTAGTCGCGAATGCCGGGAAAGCGCTGAAAGTACGTCTTGATGTAATCGCCCGCCTCTTCGCGGCTGATGCTCAACTGGTTCGCGAGCCCGAACGCAGAGATCCCATAGATGATGCCGAAGTTGATCGCTTTGGCGCGTCGGCGCACCTCACTCGGCATATCCTTCACCGGCACGCCGAACATTTCCGATGCCGTCATCGCGTGGATGTCGAGACCTTCCGCGAAAGCTTTCTTCAACTGCGGGATGTCTGCAACATGGGCGAGCACGCGCAGCTCGATTTGCGAATAGTCGGCCGAGACCAGCTTCATGCCGTCGTCGGCGATGAAGGCGGTGCGGATTTCGCGACCTTCCTTGGTGCGGATCGGGATGTTCTGCAAATTCGGATCGGACGAGGCGAGGCGTCCCGTCGACGTCGCCGCGAGCGCGTAGCTCGTGTGGATGCGGCCCGTGCTGGGGTCGATGTATTCCGGCAGCGCGTCGGTATAGGTCGACCGGAGCTTCGTCATCTGCCGCCATTCGAGCATCGTATTGATGAGGCGGCGGGCGTCGCCGTGAAGCTCTTCGTTGGCGGCGAGGTCATCGAGCAGGTTGGCGCGCGTTTCCCACTGTCCTGACTTCGTCCGCTTGCCGCCGGGAAGCTTCAGATTGTCGAACAAGAATTCGCCGAGTTGCTTCGGAGATCCGAGATTAAATTTGTGACCGGCAAGTCCGTAGATTTCTTCTTCCAAGCGAACAGCGCGTTGAGCGAACGAACTGGAGAGGCGGGAAAGGATGGCACGATCAACCTTGATGCCGGCGTGCTCCATCGCCAGGATAGACGGAACCAGCGCTCGCTCGAGCGTCTCGTAGACCGTCGTCATCCGTTCAGCGGCAAGACGCGGCTTCAGCGCCATCCACAAGCGCAGCGTCACGTCGGCGTCTTCGGCGGCGTATTCGGTTGCCTTGTCCAGCGGCATGGCGGCAAACGTCTTCTCGGATTTCTTGGCGCCCGGCGCATGTCCCATCGCCTGGGAGAACGACATGCACGTGTGGCCGAGGTGGCGTTCGGCGAGAGTGTCCATTCCGTGCGCGTTGCGGCCGCCGTCGAGCACATAAGAGAGCAGCATCGTATCGTCGAATGGCGCGATATCGATGCCGTGGTGCTTCATGACCAGCGCGTCGTACTTGATGTTGTGCCCAATCTTCAGGACGGACGCGTCTGCGAGCAATGGACCCAAGACTTCGAGTGCTTCGACGGTCGCGAGCTGCGGCGGGCGGGTATCGGCGCCGCCGAACAAATCGTTTCCGGGACCCGTATGCCCCAACGGCACATAACAGGCTTCGCCTGGCATAACGGCGAGCGATAAGCCGACGAGACCGGCGTGCATCGCGTCGAGACTGGTCGTCTCGGTATCGAAAGCGACGCGGCCCGCTTGGCGTGCCCGTCGTACCCAATCATCGAGTTGAGCGCGTGTCGTCACCGTCTCGTAACGACTGCGATCGATCGGCTTGGCGCGCGCCAGTGCGGCACCGGCTGCAACCGCTGCCGCTGGCGTTGCGGACTCGGGCGCCGACGCCTCCAGGGCCGCAAGGCTGTTCTCGCCTGTCTGCGATGGCGCTTTGAGGCTGGCACCGACCGAAACGGCGAGCGGCGGCGGCGCCTCTGCGCCCAAGCCTTCCGCGATGCGCTTTGTCAGTGTGTTGAACTCCATCATTCTGAGGTAGCTCAACAGTGTCTCGGCATTGGGATCCTGCACCCCGAACGTCTCGATGGTGATCTGAAGCGGTACATCGTCCTTCAGCGTCACGAGCTGACGCGAGACGCGCGCCTGCTCGGCAAACTCGATGAGCTTTTCGCGACGCTTCGG